>ENA-OQJK01000130-OQJK01000130.1-human-gut-metagenome-genome-assembly--contig:-NODE-130-length-16724-cov-3.718503_pt1 | contig 16724 bp, 16 predicted proteins | sample MGYA00242605_ERZ504771 | MGnify/ENA primary metagenome ERZ504771 (study PRJEB26092, sample SAMD00036353) | human gut metagenome | host: Homo sapiens | study: EMG produced TPA metagenomics assembly of... | reverse complement strand
ACTTCAGAAGAAGACTTCGAAGATGGAATCTCCTACGGCGTGGACAGATCTGAGGATGTAGCAGATCTCTGTGAAAAGTACGAAGAAGCAGAAAAAGCAGAAGGTGATGTACGTAATGTAACAGTTACTGCAGCTCCTGGCACAGAGCTGGAAAAGGATTATGCAATCACTGTTCCTGCAGATAATCACGTATGGATCATGCTTCATGATGATAGTTCTTATTACGTTTTGTATACAGATAAGGAATGTAAAGAATTGCATGAGCCAGAGGAAAATGTGAAAGGAGACACACATCTTTATGCAGAGATTAAGTCTTATGAGGATTATGAAGAGACAGAGGATGAAGTATGAGGAGTTTGAGAGTATTTATCCGGTAACAATATATCACAAAACAATACCATGGATTTACAATTCGTGTCATTTTCTGTCGTTTCGTGACAGAATTATTGAATAAATTTATGACTTTTTTATAATGAGGATAACAAATGGGAGTACAGCAAATGGAAGAGCAGAAAATAAAAGAAGGTCTTTCCATCTGGCTTGAATGTAAAAAAATAAGATGAGAACGACATTCAGGAGGAAAGCAACATGAAGACAATCATAAAGTATGAACTGGTCATAAATGAAGCACTTAGATCCGCACTCAATTACCATACACCTGACGAGCAGATTAATGAATTTATCCGCTTTTTCGGCAGACATATCGGTTCTGACAGAATATATATTTTCGAAGATTGTAAAGAAAGACATGGCACAGACAATACGTATGAATGGTGTGCACAGGGAGTAACTCCTGAGATAGACAGATTGCAGAATGTCGATATGGACGTAATAAAGTGGTGGTATGATACGTTTTCCAGGGGCGAAAGTATCATTATCACTGATATAGAAGATATCAAAGAAGAACATCGCGTATCATATGATATGTTAAAAGCGCAGAATGTGAGAAATGTGGTGGTATGTCCTTTGCGTTATAAAGATGAGATAAGTGGTTTTTTCGGTGTGGATAATCCTCCAAAGAGTGATTACAGGGGACTTACTACTTTTCTGGATATGATAGGAACGCTTCTTATCTCATTTCTGAAATTGCGTAATTCGTTTATAAAGTCAAATAAAGAGGCAAAGCTCAGCAGTTATTCGTCGCTTTCCAAAATCTATGCATCTATGTATTTGGTTGATGTGCAGACAAAAAGATATCATATTATAAAAATGACAGATCAGATTGCGGAATATTTGGGAAAAGATTTTAAAATGGGAGAATATGAAATCAGAGATGATTTTTGCGGACATATCAAGAATATCGCTGAGAAAATGTGTACGGAATCACAACTTCAGGAATCACTGGAGTTTGTAGATATCAGTACGCTGGAAGAACGGCTTCTTGGAGAAAACAGCATAACACATGAATTTACAGATAAAATATCAGGCTGGAACCGAAGCAGATTTATTCCTGTAGACTACGATGAAGATGGAAAACTTCTGCATGTACTTTTCTGTATTGAGTGTATAGAAGAAGAAAAAAAGCGTGAGAACAGGCTGATTTATCTGGCGCAGACAGATCTTATGACAGGATTATGTAATCGTGGAAGCGGAGAAAAAAAGATTACTGAATTTTTAAAGGAAAAAACAGGAGGATTGCTTTGCCTGGTCGACTGTGACAAATTTAAATCCATCAATGACAATTACGGACACTCTGTAGGAGATAAGGTGATCATAGCCATTGCGGAGAAACTACAGAAAACATGTCGTGACAGCGATGTGGTTTTGCGCCTCGGAGGTGATGAGTTCGCCATGTTTATACCGGGAATGCTGGAACAAAGGGTAGCAGAGAAATTTTTTGAGAGATTTTTTGAAAATATCCGACAGATAGATATCATAGAGATGCAGGGGAAGAACATAGAAATAAGTCTGGGTGCGTGTTTTTATGATGGATATGAAGAGGTTTCTTTTGATCAGTTATACAGAAAGGCTGACAGGGCAATGTATCAGAGCAAAAAGCAGAAGGGCTGCAGTGCTGTAATCTACGGGGAGGAGATGTGAAAAATTTCTGAGAGACTTCGATGTAGAGTTACGTAGCGAGGCGAGACAAAAGGAGGGGTCTATGAAAGAAAAGAAAGTAATTGATTACACCAGAACCTATCGAAGAATTGAGGCAGATAAAAAGAAATGTATTCTGTATATTGTCATACTGCTCCTGCTTGGTTTTCTGCTTATGTGGACTCAGATCGATGATCTGACCAGATGGATTCTTTTTTATAAGCGTACCCCGAAAGAGAACAAGTGTCAATCGCTATAATGTCCATTCGCGCAGAAAAATGTCCACTCGCGCAAATTCTATTGATTTTGGGAAAGCTACTTTCGATGATAATATATAAGAAAATATCTCAAAAGGGAAAGGAAATTTGTCAATGCAGAAAGTTCTGAAAGCAAAAGTCAGCTTGATTTTGAGCATTGTTTTGGTATTGGTCTCTATCTGGTAGACGATTGTAGCGAAATCAAGCCTTCTATAGGTAAAAATGATTCGTGAATAATGTAGGGAGGATGCGATAGAGTGAAACAAAACAAGAGAAGAACGGCTACTGTAGTATATATTTTTATATTTATGTTGACAGTATCCGGCTGTGTCAGAAAAGGAAAAGAACAGGACAAGGTATATCAGGAAACAGGAATGTTCGAGTGGTCAGAGGAAGCTGTTTGTGAACCGGAGGAGGCACTTTACCTTGCAAAAGAGCTTGGAATTACCAAGTGGTATCAGGAGACAAATGGAATGACAGAAGTGGAGGCTACAGGAAAATTTGTAAAAGCCTTACACAATAGGAAGATAGAAGTGTATGCACTCCTTGGCGCTGTAGAATGGGGATATGAAGAGGATGGAGCAACGCTGTTGGCACATCTGGAAAAAATCGTTCAGTATAATGTACAATCTTCAGAAAAAGAGAAGTTTGACGGAGTTATGTTGGATATAGAACCGTATATATCGGATTCCTGGAAAGAGAATCCGGAAGAGTATATGGACAGATATATAAGCTGTATGAAAAAAGGATATAAATTCACTCAAAAAAATCATCTCCGTACAGCGATTTGTATACCACGGCATTATGACAATCAGGGATTGACGTCAGGGCTTGAAGAACTAATAAAAGAGACTTGTGATGAAGTAGCGGTTATGAATTATAGCTGCGGTAATGAAATCGAGGCAATCAGAACAGAGGCTGCGCTTTCTAGAAAATACGGAAAGGAGTTACATTGCATATTGGAGTTTCAGGAGGTTGGAAAGCATGGTCTTACAGAAAATAAAACTTATCGGAATAAGGGAATCGACAATGCGAAAGAGACTTTGGGAGAAACTTCAGAAGGAATATAAAAATATAAATGTGACCAGAGATTATCATTGGAGCAGACCCGTAAGAGAGATGTTGGAGGAAAGAATGCAGATTAAAAGGTGTTTCGTCAGGAAAGAAATTTCTAATAAGCGGGGAACAGTATTATCGTTTTAGCCGTCAGTTTGCTGAACTATTTAAAGAAGATTCTCATAACGGTAAGGATGGATATATGGTACGTTCCCTGTACTTCGATACATTGGGAAACAAAGATTTTGAAGAAAAATTGGCGGGTGTTGAGTGTCGCAGGAAAATGCGTCTGCGGATTTACAGTCCTCAAAGTAGGACAGCACTTTTAGAGATGAAACAAAAACAGGGAAGTAATCAGTTGAAGCGTTCCCTGACTATTTCCAGAGAACATGCTGAAGAATTAATGAAGGGACATTATGAAGTACTTCTTGAATATAGTGATCCTTTCGCAACGGAATGTTATGGTGTTCTTAAGACGAATTGTTATATACCGAAAGTCATTGTTGAATATAAGAGAATGGCGTTTGTTTTCAAAGAAAATGACACAAGGATTACCTTTGACAGCAATATATCAGCGTCAAAATTAACTGGAAGATTTTTGGAAGAATATGCAGGCTGTTTTCCAGTTATACATCCAGGGTGTGTAGTAATGGAGGTGAAATATAACAATTTTCTGTTGGCTTATATAAAAAATATTTTGCAAATCAGTAATAAAAGTGAGACGGCAGTCAGTAAATATGCACTTGCCCGTCAGGCAGTTTTTAGATTTTAAGGAGGAGAGAGTTAAATGAGAAGTTTTTTAAATGAATTAATTCAGCAGGTAGAAGTTTTAAGTATGACAGAAATATTAACACAAATTCTTGTTGCTGCGGCGTTGGGATTTGTGATTTATCTTTCATACTATATGTCACATACAGGTACAATATACAGTCGGAAGTTTAATACAAGCCTCGTTGTACTTGCTGTTCTGACAACAGTAGTTATGACGGCAATCGGTAATAACGTGGCGTTATCGCTCGGTATGGTAGGTGCTTTGTCAATTGTCCGTTTTAGGACGGCTATCAAGGATTCGAGAGATACGGTATATATTTTCTGGACAGTAGTAGTTGGTCTTACATGTGGAGTTGGAGATTACATAACAGCGGGAATCGGTAGTGCAATTGTATTTCTGATACTTCTCGTTCTTGGCAGAATTAAGAATGAAAGTCGTATGCTTTTGATTGTTCGGGGAGCAAGAAGTACGGATAAAAGAATTATGTCTATTGTTAGTGAATATTTTTCACGGAGAATTGATCTGCGAGTTGAAAATACCACCGAACAGACAGTAGAACTGATTTATGAGATTCCGCTGAAAATATTTGAGAAAGCAAGCAACCGCGCAGAGAGTATTGCGGACTGCCTATATGAGATTGAACACGTGGAATATGTGAATGTAGTTGCTCAGGATGATGATATTAGTAACTAATAGTGTTAGTGTGTCATTCTTGAAACAGTCAAAGGAGGAATATTTTGAAAAACAAATATTGGGTACTGATTATAGCAGCACTTACAGTAATCGGTACGTTTTGGACTCAGACAGAACTGGGAGGGAAAAAATACAGAACACATCAACATAAAGAATATCTTTCAGTAGAAGATACAATCCCGGATGTACAGGAAGCCATAAATGCGGAACAAATATCAGAATCTCAGTATAACAGCGAGGCAGTAGACATAGAAAAATTAAAAACGCATTTGCCCGTGGTTAAAATAGAAACCTCTGAAGAAATTCCTGGAGTGCCATATTATGAAGAAGGATATTCACATAGAAAATATACGACTACGTCAGAAGGAGAAAGCGAACTTGCCGCAACGATGCAGATTATTGACAATCTGGATACATATAATACGGTCAATGACAAACCCGCAGTTAGTACAAGCATAAGAATAAGAGTCCGGGGAAATACCTCGAGATGGTTTGATAAAAAATCTTACGCTGTTACGACAGTAGATGGAGATGGTACTGAGCAGGATAGAAGGATAATGGGCATGGAGGCGGCACATGACTGGGTACTCCACGGCCCATTTTTAGATAAAACTCTGATGCGTAATTATATGGCTATGAATTTTTCTGGTGAGCTTATGGATTTTGCACCAGATGTCAGATTTTGTGAGGTGATTCTGAACGGGGCGTATCAGGGAGTTTATGTGATGATGGAAACTATCAGCAGGGGTAAAGGAAGAGTGGATATAGCGCGCCCAAACTTAACGAAAAATGTTACAGGCTACATTGTAGAAATTGATAATGCTACAAGTCTTCCGGTATCTGCACTGAATAATTTTACAAAATATGTATCTGTACTTAGAAAAGATTCATTTTTTGATCTTGTTTATCCGGGAGAAGAACAGATTACACCTGCAATCAAGGACTACATTGAAAAAGATCTTAGCAAATTTGAAAAAGCGTTATATTCTTATGATTACGATACGCTTGCTTATGGATTTAATAATTATGTCGATATTGAAGAATTTGCTGACTATTTTATTATTGCAGAAGTATTTCTTCAGCATGATACGGGGAATCTGTCTACTTATTTTTATAAAGATGTAAATGGAAAAATCAAGCCATGTGTATGGGATTTTAACAATGATCTCGGCAATATAAGTACGGACAACGAAGATGACTTTCATATACGACAGTTTGTTTCTGTACAGGCACCATGGTTCTGGATGATGATAAAAGATGAGAACTATATCAATTTAATTATTGATAGATATAGGGAATTCCGACAGGGAATATTAAGCAATGAAAATATTTTGCAGTATATACAGGATGTAACAGAATATCAGGGAGAAGCTGTGGACCGGAATTATGCTGTATGGGGATATAGCTTTAATTCCGAGAATCTCGACAGTCGAAACAAGCTTCATCCAGATGAAAGAAATCCGGAAAGCTACGAGGAGGCAGTGGGTCAGATGACGGATGAGCTGATCGGGAGGTTGGAGTGGTTGGATGAGAATATTGAGGTATTAAAACAATACTGTCATGAATCTGCCGTTAAAAAATTTAACCACTGATCAGTTTTAACGGAAAAAGATGAGCCGTTTAAGATTACAGGAGATACATATGAAAAAGTTTATTATAGCATGTACAGCAGTCATTATAGCGGTGACCTGCTGGATGTTTGTTTCTGACAGGATAGGGAGTACCCTTAGTTTTAACATGAATAAAGAGGTTAAAACGTTTACAACAGTTTCAGACAAGGAGATTCTTGTAGATACTGGGAACGGAATGGAACCATTTGAAATACGCGGTGTTGATATGGGAGTGGGAATTCCAGGTCATTTTGCCACGGATTATGCTATTGATAAGGAAACCTATCTGAGATGGTTCCGGATGATTAAGGATATGGGAGCCAACTGTGTGAGGGTGTACACCCTGTTACAGGATGATTTTTATGATGCTGTCTGGGAATTTAATCATGATAATCCCGATCCACTTTATATTATCCATGGAGTATGGATCGATGATTATGTTCTTTACTCACACAGAGATGCTTACAGCAAAGATTTTCTTAATGAGTTTCTGAGGGATTCCAGGATTCTGGTGGATATGATACATGGAAATAAGAGGTTTTCACTAGGAGAAGATCTTGGGAGCGGGAGTTATACAAAAGATATTTCTCCATGGGTGTTGGGATATATCCTAGGTGTGGAGTGGGAAGATACAACAGTTGCTTTTACGGATCATATGCAGGAGGAAAGGGATTCGTATGAGGGGAAATATATGCGCACGACAGAAGAAGCAACGCCTTTTGAAACAATGCTTGCGCAGGTAGGGGATAAAATTATAGAATACGAAACGGAAAAATATTCAAGTCAGCGTCTGATTGCTTTTTCTAACTGGCCAACAACAGATCCGCTTGAGTGGAATCAGACTGTAGAATGGTATTTTAGAAAATTTGAACAGGTGGATGTAGAGCATATAAAAACGACAGATGAGTTTCTATCAGGACAGTTTGCGTCTTACCATATCTATCCGTATTTCCCGGATTATCTCGGATTCATGGATGTTCTGGGAATGAAGATTGAAAGCAGAGAAGAATTTACAGACGAAGACGGGACGTTTAACTCATACAGAGCATATCTGACTGCAATAAACGCACATCATACCATGCCGGTTATTATCTCGGAATATGGAGTTCCTTCATCGAGAGGAAGAGCGCAGTCGGATCGAAATACAGGGCGTTCACAAGGTGGGATGAGCGAGGAGGAACAAGGAAAAGCACTAGTACAGTGCTACAAGGATATCATGGCATCAGGGTGCGCAGGATCTGTAGCGTTTACCTGGCAGGATGAATGGTTCAAGCGAACGTGGAACACTATGGCTTATACGGATTTGACAAAGACGTGTTACTGGAGTGACTATCAGACGAATGAACAGTATTTTGGTATTCTGTCTTTTGATCCGGGTGAAGTAGAGAGTGTCTGCTATGTTGACGGAGATGTTTCGGAATGGGAAGAAACAGATATAGTGATGGAGACGGATACCATGTCGCTTAGTTGCAAGTATGATGAAAAATATGTTTATTTCAGAGTTCACAAAGATGATTTTCACTTTGGAAATGAAACACTTTATGTTCCGATTGATACGACACCAAAATCAGGAAGCACAGCATGCGACGGTATAGCGCCGCTATTTGAACAAGAGGCGGATTTTGTACTGATTATTTCGGGGCGGGAGGATACCAAAATTCTTGTACAGGAAAGATATGAAGCGCTAAGAGCGATGTATTCTCAGAGAGTTTATGGTGAAGACGCATATCTAAATGTCCCTGAAAAAGATACTGGAAAATTTGTTCCGATACATCTGATGCTGCAGGTTGCAAATGATCCAAGTTTTGAAATCACCCCTGAAGGGTTTGAAAGTGCAGAAACTTTTGATACAGGAACACTTACGTATGGAAATGGGAATCCGGATTCGGCGGATTTCAACTCATTATCTGATTTTATTGTAAATGGGGATGAGATTGAGATCAGATTACCATGGTCTTTGTTGAACTTCTATAATCCTTCGGAGATGGTGATCCATGATGATTACTATGAAAATTATGGAATAGAAGGAATAGAAATTTCAGAGATGTATGCCGGTGTAGGGACAGATGCAAATGTGCAGTTCCCTATTAAAATGGGAACGGTTGAATTGAAAGGATGGGGCACAAATCCCACATGGCATGAACGATTAAAACAAGGATATTACGATCTGCAGGAATTGTGGAAGGATAAGGATTAAATCCTAAAGGGTGGTTAATATATGAAAGGGCGATAGTTTTCATGGTATTTCAAGTAAATTTGTTAATTTATTTATATATGGCCATATGTATATGTCTTTTATTGTTTAATTTGGTTTATTTCGCCAGAGACTTTTTTAAGAGAAAAAGAGATCCTGAAATGGTAAGAAAGTATATGAACAAACTTTGTGAAATGCTTGAAACATCAGGAGTCGAAAAGATATCCCAAAAAGAAGAAAAATTCTGGACTAGAAAATTGAGCAAAAGCTCTGGACTTATTTTATTCCAACAGGCAGTAGAAGAACTGGAAGCGAAGGGAAAACAGGAAGATATAGAAAAATGGGTCAGAAATAACAGAGATCTGTTCTATAAGCTCAGTAGTGCTTATATGAAAAAAAGAGGCATGGAGAAAGCACTTATGGCATACATCATAGAGCAGCATCATCTGTGTGGTCCGGGAGCCAGAGACCCGTTTGCACTTCAGATGGAATGGCTTGTATCGGATCATTCTATCTACTGCCGCGAAAATGCACTCTATGCCTTGTATGCTGGCGGACAGCCTGAACACGTGATAAAAGCATATCATATTTTGACTAGAATGCGGATAGAACACAGCTCAAAAATGGTAACAGATGGCTTGCTTTCTTTTCAAGGAGACAGGGAATTGCTGGCTGAAGAATTATGGAAAAACTGGACTCATTATTCAACATATTACAAAATATGTTTTGTAAACTTTTTCCGAATGATATCCGGAAACTTTACCGAACGACTACTTATTGTTCTTAAAGATGAAGAAAATGACAGAGAGCTTCGACTGGCAGTAATTCGTTATTTTCGAAAGTATAAGTATGACAAGGCGTGGGAATATCTGTGCTGTCTGGTTGAGGAGTGGCGTGAATCAGATTGGGAATATGCTGCGCTTAGTGCACTGGCCCTTGAATCGTATCCAGGGAAAAGGACTATAGATGTGTTGAAAAAAGGCTGTGAAAGTCGAAACTGGTATATTCGCTATAATAGTGCTCAGTCTCTTGGAAAATTAATTGATCACGAACAAAAAGGAAAGTTCATACAGAACGAAAAAGATATATATGCAAAAGAAATGATGGCATATAAATTTATGGGAACGGAGGAAAGTACAGATGATGGATGCGATTAAACTATTTTTGTTTTTTGTTGACGTTTTTTTTGTCATTTATTTGATTGGTTATAGCACTTTCCTTTTTTTGTCAGTTGTTGTAGGAGCATCGGAACTTTACGAGAAACGAATGGACGAAAAGATGAAAGGAACACTCCGTCATGATTTTTACATTCCCATCAGTATAATTGTTCCTGCACACAACGAAGAAATGACAGTTGTAGATACGGTTTTTTCACTTTTGGAACAGGATTATAAACTTTATGAAATTATCGTTGTAGATGATGGATCAACAGATCGAACAGTAGAATATCTGGTGGATTCTTTCCACATGAAAAGAATAAATAGGCCCATCAGAAAAAGAGTTCACTGCAAGAAGGAGCAGGCAATTTATGAAACAGTCTATAATGGGATTTCCATTACTTTGGTTCAAAAAGAAAATGGAGGTAAGGCAGACAGCCTGAATATGGGAATTAATATATCAAATTATCCATATTTTATTTGTATGGATGCGGATTCGATGTTGCAACGTAATTCTCTTTATGAAATCGCAAAACCGATACTGGAAGATGATAAAGTAGTAGCCTGTGGCGGGCAGATTGCTGTATCTAATGGTATCCGATTAGTAAAAGGCGAAGTAAGTGACTATAGTATGCCTAAAAAGTTGATCGTAGCAATGCAGGTGCTTGAATATGAGCGTTCGTTTCTTGCTTCCAGAATCTTTATGAACCGCTATAACGGAAACCTGATTATATCAGGGGCATTTGGCATATTTAAAAAAGAAACAGTTCTTCTTGCAGGCGGATATGACGATTCCACAATGGGAGAGGATATGGAACTTGTTGTGAAGCTTCATGTTTTCTGCAGATCAAATCATATTGATTATTCTATACAGTATGCGCCAGACGCAATCTGCTGGAGCCAGGTACCGAGAAATCTCAAAGATTTGATAAAACAAAGGAGACGATGGCATATCGGGCTTTTTGAAAGTCTGACAAAGTATAAAAAATGCAGTAGGGAAAAAAGAGTACGGACTTTTAGGGGCGGTTTCGTTTCTATATTTTTGGATTTATGAACTGCTTTCGCCGTATATTGAAGTCTTTGGAATACTGACGATTATCCTTTCATATGTGGTAAATCTGGTTAACGTAACCTTTTATGATATTGTTTTTTTTGGTATATGCAGCATTTGGGTGCATTCTTACGCTTATATCATTTTTCAGTCGACTGTATATGAGAAAAATGCGCATATCATGGAAGGATGTGTTGAAAGCTATACTTTTAAGTGGATTTGAACTGATAGGACTGCGATTTATTCTTATGATTGTGAGGATGAACGCGCTGATCGGGTATCGGAAATACAAAGATACATGGGGAACTCTTGAAAGAAAGAAGCTTAATAGAGAATAGTATGATATCGGTGGAGAAGGTTATATGAAAGATGGAAATGAAGGACACGGTATGAACAAGAAATACGAGAAATTTAAACTGGCAGTAGGAACAACTTTTGCGTTTTTTATTTTGGTGGCAGTAATGGGTATTGCTTTCGTTCAGAACCGTTATGCTGATGAAAATATACTTGAAGATGAACTGTTGGAAATTCAAGGAGATGAAAAATTTCATTATGTAGAAACCGGTATAACATATTGGCAGTATAAGGATACGGAAGGAGAACCGTCGATTGATAGCAACGGAAAACGCTGGAACGAAGCTGGATATCTGACAGAAGACTGGAAAGAGGCCAAGGGAAGTTTTGGGAGTTATTATGGAGAACTGAATGATCGTGTGGGAGGAAAATATCCCTCGAATCTGCTGAACTATTATTCTGCTAAAAAGAAGGCTCTGCCAGTATATTATTTTAGAACAGAATTTGAGGTGGACGATGCCAGAGAGATATTTCAGCTTTCAGGAGAAATACAGTTTGATGATTCTGTAATCATATATCTGAATGGAAAAGAAATATACAAAGATAATGAACCGACAGAAGGTTATGACCCAGGAACCGGGTATGGAGCGAAAGAGGGAGTAGAAACATCTTGGAACAGGGTTTTTTCAGTAGAAAATACTACTGCACTAAAAAACGGAACAAACTGCATTGCAGTTGAGGTTCATCAGATACATGAAGACAGCTCTGATGTCTATTTTGACTTTAAGGAGTTTAAAGGAACGCCGGAATGGAATGAAGTGGAAACATTGGATGCCGATGGTCTTATCCTTCAGCCGGGTGATACAAACAACCAGATGCTGGTTAATTGGCTTACGCCTCAAAAAGGAGGTTATAATGTACAATACTGTAGAAAAGTAGATGACTTCTACAATTATACAGAGTTGGAAATGGAACGAGTTGAGATAGAAGGGCAGTATTGTTATAAGGCAAGATTATCGAATCTTCGAGCTGGTGAAACTTACAGCTATCGATTATGTAACAGAAAAAATGGTGCACATTCAGAAGTTTTTAATTTTACGACTGCAAAACAGGGAGAGGGAGTAAAGTTTTTATTTGTCGGAGATCCCCAGATTGGTGCCGGCGAAAGCGTACAGCAGGATGGAGAAGCGTGGAAGAGGACGCTGGAGGTGGGAAAGCACATTCTGCCGAATGCAGAATTTCTGATATCGGCAGGCGACCAAAGTGACAGTTCGAAAACGGATATAGCAATAGAAGAATACTATGAATTTAGAAGTCCGGATGAACTGAAAAATATACCAGTGGCGGTAAACAAAGGGAATCATGACACCGTAAAGGAGATTTATGAAGAGCAGTTTATGCCTCCAGGTGTATGGGATGATGCGAACTACTATTTTGCCCGTGACGGAGTTCTGTTTTTCGCATTGAATTCAAACAGCGGCAGTTACGCAACTCAGATAGAATATTTAAAAAAGGCGATTCAAAATACAAATCCGGAATGGATTATTGTTACTATGCATTATTCAATGTTTAGCGCAGGACCGCATTCAGATGAGGAAAAAATACTGAATCTCCGAAAAGTGTATAACGAGGCGTTTTCTGAATTGGACGTAGACCTTGTATTGTCCGGTCATGATCATCTGTATGCGAGAACATACCTAATGAAAGGAATGAAGTCCACCGGAAATGCGTCCGGACTAAAAAAACAGGGGGAAACGCTATATCTGTCCGGAACATCTTCTACTGGAAGCAAGTTTTATGAGAAGGAGAGTGGAAAAAAAGGCTATATTGCCTTTTATGATGGAGAAACAGAAAAAACACCTCTGATTTCTGCTATTACAATACAGGGAAAGACACTTACAATCAAAACTGTGCGTACCACGGATATGAGTGTTTTTGATGAAATTACTATTAGAAAATAATTTTTTGTTCTGGAAGTGAAATGTTATAAATTGGATTGCACCAAATCGCTGCGCAATGGCCTGCCAAGGCTATTGCGCAGATTTTTATCACAGGAAATACAGGAATTGATGCTTTGCACTATACGGTGAGAAATGATTTTTATCATCCGGAGATAGAATGGGCAAAAGGCAGCAGACTGATTGCTGTGACAGCACACAGAAGGGAGAATCTGGGAGAACCCATGCGTGATATGTTCCGGGCTATACGCAGGATCGTGGAGGAATTTACAGATGTGAAGGTTATTTATCCTGTACATTTGAATCCGCAGGTCAGAAAAATCGCAGATGAGGAATTCGGTGGATGTGAGAGAATACATCTGATCGAACCGTTGGATGTGGTAGAATTCCATAATCTGATGAAAGCCAGTTATCTGATCATGACAGACAGTGGCGGAATCCAGGAAGAAGCTCCTGCACTGGGAAAACCTGTACTGGTCATGAGAGATACAACAGAACGTCCGGAAGGTGTGGAAGCCGGAACCTTAAAGCTTGCAGGCACGAAGATGGAGGATATTTACAGAGAATGCAGGAGGCTTCTTACAGAGTCGGAGATTTACAGAAGGATGAGTGAGGCCAGAAATAAAGAATTGCCCCATGACTGAAACAGAGAAAAAAGCTATTGGCAGATATCTGGACTGGCATACCGGGATTTTGCTGGAAACAGATGGGAAAATGGGAATCTACAGGAAAGAGAGTGGGAAACTTATTTATAAAGAAAAGGCTGATTCCGAAGACGGGTATCTTGGTATGTATCTTTTTCTTATGGGAAAATATCCGCTATATACAGGCGAAGCAGGATGGATATGCATGGAATGTGAGAAACTGTATGGATTATATGAAAGAAAAATAAAAACAGGATTTATACTGTGTGCATGATTTTGCGCAGAACGAATAAACTAATAATAAAGAATAAAAGAGGTACTGCTAAACAGCGGTGCCTCTTTTCGGTATAAGAATGATTACCGGAGTAAGCAGAATGATCATATTATCCAGGAGGGCAAATTTATGTGGGGATTTATAGTGGCATTGATTTCGGGAGCACTGATGAGTATTCAGGGTGTTTTTAATACGGAAGTGACAAAGCAGACCAGCCTTTGGGTATCGACCGGCTGGGTGCAGCTGTCAGCTTTTGCAGTCTGTGTTTTGGCCTGGTTTTTTACAGGACGGGAAAGTGTGGCTGCACTCTGGCAGGTGGACAATAAATATACACTCCTTGGTGGTGTAATCGGAGCGTTTATTACAATTACAGTAATCCAGAGCATGGGAGCACTTGGACCGGCAAAGGCAGCAATGCTGATTGTTATTTCGCAGCTGGCAGTTGCTTATGTAATTGAATTGGCCGGGTTGTTTGGAGTAGACAAAGAGCCATTTGAATGGCGCAAAATTCTTGGATTGTTGATTGCGATTTTCGGAATTATTATATTTAAATGGCAAAAATAAGATTTTACTATTGTAAAATATTTAAGATTTCGTTACAATAAGGGTGGCATTATGGACAGGGGACTCTTACTCTGAGAAATAAGAGGAGGACCCTTATGATAAAAATAAAAAACAGATGTTGTTATACTGTGACGTTGATATTGTGTGGAACTTTGTTTCTTACAGGACTGACAGGATGTAAGAGCAGAGAGGCACAGTTTCTGATTGAAGGACTGCAGGAAGCGAAAGCAGAGGTGGATGCGGAGTCATCAGAAGAGAAAACATCAGGACAGAAGTCGAAGAAAGCTGATACAGAAGACCGACAGAATGATGGTGGCAATTCTGCAGAGTTCCGGAAAAAACAGGCAGAATCAGATGGTTCAGATGCAGGTAATGGGACAGGAAGTGATTCCGGGAAACATACTTCAGATGCTGATATAGATAATGGGTCAGAAGCAGTTTCTGATAAGGAAATGCAGCAGGCAATGATCTATGTTGATGTCTGCGGAGCAGTTGCAAATCCGGGAGTCTTCCAGCTGGCAGCCGGGAGCCGGGTGTTTCAGGCGATTGAGGCGGCGGGAGGATATCTTCCCGAGGCAGCTCTGACCTGTGTAAACCGTGCAGGAGTTCTGACAGACGGACAGCAGCTTTATATTCTCACACAGGAAGAGATGGAGCGGCAGGGGCTGGATCCGGCAGAGATGGCCAAAGCATCAGATGGACAGATAAGCGGAAGTGCCGGGACAGGGCAGAACACGGGGATGACCGCTCAGGTTCAGCAGGATAACAGGATCAACATAAATACAGCAGATGAAGCTCAGCTTACTACGCTGACGGGGATCGGTGCAACACGTGCGCAGGCGATCATTGCCTACAGAGAAGAGAACGGGCCATTTGCTGCGATAGAGGATATTATGAATGTACAGGGTATCAAAGAAGGTACTTTTGCAAAGATAAAAGATGAGATAGTAGTAGGATAAGGAGAACCGAATGAGCAGGAAAGTTTTGGTAGTAGATGATGAGAAACTGATCGTAAAAGGAATCCGTTTTAGTCTGGAACAGGATGGTATGGAGGTAGACTGCGCTTATGATGGAGAAGAGGCAGTAGAGAAAGCAAAAGATAAAAAATATGATATTATCCTTCTGGATCTGATGCTGCCGAAGATGGACGGGCTGGAAGTATGCCAGCAGATCCGCGAATTTTCCAATGTGCCGATCGTGATGCTGACAGCTAAGGGCGAGGATATGGATAAGATCCTTGGTCTTGAATACGGTGCGGATGATTATATCACTAAACCGTTCAATATCCTGGAAGTTAAGGCACGTATCAAAGCGATCATGCGCCGTGCGGGAAGCGACCACGAGGAGAAAGAAAAGGCAAAGAGCATTCAGGTGGGCGATCTTCGTATGGACTGTGAAGGCAGACGTGTATTTATTGCAGGTAAAGAGATTAATCTGACAGCAAAGGAATTTGATGTACTGGAGCTTCTGGTATTTAATCCGAATAAGGTATACAGTCGTAAGAACCTGCTGAACATTGTATGGGGATATGAGTATCCGGGTGATGTACGTACTGTGGATGTACATATCCGCCGTCTCCGTGAGAAGATTGAAACCAATCCAAGTGAACCGAAGTATGTACACACCAAATGGGGCGTTGGATATTATTTCCAGGCTCAATAAAAAGAACGCATGAAACAGTCAGACCACATTTTATGAAACAAAGATCATAAAATGTGGTCTGTTTTTTTGTGCAGATAAAAAGCATTCTGCTATTTTCTGTTTTTTATTTTATCTGTAATTATGATGTATCCATGTACAAGAAGATCAGTCACGATCAGTGCTGCCACTGACAATATCAGGCATTCTTTTACCCCAAATTCGTAAAAAGCAGCAAAACCGGCAAGTGTCCAGTAAACTCCGATATGTACGGCATACATCTTTGAAATCTGTTTTGAGTAATAACACAGTTTATTATATCCGAATTTCCATTTTTCCATCATTGGCATGATACGAAATGCAGCTGCAAACACAAATATGATACTGCAGAAACTTCCGAGTACCTTTGCAAGCCCCGGGATTCTGTATTGTTCGATCATATAATTAAAGAATCCCTCAATGCCCGGATGTAGTACAATGCAGCATATAAACCATACCGCCGCAGTAATCCCACATATGATCCCG
>ENA-OQJK01000129-OQJK01000129.1-human-gut-metagenome-genome-assembly--contig:-NODE-129-length-16733-cov-5.153137_pt1 | contig 16733 bp, 13 predicted proteins | sample MGYA00242605_ERZ504771 | MGnify/ENA primary metagenome ERZ504771 (study PRJEB26092, sample SAMD00036353) | human gut metagenome | host: Homo sapiens | study: EMG produced TPA metagenomics assembly of... | reverse complement strand
ATCAGGCGGCAGGCAAGCAGCTGGGGCCAAACAGAATCTTGATCTCAGCAAACAACGAAGTATCTCGCTTGACGCGGAAACGATCGCCAAACGTGAGCACCTGAGCGTTACCCTTCTCATCCAGCACCGCAAGATGTACTTCGCAGTAACCAGGATGATTAGCGAGCACCTGACCGAGTTGCATCATGCGTTGGCGCTCCAACGCCACCGGCGGCAGCGTGATGACCAACGGACGTTCATCCTCGGCTTCCAAGGTCGGAATCTGCATTTCCGTGGCTCTCAGAGAAACGGTTTCGTCGCGCAACTCCACTTGGCCACGAATCTGTACGATGGCGTCCACGGCAAGTTCGGCGGCGGCCGCTTCATAGACCTTGCCGAAGAACATGCATTGGATGGAGCTTTCCATGTCTTCGATGGTCACGATGGCCCAGGGGTTGCCCTTCTTGGATACGCGCCGGTCCACATTGGTGACCAAACCAGCCAACGTGACCTGCTGTCCTTCACCCATCGTTTTGGCTCGATCAACCAGATGCGCGATGGACATTTCACGCAAGGACGCGAGAATCGACTGCATACCGGAGAGCGGATGGTCAGACACATACAGGCCCAACATTTCGCGTTCGAAGTTAAGTTTGGTCTTCTTGTCCCATTCCTCAAGATCGGGTACGGTCACGGAAGCGTCGCCCATGGCCTCCGCTCCCCCATCCTCGGCATCGGAGAACAAATCGAACTGGCCCTCCGCCTGTTTGCGCTTCAGACTCACCACCGAATCGATGGCGGCCTCGTGCACGGTGAGCAGCGCGCGACGGTTCGGGTCAATCGAGTCGAAGGCACCGGCCTTGATCAACGATTCGACCAATCGCCGGTTCAGCGCGGTCAGGGGCACGCGGCGGATGAAGTCCATGAAGTTCACGAACTTGCCGCGCGGGCCTTCGCGTTCGGCGATGATATCGGCCACGGCCTTGTCACCCACGTTACGGATGGCACCAAGACCGAATCGGACGACGTCGCCGACTGCCGAGTACTCGTACACCGATTCGTTGACGTCCGGCGAGAGCACCTGGATGCCCATGCGGCGGGCCTCGCCCAAGTACAGTGCGGTCTTGTCTTTGTTGGTGGCGGCACCTTGCAACAAGGCGGCCATGAACTCGACCGGGTAGTGCGTCTTCAGATATGCGGTCCAGTAGGAGATCAGACCGTATGCGGCGGAGTGCGCTTTGTTGAAAGCGTAGCCGGAGAACGGCACCAGAATATCCCACACGGCCTGGGATGCCTCTTCGGAATATCCGTGCTCCTTCATACCGGCGAAGAACGGCACCTTCTCCTTGGCCAGCACTTCGGGCTTCTTCTTACCCATGGCTCGACGCAGCACGTCTGCCTTGCCCAGTGAATAACCGGCGAGGATTCGGGCGGCGGACTGCACCTGCTCCTGGTAGATGATCAGACCATAGGTCTCGTCAAGCACCTGCTTCAGAGGCTCCTCAAGCTCAGGGTGAATTGGCGTGATCTTCTGCAGGCCGTTCTTGCGCTTGGCGTAGTTGGTGTGCGAATCCATACTCATCGGGCCCGGTCGGTACAGGGCGATAAGTGCGGAAATATCGTTGAAGTTATCGGGCTTCAGGGTTTTCAGCAGTGAACGCATGCCGTCGGAATCGAGCTGGAACACGCCGAGCGTGTCTCCTCGGGACATGAGTTTGTAGGTTTCGGCGTCATCGAGCGGAATCTTGGTGTAGTCGATGGCGGGTTTGCCGTTGGCCTCGATGTTCTTCAGGGTGTCGTGGATGATCGTCAAGTTGGACAGGCCAAGGAAGTCCATCTTGACCAGCCCCAACGTTTCGCACGTGTGGTATTCGAAGGCGGTGGTGATGGTGCCATCGGTGCGTTCCAGCAACGGCGAGGTGTCGGTGATGGGTGCGCTACCCATGATGGTGGCGCAGGCATGTACACCGGTCTGTCGAATCAGGCCTTCGATACCCTTGGCTTCCTCGGTGATGCGCTTGGTGTCCGGGTCGGAATCGTAGAGTTCTCGGAATTCCCTGGCCTCGGCATAACGTTTGGCGGCCGGGTCGAAGATGTCATGCAGGCTGATGTCTTTGCCGCCGGTGGCCGCCGGAGGCAGCGCCTTGGTGATTTTTTCACCGACTGAGAATTCATAACCCATGATGCGGGCGGAGTCTTTCAGGGCCTGCTTGGTTTTGATGGTGCCATAGATCACGCACTGGGCGACCTTATCGGTGCCGTATTTTTCGCCGCAGTATTCGATGACTCGCGCACGACCTTCAGGGTCGAAGTCGACATCGATATCAGGAAGGCTCACTCGCTCAGGGTTCAGGAACCTCTCGAAAATCAGGCCATGCTTGAGCGGATCGAGCTCGGTAATGCCCATGGAATAGGCGACCATGGCGCCTGCGGCCGAACCACGGCCCGGACCCACCATAACTGCCGTGGTCCTTGGCCCACTGAATGTAGTCGGCGACCACGAGGAAGTATCCGCAGAACTGCATCTGGCAGATCACACCACATTCGTAGTCGGCCTGCTTCAATACGTCGAGCGGCGGGTTGCCGTCGTAACGCTTCTCCAGACCTTCCTCGACTTTTTTGAGGAACAGGGAGGTCTCATCCCAGCCTTCGGGGCAAGGGAATTTCGGCATGAACGCGCCGTCTTCGTGGTCGTCGAACATCACGTTGCAGCGTTCGGCGATAACGAGCGTATTGTCGCAGGCGTCCGGGTGGTCCTTGAACAGTTCGCGCATCTCTTCGGCGGTTTTGATGTAGTAGCCGGTGCCGTCGAACTTGAATCGGTCCGGATCGTCAAGACGGGAACCGGAGTTGATGCAGAGCATGGCGTCCTGCGCCTGTGCATCTTCGGCGTGTACGTAGTGGGAATCGTTGGTGGCCAGCAGCGGGGCGTCCAGCTTCTTGGCAATGGTCAGCAGGTCGTTGGTGACCTGGGTCTCGATTGTCAGACCGTGATCCATGAGTTCGATGAAGAAGTTGTCTTTGCCGAAGATGTCCTGGAATTCGCCGGCGGCGCGCAGGGCCTCCTCGAATTGACCGAGGCGCAGACGAGTCTGGATGATGCCCGAAGGGCATCCGGAGGAGGCGATCACACCTTTGGAATAGGTGGCGAGCACCTCCTTATCCATACGCGGGTAGCGCATGACGCGACCTTCGAGGTTGGCCACGGACGAGGCTTTGATGAGGTTGACCAGGCCTTCGTCGTTTTCGGCCCACATGGTCAAGTGGGTGATAAGACCACCACCGGAGACGTCGTCGCGGCGCTGGGCTTCGGTGCCCCAGTGCACACGGGACTTGTCTTGACGCGCGGTTTCCGGGGTCACGTAAGCTTCGATGCCGATGATGGGCTTGACGCCATTGGCCACGCAGTTGGTGTACATCTCGTAGGCGCCATGCATGTTGCCATGGTCGGTGATACCGACCGCAGGCATGCCAAGTTCGGCCGCACGCTTGGCCAAATCAGGAATCTTCGACGCACCATCGAGCAGCGAATAGTGCGTGTGGTTATGCAGTTGCACAAAGTTGTTCCCGTAATCAGCCATGCGCTCTACCATACCGTGTGGTCTGGGCGGCTGTTCAGCATTCCCGTCGGCACTCCGCGATGAGGGCGGCGCACAGCATGATGACCTGGGCGACGAGATTGAACCAAATGAGCACGCCGATCAACGCGGCGAACGGGGCAAGCATCGGATTCCGGGAGGCTCCGGCTAATAGTCGCGCACCGAGAAGCTGCATTGCGGAAACCGTCAGAGATCCCAGTAACGCGCCGAGTATCGTGAATCGTCCGGCTTTGATGTGGGAGACCACGCGCAGCAGCAACATGAACAACGCAAAATTCAGCGCGACGCCGGTACCGAAACCGGTCATCTCCAAAAGCACGATGCCGGGCAACGAACTGCTGGGGATGCCGCCCCATTGCAGCAGTCGGCGTACGATGCCGCCGGACACCGTACCGGCCGCGGTCGAAAGAATGAACAGTATTGCGATGGCGATGGCGGCAAGCGTATCGCGTAACCTTGCGACGACGATATTGAGCTCGTCGCCGCAGTCGTCGAACATGGCCCGTACGGCGTGGCGCAGCGAGTTCATCCAGCCGGTCACTGTCCACCAGAATATGGCCAACGTGGCCAGACCGGTCCACGTCAATGCGCTTGACATGGCGCCTAGCGCGGAAGACGTCAGAAACGAGTCGGCCACACCGGGAATGACTTCACGCACCGCGTCAATCAGCATCTGCTGCCAATCAATGTTGCCGACCATGATAAGGCCGAACACGCTCACCGCAATCCAGACGCCGGCAAAAAAGGCGAACAGCAGACCATATGCCAGACCATTCGCCAGCAGGGGGCCGCTCCGCGACACATACCGGTCGAGCACGCGCCCAGGCAGCGAACGTGCCCACGCGTCCGCTCCCCTGTCAATCGCACTCTTCAACCCATGCATAGTTCAACTGTAGCTGTTGCCACCGTTGTTGAAACAGCATGGCGCGAAATCGCATTTAGCCAGCTCAAACGATGGCAACCATCAACGCCCCCACTCAATTGTTCAGAATCGGATACCATATGAGTATTCAATTCATCCGTCGGAGTGCAATGTCAGCAGTCCTCACCAACTGATGTCTTGCTAACCCGCTGGCCGCCCTAGTATCTACTGTTTCTTGTGGTCTTCGTTCAACAGCCAGTCAAGCGCGTATATCTGTCGGATGCCTTCGTGGGAGTAGGGCCGTTCGTCATCCAGCGTAATCAGCGTCTTGGGATAGTTGTCACGCACGGCGCGCAGCGAGGACGGCTCCCGATCCAGCGTCGCCGAATCGTGCACCGATTCGCTGACCTGGTAGTACCGACGTCCGCCTGGCCCGTTCGTGACGAAGTCGATCTCGCTGCCGGAGCTCTGTCCGACATACACGTCGCCCTCGCGGCGCATCAGTTCGAGGAACACCACGTTCTCGAGGAGGCGTCCGATGTCCCGCACGTTGTTGGAGCACAGGATACGTCGCATCCCCAAGTCCACGGCATAGTACTTCTTTTCCTGCTTGAGAATCCTCTTGCCCTTGATGTCGTATCGGTGGGCCGGGTAGAGGATGAACGCGTCGTAGGCCGCGATCGTCGTCGGAACGGGCACGGTCAACGACTAGGAAACGGTTTTTATCAGCAGGAGATTCTGCAATCCGGATGGCATATACCGCCCGGCTTCATTACTGCTTTGGCTCATTTCTGTTCACTTCACGCTGGAGTACCGAGACACGTTGAGCGGAAATACCGGTAATTCACGTACGGTTACCGACCATTGGACTGAATGGTACTCAGCATCCGCAGTCACTTGGGGTATGGTCATGACGGAGAGCCATCATGACCGATCTCTCGTTATTCTGGGATGAATCCGGCGAAGCCGGAACTGAATCTAAATATTAAAACGCATGATGCACACGTCGCGGAATTAGTCCACCAGAACTTCGGCATATTCGGCAGGTTCAGCGGGTTCGATGTGTCGGGCACGCATGGCATCGAGTGCGGCAGCCAAGTCGGCCGGGTACTGGGACCGGACCGTGGTCCAGACGCGGGTGCGGGGATGACGGAATTCGAGCTTCATGGCGTGCAGCCACTGCCGGTCAAGTCCCAAGGCCTCAGACAGCACCGGATTGGCACCATACATGGGGTCGCCGCACAGGGGATGCCCAATCGAGGAGAAATGCACGCGAATCTGATGAGTACGTCCGGTCTCCAGATTCACGGATACCAGAGTGGCCTCATGGCCGAAACGCTCCAGCACATCCCAGTGCGTAACGGCCGGTTTGCCGGCCGGAGTCACGCAGAAGCGGAAATCGGACACTTTGGCGCGCCCGATCGGTGCCTCAATGGTTGCTTTGTTCTCTTTAAGACCACCCTGCACGAGCGCATGATAGGTTTTCTTTACCTCATGCTCGGCGAACTGCCGACGCATCTCGGTGTACGCAAGGTCGGACTTGCACACCAACATCAAGCCGGAAGTGCCTACATCAAGGCGAGAAACAATGCCCTCACGCCCGGCCGCACCATAGGAAGTGATATGCACGCCGCGGTCACGCAGTGATCCGAGCACGGTTGGACCGGTCCAGCCAACCGAGGCATGCGCCGCCACGCCTACAGGCTTATCGACTACAACGACATCATCGTCTTCGTAGACAACGGCCATATCAGTTGCGATAGGCTCAGGCTCGGCCTGTTCCTCCGCCAAATCAAATTCGACGGTCTCCCCCGCCTGCAATGTGCTGGACCGCGCAACTTCACGTCCTAAAACGCGCGCCTGCCCGGAGTCAACCAGATCGGCGGCTTTAGATCGTGAAATACCCAGCATTTTGGCCACGGCTACGTCGAAACGCTTACCCACCAATGCATCGGGAGCAGGGACTATTCGACTCATTACTTGGCGTCCGCCTCCGGCTCAGACTGTAGGGATTCGTCGGATTGCTCGATGAGATCCTTGTGTGAGAACGGCTCCCCCATAAGAATCAGAATCACCAGGACCACACCGGCGACTACCAGATAGATATCCGCCACATTGCCAACGGACCAGCCATAGTTAAGGAAATCCACCACTTTGCCGTCGAGGAAGCCGTCAGCGTACATAACACGGTCAATCAGGTTGCCCAGAGCGCCTGCAAACGCGAAAGAAATCGCCACCGACCATTTCATGGAGACAGTGCGCACCCCAGCCACAGCAAGGGCCACGCAAGCCACAACGGCCAACAGACTGATTACCCAAGTAGCGCCTGATCCCATGCCCAAGGACGCGCCCGGATTACGCACCAAGGTGAAGGACAGCAGTCCGGGAATCACTCGAATGGTCTGACCGTTGGATAACGCGGCCATCGCCCAAGCCTTGGTGAGCTGATCGACAATCAGCGCAGCCGCGGCCACACATGCAAAGACGGCCACGCGGGTGCGCAGCCGTCCCTGTTGGTTCGTCATACGACCTGTACCTGCCTACGCTCAGTTGGTCTTGGACGAGGTCTGGTCGACGTAGTTGTTCGACTCGGAAACCTGCGATGCCAGCTGGCCGAGGTACTCGGTGAGGCGGGCGCGGTATTCAGTCTCGAACTGCTTGAGGCTCTGGATGTTGCCCTCGACGACCTTGGACTGAGCCTGAAGGTTGTCGCGCACCTGCTCGGCATACGTATCGGCTGCAGAGCGGGTGTTCTTGTCGTACGCATCAGCCGCGGAACGAGTGTTCTTGTCATACTCGGCGGCACGCTGCTGCACTTCCTTCTCGTAGTTGTCAGCGTCATCGTGCTGAGACTTGGAGTAGTTGTCCGCATCCTGACGAGTCTTGACGGAGTATGCGTCGGCCTCAGAACGGGTGTTCTGGGAGTAGGTCTCGGCATCCGCGTGAGTCTGGTCACGGTAAGCGTCGGCCTCGGAGCGGGTACGATCCGAATAGGTGTCGGCGTCGGAACGAGTACGAGTGGAGTAGTCGTCGGCCTCGGAACGGGTACGCTCGGAGTAGTTGTTGGCCTTGGTGACCAGATCGTTGTACTTGTTCTGGCTGGCCTCGGTGATTTCCTTGGCCTTGTTCTTGCCCTTCTCCACGTACTGATCGTGCAGCTGCATAGCCAGGGTCAGCATGGCGGTGGCGCGCTCGGGCTCGGTGCCCGGCATGGAAGCGGCGCCAGCGATCTTCTGCAGAGAACCGGTCTCGGTGCTCGGCTCAACCTTGGAAACCTGAGCACGAAGCTGGTTTTCACGCTGCTTGGCTTCTTCGAGCTGACGGGACAGCTCAGCGATCTGAGCGGACTGCTGCTGAGCGGCGGAACCCTGCTGCTGAGCGGCGGCGAGCTGACGGGACAGCTCCTCATTGGCCGCGCGGAACTGATCACGTTCCTGCTGAATGGCGGCGATCTGCTGACCGACAGCCTCCTGGTCACCGGAGGCCTGAGCAGCCTGAGCGGTGAGCTGATCGATTTGAGCGTTCAGCTGATCGACCTGACCCTTGAGCTGCTCATTCTGGGAGGACAGCGCGCGGTTGGATTCCTCGGCTTCGCTGAGCTTGGCAGAGACAAGCTGTGCTGCCTGATCATTGCCAGCCTGAGCGGCCTGCTGGGCCTGAGCCACAGCGTTCTTCAAACCAGCATTCTCCGACTCGAGTTGCTGCACCTGACCGGTAAGATCGGAGATCTTCGCATTAAGGTTGGTCACGTCAGGACCCAGAGACTGGGTGGCCTGACCGCCGGCTACCGCCTGACGTCCAAGAGCCTCGACGGTTTCCGTGACCTGATCAAGGAAGTCATCGACCTCGTCGACATCATAACCTTCCTTGAATCGAACAGTCTGGAAGGTATGCTCCCTAATATCCTTCGGCGTCAACAGAGCCATAAATCTTGCACCTCGCTTTGGGGCATCGCCCGCACTTACGTTGGTCTCAAGTCAGAATGCTATCACGACCCCATCGTTTCAGAACATTCGACGTGGGTTTTTATGCCAGATATATGCCTCCGGCGGGTCAAAAACGGCCTCAGAACACTATCAGAACAACACTTTCCAGTACCACCAGCGCAAAATACAGCACAATGAAGCTGACATCAAGATAAATCGAACCGAGCGGCAATGGGCGAATATAGCGACGTAGCCAGCGCAGAGGGGGTTCGGTAATGGAATACACAATATTGATCAGCTGGGCCACCACACCACGTGGATACCAGTTTCGTGCGAGAACGGAGACCCAGTCCAGAATCATGCGCACGAACAGAACCGTGATATACGCGTTGATGAGCCATGCAAGAATGCGGCCGATCAAAGAGAACACTAAGGAAAGCATGCTGACAGACTAACAACCGCGCATGAAAAGTTTGCTCGGAGCACAATAAGAATCGGCCGACTCCTTGCTGGGAGTCGGCCGAATACCGATATAACGTCGAATGCGAAAACTACTGAACCGGTCAGTCAGCGAACAAATCGTGTGCCGAGGCTGGTTTTGTCGGCTCTTCGACCTTGATGTTCACCTGCGCCGGGCTCAACAGGAACACGCGCGGAGTGACACGCTCGAGGGAACCACGCACGCCGAACACCACGCCGGCGGAGAAGTCCACGATGCGATATGCCACGGCTTCGGCCACACCGGTGAGATTCAGTACGACCGGAACACCGTCACGCAAGTGCACGGCCGGACCAGGTTGAGCATCCTCATATGACTTCGGATGGATGGTGGTGATTCTGTTCACACGACCACCGGGGAACGGCTTGGTAGTCGACGATGCGGCAGGCGCGGTGGTTGACGCCAGCGGCGTGACCGTATGGTCGGAATCAAATGCGGACTTCGAAGCCGGCTTCTGCTCCTCGTCCTCCTCGATGTAGTCGTCCTCATCGTCCACAACGTCACTCATGCCCAGATAGGACATCGCGTTTTTCATGAACCCAGCCATGGATCAATCCTTTCAGCGCAGGAAGTCAGGGATGTCGAGATCGCCAGCCGGATCGTTCACGGCGATATTCGGATGAGCGGAAGTCGGATCATCAAAAGGCAACGATGCGGAGTCACCGGTAGCCGGTGTGAATGCCGGTTGGGCAGTGGCAGCGGGCTGTGCAGCCGGTGCCGGTGCTGGAGCTGGCTGTGCCACGGGAGTCGCAGGATCGGCGGCGGTTGGCACAACCGGCGTCACCGTGCTCTGAGTGTCGTCATCTTGAGCGGCGACGGGGTCAAAACCAGCAGCAATAACAGTGACACGCACTTCATCGCCATAAGCATCGTCCAGAGCAAGACCCCAAATAATCTGGGCTTCAGGGTGAATGGCCTTGCGCACCAGTTCGGTGGCAGCAGAGGCCTCCTGCAACTTCAGGTCGGTCGGACCGGCGATGTTGATCAGCGCACCGTGTGCGCCTTCGATGCTTTCCTCAAGCAGCGGAGAGCTGATGGCGATTTCGGCGGCCTGCGTGGCACGATCCTCTCCCCGTGCGGAACCGATACCAAACAGCGCAGTACCAGCACCACGAAGAATGGAGTTCACATCGTTGAAGTCGACGTGAATATAGGAGTTCATCGAAATCAGGTCAGTGATGCCCTGAACACCGGCAAGCAGTGCGGTATCAGCGGTCTTGAAGGCCTCAATGATGCCGATGGAACGGTCGGAAAGCTCGAGCAGGCGATCGTTCGGAATGACGATCAGCGCGTCGACTTCCTTGCGCAGGTTGTCGATGCCGTATTCGGCGGAAGCGGAACGCTGAGGGCCTTCGAAGCTGAACGGACGAGTAACAACCGCGATGGTGAGAGCACCCTGTTGATGAGCCGCACGAGCGACGATCGGGCTGGCGCCAGTACCGGTGCCACCGCCCTCGCCGCAGGTGACGAACACCATGTCGGCACCCCTAAGCGCCTCTTCGATATCCGACTGGTGGTCCTGGGCCGCCTTGGCTCCACGCTCCGGGTCGGCACCAGCACCGAGACCACGACTGGACTTATCGGAAAGGGAAATCTTGACATCCGCATCAGAGCGCAGAAGATCCTTCGCATCGGTATTTACCGCCACAAATTCAACATTCTGTAATCCTTCGGCAATCATGCGATTGACGGCATTACCGCCGGCACCGCCGACGCCAACAACCTTGATGTTGGTCTTGTCGTTGAACTCATTCTGCGCGATCTCGCTCACGTTTGGCTCCTGTCACTTCACGGTTACACCCAAGAGTAGCGCAAACAGGCTACTCTTGGAGGGAAATTCACGCGCAGAATGGCGCGTGTTGCGTGTATTTTCAGTATTTTCTCAGTAACTGGCGTCCATTGGGTCGTCACCGAAGAGCGCCTCACGCTCTTCGTGGGTGGTGGTACGCGATTCCAACCAGCCATACGGCAAGTGCACCTTCTTGGCGAAACGCACGCGGCCGCGCGGTTTGTCGACCACGCGTGGCGGGTATTCGATAGTCGGGTCGAGCTTGCCGATCTCGCGGTCCACATCGGCCAGGCTCTCGCATTCCATAAAGGCCTTGCGGGTGGAGCCGCCCACCGGGAATCCTTTCAGATACCAGGCGATGTGCTTGCGCAGATCGTGGACGGCCATCATCTCATCGCCCTCATAAAACTCGGTAAGCAGCTCGGCATGACGGTGAATCACGCGGCAGACCTCGCCCAGATTCGGGTTGAGCCGTTCGGGATTGCCCTCGAAGGCGTTTTTGATGTTGGCGAACAGCCACGGCCGGCCCTGGCATCCGCGGCCGATGGCCACACCGTCGCAGCCGGTCTCGCGCACCATTTCGAGCGCATCCTCGGCACCCCAGATATCGCCATTGCCGAATACCGGAATGTTGAGGTGTTCCTTGAGCTCGCCGATGCGGGACCAGTCGGAATGACCGCCATAGTATTCGGCGGTGGTACGGGCATGCAGGGTTACGGCCTTGCAGCCCTCCTCCTGCGCGATGTGTCCGGCTTCGAGGAAGGTCTCATGGTTATGGTCGATGCCGACGCGGATCTTCGCGGTGACGGGGATGCCCGCCGGCTCGCATACGGCGACCACGCGCTGTAATAGCTCAGTGAAAATGTCGGTTTTCCAAGGCAAGGCCGAACCACCGCCTCGACGAGTGACCTTGGGCACCGGGCAACCGAAGTTCAGATCCACATGGTCGGCCATGTTGCCGTCGACCACGATTTTCGCCGCCTGTTCGGTGATGGAGGGGTTCACGCCGTACAACTGCAGTGAACGGATTTTTTCGCTTTTGGCGAAATGACAGAGGCGCAGTGCTTTCGGGTTATGCGCCACGAGGGCTCGAGCGGTGATCATCTCGGCCACGTAGAGTCCATCGGGACCATATTCCTCGCAAATCACGCGGAAGGGCCAGTTGGTCACTCCCGCCATCGGCGAGAGCACCACCGGGGTCGGCACGGTGATGTTGCCGAGTTGGACCGGGGCGATATGCACCGGGGTCCCGGGGCGCGCCGGCGCGTCCGTACGTGGGTCGAGGTTGTCGGTCTCGTGATGCTCGGTGAGCACTGTTTCGGATTCGGATTGTGCCATGTGATTCCTAAGAAAATAAGTAGGGGCTCCCCTGAGAGAGGAGCCCCGGCGTCTATCGCCGCCACTTCGCCTACAAACAGCCCACTGGGATGTCTTCCTTACGGCTCAGCCCACAGAGGGGAGCCCAAGTTGTGCGACTCCGGCTTAGTACAGGCCGCCGGCTTCCTGAACGCCGGACTCAGGCCAAGGCTCACCGCCCATTTCCACAGGCTTCAGGGGCACGCGGGTGCGCTTCTCGCCGATGCGGGCGGCCACGTAATCGGCCACCTTGTCAAGAGCGACGCGCTCCTGGGCCATGGTGTCACGCTCACGGATGGTCACAGCGTGGTCCTCGAGGGTGTCGAAGTCCACGGTGATGCACAGCGGGGTGCCGATCTCGTCCTGACGACGGTAACGACGACCGATGGCACCGGACTCGTCGTAGTCGATCATCCACTCGTTGAAGCGCAGGTCGTCGGCCAGGTTCTGGGCCACGGTCTGCAGTTCAGGCTTCTTGCTCAGCGGCAGCACGGCGGCCTTGACCGGGGCCAGACGCGGGTCGAGACGCAGCACGGTGCGCTTGTCAACGCCGCCCTTGGTGTTCGGGGCCTCGTCCACATCGTAGGCGTCCACGAGGAAGCACATCAGGGAGCGGGTCAGGCCGGCGGCCGGTTCGATGACGTACGGCACGTACTTCTCGCCGGTGGCCTGGTTGAAGTAGCTCAGGTCTTCGCCGGAGTGCTTGGAGTGCGCGCTCAAATCGTAATCGGTACGGTTGGCGATGCCTTCGAGCTCGCCCCAGTCGGAACCCTGGAAGCCGAACTTGTATTCGATGTCCACGGTGCGCTTGGAGTAGTGGGAGAGCTTCTCCTTCGGATGCTCGTAGTGGCGCAGGTTCTCCGGCTTGACGCCGAGGTCGATGTACCAGCGGGTGCGGGCGTCGATCCAGTACTGGTGCCATTCCTCATCGGTGCCGGGCGTGACGAAGAACTCCATCTCCATCTGCTCGAACTCACGGGTGCGGAAGATGAAGTTACCCGGGGTGATCTCGTTACGGAAGGACTTACCCATGTTGGCGATGCCGAACGGCGGCCTGGAACGGGAAGAGGTCATCACGTTCTTGAAGTCCACGAAGATGCCCTGTGCAGTCTCCGGACGCAGGTAGTGCAGGCTGTTCTCGTCCTCGACCGGGCCGAGGTGGGTGCGCAGCATCATGTTGAAGTCGCGCGGTTCGGTCCACTGGCCACGGGTGCCGCAGTTCGGGCAGACGATGTCCTTCATGCCGTTTTCCGGCATCTTGTCGCCGTGCTTCTCGGCGTAGGATTCCTCGAGCTTGTCGGCGCGGTTGCGCTTGTGGCAGTTGAGACACTCGACGAGCGGATCGTTGAACACGCTCACGTGGCCGGACGCCACCCACACTTCGGGCGGCAGAATGATGGAAGTGTCGACACCGACGACATCAGGACGGGTGACGACCATGGAGCGCCACCATTCACGCTTGATATTGTCCTTGAGAGCGACGCCGAGAGGGCCGTAATCCCAAGCGGAACGGGTGCCGCCGTAAATTTCGCCGGCGGGGAACACGAAGCCGCGACGCTTCGCAAGGGATACGACTTCATCGAGTTTGGACTGAGCCACAATGCACCTTCTGGTTTGAACGGTTTGGGGTCTAATAACAACCGCTTCAGGATAGCCGTATATGGTGACAGGTCAGGCGGCATTGTCCGGTATATGTTCCGCGTCTCACGAGCGGCCGTTCGCAGCGATTCCTATATCGCAACACCTCCATATTGTTCCTGTTGTTTTACCCTTCCCGAATTTGTGCCACTGACATCGCGTCAGCGTCACAAATTCGGGAGATGTTGCTCGGCGGAGGCGTCTATGTATCACGAATGGACGGGGACGCGCCAGACCTGACGACACGTATCGAACAAATCCGTCACGATAATGTCCATGTTGGCGCATAGCGTCGGCACTGTAATGCAGGGGAACTCGCATGTGGTTCGCGAGTTGAGAAAGGCCTGAGCCTGACCCTTAGAGCCTGTTGGTTAAGACCATCGTAGGGAGCAGTAAATGAGCAATAGTGCATCATCGTTTACCGGCGTGTCCAGCGGTTATACCGACGGGACTCCGGTTCCAGCCGATTCACCCATCCGTGACAATATCGCCGATGCCGTTCGCCGCGTACGCGAGACGACTCCGTTGGCCCAGTCATTCACCAATTTTGTGACCATCAATTTGGTTGTCAACGCGCAACTGGCGGCCGGCGGCACTGCGGCCATGAGTTTCCTGCCGGACGACGTGATCGAAACCGCGAAAATCGCGGGCGCGAACTACATCAACGTGGGCACGCTGCTGCCGTTCTATAAGGACGCACTGCCCGAAATCGCCCAGCGACTCAACTACTTGGACAAGCCGTGGGTGCTCGACCCGGTGGCCGCCGGCATCGGCCGCACCCGTACCGCCATTCTTCAGGCCTTCAAGGCCGCTCCCCCGACCATGATTCGCGCGAATGCATCCGAGGTAATCGCGCTGGCGAACATGTGGGGGCTCAATACCGAAACCGTGGGGGACGCTTCCGAGCACCGCCCCGCCGGAGTGGAATCCGTCGACGACGTGGAGTCCGCAACCGGCGCGGCGGTGGCGCTGGCACAGTATCTGACCGAACAGCACGCCAAGCATTCCTCCCATGACGCTTCCACCCGCTGCGCCGTGGCCGTGTCCGGCATCGCCGATCTGGTGACCGATGGCGAAACCGTGTACCGACTGCCGGGCGGCAGCGCGATGATGACCAAGATCACCGGTGCCGGCTGCTCGCTGGGCGGCGTGGCTGCCACGTATTTGGCGGTCTCCGATCCGTTGACCGCCGCCCTGTCCGCGTCTCTGCTGTACAACCGCGCGGGAGAGGTGGCCGATACAACTTCGTACGGACCGGGCTCGTTCCAAGTTGCGTTCCTTGACGCGCTGTGGAATGTGACCGCCGAACAGGTGGCGGAATCCGAGATTTTGGTGCAGTAGTTTCAGTTCCCTCTGATGAGGGAGCTCATAACAGTTTTTTCCAATAAGACTTCCACAAGAAACAACAAAAGCAGGAATAATAATGAGTAATGAATACCTATACGCCTCCATGCGCGACAGCTTCGACCTGTCCGCGTACTTCGTGGTGGGGCCGGAGGACTGCAAAGGCCGTCCGCTGACCGACGTGGTGGATCAGGCTCTGCACGGCGGCGCAACCTTCATCCAACTGCGCGCCAAGGAGGCCGATGCCTCTGAGCTGACCGACATGGCTCGCGACATCGCGCAAATCATCGAGGACAATGAGAAGTCCGATTCCGTGGCCTTTGTGATCGACGACCGTGCCGACGTGGTGTGGCAGGCCCGCCGCAAGGGCATCAAGGTGGACGGTGTGCACATCGGCCAGACCGACATGGAGCCGCGCGAAGCCCGCGCCCTGCTCGGCGACGAGGCCATCGTGGGCCTGTCGGCTGAGACCGAAAGCCTCGTTCGGCTCATCAACGAGCTGCCCGACGGCTGCATCGACTACATTGGCGCCGGTCCTCTGCACGTCTCCACCACCAAGCCCGAGGCTTCCGTGGGCGGCAACGACGGCTCCGGCAAGACGCTGGACGCCGCCCAGATCAACACCATCTGCGCTGCCAGCGAATTCCCGGTGGTCGTGGGCGGCGGCGTGACCGCAGCCGATATGGCCATGCTCGCCGGCACCAAGGCCGCCGGCTGGTTCGCGGTCTCCGCCATCGCGGGTGCCGAGAACCCGGAAGAGGCCGCGCGCACCATGGTCGAAGGCTGGAAGGCCGTCCGCGGCGACAAGAAGCACGGCTACGCTCCGCGCGTCGTAACCCACACCCCCGCTACTGACACTCAGGCTGCTCAGGAAGGGGCCGCGAAGCCCGGTTCCGAGGCCACTGAGAAGAAGTTCACCAACGCCAAGGACGCCAAGGATGCCCAGAAGCTTGCCAAGCAGCAGCGCGTGGACATCGCCGCCCGTGGTTCCAAGCAGCGCGACAAGGCGCACATCCGCAAGACCAAGTCCGTACCGTTCACCTATCAGTATGGTTCCTACGACCTGGAAGTGCCGTACACCGAAATCAAGCTGAGCGACACGCCCGGCGTGGGCCCGAACCCGCCGTTCCACGACTACAACACCGAAGGCCCCAAGTGCGACCCGAAGGAAGGCTTGAAGCCCCTGCGTCTCGACTGGATCCGCGACCGCGGCGACATCGAAGACTACGAGGGCCGCCGCCGCAACCTTGAGGACGATGGCAAGCGCGCCATCAAGCGCGGCCGCGCCACCAAGGAATGGCGTGGACGCAAGCATGAGCCGATGCGTGCCAAGGACCACCCGATCACCCAGATGTGGTACGCCCGCCACGGCATCATCACCCCGGAGATGCAGTACGTGGCCACCCGCGAGAACTGCGATGTGGAGCTCGTGCGCTCCGAGCTGGCCGCCGGCCGCGCGGTGATGCCCTGCAACATCAACCACCCCGAGGCCGAGCCGATGATTATCGGATCCGCCTTCCTGACCAAGCTCAACGCCAACATGGGCAACTCGGCCGTCACCTCCTCCATCGATGAGGAAGTGGAGAAGCTGACGTGGGCCACCAAGTGGGGCGCCGATACCGTGATGGACCTGTCCACCGGTAACGACATCCATACCACCCGTGAGTGGATTCTTCGCAACTCCCCCGTGCCGATCGGCACCGTGCCGATGTACCAGGCCCTCGAAAAGGTCGAGGATGAT
>ENA-OQJK01000126-OQJK01000126.1-human-gut-metagenome-genome-assembly--contig:-NODE-126-length-16980-cov-2.203228_pt1 | contig 16980 bp, 22 predicted proteins | sample MGYA00242605_ERZ504771 | MGnify/ENA primary metagenome ERZ504771 (study PRJEB26092, sample SAMD00036353) | human gut metagenome | host: Homo sapiens | study: EMG produced TPA metagenomics assembly of... | reverse complement strand
GACGCCTGTGGCAAAGACAAGATCCGTTCCGTCCATTATAGAGACGGGGCCCTTCTCGAAACGGGCTCATGGGCCAACCGTGTCCCGGGAGAAGGCACCCTGAGCCTGGACGCCGACCTACAGGTATTCGACGAGCAGGAGTATCAGGGCTATTTCGGAAGTGAAATCCGCTGGAGTACGGACCCGGATCTGAATACGCCGGAACTGGTCTGCAAAAAAATTCAGGATTGGATTGATCTGCATTTTTGAGAGGCAGTGACTGGTTTTACCACATTGGCAACTGCCATGCCTGTGAAAAAGCTGCTGACAGGGGCTTTTCCTGAAAGGGTAAGGCCCCTGCCCTTTATAGCGCTTGGATTTTGTGAGAAACAGATCTCTGAAGAAATAGGAAGGGGCACAGGCGCCTTCTATTGAGCGTAGGACTATAGGAACCATTAGCCGTTTGAAGGAGGAACCGGCGGCTTTTGTCTCCGGCATGTCAGCCTGGAAAGCCGGATTTCACAAGACGGCTAAGCAATAGAGAAATAAACGGCTGGCGCTCTGTGTGGCATGACGGCTCTTACATGAAAGAATAAAGAAAACCGGTCCGGACAACCGGCCGAAAGACCCAGCAGATAGGAGGAGTTTCTGATGATCAAGCTATATACGGATGTTTTGGTTGTGGGCGGCGGAGCAGCCGGCTTAAAAGCGGCGCTGACCGCGGCGGACCGGGGCGTCCAGGTTATCCTGGCGGTGGATTATCCCTACAGCGGATCCACATTTTATGCCAATTCCCCGGAATGGGGGCTCACCTGCGCCCGAGATGAGGCAGACGTAGAGGCGCTTTATCAGGATATTATCCATGCCTCCCACGGCTGTCTGAATCCGGTGCTGGCGCGCCGGATGGCAGAGGAATCCCGACAGGGCTTCGAGGAACTGAAGGGCTACGGCCTGGAGTTTACAAACAGCAAGGATATCGGTATGGTGAGCTGCTTTGGCAAGACAGCGAGAGGCGGAGTGCTGAATGATTTAAACCAGGCGGTAGACGCTTATCAAGAGCAGATTGAGGCTCGGCCCAAACTCAAGGTGGTATCCGGGATTACCGCTTTTACTCTGGTGATGAAGGAAGGCGCCTGCCGGGGCGTGATCGGCTTTCAAAAGAACGGAGAGATCACAGTCCTCTTGGCTTCAGCTACTGTTCTGGCCTGCGGCGGCGGGGAAAACCTATATCAGTATTCCTATGCGGTAGGGCCCTTAAACGGAAGCGCTTACGCCATGGCGGCCCGCCATGGCGCGAGAATCGTAAATTTGGAATTTGTCCAGTTCATCAACGCCACGCTGGAGCCGGCAGGAGGACTCAACTACTTTCAAGGGGCGTTTGCCGCCGCGAAAAGCTTTACCAACCGCTCAGGGGAGCGATTTTTGGAAAAATATCTTCCCAGGGGCTGCACTGCGGAGGAATGTATGAAGCTTCGCAGCTCCCACGGCCCGTTTTCCTCTGAAGATGTTTCCAAATACTTCGACATTGCGGTAGCCGCGGAAGGCGGGGCCGTGATCGTCAGCGACCTGAAAAAGCTGGAGGCGCCTGAGTTTACCTCCTGGAAAAAATTTCTCACCGGCTCCCACTATCCCTTTGATACGCCGATGACGATTTATCCCCACGCCCATGCCTTCAACGGCGGGATTTTGGCGGGAAACGATATTACTACGGATATCCCCGGACTGTACGCAGCCGGAGAATCCATGGGTGGCTGCCACGGCGCCAACCGTATGGGAGGAAACGCTATCATGGCGGCCCAGGTATTTGGAAAGCTTTCCGCCAACGCGGCGGCAGATTACGCGAAAGCAAGGGGAAATACCGACGACGTGACCAGTGAGGAAAGCCTTGCGATGATTGAGCAGGCCTGCTATTCTAAGGAGAGACAGGGAAAAATGCCTCCCGAAAAGGCTATGGAGGCCGTTCAAAAAATCGTCCAAAAAGCAGCGTTCCTGGAAAGAACGGAAGAAAAGCTTAACGAGGGTATCCGTAGTCTGGAACGGCTTCGGGAAGCGTACGCTCCTATGGCGTTTTTGGATACGCCTCAGGCGGCCTCCGCGTTTTCCACATACAATGCGGTCTGCTCCGCGCTTTTAATGCTGACCGCTATGCGGGAGCGCAGAGAAACCCGGGGTGCACATCTGCGTCTGGATTACCCTGAAAAAACAGACGGAAATATGCGATATGTAACTTTCCGGCCTTCGGGAGAGGTAGCCTTTGGCCCAGTAAGATGAAAGTAAATAAGGGCTAAAGAGTCTGAGAACGAAAAGCATAGTTTTAAATGCCGGCTTACGTCCGCCGCAAACAGGCAAAGCGGGCTAAAAAGGCGGAGTCATTAAAATGCGAAAGCATCAATAAGAGTCGGCCCAAAAACATAAGAAAATTGCTTGTCAATGTCTAGAAATGTTTTACGGGGCGCAAAACGGCTGAGAAGGAAGTGGTTTGTATTAAGATTCTGTGTGTCGGATTGATGGTTTGTGACTTAATGGTAAAACCAGTGACGGAGCAGGCGCTCCGAGAGGATACGTCCCAAGCGGAGATGATCCGTATGCAGGTAGGCGGCGACGCGTTTAATGTGGCGTCAAACTTGGCGGCGCTGGGAGTCGAAACAGCACTGTACAGCGCTGTAGGCCGGGATGCTTTCGGGGATTTTGCTTTGGCTTATGCAGAAAAGTTGGGTGTTCCTGCGCAGTGGATTCAAAAAACAGACCGCCCAACTTCCGTTACAGCCGTGCTGATCCATCCCGATGGGGAACGAAATTTTGTGGTGCAGAAAGGGGCAAGCCAGCAGATTCGCGAGGAGGAAATCAGCGATGAATTATTAAAAGCTTATGATATGATCTATATTGGCAGCGCCTGCGGGCTTCCCGAATTGGAGGGAGAAAGCCTGACGCGTTTACTAAAAAGGGCTAAAGATTTGGGCCGGCTGACCGCTATGGATATTACGGGAGAGGCCTTGCAGGAGAAAGCTTCTCAGCTTCTGCCCGCTTTGGCGCTGTTGGATTATTTCCTTCCCAGCTCTTACGAAGCCATGGAGCTTTCTGGAGAAAAGACGCCGGAGGCTGCAGCGGCTTACTTTCATCGGCATGGTGTGCCGGTGGCGGTGATTAAATTGGGCAAACAGGGGGCCTTGCTTTCTGACGGCAGAAAGCAGAAAAGATTTTCCGCCTATGAGGGGCCGGTGATTGATACTACCGGCGCGGGAGATGCCTTTGTGTCCGGCTTTTTAGCTGGAATTAGCAGAGAAAAGGAGCTCTCGGATTGTGTAAGGCTGGGAAACGGTGCCGGAACCCTATGTGTTGGAAAAGTAGGCGCTTCCGGAACACTGCCGGCTTTTAAGGAATTATCAGCTTTTATTGGCAGCGATTGATTTACAGCAATATGAAAAGTACGCTTTATAGAAAGAAGCGGCGCGCAAAAACCGCCTTTCTGCATCACAGCAGAAGGGCGGTTTTTGTTTTGCGCTATTCGGTGAAACGCTTAACGGATCAAACACTAAAAACCCTGCCTGAACAGGGGTGCTCAAAAGAGAAAGCACATGATGCATAATTTTTTGAAAAAATAATTGACCATTGTTTGGCATCATCCAGCACCTTTTATGTCACAGCGGGTCTGCGGGTAGGAATGTATGAGGGCATAAAAGGGCGGATGCCTTTCAATAAGCTGTAAAGCATACACCAAGCTTCCATATATGATAAGATAGCGGGTATGATTCGCATCGGCCGGCTAACATCTTTTCATATTCATTTGCATATCCATTAATGGAGGTGAAAGGTTTTGGAGAGCGCGCAGCGAGAATTAGTCAATGTTCTGCTAAAGCTTATTTTTTCCCAGGGACTTATATCAAGAACTACCTATTCTGAAGCGATAAATTTAGTGTATTCTGTAATGGATTTTTCAGAGCTGTTACGGTATCCTGTGTGCTTAACAAAGGAGGCAAGAGCACATGAATGTACTCAAGATACGCAATGAAATGAGAAACGGAAAGTCAATCTTCGATATGCCGTTACGCGTAACTTTTTATGCAAGGGTTTCCACAGATAAGGACGAACAGCTGAACAGTCTGGAGAATCAGATACAATATTACACTGACTTGATTCAGTCGAAAGTAAGCTGGACCTATATTCCAGGATACATCGACGAGGGAATCAGTGGGACGAGTACAAAAAAGCGGGAAAGCTTCCTTCAAATGATAGAAGATGCCAAAGCAGGACGCTTTGATTTTATCATTACAAAGGAGATATCCCGCTTTTCCCGTTCTACTTTGGATAGTATCCAGTATACGCAGGAATTGCTGGAGCATAATGTCGGAGTGCTTTTTCAAAATGACAATATTAATACTCTGGATCCGGACAGCGAATTCCGGCTGGTAGTTATGGCCGGGGTTGCACAGGACGAAGTGCGGAAATTATCCGAGAGGTTAAAATTCGGCTTCCGGCAGGCTATCAAAAACGGTCATGTATTGGGTAACGATAAATTATGGGGATATGACAAAAAAGACTGCATCCTTACAATAAATGAGTCAGAGGCAAAGGCTGTCCGACGAATTTTCGACCTCTATGCCAATCAGAAAATGGGTATCCGGAGGATTTCTCAAAAGTTATATGATGAGGGATTTACCAGCCGGCGCGGAAACGCCTTCAACGTACTAACGATCCGGCATATCCTGGAAAACCCAAAATATAAAGGATGGTACTGTGCCAACAAGTCTCAGACTGTGGATTACCGCAGCAAAAGAAAAATTTTCCTGGAGGAAGACGAATGGATTATGTATCCTGATCCCTCCATCCCTGCGATTGTATCGGAAGAATTGTGGGACCGGGCCAACGCTCTCTACAAGCGGCGCCGCCAGCAAATGATGTCTCACCAGAATGCTGCCGAGTTTCATAATCGATATCCGTATAGCGGAAAAATCATATGTGAGGAACATGGCACCAGCTTTCATAGGCAAGTACGGAAAAGCATGAAAGGAGAAAAAGAAGCCTGGCAATGCCGGGTGTACCGGAATCGTGGGCGGGCAGGCTGCTCTGCTCCGCAGCTGCTGACCGAAGAATTGGATCAGATCATGGCACGAATATTTGACCAGCTGGCTCAGGATAAGCAAGCCATTGTGGAGGCAGTGGTCAAAATCATTCGTTCCGTTCCTAACGAACTCGATTATCAGCAGGATATCAGACGAATTGCAGAGGAAATTTCCGCTATCATTTGGAAAAAGGAACGTTTACTGGAAATGAGCATAGAGAGGGCGCTTTCTACAACGGAATTTAAGCAGCGCAATGAAAGGTTCAACCAGCAGCTCCAAGAACTGGAGAGACAAAAAAGAAGTCTTGAATTGGAAAAGGATAAAAGTAAAATCTCTGTAGATCAATTAAGTAAAATCAAAACTGCTCTGGAAGAGGAAATCACCTTTCAGAATGGAATCAATTCCGCTTTGGTGACCACTATCCTGGATCATATTGTGGTCAAAAAGGACTCTACCCGAGAGGTAATGCATTTGGATATCCATTTAAAATTAGGTGAGCCCTATGAGGCCATTATTGATCGTAAAAATTCCTCCTTCAGCTTCAACCGTCTAAAAAATATTATTCCAGCCAAAGCGATCAGGATGACTTGGTCTCCATCGGTACCATTGGGTTGATTAAAGCGGTTAACACCTTTGACAGCAGCAAGGGAATCCGTCTATCCAGCTATGCGGCCAGGTGCATTGAAAATGAAGTCCTGATGTTTTTTCCGAAATGGCAAAAAAAGTGCACAGGACGTATCAATGAACGAGCCGATTGATACAGACAAGGAAGGAAATACCTTGACCCTGATGGATGTAATGTCTACTGAGGATAATATCGTGGATAATTTGGATATCAAAATACAAGTCGGAACAATTGAAAAAGTATTTGGTGGAGGTGCTGACCCCAGAGAAAGAATTATTATTGAACTGCGCTACGGGTTAAACGGCAGCCGCCCCCTGACCCAGAGAGAGGTCGCACAAAGGCTGAAGATCTCTCGCTCTTATGTTTCACGCATTGAGAAAAAAGCTTTGCTTACGCTGAGAAAGCGATTTGAACGGACGGAATTCAGCAGAATATAATTAATGGCAAAAGAGGAGGCGGATTGGTTCCGTCTCCTTTTCTCATCAAAACATAAGAAGATAGACCTGAAGAATGAATTTTTAAAAATTATGGTTGTTTTTATAGGCAAAATAGTTTATAATAGTAAAGCTGAATCTCTAGGGAAATCAGAAGAAGCAAGGCAGATGCCATGAATTTGGATATACGGGCGGATGAGCCCTGTGCGGCGGCGGGCCGGGAACCATGTCAGGCGGGGAACCGAGCAGCATTAACCGGAGTTTCGCTGTGCGATGCAGACAGTTTGTCCGTTCGTATATCCAAGCGCATGACGCCGCGACCGCGGCCTGTCTTGCTTTCCATTTATCTATTGGAAAGAGGTGAGAATTTTGTATCAGGTGCTTTACCGCAAGTGGCGGCCTAAGGTGTTCTCCGACGTAGTGGGACAGCCTCAGGTAACGGTGACTTTACAGAATGAACTGAAAGCCGGGAGAATCGCTCACGCATATCTGTTTACCGGTTCCAGGGGAACGGGAAAAACCACCTGTGCCAAAATTCTTGCCAAGGCGGTCAACTGCCTTTCTCTAAAGGAGGGCGATCCGTGTGGAGAATGTGAGAGCTGTGTGGGAATTGATAACGGCTCCGTGATGGATGTGGTGGAAATTGACGCCGCCAGCAATAATGGCGTAGAAAATATCCGAAACCTGCGGGAGGAAGCTTCCTTTACGCCTGCCGCTGCGAAATACCGGGTTTACATTATCGACGAGGTCCATATGCTCTCTATTGGGGCGTTTAACGCTTTGCTGAAAACTCTGGAGGAGCCGCCGGCCCATGTAGTGTTCATTTTTAGCCACTACCGAGGTTCACAAGCTGCCGGCTACGATCCTTTCCCGATGCCAGCGGTTTGATTTCCACCGGATCGATCCTGAGGTGATTGCGGACCGGCTGCAGTTTGTGGCCGGGGAGGAAAACGCTCATCTGGAGCGGGAGGCCGCTTTGCTCATCGCCCGAATCGCGGATGGGGGAATGCGGGATGCACTGTCCCTTTTGGACCAGTGCATGGGAAGAAGCTCCGAAATTACACTGGAGGTAGTTTCTGAAACTGCGGGCTTAGCGGGAAGAGATCATCTTTTCAGCCTGGCGGATACAGTTTTGCGGCAGAATGGCGGCCAGGCCTTAGAGCAGATTGACGAGCTTCACAAGGCTTCCAAGGATATGGTTCGCTTATGTGAGGAGCTTGCCGGGCATTTCCGCAATTTAATGCTGTTGAAAACTATGAAGAATCCACAGAATCTGATTGTGGTTTCTCAGGATGAATATCAAAAGCTGCAGGTTCAGGCGGAAGCATTTACATTAGCGGGAACGATTCACGCTATTGATGTGCTGCAAGCGGCCAAGGAGCGGATGTTTCGGGGGTTCGACCGACGGGTGGAGCTGGAAATGGCTCTTTTGAAGCTATGCTCTCCCGAATTGGATGAAAGCGTGGACGCTATCCTCCGCCGGCTTGCCAGGTTGGAAAAGCAGCCCAGGGCGGTGATTCCGGAACAGGCTGAAGCCGTTGCGCCGTCCATTAAGCCGCCTGCCGCGCCTATGGAAAGCCCAAGGCCCCAGACAAAGCCTCAGGGAGCCAATGCGGAGCCGGAAGGCTGCGGGGAAGAACCAGCCGCAGAGGCGGCTGATATGCCGCAGGAGCAGGAACCGCCGGAGGACAAAAAGGGTCCTGTGGATATGGAAGCCTTACAGCAAGGGGCGAAGCGGATGACGGATTGGCCGGAGGTCCTGGAGTATTTAAAGGATTACTCCCACGTGATCGCTTCTGCGTTTCACGGCTCTGTGGCCTATGTCAACGGGGATTTTGTTTTGATCGACGCTCCCAATTCCATGGCCTTCGAACTGCTGCGCAAATCGGCGCAGCGGGACAAAATGCGGGTAGCCATCAAGGAAATTACCGGCAGGACCTACAAGCTGGGGCCTTACCGGAGAGAATATCAAGGAAAAAACAGGAGAAGGATCCTTTGGAGCAGTTAGCGGCGGCGGCGGAAAGTGCCGGCGTTTCGGTGACAAAAAAGGACTAATTTCTCACTGTAGAAAAGATAAAATAGAAATGAGGAATCCAAAATGAAAGCTAGATTACCCAAAAACTATAATCCAGGCGCGGCGAATATCCAGCAGCTGGCCCGTCAGGCCCAGAGATGCAGGAGGAAATGGATGCCGCTACCACAGAGCTGGAGGAAAAGGAATATTCCGCCACTTCCGGCGGGGAAGCCGTGACTGTGACCGTAACGGGAAAAATGGAAGTAAAATCTATCGAAATGAAGCCTGAGGTGGTAGATCCCGAGGATTTGGAAATGCTGTCCGACTTGATCATAGCCGCTACCAACGAGGCTCTTCGGGCCGCGGCAGAGGAAAAGAACGCTACTTTGGAGAAGATTTCCGGCGGGTTAAACGTTCCGGGCATGTTTTAATGTATGGCCGGGTATCAGGTTGCGCCTCTTTCCCGATTGGTGGAGCAGTTTGAGCGGCTTCCGGGGATCGGAAGAAAAACCGCCCAGCGGCTTGCTTACCATGTTTTGCAGCTGCCAAAGAAAGAGGCTGAAAATTTTGCCCAGGCTATTTTGGACGCCCATGAGAAGATCCACTACTGCTCTGTGTGCTGCAATCTGACGGACCAGGAGCTGTGCTCGGTCTGCCGGAATGAGGCGAGAGAGAAGGGGATCATCTGTGTGGTGGAGGATCCCCGGGATGTAGCCGCCTTTGAGCGTACCCATGAATATTCAGGCGCCTATCATGTGCTTCACGGCGTGATTTCCCCCCTAGGCGGAATTGGGCCGGATCAGCTTAAGATCAAGGAGCTTTTGGACCGGGTAAACCGAGGCGGTGTGAAAGAGGTGATCATGGCTACCAATCCCACTGTGGAAGGAGAGGCCACCGCAATGTATCTTTCCAGGCTTTTGAAGCCCTTGGGGATTAAGGTCACGCGGCTCGCTTATGGTATCCCTGTGGGCGGCGACCTGGAATACGCCGATGAAGTGACTCTTTCCAGGGCCTTGGCGGGACGGCAGGAATTTTAGAGTTTGACAGCTGATTAGAAATCTGCTATGATAAAAAATCCCAAAGAGGGGGGGAAAGCTTTTTAGAAGGAAAATTTAAAAACCATTGCCCAAAATAAAAAAGCTTTCCACGATTACTTTTTGGAGGAAAGCTTTGAAGCCGGTATTGAGCTTTGCGGTACAGAGGTGAAATCCATCCGGCAAGGCCGGGTGAATTTAAAGGACAGCTGGTGCTCGATTGTGGACGGCGAGATGCTAGTCAATGGAATGCATATCAGCCCCTACGAGCAAGGAAATATATTTAACAAAGACCCAATGCGTGTCCGCAGGCTGCTGATGCATAAGCGTGAAATTATGCGTCTGTTCGGCTTGGTAAAGCAAGACGGTTACTCCTTGATTCCAGTATCTCTTTATTTTAAAGGATCCCGTGTTAAGGTGCAGGTCGGTCTGTGCAAGGGTAAAAAGCTTTATGATAAGCGCAGCGATTTGGCCGCCCGGGCGGCCAAGCGGGATATCCAGAGAGCGATGAAAGAAAGAAACCGGTAGTTTTACCGGTTTTATAGGGGGATGTAAAGGTTTCGACGGGGATTGTGAGCAAAGGTAAGCGAGTAGTGGAGGCGGATACACTTTAAACTTCGCACGTTTCAAAATAAACGACAAAACTCAAAAAACCAATAACGTTATTTCCTTTAATAGGAGCGTAGCGTTAGCAGCTTAATTACAGCTGCCGTCCTTAACCGTGAGTACCGCGGCTCGGATAGGGGCGTAACCTAAGCGGTGAACGTGAACCGGAAACCGCCTCGTTTTCGGTCATGATTAAGAGGCTACTGAAGCGCTGAGCCCGCCATTTGGCGCGGCGCAGAGGGAATTTTAATAAGATGGCTACACTCGTAGAAGGCTTTTGTAAGCGGTTTTCGGACAGGAGTTCGACTCTCCTCATCTCCACCAATCTGAAAAGGCCAATAATCCGCATGAACGCTGGATTTTTGGCTTTTTCTTTTTGTCTGAAAAAGCGTTTTGGTGTTTGTTTGGTGTTTATCGCTTCAAAAATACAAGAAAAGCCGATAGATTTGCCCGCTTCATGGGTTTGTCTATCGGCTGTTTTTTATGCCTTTTTCTGATTCAGATTCAAGGCGTTTGCTATGGCTTCCGAAGCCTGAGCCTGCGCCTCTGCGAAAGTATGAGCGTATATGTTCAGCGTGGTTGATGTTTGGCTGTGCCCCAGGGAAGCGGAGACAGTCCGGGGATCAATGCCGCTTGTAATCAGCAAAGAGGCGTTGAGGTGCCGAAAGCTGTGAATCGAGACAGGAGGGATATTGTTTGATTCACAAAACCTCCGCAGCCAGTTATACATAGAAGCGTTTCCTAAAAGCCGTCCTAACTCATTCACGAAAATCCTATCGCTGTCTTCCCACAGGTCCCCGGCTTTTAACCTTTGTTCAGTTTGCTCTATCCTGCGCCGCTTTAAGATGTCCATAATAGGGACGGGAAGATGAATAACCCTGTAAGCCTTATCTGTCTTTGGTGTGTCCGTATAGTGCCCCTTGTCGGTCGTATATTCCGCCTCTCTGCGGATCGTGACTGTATTGGCTTTAAAGTTTATGTCTTTCCATTCCAGACCCAGTAACTCGCCTTTTCTGAATCCTCCATATATAGCCAAAATAAAGAACGTTTTCCGAACCAGCGGAGCGGTGTCTAATAGCTCAATAAAGCGCCGGGCTTCCTCGATGGTAAATATCTTCCGTTCAAACCTTTTCCCCTCAGCTACCTTGATGTTATGGCAAGGGTTCATTGGTATCATGTCCAACTCCACAGCGTATTCCAGTATCGTGGATACGAAGGACAAATACCCCCTCACGGTCTTTGGAGACAGCTTCCCGCCCGTTTGTTGATTCATGCCGTCAGCTTCCAGGGAGGAAACAAAGCGTTGAATATGCCGCCTTGTTATTTTATCAATACGCAAATGGCCCAGCGCCGGAAATGTCCGGTCTGTAAAGCGGTAATACCTTTGTCGAGTATTCTCTTTTAATTTGCCGTTTACCCGTTCTTCCAGGAATTGCTTTGCAAAAGCTTCAAACTTTATATTGCCTCCGGAAGCGCCGTTTTTACACTGTTCCTCAAAAAGCACCTTTGCCCGCTCCAGCTCTTTTTCCGCCTGTTTTTTCGTCATGCCGGGGCTGGGTGTCCAGGTAGTTGACCGCCTGATCTGCTTCCCGTGGGAATCATAGCCGCAAGACACGATAATACGGTAGCTGTCACCCCTCTTTTGTACTGTCGCCATTTGGTTCACCTCTTCTTTGGTCAATATAACTTAGCAACTCTACTGCAATATCGAATTTTTCCTCTTGATATAAAATACTTTGTTCCATCAATTTTTGCTCATCTTCATAAGTCGTTACATATTCTTCGTAATCGTCTTCATTACACGAACATTCAAAATAAGCTGGATACTCCTCTACTATGTCAGCGGCTTCTTTAACGGCACTAATATCGACATTTTGAGCGGCAAATTCTAAAATTAAATACTTTAAGCCCTCTTTATCATCATTGAGGAAATACCGCTTCATCTCGTCATAATATTTTGGTAATCGCCTAATTAACCCAGAGAAGCAAACATCTGTATAATGGCTATGGACTCCTCGCTTAAGAGGGAAAATTGAATATTTCGAGCTCCAGAATTCCTTAATTGCAAAAGTAGCCAAGTAATTTAAAAGATATTTTAGACAATCTTCTTGAACAATAAGATAACTTAAAACAATGGTATAAAATTTATTGCTTTTTTTGCTTTTTAAAACGTTTATTGCTTCATCTGTCAATCCAATTTCTACCCCAATATTTGATGATTCAATAGTTTTATTATCGCTAAGTCCAATCATATAGTCACTGGTTACATGGAAATAGTTGCAAATGTCAGCCAGCACCTTTATATCTGGTGATCTGCTCCCATTTTCATAAAAGCTTACGCTACCACGGGATATATTTAATTCTTTTGCCAAATCAGATTGAGACAGCCCCCGCTCCTCTCTCAGCTTTTTAAACCTGTTTGCGAAAGTTGACAAGGTATCCATAAAGCAAGCCTCCTGCATATATTTGTTGAAAGAACATATTTTCGCCAATAAATGTATTGACTGAACAATGTTGTTACACTATAATTGAATTGTAACACACAAATGCAATCACTTCAACAACAACTTTCACAGAGGAGGAAAAAACAAAATGATGAATGTTGAAATCAGGAGAGAAGCAGCCGGAGCGGGCGTGAAACTGTGGCAGATTGCGAACAAGCTGGGGATCACAGACAGTTATTTTTCCCGCAAGCTTCGAAAGGAATTTACCAACGAGGAAAAAGAAAAAATCCGCGCGATCATTGCGGAATTAGCAAAGGAGGTGTGAGCATGGCGCGCATGAGGTTACAAAAAGACGTATTCGCCTACATAAAGGGAAAAGACCCGCAAACAGCCTTAACGCCTCACGCCTTGCGCTGTATGGTTCTTGACGGGACAATCCCTCATGTGGACGTGGGAAGAAAGAAGCTCATTAATTTGGACGTGCTGGACGAATATCTTGAACACCCGGAACGCTTTCCCGCTCCGGAGGAACCAGGCAAGGTCAGGCTGGTGAGATAGGAGGGAAGCGCCTTGACTTTAATCGACTATATCCCGTTCGGCAGATCGAACGCAATTCAGGCAAAGGCATTAGCTAAAGCGGCGGGCTTTCCAGATGTGAGGACGCTTCAGCAAGCAATCCACAGCCTGAGAGTGCAGGGCGTTTTGATTCTATCCAGCACACAGGAGCCGCAAGGGTACTTTTTACCGGAACCCGGCGAGGATTACGAGGTATCCAAGTTTTTAAATTCCATGAGATCACGGGTAAGGGAGATCGAAGCCGCAGCAAGGCCAGCGGAGATTTTCCTGAACGCCGCCGGAAATGGCGGTGATTAAATGGCGGAGAATGATAGTTTCGTTTTTTATCTGGAGTGGATTGACTACCTGGAAATGCTTCCGCCTGATAAGGCAATGGAGATTTTAAAGGCAATTGTTGGTTTAATCAGAGACGAAAAAACTGTACGGTTTACCGATCCAGGTCAAAATATGGCATATTCTTTCATAGCAAATCAGGTGAAGCGGGACAAGCGGAAGTATAAAGAGGTTGTCAGCAAAAGAGCGGAAGCGGGCAGAAAAGGCGGGCTAGCAAAACAAGCAAATGCTAGAAGTGCTAAGCAAAGCCTAGCAAATCTAGCTGTTAATGTAAATGATAATGTTAATGTAAATGATAATGATATAATACCCCCTATATCCCCCAAGGGGGAACACACGGACGAAAAAGAACAAGGCGAGGGCCTAACTGTTAAAATGGCAGACGGAACGGGAACCCCCGCGAACCGCCCCAAGACCCTTGTTGAAGATCGTTTTAATGTGTTCTGGAAAGCGTATCCACGTAAAGAGGCGAAGAAAACCGCGTTCAAAGCGTTTCAGAAATTGAAGCCTGATTCCGCCTTATTGGAAAAAATGCTTGCAGCGCTGGAATGGCAGGCGAAAAGCGAGGCTTGGAAAAGGGACGGCGGGCAGTATATCCCGCTTCCGGCTTCCTGGATAAACGGGGGCAGGTGGGAGGACGAGCCAAAGGCGGCGGACGGCGGAAGGAAGTGGAAAATCCTAGAATGATTATGAATCCACATGTGGAAAATTCTTTGATCGGCGCAATCCTCATTGATCCTAAAAAGGTATTGCCAGAGGCTGCGTTAATCTTGACGGCAGAGGCGTTCCAGTTTGGCCCCAGTCAAAGGGTATATGAAATCTGTCTGGATTTATACCGGCAGGGGAAGGCTATTGATCCTTTCACCGTGTCGGCTTGTATTGGCGAGGACGAGAAACAGGAGTATTTGAGCTACTGCCTAAACTGTGCTAGTGATATTCCGGCGGTTTCCCACTATCTGGAATACATAGAGATCATTCGGGAAACGCAGATAAAAAATTCGGTGTACGGCTATGCTGAAGCTTTGTCGCGAGAGATACAGGAGGGCGTCGGGTTGGCTGAGTGCCAGTCATTGGCGGCGAACCTCCTTAAATGCTTTGACACCGTCCAAAAGGGGAAAAGACCTGAACGCTAAAGAGGGATACCTTGGCTTCATTGAAACGGTGGAGGAAAAGAAAGAGTATATTAAAACGGGGTTGTCATGGATTGATCGCCATGTGTATCTAAGCAGCGGCGACTACATGATCGTTGGCGGCGGTCCGTCCTCCGGCAAAACGGCCTTAACCCTGCAAATGATGCTGACGATGGCGCGAACCAGAAAATGCGTTTATTTTTCCCTGGAAACTTCCCCGGAAAAGATTTTTGAACGGCTGGTGACCTGTTATGCTGAATTGGATTTTATCGAGGTCAAACAGCGGAAAATCAGTGAAAGCGATTCGGTAAAGCTGGCAGAAGGATTTGACCGCTTTAAAAACTTAAAGCTTGAAGTGGTTTCGGCTGCGGGCTGGACAGCGGAACAGATTAAGTCAAAGGCAGTGCAGGCGCAAGCGGAAATCATCTTTGTCGATTACCTGACCTTGATGAAATCGTCCGGGAAAACGCCTTACGAACGGGCAACACAAATTTCAATGGATCTGCATACCCTGGCGCAGCAGATGGGGATTACTGTGATCGCCTTGGCCCAGCTTAACCGGGCCGGGAAGGGAGCGCCGGATATGACCAGCCTAAAAGAATCCGGACAGATTGAGCAGGACGCGGACGCGATTCTTTTGATTCACTGGCCCGATCAGGAGGACAGCACCAGGGAGTTAATCATTGCGAAAAACAAAGAGGGCCAGACGGGAAAAACCACAATAGCCTTTGACGGCAGGCGGCAGACATTTTATGAGTGGGACGACCGCCATCGCCTGGCCTGTTAGGAGGAATTATGAAAGTTTTACAGATCATGCCTTGCTTTGGACAATCGGAACCAGTCCTGCTTGGCGACAAACCGCAGGGAATCTCTTATCTCCCTATCAGCACGCCGCGGATTGTCGGAATGGCGCTGGTGGAGCGGGAAGGTAAAACGGAATTAGGGTGGATTACCTGGACGCCGGAAACCTGCGAGATTACCATCAGGACAGAGTATTTCCAAAAATAAAAAAAGCCGCCCCAAAACAGGACGGCCCCTAAAAGCTGATTATATTATAGGCAAAACAGGGGGCGGCTGTCAATGGCAGAACAAAGAGCGGACAAAAAGAAAACGGTATTTTATCAGACAAACGAGGAATTAGCTGTACAGGCCCAGGCGGGAGACAAGGCCGCAATCTCGCAGCTGTGGAACCAAACAAGGGGAATATTTTTATGATTCTAGCCCGGTATTATAACCGGAATCCTGATCAGTTTGCCCGGTGCGGCGTAACAATGGACGATTTAGAGCAGGAGGGCTTCTTTGCCGTCCTGGAGGCCGTGGAAGCCTTTAATCCCGCTAAGGGGTGGAAATTTACTTCCTGGCTCAACTACCCGCTTCAGAACCATGTAAACGCTATTCTGGGCACCAGGAGCGGACAGATAAAGCATATCCCGCTGAATGAGTGTTCCAGCCTGGACGAGCCAATCAACCAGGAAAGCGATGATATGACCCTGGGGGACAGCGTGGAAGATCAAACAGCCCTAGACGCTTTCCAAGACGCAGAGGACAGGACATACAACAGTCAGCTTCATGACACCTTGGACGGTGTCGCTTGTCGTTCCTTGAAAAGCCAATGGAGCGGGCTGTCCGGGGCCAATACTATGAGAATAAATCTTTGAAAGAAGTCGGCCGGGAACTGGGCGTAAGCTATCAATACGCCAGGGACTTGAAGAACAAAGGGCTAAGAAAGCTCAGAGGCGGGAAAGCAAGGCGGCTGCTTATGGAATACACCGACGAGGTTATCAGCGGCGGGGCTTGCCGCGGCACCGGCTTCCAGTCGTGGAGCAGTTACGGAAGCGTGGAGGAAACCACTATAGAATATTTGGAGCGAATAGGTATTCTAAAAGCCAGATAGGGGATAAGATTTTGGTAAGGCTAAAGGTTTTCTAAGGCTCCCCCCTTACCGCTGCAATACTCCAGTGCCGCAAGGGAACGGCGGGGGTAACCTTTTCCAACTCTGGCGCAAATCCCCGCAAACGGGGAAAAGCCGGGATTTCTCCCGGCCTAGGCTATGGTATTATTAGCATATTCCTTTAATCCAGCCACATATTCATCGGCCAAAAGCTCAAAGAAGCCGAAGACAATTTTTCGGTCTAAAGCTTCCAAGCTGTATTCGCGTTGAGCCGCTTCCAGCATAGCGAGACAGACTTTTTTTATATCGCTTTCTGTACTTTCACAATTAAGACTGCTAAAGAAATTGTGTGGAGAACGGCGGCGCCCATATTCCCGGTATTTATTACAGTTGTTGATAATTGCGGCGATTACCTCTTGCACTCTTGCTGAATTTGTGATATCCTGATTATGGTTATTGTGGTTTGCACTTGTGACGCTGGCGGGCGCTGCAGGTGCTTTTTCTTTTATCTGGCGCATGGTTTATGCCTCCTTGTTTTTACTGATTCCCGGCCTTTTAGATAGCCGAATTTGAAAGCGTTGTAGATTGCCTGATAGAAGTCGCTGCTTCCGTTCTTCAGTTCCAAAAGCTGGTTTCCAGTCAGCTCATACTCCGGCTTGATCTTAACCGCTTTGATCTGTTCGCTGATTGGCTTGTACATGTGGATTCTCCTTTTTTATGTTCACGGTTTCTCGCACTTTTGGCGCTGCCATTTAAGGGCAGTTTCAGGCGATTCCGGGGGCTTTCCGTGTCTCCCTGGTGTAATTGTCTACTGTCGTTTCTTGTCAGCGGCTTTCTGTCCACTTTCTATCGCT
>ENA-OQJK01000125-OQJK01000125.1-human-gut-metagenome-genome-assembly--contig:-NODE-125-length-17007-cov-2.683412_pt1 | contig 17007 bp, 16 predicted proteins | sample MGYA00242605_ERZ504771 | MGnify/ENA primary metagenome ERZ504771 (study PRJEB26092, sample SAMD00036353) | human gut metagenome | host: Homo sapiens | study: EMG produced TPA metagenomics assembly of... | reverse complement strand
TGGGCATATCGTGGCCCAGCTCGTCCAGCTTGAGCAGGGTGTCGTGGAGATATTTGAACTCGAAGTGGGTGGTCAGCAGGCCACCCGCCACATCGTCCGCCGGGTGCTGGATGGGGCAGAAATCGTAGATCTCATAGGTGTCCGGCACGACGACCATGCCGCCGGGATGCTGGCCGGTGGTACGCTTGACGCCGGTACAGCCCAGTGTCAGACGGTTCTCCTCGGCATGGTTGACCGTTCTCCCCCGATCATCCAGATACTTTTTGACGTAACCGTAGGCCGTCTTGTCCTGAATACCGGAGACGGTGCCGGCCTTGAACACGTTGGCCTTGCCGAACAGCTCCTCCGTGTAGCGGTGGACGTTGGACTGGTACTCACCCGAGAAGTTCAGGTCAATATCAGGCTCCTTGTCGCCGTAGAAGCCAAGGAAGGTCTCGAAAGGGATGTCGTGGCCGTCCACCAGCATCCGGGTGCCGCAGTGGGGGCAGTTCTTGTCGGGCAGGTCGAAGCCATCATCCACGCTGCCATCGGTGATGAACTCGCTGTACCTGCACTTGGGGCAGCGGTAGTGGGGCGGCAGACTGTTGACCTCCGAGATGCCGGAGAAGTGGGCCACAGCCGACGAGCCGACCGAACCACGACTGCCCACCTGATAGCCGCCCGCGTTGGAATAGGCCACCAGTTTGACCGCGATGACGTACAGGACGGCGTAGCCGTGGCCGCAGATGGAGTCCAGCTCTTTTTGCAGGCGCTTCTCCACGATCTCGGGCAGAGGGTCGCCGTAGTCCCGCTTGGCGTGTTCCCAGGTCGCATCCCGGAGCTGCTGTTCTGCGCCCTCGATGCCGGGCGGGTAGGTGCCGCGCGGGATGGCGCGGACGTTGCCGTCGATGCTGGCCGCTATCTTGCGGGGATTGGTCACGACGATCTCGTAGGCCTTTTCCCTGGGCAGGTAGCTGAACTGGTTCAGCATATCCTCGGTGGTGCGGTAGAACAGGGGCGGCTGGTTGTCCGCGTCCTTGAAGCCGTTGCCCGCCTGCAGGACAGAGCGGTAGATGGCGTCCTCCGGCTCGGTGAAATGGACGTCGCCGGTGGCGATGACGGGCTTGTGCAGGTCTTCGCCCAGCTTGATGACGGTGCGGTTGAAGTCCTTGATGACCTCTTCGCTCTCCACCTTGCCCTCCCGCACCATATAGGCGTTGTTGCCCAGGGGCTGTACCTCCAAAACATCGTAGTACGATGCAATTTTCTTCAATTCTTCGTAGGAGCGGCCCTCCACGATCGCCCTGTAAAGTTCTCCTGCTTCACAGGCAGAAGTGAGGATAAGGCCGTCCCGATACTTGTTCAGAAGGCTGCGGGGGACGCGGGGCTTCTTGAAGAAGTAGTTGACATGGGCCTCGCTGACGATCTTATAGAGGTTTTTCAGGCCCATCTGGCTGCGCACGAGGATGATGAGGTGATAATACTTCTTTTTCAGCACCTCGCGGTTCCCGCCAAGGCCGGTGTTGATGCCGCTGACGGCGGTGACCTGCTTTTCCTCCAGATCCTTCAGCATGACGCAGAAGATGCGGCCCAGTGCGGCAGAGTCCTCGCAGGCGCGGTGGGCCTCGTAGGCGGGCAGCTCCAGATGCTTGTTGATGGTCCCCCTGCTTGTAGTTGTGGAGACCGGGGTACATGGCCTGAGCCATGGTCAGGGTGTCGATATAGGTCGGCTCAAACTCGATGCCGCTCCGCTTGGCGGCGGCGCGGAGGAACCGGATGTCGAAGGAGTGGGCGTTGTGGCCCACGAGGATGCGGCCATCCACAAAGTCGAGGAAGGCTTTCAGCGCCTCGGCCTCGCCGGGGGCGTCGGCCACCATCTCGTTGGTGATGCCGGTCAGCTCGGTGATCTTGGAGGTGATGGGCTTTCCGGGTTTTACGAAGGTGTCGAATTCTTCCACCACCTCCCCGTTCCGCACGATGACCGCGCCGATCTCTGTCAGGTACTCCACGCCGGGGTCGAGGCCCGTCGTCTCAGTGTCGAAGACGCAGAACTCGCCGTTCAGCGGCTCGTCTTTCACGCCGTAGACGCAGGGTATCATGTCATCGACAAAGTAGGCCTCACAGCCGTAGATGAGCTTGAAGTCCGGGTCTGTCTTGTGGATGGCGTCCGCAGCCAGCATCGCCTCGGGGTAGCCCTGACAGACACCGTGGTCGGTGATGGCAATGGCCGGGTGGCCCATCCGGTGGGCCAGCTTGACGATGCCGCCGGGGTCGCAGAAGGCGTCCATGCTGGACAGCTTGGTATGCAGATGCAGCTCCACCCGCTTGACGGGGGCGTTGTCCTCCCGCTTTTTGCGCTCGACAAAGAGGACGTCGTAGGGCCAGACGATATAGTCGTGCTCGTACTTATCGTAGGAGCAGTCGCCGCGCACCACGACCGTCGTACCCTTGGGGATGGACTCCCACTTGGAGCAGTCCTCCCCTTCCTGCGCACGGATCTTCAGGTTGATGGAGCCGGTGTAATCGGTGATGGAGACGGTGTATATCTTGCGGAAGCTGCCCTTCACCTCGGTGAAGAAGACGTCGCCCCAGATCATGCACTTGCCGCCCTCACCGCCCAGATCCTTGAGGGGAGTGAGGTTTTTCGGGGTGAACATCTTGCCGTGGAAGATGGTGACGGGCTTGTCCGTGAGGTCGAGGCCCTCCACCTTGATGGAGGGGGCAGTGTTCTTTTTCTCGAACTTGACGACGGGCGGCGCAATTTTCCGCTCGAGCTTTTCTTCCATCTGGCGCTGTTCGGCCTCGCCCACGCTGCTTTCCAGCGTCACTTTGGGCTTTACGCCGGTGTGGGCAGCGATGCGCTCCGCCAGCAGGCGCTCGAACTGCATCTCCTGCAAAAACTTCGTGCCGTGGCAGACGCCGATGGTGATGTTCTGCCCGGTGATGGTGATGCGGCAGCGGTCGAGGAAACCGTTGATGGGGACGCCGTCCCGCTTCATCTCCTCCATCAGCTCCCGCAGACCGGCTTCATCCAGCGTCGTATAGCCGAAAAGATTGTTGATGCGGAGCTCGAAGCCCTCGTAATCCGGTGCCAGCGAGGCCAGCAGCCGGGCGCACAGCCCCTTGTCCAGCGGGGCAGAACTGCGCAACGTAAAGATGACCTGCCGCTCCTGCCGCAGCATCTGGGCGTGCTCGACGACCACGCGGCCAAAACAGGCCGCAAAGTCCGGGTCCGCCATAAACTGCGGCCATAGCTGGGAAACAAGTGGTGTCACAGTGGTACTCCTTTTCTATCCGATAACAGCACAAACTGCCGCGCCCCGGAAAAGGGCGTGGCAGCAGGTCGTTCTTGAGCTTACAGCTTATCGATCTCCTCCATGAACTGGTCGAGGATATTATCCCCCGTCAGCTTCCTGACGGGTTCGCCGTGGACGAACAACACTGCCTCGCCCTTGCCGCCGGCAATGCCGATGTCGGCCTCACGGGCCTCGCCGGGGCCGTTGACGACACAGCCCATGACAGCCACCTTGATGGACTTTTTGCAGCCCTGGAGCCGACGCTCCACCTCATTGGCGATCTCGGTGCAGGGGTACTGGGTGCGGCCGCAGGTCGGGCAGGTGATGACCTCCGGGCCGGCCACCGGGAAGCCGACAGCGCGCAGGATATTGTAGCCTGCTTCCACCTCCTTCTCAGGGTCAGCGGCCAGCGAGACACGGATGGTGTCGCCGATGCCCTCCAGCAGCATCCCGCCGATGCCCATACCGCTCTTGAGCAGACCCATCTGGTAAGTGCCGGCCTCCGTGACGCCCACATGGAGCGGGTAGTCGGTCACAGCGCTGAGCTGGCGGTATGCCTCCATCATGCGGGGGACGTTGGAGTTCTTGATGGAGATGACGATGTTGTTGAAGTCGAACTTTTCCAGCAGACGGACATGGTACAGAGCACTCTCCACCATCGCTTCCGGCACAGGTGCGCCGTACTTGGCGAGGATGTGCTTTTCCAGACTGCCGCCGTTGACACCGATGCGGATGGGGATATTTTTCTGCTGGCAGGCATCCACGACCGCCTTCACGCGGTCATCGTCGCCGATGTTGCCCGGGTTGATGCGGATCTTATCCACGCCCACGTCGGCACAGGCGATGGCAGCCTTGTAGTCGAAGTGGATGTCCGCCACGATGGGGATATTCACGGCGTTCTTGACAGCCTCGATGCACTTGGCGTCTGCCGCGCTGGGACAGGTCACGCGCAAGATCTGACAGCCTGCCGCTTCGCAGCGCTTTGCCTGCGCCACATTGCCCTCGATGTCCTCCACCGGGATGTTCAGCATGGTCTGCACGGCAATGGGATTCTTGCCGCCGATGGTCACATTGCCGATCTTCACTTCACGTTTCAGCTGCCGCATGGTTTTACCTCTTTCAAACTGCTCCGGTCACGAGCCGGACGATGTCATTGTACGTTGCAAAGAGCATCAGGCCGAACAGCAGCGCAAAGGCTGCGACGGTCAGACTGCTCTGGATCTTTTCCGGCACTGCATGGCCGGTGACTGCCTCGATGAGCAGGAAGACGATCTTGCCGCCGTCCAGCGCCGGGAACGGCAGCAGATTGAAGACGCCGAGGTTGATGGTGATGAGCACCAGCAGCTCAGCCACATCCTCCCAGCCGTAGCTTGCGGCCTGACCGATGGCGGTCACGATGCCCACCGGGCCGGACAGGTCGTTGATGCTCTCGCGGCCCCTCAGAAGGTCGGCCAGCGAGGTATAGATGATGCGTCCATAATAGATGACGCTGTTGGCCGACTCTTTCAGGACGTTCAGCGGTGTTTTTTTGAGGCCGTAGACTGTAAAGCCCAGTGTCATGTGGGTCTGGCCCTGCTCATCCTGCCAGGTGTCGAACCGGACGTCCGGCAGCTCCACGAGCCTGCCGTCCCGGCGGACGGTGAAGTCCGCGCGGCAGCTCTCGGTGCGCATGAGCTCGTAGAGCATATCGTTGGCCACGAAGCAGTGCCGCCCGTTGACGGCCACGATCTCGTCGCCGGCCTGCAGGCCGGTCTGGCCGCAGAGGGCGTTGTCCTCCACGGCATAGATGACCTTGCTGGTGATGGGCTCACTGCGCAGCGAGATGAGGAGCAGCAGCACCACGAAGCCCAGCACGAAGTTCATCACCGCGCCTGCCGCCATCACCAGCATCCGCTGCCAGACAGCCGCCTCGTTCAGCGGCTTGCCTGTCCGCTGCGCCAGCACCTCCGGCGGGATGTCCGGGCCGTCATCGTCCCCGCTTCCACCCTCGGCCTGCTCGCTCTCGGGGCTCTCCTCCCCTTCCAGCGCCACAAAGCCGCCTACGGGCAGGAGCCGCAGGGTATACTGCGTGCCTTTGCGGTAGGTCTTGATGAGGGTCGGACCCATGCCAATGGAAAACTCGTTGACCTGGACCCCGCAGAGCTTTGCCACTGCAAAATGGCCGAACTCGTGGATGGCGATGACTGCGCCGAAGATGAGCAGCGCGGCTGCAAAGGTGATGAAAACTGACATTATTTCTCCTATATTACAGGTGTGCTCTCACGAATGCGCGGGCCATATGGTCACACTCATACACATCCGCGAGGCTATAGCCGCCGCCGAAGCTGTCGCTGTCCACGACAGCCTCCACCAGACGGCCGATGTCGAGGAAGCCGATCTTATCCTCGAGGAAGAGCTTGACGGCCTCCTCGTTGGCACCGTTGGCGGCGCAGGGGCCGAGACCGCCCTTTCGGATGGCCTTCTTGCAGGCGGCCAGGCAGCGGAACGTCTCCTCGTCGGCCACATCGAAGGTCAGCAGCTTGAGGGTGGTGAAGTCCAGCTCCGGAACGACGCCCGGCACACGGGCCGGATAGGTCAGCGCATACTGGATGGGGATGCGCATATCCGGCACACCCAGCTGGGCGATGATGGAGTTGTCGCTGTACTGCACCGCCGAGTGGACGATGCTCTGGCGCTGGACGACGATCTGGATCTTCTCCGGAGGCAGACCGAACAGCCACACAGCCTCGATGAGCTCGAGGCCCTTATTCATCAGGGTGGCGCTGTCGATGGTGATCTTTGCGCCCATGTTCCAGTTGGGATGCTTGAGGGCGTCGGCCTTGGTCTTGCCCCGCAGCTCTTCGGTCTTCATGCCGAAGAAGGGGCCGCCGGAGGCCGTCAGCAGGATCTTGGTCAGGCTCTTGGCGCTCTCCTTATCCTGCAGGCACTGGAAGATGGCCGAGTGCTCACTGTCCACGGGCAGCAGCTTGACGCCGTGCTTTGCCACGGCCCGGGTGACGAGATGGCCGCCGGTGACGAGGCTTTCCTTGTTGGCGAGGGCCAGGTCATGGCCGCTCTCGATGGCGGCAAGGCTTGCGCCGAGGCCCGCGATGCCCACCACGCTGTTCAGCACCACGTCCGGGCCGTCCATCGCGGCGAGGGCCTTCAGGCCCTCCGGGCCGGTCAGGAGCCCGGGTGCATCGGCGCGGCCGGCCAGCGCAGCCGAAAGCTTTTCGGCACCGGCCTCACTGGTCATGCAGACGTATTTCGGATGGAATTCTTCTATCTGCTGCAAAATTTTATCCGTCTGGCTGTGAGCCGACAGGCCGAACACCTCATACCCCTGAGCGCGGATGACATCGAGACTCTGGGTGCCGATGGAGCCGGTAGAGCCCAGCAGCGTGATTTTCTTAGCCATAAAGAATCGATCTCCTGCTGATTTTAATTGTAGAATGCTGCGATGACCACCATGGTGACGAAGGGCGCGATGAACATCACGCTGTCGAAGCGGTCGAGGATGCCGCCGTGGCCCGGGAAGATGGTGCCGTAGTCCTTGATGCCGCACTGGCGCTTGACCACGCTGGCGAACAGGTCGCCGTAGATGCCCAGCACCGCAGCCACACAGGCCAGCAGCGCAATGATAACATACATGGAAACGCCAATGTTGGAGCGGGTGAACTCTTCCATCCGGTCTGCTGCGATGGAGTAGATGACCGTGACCAGCACACCGAACACCATGGTGCCCAGCACGCCGCCAACAGCACCCTCCACCGTCTTTTTGGGGCTGACCACCGGGCAGAGCTTATGCTTGCCAAAGGCGCGGCCCGCGAAGTAGGCGCAGGTATCGCCGCCCCAGGCGAAGCAGAGGATGAGCAGGATGAAGAAGATGGCGTCGTAGCCATACTCCTCCACCGGCAGCATCTCCTTGAGCCGGATGAACGAGTAGAAGCAGAAGATCACAATGCCCGAAAACATGGCGAGGCCGCTGGCTTTCTGGTAGCTGATAACGCCGTTGCGCACTACAAGGTAGATGGCATAGAACAGCACCACGAGGAAGGAAGCGGGCATCACCATCGCCCGGCAGACGCTGTAGCTCGACAGCATGATGAGCAGTGTGTAGGACACCAGAACAGCCAGCAGCGGCCAGTCCCGCTTTTCAAAACCCAGCGCAGAGTAAATTTCATGCAGGGCGATGAGGGTGATAGCCGCGATGACCAGATTGAACACCAGCGTATCGAAGGTGAACAGGACGCCTGCCAGAACGATCAGGCCCACCACGGCTGTGATGATTCGTGTTTTCATAGTTTCATGTTCTCCTTTGTTTCGTCCGGGAGCCGCTCCCCCTGCTCTGGCAGGGTCTGCAGCGTCAGCGCCCGAGGAAATACCGGGCGCTCTCCGGGGGCCGCGCACGCTGCGCGGCATCTTGCGTATCGGTTGCCGCTCTCAGAGTCCGCCGAAGCGGCGGGAGCGCCGGTTGAACTCCATGATGGCGGCATCGAGGTCATCGCGGGTGAAATCAGGCCACAGAACGTCCATTTCCACCAGTTCGGAGTAGGCCGCCTGCCAGAGCATGAAGTTGGAGAGCCGCTTCTCTCCGCTGGGGCGGAGGATGAAGTCGGGGTCTTTCTGGCCGGCGGTGTACATCTGGGCCGAAAGAGCCTCTTCCGTGATGTCCTCAGGCTTCAGCTCGCCCGCAGCCGCCCTGGCCGCGAGGCTCCGGGCTGCCCGGACGATCTCAGGCCGTCCGCCGTAGTTGATGGCGATGTTGATGGTCAGGCCGGTCTTGCAGGCAGAGTCCCGCTCCAGCTTGTTCATCAGCTCCTGCAGCTTGGGCTCCAGCACCGTGCGGTCGCCCATGAAGCAGATGCGGACGTTCCGGTTCTCGTAGTCGAAGCCCTTGATGAGGTATTCGCCGAACAGCCGCATGATCGCGCCTACCTCTTCGGCGGGACGCTTCCAGTTTTCGGTCGAGAATGCGTAAAAATACACCGACTCTACGCCCAGTTCATCGCAGTAGTCCGCAATGTCCTGAAAGACCTGTGCGCCCTTTTTATGGCCGGCGGTGCGGGGCAGGCCGCGGCTCTTGGCCCAGCGGCCGTTGCCGTCCATGATGATGCCGATGGACAGTCCCTTCGCAAAATCCTTTGAATGCTCCATGCTCTTCTTCCTCTACGTCTCGTCTGGCAAAAAGTGCCGCGCACCTTCTTTCAGCGCACGGCACCTCCCTGCTTTGCCTGCAGTCGGAATCAGACGGACATGATCTCCTTCTGCTTCTCTTCCACGGCAGCGTCGATGTTCTTCACATACTTGTCGGTCAGCTTCTGGACGTCCTCTTCCATGGTCTTCTGGGTGTCCTCGGTCAGCTCACCGGCCTTCTTCATGGCCTTGGCCTTATCCATGGCGTCACGGCGGACGTTGCGGACGGCGACCTTTGCCTCCTCACCCATCTTGGAGACTTCCTTGGCCAGCTGCTTGCGGCGCTCCTCGGTGGGAGCCGGGAAGTTCAGACGGATGGTCTGGCCGTCATCGATGGGGTTGATGCCCACATCGCTGGCCAGGATCGCCTTGCTGATGGCGCGCAGCAGGGTGCGGTCCCACGGGGTGATGGTCAGGGTGCGGGCCTCGCTGACAGCCACAGAAGCCACCTGCTGGATGGGCGTGGGAGAACCGTAGTAATCCACGGTCACCTTGTCCAGAACGCCGGGGTTGGCGCGGCCTGCGCGCACGGTCTTCAGCTCGCGCTCCAGATGCTCGACTGCGCTCTTCATCTTGTCTTCGAATGCCTTGGTGTTGCTGCTCATTGTCCTTGTCTCCTGTTTGTTATCAATTCTCACCAGCCGCGAAAAGGCGTCTGGCATATTCTATTGTCGGAAGCGGGGCGGTATGCTCAGCCCTCGTAGACCAGTGTACCCACGTTCTCACCCTGCACAGCGCGGGCGATGTTGTCGGGGTCGGCCAGATCGAACACGAGGATGGGGAGCTTGTTGTCCCGGCAGAGGGTGGCGGCAGTGCCATCCATAACAGCCAGACGGTCTTCCAGCACCTTGGTAAAGGTAAGGGTCTCGTACTTCCTGGCGTCGGGGTACTTGTGGGGGTCCTTGTCATAGACGCCGTCCACCATCGTGGCCTTGAACATGATGTCTGCGCTCACCTCAACGGCGCGCAGGGCAGTGGTCGTATCGGTGGAGAAGAAGGGGTTGCCCGTACCGCCGCCGAAGATGGCGATCTTGCCCTCGTCCATTGCGCGGAGAGCGTCCTTGCGGGTGAAGGCCGGGGCCACCTGCGGCATGGTGATGGAGGTGAACACCTCGGTCGGCACACCCAGCTGCTCCAGCTTGTCGGAGACAGCCAGAGCGTTCATCACCGTTGCCAGCATACCGATCTTGTCGGCCAGCGTACGCTCCATCCTGCCGCTGGAACGACCGCGCCAGAAATTGCCGCCGCCCACGACGATGCCGATCTGAACGCCCAGCTCATGGGCCTTCTTTACGCCGCCGCAGATCGCGTCCATGGTCGGCTCGTCGAAACCGGTCCCCTTTTCGCCGCCGAGGGCCTCGCCGCTGATCTTCAGAAGGATGCGCTGATATTTCAACGCCATAATAACATACACCACCTGTATCAGATTTGGCCGCGCTGTGCGCCGCCGGTTTTATCTCCTGTCTATTTTACAATAAAACTGCTCCAAAGTAAACAGGCAAACGCCAGCTCGGCGGCAAAGGTTTCCTCTCCTTCTGCACTTTGGGCAAAAAATGCTGGACATTTGCTGCGAATCATGCTATAATACTGCTTGCATCCCGGCAAAACAGAATACGCGGGCATCGTACATCGGCTAGTATATCAGCCTTCCAAGCTGAGGAGGTGGGTTCGATTCCCATTGCCCGCTCCACCAAAAACCGCCTAGATCCGTCAGGATCCGGGCGGTTTTCTTATTCCATTGCCCCACTTTTTACCTCACCTCTTTTTCATTCACATGACAACGCTCCCTCAAAAATTTTTGAAGAGGGCGTTGTCATCCTATACAGTTATGGCCGGTCTCTTACTTCACGCTCCTCCTCAGCCGCTCAAACTCGGCGTCGGCCTGAATGGCTTTCTTCCTTTTTGTGCGCACAATACGCGCATATTATGTTGACATTCTGGCCCAAAAATGCTATAGTGAGAATAGAAAACCAACCAGGAGGCGTTCTGTTATGGCAAAAACCAGCACGAACATCAGTCTTGACCCGGAGCTGAAGCGCTCGAGTCAGGAGCTTTTTGCAGACCTCGGCATTGATTTGTCCACGGCGATCACCCTCTTCCTGAAGCAGTCCCTTCGCGTGCAGGGCCTGCCTTTCGTCGTCACCCGGGAAAACCCCAACGCGGAGACGGCTGCAGCTCTGAATGAGTATGCCGAGATGAAGGCTCACCCGGAAAAGTATAAGCGCTATGCTTCCTTCAAGGACGCCATGAATGAGGTGCTGACGGATGCTTGAAGTCGTCCTTTCCAACCGATTCAAGAAAGACCTCAAGCTTGCAGCCAGGTGCGGCCTGCCGCTGGATGAGCTGAACACCGTTGTGGACTGGCTCGCCGCCGGGAAGGATTTGCCGGACCGGAACCGTGACCACGCTCTCACCGGAGATTATATCGGCTTCCGGGAGTGCCACATCCGGCCCGACTGGCTGCTCGTTTACCGTGTGGACGGCGATGCTCTTGAGCTTTTCCTGTTCCGTACCGGTACGCATTCGGATTTGTTTGATTAGGATTTTCCCAGCAGTCCACCTTCCTTGCAGCCTCCGACCAGCTCAACGACGAAGGCCAGACCAAAGCGGTGGAGTCTGTCGAGGCCCTCGTCCTCACTGGACGTTATAAAAAATGTCCTGCGTCTGTCGTGGGGACAAAGGAAGCATAAAAAATAACCGCTCTGGCTATACCAAAGCGGCCGATGTATATAATTCAGAATTGAGGTGATTCTTTATGCCCACCCGCAGCCACCCCGAATCTGCCCGTATCATCCGCGAGGCACGGCAGGCCGCCGGGCTGACGCAGCTGGAGCTTGCGGAGAAGCTTGGTGTCACCATCGGCACGATCGGCTGTTATGAGCGAGGCGCCGGGATGCCCAAAACAGATAATCTCTTTGCACTCTGCGACATCCTGCACATCAGACCCGCCGACCTCCTGCGCGCCGATTCATAAACCTGACGCCCCCGCCGGTGTTTCCACCGGCGGGGGCGTTGCTGCAGGAAAGCGGCCCTCTTCCCTTTTCCGGGAGAGGGCCGCTTCATATTATAACGGCAATAACAGTTTCAGCGTCTTTTTACATCTTCCACCGGCTCTTGCCCGCCCGGGTATCGATATGCACCCAGCCGGTGCGGCGCTTCGGGTGGGCGGCGTCCTTCGGGTAACGCCCGATGCCGCCCCGGGCGGGCAGCAGGGTCTCAGCGTAGGCGGCGACGGCAGCCACCGGCACACCCTCGACGTGGAAATCCGCCGCCCGGCCCAGAAGGTGCTGGCTCGACTTGCTGCCGCCCACGGCAGCGTTGTGGGCAGCGGTGCGGTAGCCGCTGGTGATATATACCGGCTTGCCGAAGTGCTCCCGGATGCACTGCAGCAGCACTACCAGCTCGTCGTCGAGGAGGACGACATCGCTGCCCTTGCAGGCAAACTCCCGCACCTTGAAGTTGGGTGAGAGCTGCCGGGTGGAGTCCCGGGACATGGAATATTCCTTGATTGCAATAGAGACCACGACCTTTCTTTTTGTTGACTTTTTGATCGAATGATGCAATGCGGTCATTTCCTGTGCGGAGGCTTCTGCCGATACCATCCGCACGCAGACAAAAACTTCGAGCCGTTTCCCGCGCAGATGCCGGCCTCTGCGCCCATGAAACAACTTTATTTCGTCATCTTTTCCTTTTCTTGTGCTATATGGTAGCATTTTGCGCATTCAAAGTCAACGATTCTCGTGAAATAGTCGGAAGCTTGTGCAAAAGCGCACAGAAAACCGTGTTTTCCTCTTTTGGACGCAAAAAAGAACCGACCCGAGCCGTGTGAGGGTACACGAACTCGGGTCGGTTTTTCCATCATTTTATTTCAGAACGATGTTTTCGGAGCAGCTATGCCGCCGGGATGTCTGCCTCATCTGTCCCACTTGTCGCAGAGAGCGTTGATCTGGTCGGCGAACTTGGCGAGGTCCTTGTTGGCGCCGCCCTCGTTGTGCTCGATGACCCGCAGCAGGCGCTTGCCGGCGCTGAGCAGGCGCTGGAAGACGGTAGCCGCGCGGGCTGCGCCCTCGCTGATGTGGTGCTCGATGCGGATACGGGTGCCTTCCTTCAGGCAGACCGCGCCCTCGGCACCGATGGCCCACTGCTCACCATTGTAAGGTGCGCAGGCGTTGAACCCCTGCTCCGTGAGGGTCTGGGTAAAGATGTTCTCCACCTCATCCTCGCCGTGGATGATGAACACCCGCTTGGGCTTCGGCTCAAAGGAGTTGACCCACTTCAGCAGGCCCTCCCTGTCGGCGTGGCCCGAAAGGCCGGTGAGCTGGCAGATCTCCGCCTGCACCTCGATGGATTCGCCGAAGAGCTTCACGTTGTCCGCACCCTCCAGCAGAGAGCGGCCCAGCGTGTTCACGGCCTGATAGCCCACAAAGAGGATGGTGCATTCCTTCCTCCAGAGGTTGTGCTTGAGGTGGTGGCGGATACGGCCCGCTTCACACATGCCGCTGGCCGAGATGATGACCTTCGGCACGGGGTCGGTGTTGATGGCACGGGACTCATCGCTGGTGACGCTGACCTTCAGGCCCGGGAACCGGATGGGGTCGATGCCCTTTGCCAGCAGGGCGTTGGTCTCTTCATCAAAGCAGGAGGAGTCGGTGTCCTTGAAGATTCGGGTGGCCTCGATGGCCAGCGGGCTGTCGATGTACACCGGGAAGCAGCCGTGGCCGGTGACCAGATTTTTTTCCTTTATCTCGCGGATGAAGTAGAGCAGTTCCTGGGTGCGGCCCACTGCAAAGCTCGGGATGACCACATTGCCGCCGCGGTCGAAGGTGCGCTGCAGGATCTTCGTCAGCTCTCCCACATAGTCGGGCCGCGGGCCGTGGCTGCGGTCACCGTAGGTGGACTCCATAAAGACATAATCTGCGTCCTTCAGATACGTGGGGTCCTTGATGATAGGCTGGTCGTGGTTGCCGATGTCGCCGGAGAAGACCAGCTTTGTGGTCGCGCCGTTCTCCGTCACCCATATCTCGATGCTGGACGAGCCCAGCAGATGGCCCACATCCACAAAGCGAATGACGATGCCGGGCGCAAGCTCGATCTCCTTATTGTAATCATAGCCCCGGAACAGCGCGATGGCTGCCTCGGCGTCCTGAATGGTGTACATGGGTTCCACAGGCTCTGCGCCGGAGCGCTGGCCCTTGCGGTTCTTCCACTCGGCTTCGAATTCCTGGATGTGCGCCGAGTCGCGCAGCATGATGCTGCACAGTTCTGCCGTGGGCCTGGTGGCATAGATCCTGCCCCGGAAGCCGTTGCGCGCCAGAAGAGGCAGAAGGCCCGTGTGGTCGATATGGGCATGGGTAGCCAGCACGCCGTCGATCTCGCCCGGCGCAACGGGGATGGGCTGGTTCTCATAGACATCCTTGCCCTGTTCCATACCACAGTCGATGAGGTAGCGCTGTCCCGCCGCTTCCAAGAGGGTACAGCTGCCGGTCACTTCGTGGTTGGCACCCAAAAACGTCAGTTTCATAGACACACCTCCAACAGGATTATCCAACTTTGGTACATTAAGTATATCACGTTTCGCGCTGTAATGCCGCCCAAATCGATTGCCGATTCTCGGGCAAAACGCCGAATCCATCAAAAATTTTTTATACAATCTTGACAAACCACCCCCGGATGATATAAACTTAAATCGTATGACGTAACTTCTACTGAGATTCAAAATAGAGAGGTTGTATTTTATGGTTCGTAACGATTTGCGCAATGTCGCTATCATCGCTCACGTTGACCACGGCAAGACCACGCTGGTGGACGCCCTGCTGCGCCAGAGCGGCGCTTTCCGCGACAATCAGGCTGTGGCTGAGCGTGTCATGGACAGCGGTGACATCGAGCGTGAGCGCGGCATCACCATTCTGGCCAAGAACTGCTCCTGCAGCTACAAGGGCGTCAAGATCAATATCGTCGATACCCCGGGCCACGCCGACTTCGGCGGCGAGGTCGAGCGCGTGCTGAAGATGGTCAACGGCGTTCTGCTGCTGGTGGACGCTGCTGAGGGCTGCATGCCCCAGACCCGTTTCGTGCTGCAGAAGGCTCTGCAGCAGAATCTGAGCCTTGTGGTCGCCATCAACAAGATCGACCGTCCCGACGCCCGCATCAAGGAAGTCATCGACGAGGTCCTCTACCTGCTGATGGATCTGGGTGCTACCGACGAGCAGCTGGACTGCCCCATGCTGTTCTGCTGCGGCCGTGACGGCACTGCAAGCCTTGACCCCGATGTACCCGGCACCGACCTGGTCCCCCTGTTCGACACCCTGCTGAGCACCATCAAGCCGCCCGACGGGCGACCCCGACGGCTCCCTTCCAGATGCTGGTGTCCTCTGTGGACTACAACGAGTTCGTTGGCCGCATCGGCATCGGCCGCATCCAGAACGGCGTCGCCAAGGTGGGCGAGGAAGTGGTCGTGTGCGACTGGCACAACCCCGACCTCAAGATGCGCGGCCGTCTGACCAAGCTGTATGACTTCCAGGCCAATGGCCGTCAGCCCTGCGACAACATCACCGCAGGCGACATCGTGGCTTTCTCCGGTCTGCCCGACGTCACCATCGGCAACACCCTGTGCAGCCCCTCCAATATCGAGCCGCTGCCCTTCGTGAAGATCAACGACCCCACCGTCGAGATGACCTTCTCCGTCAACGACAGCCCGCTGGCCGGCCGTGAGGGCAAGTATGTCACCAGCCGCCAGATCCGTGACCGTCTGCAGAAAGAGCTGCTGAAGGACGTCGCTCTGAAGGTGGAGGATTCCGCCACCACCGATTCCTTCCGTGTCATGGGCCGTGGCGAGATGCATCTGTCCATCCTCATCGAGACCATGCGCCGCGAAGGCTATGAGCTGCAGGTCTCTCCCCCGCACGTTCTGACCAAGGTCATCGACGGCAAGACCTACGAGCCTATGGAGCACGTCGTCATCGACGTCCCCACCCAGTATCAGGGTGCTGTCATGACCGGCCTGGGCCAGCGCAAGGCCATCCTGCAGCAGATGGAGTCTCTGGGCTCCGACCGTGTGCGTCTGGAGTTCCGTATGCCCAGCCGCGGCCTGTTCGGCTATCGCAACCAGTTCCTGACCGATACCCACGGCGAGGGCATCATCAACCAGATCTTCGACGGCTATGACGTCTGGGCTGGCATGATCGCCAACCGCTCCACCGGTTCTCTGGTCAGCTTTGAGACCGGCGAGGCCGTCACCTACGGCCTGTTCAACGCGCAGCAGCGCGGCACTCTGCTGGTGGGCGCCGGCGAGAAGGTCTACGAGGGCATGGTCATCGGCTACACCGCTTCCGGCGAGGATGTCGATGTCAACGTCTGCAAGACCAAGCACCTGACCAATACCCGTGCTTCCGGCTCTGACGACGCTCTGCGCCTCATCCCCATCAGCAAGCTGAGCCTCGAGGGCTGCCTCGAATTCCTGGCTCAGGACGAGCTGCTGGAGGTCACTCCCGAGAACCTGCGCATCCGCAAGCAGATCCTCAACCACGAGCAGCGCATGAAGGCCAAGAGCAAGATGAAGTAAGCCTTCCTCATAAAATGCAAAATGTCCCGTCCTCCGTATCACTGGTACGGGGGGCGGGATCTTTGCTGCAAAAAAGCATCCGTGATGTTTTTCTCCCCCTCCCGGGGCAGGGCATCACGGATGCTTTTGTTCTTTTTGGTTTTGCGCTCAGCCTGCGTAGGCGCTGCCGGGCGTCCATGCATTATCGGCAGAATACTTGGCGTGGTTGCGCAGATAGGTCACCCACGCGCCGTAGCCGTTGCCCGCCGAGAAGTGGACGCCGTCCGGCGCAGCCAGCACCTCTTTCAGGTTGCCCTCGCCGTCGGCCAGCGTCTCCCACAAATCGAGGTAGACGCAGCCCTTATCTGCGGCCAGCAGGGCCAGCTGCTCGTTCACCGAGCGGATGATGTCCGAGGCAAGGCCGGCCTTCTCCCGCTGCGGCCTTGGGGCGGACGGGCGGGATGGACTCCACATAGATGACACAGTCCTCCCCCAGCGTCTGGCGCAGCACGTCCAGCATCTGGCCGTAGTAAGCGAGGAAGCGGTCTGCCGCGCCCACGGTGGTCAGGGTGTTGGTACCCAGCAGGATATACAGCTTCTTGGGCTGAGCAGCGGCCAGCACGTCCAGCGCGACTTCCTCGCCCCGCACACTGCTCTTGACGGCACTGCGGTTGACGATGGCATCCGGACCGACGCCGGTGTAGCCGCAGATGAGCGCACCGCCGAGGTTGATCTTATAGTCGGAGAAGCCCACCGTCAGGCTGTCGCCGAGGAAGGCGGCATCGGAGAAGTAGCTCAAATCGACCTGGCCGTTGGCAGGCTGGCGGATGACGCTGCTGTCGTAGGCTTTGACACTGTAGGCTCCCGCCGTCTGACGGGCCGGGCCGAACTGCTCGAGGGTCACGGCGGGCGTGCCGTCCGCTGCCGCTGTGCCTGCGTTGCCGCTGTCGGTGGTGCTGTCCGCCGCGCCCTGCATGGGCAGCGGAGCCAGAATGTTCTGCGCCGTGCCGTTGGCCG
>ENA-OQJK01000123-OQJK01000123.1-human-gut-metagenome-genome-assembly--contig:-NODE-123-length-17133-cov-4.113254_pt1 | contig 17133 bp, 16 predicted proteins | sample MGYA00242605_ERZ504771 | MGnify/ENA primary metagenome ERZ504771 (study PRJEB26092, sample SAMD00036353) | human gut metagenome | host: Homo sapiens | study: EMG produced TPA metagenomics assembly of... | reverse complement strand
ATCTTATCCGCAAGCATCCGGTTATAGAGAAAACGACTGCAGCCGATCGTCTTCTCTATCTGGGTTATCTGTTCTTTATTTGGATAGATCCTTATTTTTACTGCCCGGTTTATCTTTCTCACCCTGATTTTCTATATACTGATGGATTGTTTCAACAGGTGCTATATTTCAAAGATTTCTTTTGCTCTCTCTAACATTTTATCGTCCAGCATCTTTCTGCTATATTTCATAACCATGATCGGCTAACAACACAGAATGAGAATTATTATGTACACTCACTTATTGCTTATTTCGACCGTCCAATTTTCAAGAGCATATTGTTCTTTTTTTTCTATTATAATATATTTATTGTATCAGAACAAGTGTTTTTGTGATTTTTTATGAATTTGAGCAGACATGCTCGAATGTGCAATTCATCCCATCACCTATAGAGGTGAGGGAATTCTTGCTACGGTTGTTAAAGGAGTATCTGCATGAAAAATAAAAAATGGATCACACTGGCGACAGCAGTCGTTCTGGCGGTGACTGCACTGCCGCTGGGAGTGTTTGCTGCAAAGAAAGATGAGGCGAAGCTTGCAAAAGTTACCTTAAATGAAGTAGCCCATTCCATCTTTTATGCACCGCAGTATGTGGCAATCGAAGAGTGATATTTTTAAAGATGAGGGGCTTGATCTGACCCTTGTAACTGGCTTTGGAGCAGATAAAACTATGACTGCAGTCATATCCGGCGAGGCGGATATCGGATTTATGGGAGCAGAAGCATCTATTTATGCCTATCAGGAAGGAGCTACTGATCCTGTTGTAAACTTTGCACAGCTTACCCAGCGGGCCGGAAATTTCCTTGTGGCAAGAGAAGAAATGCCGGATTTTAAATGGGAAGATCTGAAGGGCAGGAAAGTCCTTGGCGGCCGCAAAGGTGGCGTACATATATCAATGTAAATTATGAGACGATTGTGATTTTGTGTAATTGGGTGGATGGGTTGAATAGTACGAAGAAATCGCAGAAAATAGAATAGCTTTAAATATAAGTGGAAATATTTTTGCTAATATCTCCACTTATATTTTGCGAAATTTTGTTATTTCTTTCCAGTTATTAGGAAATCCCATATATTCAAAAAGATCATTCAACTTCAAATTTGAATTCTGCTTTTCATATCGGTCAAAAATATGCAATAGTTGCTTTTTAAACAGTAAAAAATCGGTCTTTGGAAGTAGATAACGAAAAGTAATGACTACACTAAACAAGTCATTTTTTCCATATATGTATTTTGAACCGTTTTTAGAAATGCTTAATTTTTCATGTAACAATGTATCTGGAATATCAATATATGTGTGATAGAAAAACAATCTTTCGTTATGAGCACATACATTTCGGTACAGCGTTAATACCTTTAAATATTTTATCATTTCATTTTTCTTGACATTTCCAAAATCCTGGCAAATTGCTCCCTGCATATTTTGAGGTAAGAATTCAAACATTTTGGATATCTGACCAAAAGTAAGGGTATTCATAATCACCCATAACGGAATATTATGATATTTATTACGCTGGTAAACAAGATATTCGTGATCCTTGTTTTTGTTTGCCATCATATCTAGCATTTTGATTAATTTGGTAATTCCATTTTTATTTTTGGGAATATTGCCGTAATTATTGGAGTTGAGATATTCTTCTTGACGTTCTCCATGTTTTTTACAGAAGTGATAAGAAATGGACGAACGCATTTTTCTTTCCACGCGGCATAAATACTTAAAGAAAATCCCACGTAACTCTTCATCAAATTCATAAAGAGCAACTATATCTTCAAAACACGCTTCATTAATGTATTTGCGGGTATGAATATCAATAAAAGGATGTTTATATCCACCAATTAATGCATAATAACTGATATTCTGCAGGGATTCTACCGCAAAATCATCATCTGTAATAACTAGATTTTTTTCATTTTTCAGTTTTTCAACTTGTGCGGTATATGTAATAAACGGTTTGCTCATATGTACCTCGCTGCAAAATGTTCCAGATAAAGAAAAAGGAGAGGGGCCTCGGCACCCTCCCCCGATCGCAGGCTTCTCAAGTTTCTGCAATCTGATCACTAAAGATAATATAACTGATATAACTAAGAAAGTCAATCAGAAATCATCTTTGTTTTAAATTATATTCGTCAAGGACATTTTTATACATTGACCAAGGACCAAGGGGGACGGTGTTTGATGGCTCAAATACAGTCCCCTCTGGCTTTTCCCCAGGTATCATCATTCATCCTCAGAATCATCTTCAAGCTTTTTCAGTCTTTTTTTATAAATTTTAGAAGTAAGCGTTAATGCAAGGAAACATAAAATCTCTATAGAAAAAAACATAATAACTCCAGTTGCAATGGAACCGGCGAGTTTGTGATAATTCCGATAAGAAATGATAAACCACAAAATCCCCATAACAACTGCGGCGATGCTACTGGCCATGATATTGTTCTTAAAATTTGGTTTCAGTTTTCTGTCCCAGATTCCGTTTCTTATGCATCCTACTGTAAGATATAAAGCAAGGCACATAAATACGATCCATTCTCCGGAAAGATCCTGTTTGCTGTCATTTCCTATGGCTATCTGGGTCAGTATTACAGCCAGCAATCCCCAGAAAGCCAGCCAGCATCCATTGTGCTCAATCTTCAGAAGTTTCAGTTCCTGTAATTCATCCAGATTTACTTTTCGTTTTCTTCATCCTCGTCATCCTCCCAAAAATAAATCATCCAGACTCTTATCCAAGATACGGCAGATTCTTCGGCATAGCTTGATTGTTGGATTGTATTCACCCTTTTCGATTGCATTCATAGTCTGCCGCGAAATACCGGCAGCCTCCGCCAATGCCTTCTGCGTCATATCCTTTTGTGCTCGTGCTACTTTGATAGCAATATTCTTTGGCAAGCTTGCTTCACCTCCCTGATGACTATAAGATATCATTTATTTGTATAAAAGTCAATTATATTTTACTTTTAGAAATATATAAATGAATTATCAAGAAAAAATGCACCATTTTTGAGTTGAGGGAATATCCTAACAGCAGAAGTCTCAAAAGGAGTATCTGCATGAAAAATAAAAAATGGATCGCACTGGCAGCTACCGTTGTGCTTGCTGTGACTGCACTGCCAGTAACAGCATTTGCAAAGAAAAAGGACAGTTCGGATGATAAGGCGCTTGCAAAGGTTACCTTAAATGAAGTAGCACATTCTATTTTCTATGCTCCGCAGTATGTGGCAATTGAAAACGGGTATTTTAAAGATGAGGGGCTTGATCTGACCCTTGTAACTGGCTTTGGAGCAGATAAAACTATGACTGCAGTCATATCCGGCGAGGCGGATATCGGATTTATGGGAGCAGAAGCATCTATTTATGCCTATCAGGAAGGAGCTACTGATCCTGTTGTAAACTTTGCACAGCTTACCCAACGAGCCGGAAATTTCCTTGTAGCAAGAGAAGAAATGCCGGATTTTAAATGGGAAGATCTGAAAGATAAGAAAGTTCTTGGCGGTCGCAAAGGCGGCATGCCGGAAATGGTATTTGAGTATATCCTGAAACAGAACGATCTTGACCCACAAAAGGACCTTTCTATTGATCAGAGCATTGACTTCGGCGCTACTGCTGCTGCCTTTACCGGAGATGATTCAGCCGATTTCACCGTAGAATTTGAACCGTCTGCTACTGCTCTTGAAAAACAGGGCACAGGATATGTTGTTGCGTCTCTTGGCGTTGATTCCGGTTATGTGCCTTATACTTCTTACAGCGCCAAAACCAGCTATATGAAAAAAAATCCTGATATCATGCAGAAATTCACCAATGCTCTGCAGAAAGGTATGGACTACGTTCAGAGCCATACTCCGGAAGAGATTGCAGAAGTAATCGAGCCACAGTTCCCGGAGACGGATCTGGATACTGTTACAACCATTGTAAAGCGCTATTACGATCAGGATACCTGGAAAGAAAATCTGGTGTTCGGACAGGATGGCTTTGAACTGCTGCAGGATATCCTGGAAGACGCAGGTGAACTGAAAGAACGTACACCATATGCAGAACTGGTCAACACAGAATTTGCAAAAAATGCTTCCTGATGATTTGCTTTCTCTGATCCCCCTGTAATTTTAGCCCGATATTCGTGTCCTCTCATCCGTTCCTTCATATTGTCAGAGATTTTTGACTTGATTCAGTCAAACCATAATCTTGTATATACTTTGAGTAACAGGTAGTAAAAAGAACTATATTTACCAGGACTGCTATAGTTCTAATTTTGAAAAACGCAGACAGAATTTCGTCATTTTGTCCTGCGTTTTTCTCATGCCTTTTGACAGTTTGACGGAATCCCCGGATGTTCATTCCGGCTTTTCGTCAGAATGACAAGAAACAAAAAAATCTTTGTACGATTCTTCCCTAGCCATCCCCCCTCCTTTTCGCTATACTGTCTACAGATGAAAAAAACAAGTAATCAATCAGCAAAAACACTATGAAATAATTTTGGAGGAATAATAATCATGGCAAGCTTATCATTACAGCACATTAACAAAACTTACCCAAATGGTTTCCAGGCAGTTAAAGATTTCAATCTGGAGATCGAAGATAAAGAATTCATCATTTTCGTAGGACCTTCAGGATGTGGTAAATCTACTACACTTCGTATGATTGCCGGTCTGGAAGAAATTTCCGGCGGTACATTAAAGATTGGTGACAAAGTTATGAACGATGTAGAGCCTAAAGACCGTGATATCGCAATGGTATTCCAGAACTACGCTCTGTATCCTCATATGACAGTATATGATAACATGGCATTCGGACTTAAACTTCGTAAAGTTCCGAAAGACCAGATTGATAAAGCAGTTCGTGAAGCTGCAAGAATTCTTGACCTTGAGAAACTTCTTGATCGTAAACCGAAGGCTCTTTCCGGTGGTCAGAGACAGCGTGTTGCTATGGGACGTGCTATCGTACGTAATCCTAAGGTATTCCTTATGGATGAGCCTCTTTCCAACCTGGATGCTAAACTTCGTGTACAGATGCGTATCGAGATTTCCAAGATCCACCAGAGACTGGGTGCTACAATCATCTATGTAACACATGACCAGACAGAGGCTATGACTCTTGGTACCAGAATCGTTGTTATGAAAGACGGTGTTGTTCAGCAGGTAGATACACCTCAGAACCTGTATCAGAAACCAGGCAACTTATTCGTTGCAGGATTCATGGGATCTCCGCAGATGAACTTCCTTGACGCTGTTATCTCCGAAAAAGGTGGCAACCTTATCGCTAAAGTTGGCGAGCATGAACTGGTTATCCCAGCTGCTAAAGCAAAAGCTCTTAAAGATGGCGGCTATGTAGGTAAAACAGTTGTTCTCGGTATCCGTCCGGAAGATATCCATGATTCCCAGATGTTCATCGAAGCTTCTCCAAGCGCACCGATGACATCCGTAGTTAAAGTTTACGAGCTTCTCGGAGCTGAAGTATTCTTATACTTCGATGTAAACGGAACTCAGGTTACAGCACGAGTTGATCCTCGTACAACAGCTAAGACCGGTGATCCGATCAAATTCGCATTCGATATGGAAAAATCTCATTTCTTTGATAAAGAAACAGAACTTACAATCTGCAACTAATTTTCAGGAATCTTTAATAAACCCGGGGAGTTTTCCCCGGGTTTTTATGTTATAATATAGAATTGGCTGCCTGATTACTTCGATCAGACAATTTGCAAGGATTGCTATAAGCTGACTCATACCCCAAAAGAAAGGATTGACCTAATGAAAATACAACAGATTTTACAGAAATGCCTGACAGACTGGAAGAATATCAGCCAGATTGATTTCTGTCTGCTGGATTCTGATAACCATATCTTTCTCTCTACCTGTGATAAAAAACTTCCTGCAGAATCAAAACTGGAAGAATTTCGCCAAAGCAGTGCCCTGTGTGTTTCCAATACAAGCTGCTGCCTGTATAAGATCATGGAGAACCATTCCATCTCCTATATTCTGATCGTATGGGGAAAAGCAGAAAGTACTGCTACCATCGGAGAGCTGGCTGTATGCCAGGTACAGAGTCTCCTGGCTGCCTATGCAGAGAAAAGCGACAAGAATACCTTTATGCAGAATCTTCTCCTTGGTAGTTATTCTGATGTAGATGCCTTTAACTGCGCCAAGAAACTGCACATTGCAACTTCTGTTCAGCGTGCCGTATTTCTTGTGGAAACCAAACAGACCAAGGATGAGAACGCTCTCGCTACGATCCGGAATATTTTCTCTGCCCGTACCAGAGATTTCATCACAGCTATTGATGATACAGGGATTATCATCATCAGAGAATTACAGTCTACAGAAACTTATGAGGATCTGGAATCAATTGCATATATGCTTGTAGATATGTTAAATACAGAAGCAATGACTTCCGCATGGGTTGCCTACAGTAATCTGGCAGAGGATATTTCCAGGCTTCCAGACGCATACAAGGAAGCACATACAGCCCTTGAAGTAGGCAAGATTTTCTACGCAGATAAAAATGTATTCGGATATAACCAGCTTGGAATCGGCAGACTGATCTACCAGCTTCCTGTTCCCATATGTGAAATGTTTATCGACGAGATCTTCAAAGAGGAAACTCTGGATTCTATTGACGAAGAAACCCTGATCACCATCCGTACCTTCTTTGAAAATAACCTGAATCTCTCCGAGACTTCCAGACAGCTTTATGTACACAGAAATACTCTGGTGTACCGCTTTGAGAAGCTGCAGAGAAAATTCGGACTGGATATCCGTGCGTTTGAGGATGCATTAACATTTAAACTGGCGATGATGGTTGTGGACTACATAAAATATTCTAAGAATCATCCGTCATAGATTTCTCAGACAATTTGATAACATCCCGCTGCGTGATCAAACCGGCAGACTCTTACAGCTACGTGGCTACGCGATTCTACATCGAATAACTGCTCCGCAGGGACTTACTTGATTCGGTTAAAAAAGCGTTATATCTTCACCAGAAATCTCTGTTGAAAATACAACGCTTTTTATTATTTCTTATATATTCTATTTCGTTTCTTTCAGCAGCATCAGATGCTCTTCCGGAAAATGAATATATTTCGGAACTTTTGCATGCGGATCTTCCTCAAAATTTCCTTTGGGGCACATCCACCAGACCGGCTGACAGTCTCCGCCTTTCTTGTTCTTCAGTAAATACTGATGTTCAAAGGTCGTTTCAATATATTCCATAACTTCCACTTCCATGTGGTTCTCTCCGCCTTCAGATGCACCTTTCATCCAGTGACCGCGGATTCCCACATGCGTAACATCATCCGGCACCACATCTTTGGTCTGCAGCATCAGATCCCAGTCCACTGCATAAATACTGTGTTTTCCCATTTTCTGTACAGTTGAGAAATTTTTACACCCTGTCAGTCTGGCTGCCTGCAGAATACCGGGTCGTTCAAAGAGTTTCTTGGTTTCTCCTGTAGTAAGTGCCTGACCGCTGTCCAGAATTGTCAGATGTCCGCAGAACTTGTAAGCCTCATCACGGCTGTGAGTGACCAGAATCATATCACCTGTGTACTCATTAAGAAAGTTCTGCATATCACGCTGCATGATATCTTTCAGATATCCATCCAGTGCTGAGAACGGTTCATCCAGAAGGATGACTTCCGGTTCTCCGATCATCATTCGTGCCAGTGCGACACGCTGCTGCTGACCTCCGGAAAGCTGTCCCGGATAACGTTTCTCCAGCCCGTTAAGCTGATAGCGCTCTATGTAATCTGCCACTTTTGCCTTAAGATGTTTCTTATCTCCTCTGTATCCGCATGCGATATTCTTCTCTACAGTCATGGTAGGAAAAAGTGCATAGTTCTGAAAAAGATAGCCGACCTTCCTCTCCTGCGGTTTAAGATTGATTTTCTTTTCTGAATCAAAAAGAACTTTATCATTTACAACAATTCTTCCTGAGTCCGGTGTCTGGATTCCTGCAATACAGCGCAGAGTCATACTTTTTCCGCTTCCGGATGCTCCAAGGATCCCCATTGGAGAACCATCACTCTCCAGCTTTACTTTCAGAGTGAAGCCATGAAGTTTCTTCTCAATATCCACACTGACTGCCATTACATCCACCTGCCCATCTTCATTCCCTTACCGGAAACGATATTGATCGCCGCAACGATCACAAATGAAATGATCAAGATCACAACTACCCAGAAACCGGCCATGCCATAATTTCCTGCCGCAGTCTCCGAAGCAATGGCAACGGAAACGGTTCTGGTCTTGCCAAGAATGTTTCCTGCGAGCATGGATGTAGCACCGTATTCTCCGATTGCTCTGGCAAAGGCAAGGACTGTACCGGATGCGATTCCGGGTCCTGCTGTCGGCATGACAACTGTCCAGAAGATTCTTCTGTCACTCATGCCAAGTGTCTTGCCTGCTGCGATCAGATTCACATCCACCTGTTCAAATGCAGCGCGTGCATTTCGATACATCAGTGGAAACGCAATTACAGATGCTGCGATCACGCAGCCCTTCCAGGTCTGTACGATCTTAATGTCAAAATTATCCAGCAGAAATGCCCCAAACGGACGTCTCAGACTGAACAGCAAAAGCAGAATGAAACCGGCCACTGTTGGGGGAAGTACCAGAGGCATGGTCAGGATACCATCCAGTATGCCTCTGGAAACAGGTTTCATCTTCATCACCAGTCTCGCAAAGAATATTCCCAGAAAGAACGCGATCACAGTAGCCGCGAAACCTGTTTTCAGAGAAATCCATAAAGGACTCCAGTTTATTTCTGCCAGAAATTCACTCATTCTTATTTAGCTTCCTCTGTTGTCTCTGTCTCAGCATTTGTTTCTGTGTCATCTGTTTCTTCTGTTGTTTCTGCATCTTTATCATCTGTTTCGGAAGCATCATCTGCTTTGTATGCTGTAAAGCCATATTTCTCAAACACTTTCATAGCGTCATCAGATTTGATGTACTCAAGAAATGCTTCTGCAGCTGCTGTATCATCTTCAGATGCCTCTTTGTCTTCGATAAGGCCTACCGGATAGCGAACAGGTGTCTTCAGTGCATCTGCCGGAGCTTCTGCGATAACGTCTACTTTATCTGCAACGGAAGCTGCATCTGTAGCATAAACGATACCGATCTCATTACTTCCTTCACTTACTGCAGCAAGAACTTCAGATACATTTTTACCTTCATTGATTTCCATCTTATTTACTTCATCTGTAATTCCAAGATTGTCGAAAATTTCTCTGGAATACTGTCCAACAGGAACGCTGTCACCTGCAAGTGCGATGTTGGCCGCATCTGTGATGTTCTCGAATCCTGTAACTTTTGTTTCTCCATCCTTAGGTTTAATCAGAACGACTTTGTTCTCAAGGATATCTTCTACAGTATCTTTCTTAGCCAGATCTTCGTCTACCAGAGCGTCCATCTGCTTGTCAGCTGCTGAGAAGAAGATATCGCAGCGTGCGCCTTCTTCGATCTGTGTCTGTAATGTGCCTGAGCTGTCTGCATTGTAGAGGATTTCAACATCAGGATATGTCTCATTGAAATCTTTCTGGATTTCTTCCATTGCATTGCTTAAGCTCGCTGCGATGAATGTGTTAACTTCACCTTTTAAGTCTGTATCCGCTGCGAAAACTCCTGTGCTGAACATTCCTGCACTCAGTACTCCTGCCATCATTGCTGCAATTAATTTCTTTCTCATTTTTTTACCACCTTTTATTTAGTTTCGTTTTGTTTTATTCAGTTTTGTTTCCTTTTGTATCTATTGTACAAAACTTTTGTATTCTTGTCAATTTTTATTTGTATATGTTATCATGTAAATGATAAAAGGTCGAAAGCCTTATTTTTACCGGCAAAAACAACTTTCCGGCCTTTGATCGGGTATCAGATAAATCGTTACTGTTCACTCCGTTCTCAGTAACGCAGCCAAAATTCATTCCAGATTGCCTGTGGCAATGGAATTTTGGCTTGTATGTCTCGGGATTTTGGCATATCCATGCCAAAACACCTCGCGGGATAGTGGAGTGTGAACAGTAACGATAAATCTATAGAAAAAAATAATAAACAGTGAGGTGATTATCATGAAATTAAGTGCACGCAATCAGTTAAAAGGGAAAGTAGTAAGTATCAATAACGGAGCTGTAAACTCCATCGTTTCTATTGATATCGGCGGTGGAAACATTATCACAGCAACCATCTCCTGTGCAGCAGTTGACGAATTAAACCTGAAAGTAGGTTCTGATGCTTATGCAGTGATCAAGGCTACTAATGTCATGGTAGGTATTGATGAATAAACTTTACACAGCTCAGGAGGTCGCAGACCGTCTGAAGATCAAAAAGACAACGGTCTATGAACTTATCAAGCGCGGTGAGCTGGAATCTTCCAAAATCGGAAAACAACTCAGGGTCAGCGAAGAGCAGTTGACACAGTATCTTAACAGAAGCAGTTCCGGCAGTTCCGAAAGCGGGCAGGATATTCCATACACTTCTGTTAATTTTGAACCTGAGAGCTCTCTGCTGAAGAGAGATTATCTGCTTCATTCCAGTGGTATCATTTTAGGCGGCCAGACTTCTGCCGCCCTGGAGCTTCTTCTCGGCAAAATGTCCGCTCATCCCGATGGGCTTCCTGTCCTGCAGTCTCATATGAATGACTATAACGGACTTTATTCCCTGTATTTCGAAAAGGCACATATCGCTGCTACCAGTCTGGATGTAGATGATATCCGTCACCTGGTTCCCGGAATCCCGCTGGTACTTCTTTCTTTATATAAATACTCTGTCGGCTTCTATGTACCAGCCGGAAATCCTGAAAAAATTTCTTCTGTGGAGGACCTGACGAATCCGAAAGTTGTCTTTATGAATCGTGAAAAGGGAAGTGCCCGCAGGGTTTATCTGGACCGTCTGTTAAAAGAACGGGGAATCTCTTCTGAAAAAATCAGCGGATACAGAAATGAAGCTGTCTCTGATATGTCATCTGCATCTGCTGTTTTTGAGCACAGAGCGAATGTTGCTTTTGGAGAAGAAATGATCGCACGTTACTTTCCGGGACTTGATTTCGTCCCTGTGACTGATATGCAGATGTATCTGGCAATTCCTGCGGAATCTGTGAGAAAGCCGGGGTTCTCTGCTCTTGTGGAAATTGTACAGTCTGAAGATTTCAAAACTGAGATTCATCATCTGACAGGTTATAATACCTCTTATACCGGCGAAATGATCTGCATATAAGAAACCTGTAACATAATAAAAAGCCCTGCTGTTCGGGATATACGCTTATGACGTACATGCCGCTTATACAGCAGGGCTTTTCTTATACATTATTTACAACCAAGAAGTGTTTTTCCGATAAAGTATCCAAGCACCAGAATACCAAGTGCGATTCTGTACCATCCGAATGCCTTAAAGTCATGTTTCTTTATGTATCCCATCAGGAATTTGATCGCGATAATGGAAACTACAAATGCCACTACCATTCCCACGATCAGGATCATCACCTCTGTTCCTGTGAAAGAGAAACCGAATTTCAGGATTTTCAGAAGACTGGCTCCGAACATAACCGGGATTCCCAGGAAGAAGGTAAATTCTGCTGCTACTGTACGGGAGGTTCCTGCAAGGATACCACCGATAATGGTGGAACCTGAACGGGATGTACCCGGAACTACGGAGAGTACCTGGAACAGACCGATGATGAGTGCAGTCTTAAATGACAGATTTTCCAGATTTGTACAGGTTGCTCTTCTTCTCTTGTTATAATTCTCAATGACAATGAAGAGGATACCATATACGATCAGTGCAATGGCAACTACTACATAGTTATTAAATTTCTCTTCAATGACATCATTAAACGGAAGTGCGATAACAATCGTCGGTATACAGGCTACTATAATTTTAAACCAGAGTACCCATTTCTCTTTATCACAGAACTTCTCCACAAAAGTAAGAATTCCTCTGGATACTGCACCATGCCTGTTAAGCACTGCCTGCTGTTTCTTTGAAATTGGTCTGATATAAAACGGCCACAATTTGTTCCAGTAGAGAACTACAACCGCGAGGATCGCGCCAAGCTGAATCACTACGAAAAACAGATTCTTAAAATCCTCTGTCACATTCAGTTTCAGGAACTCATCCACCAGGATCATATGTCCGGTACTGCTGATCGGGAGCCATTCTGTAATTCCCTCTACGATCCCAAGGAAAATGACCTTTAACAGTTCAATAAAATCCATAATCTTTCCCTTCCTGTTTTCTTTTTTGTTGTTATTCTTATTTACAACGATTTTCAACCGGATCAGACAGGTTTCTGCCAGATAATAAGTAATGCAAAAGACCCACATATATCTATCTGACTCACTGTAAATACTCATATGATTATATTACACACCATGCCACTGATACAACTGTAATCTGTATTTTTCCTGCTGATTCTATAAGATAAAAACAGCCGCCTTTTCTCCGACAGAGAAAATTACGGCTGCTTTTCATCATTTCATATTATTTATCAGTTCTTTATCTTCTTGCAATCGTAGCAATATCAATAAGAGATAAATTATTCAGGTCTGTGTTCTCAAGGCTGGTTGCCAGTGCTTCTGCTGTATCCAGAGAAGTAAGGACATTGACACCTGTCTCGATGGCGTTACGTCTGATGACGAAACCATCTTTCTGATGCTCTACACCCTGTGGCGGAGTATCGATGACAACGTCGATCTTATGACCAAGGATAAGGTCCATAAGGTTCGGTGCAGGCTGCTCCAGCTTATTTGTACGGATAACTTTGATTCCATTTTCTTTGAGGACTTTTGCAGTTCCCAGTGTAGCATAGATTCTGTATCCAAGTGCTTCGAATCTTCTTGCGATCGGGATGATATCCTGTTTGTCTTCGTCTTTAACAGTGATGATCATGTTTTTATGTTTCGGAAGACGGATACCTGCTCCGATAAATGCTTTGTAAAGCGCTTCATTGAATGTCTCAGCAATACCAAGGCACTCACCTGTTGACTTCATTTCCGGTCCAAGACTGATATCAGCGCCGCGAATCTTCTCAAATGAGAATACAGGCATCTTGATCGCATAGTGTTTTGCTTCCGGCTGAAGTCCCGGTTCATAGCCCATGTCTTTCAGCTTGTATCCAAGGATTACCTTCGTTGCAAGAGGAACGATCGGAATACCGGTTACCTTGCTGATGTACGGTACAGTACGGCTGGAACGAGGATTAACCTCGATCACATATACATCATCTCCAAGAACAATGAACTGGATGTTGATCATACCGATAACATGCAGTGCTCTTGCAAGACGTCTGGTGTATTCTGCAATTGTCTCTTTTGCTTTCTCGCTGATGGTCTTGGCCGGGTATACGGAGATACTGTCACCGGAGTGGATTCCGGCACGCTCGATATGTTCCATGATACCAGGAATCAGGATATCCTCGCCATCGCATACAGCATCTACTTCGATTTCCTTACCCATCAGGTATTTATCAACAAGGATGGGGTGCTCCTGTGCGATCTGGTTGATCACACCGATATACTCTTCTACGTCCTCATCGCTTACAGCGATTCTCATGCCCTGACCACCAAGTACATAGGAAGGACGAACCAGAACAGGATAACCCAGCTCATTTGCTGCTTTCTTAGCTTCCTCAGCAGTAAATACTGTCTGTCCCTTTGGTCTCGGGATCTCGCATTTTTCAAGAATCTCATCAAAGAGCTCACGGTCCTCTGCTGCATCTACGTTCTCCGCAGATGTTCCGAGAATCTTAACGCCCATCTTTGTCAGTGCTTCTGTTAATTTGATAGCGGTCTGACCACCGAACTGTACAACTGCTCCGTCCGGTTTCTCGATATTTACTACATTCTCAACATCTTCCGGTGTCAGAGGCTCGAAATACAGTTTATCTGCAATATCAAAGTCTGTACTTACTGTTTCCGGGTTGTTGTTGATGATGATGGTCTCATAGCCTTCTTTTGCAAATGCCCATGTACAGTGTACGGAACAGAAGTCGAACTCAATACCCTGGCCGATACGGATCGGACCGGAACCAAGTACCAGGATTTTCTTTTTATCCGGTGTTGCTACTGCTTCATTCTCTGTGCCTTCATCGCCGTATACAGAATAGTAATATGGTGTTGCTGCCGCAAACTCTGCAGCACAGGTATCAACCATCTTATATGCCGCTTTAATCTGATATTCTTCACGAAGAGCTTTAATCTCTTCTTCTGTCTTGCCTGCCAGACGTGCAACGATGTAGTCCGGGAATTCCATGCGTTTTGCTTCAAGGAGAAGCTCTTTTGTGAGCTTTCTGGTCTTAAGGGCATTTTCCATGCCTACAAGGATTGCAATCTTATCGATGAACCAGATATCAATCTTTGTGATGTCGTGAAGCATGGACTGTGGCATACCACGACGGATTGCTTCTGCAATCTTCCAGATTCTGCGGTCATCTACGATTTCCAGCTCTGCAAGGAGTTCCTCGTCTGTAAGCTGTGTGAAATCATAGGACATCAGGCTGTCTACGTGCTGTTCAAGAGAACGGATGGCTTTCATCAGGGCACCTTCGAAGTTATGGCAGATACTCATAACCTCACCTGTTGCCTTCATCTGAGTAGTAAGGGTTCTCTTTGCAGTAATAAATTTATCAAATGGAAGTCTCGGGATCTTAACTACACAGTAGTCAAGCATTGGCTCGAAACTTGCATATGTTTTTCCTGTGATCGCATTCGGGATCTCATCCAGTGTGTAACCCAGGGCAATCTTTGCTGCAACCTTTGCGATCGGGTAACCTGTTGCCTTACTTGCAAGTGCAGAGGAACGGCTTACACGCGGGTTTACCTCGATTACACAGTATTCAAAGCTGTCCGGTTTCAGAGCGTACTGAACGTTACATCCACCTGTGATTCCAAGTTCTGTGATGATGTTCAGGGCTGAAGTACGGAGCATCTGATATTCTTTATCTCCCAGTGTCTGAGATGGAGCAACTACGATAGAGTCACCTGTGTGGACACCAACCGGATCAATGTTCTCCATGTTGCAGACTGTGATGCAGTTTCCGGCGCTGTCACGCATTACTTCATATTCAATCTCTTTCCATCCTGCGATGCAGCGCTCTACCAGTACTTCACCTACACGAGAAAGACGAAGACCATTCTCCAGGATTTCACGGAGTTCATATTCATTATGGGCGATACCGCCGCCGCTTCCACCGAGTGTGTAAGCAGGACGGAGAACTACCGGATAACCAATGGTGTTTGTAAATGCAAGACCATCTTCTACTGTTGTAACAACCTTGGATGCTGCGATCGGCTCACCGATCTTCTCCATGGTATCTTTAAATTCCTGACGGTCCTCCGCTTTCTTGATTGTCTGGGCAGTTGTACCGATCAGTCTTATATTGTGTTCTTTGAGGAAACCTTTCTCATCCAGCTCCATGGCAAGGTTTAATCCCGCCTGGCCACCCAGTGTAGGAAGGACGCTGTCCGGTTTCTCTTTCAGGATAAGCTGTTCTACTACTTCTACTGTCAGAGGCTCGATATAAACTCTGTCAGCGATATCTTTATCTGTCATGATGGTTGCAGGGTTGGAGTTAAGAAGAACAACCTCAATGCCTTCTTCCTTCAGGGAACGGCATGCCTGTGTTCCTGCATAGTCAAACTCTGCTGCCTGGCCGATGATAATCGGGCCGGAACCAATTACAAGTACTTTTTTAATGTCTTTATTTCTTGGCATTATTTATTTCCTCCCATCATATCCATAAATCTGTCAAACAGGTAACTGGAATCCTGCGGTCCCGGGCATGCTTCAGGATGGAACTGTACAGTAAAGATATTCTTTCCTTCGTATGCCATACCTTCGTTTGTGCCGTCATTGACGTTAACGAATGCAGGTTTTGCAATGTTTTTCTCTTCAAGTCCCTCAGCATCTACTACATAGCCATGGTTCTGGGAAGAAATGTAAACACGTCCTGTTGCAAGGTCTTTAACCGGATGGTTTCCGCCTCTGTGTCCGTATTTCATCTTATGGGTATCTCCACCTGTTGCAAGAGCCATAAGCTGATGTCCAAGACAGATTGCGAAGATCGGAACTTCAGAATCATATAATTTTTTTATTTCCTTTATAATAGAAGTACATTCCTTTGGATCTCCAGGGCCGTTACTTAACATAATGCCATCCGGATTTGCCTCCAGAATCTCTTCCGCAGGTGTCAGTGCCGGATAAATTGTAACCTCACATCCTCTTTCATTCAGGGAACGTGCAATGTTTCTCTTTGCTCCCAGGTCAAGAAGTGCTACTTTCGGACCGTCGCCTTTTAAAATCTCTTTCTCGCGGCATGTTACCTTCTCTACTACCTTACCTGTTGTATATGCTTTTAACTGGGGGATAATTGTATCTAAATCATAATTTTCATTGACGGTGATCATACCGTTCATGGTACCTTTCTCACGAAGGATCTTCGTTAAGGCTCTGGTATCAATTCCGGCAATACCTGGAATATCATGCTTTGTTAAGAAATGCTGAATCGTGTCCACGCTTCTGAAATTACTTGGGACACGGGATAATTCGCGGACAATAAAGCCGTCCACCCATGGCTTTGATGACTCCTGGTCATCATAACAAATTCCGTAATTCCCAATGAGGGGATAAGTCATACATACTGCCTGTCCTGCATAGGAAGGGTCGGTCATTACTTCCAGATAACCGGTCATGGAAGTATTAAAGACGATTTCGCTGATAACGTCTCTCGTTGAACCAATGCTTGTACCTTTGAACACATGGCCATCTTCTAATATCAGAAATGCTTTCATACAATCTCCCTTTCTTATCTTTATATTGTGTCTATCACTTATTTTTTCCTAAATCTTCAAGATTGTATCACAGCAAAGTGCTTTTTTCAACCTTATAAGGTACTAAAAATAATTAAGTTGATATTAAAAACTTTTTTGTAATTTCAGGCAGATCCAATCACATGCATTCACTGCTTTCTCACATCCAAATACCTCTATAAAATTTAAATCATCCTCTTCTCTGTGCAACTCTACACCGGATAACTGCTCCGCAGTTTATCAGAAGAAGCTTACACTTCTACGTAACAAATTGTGCGTTTTGAGGATACTGTAAAAAAATTAAAAAATTTACT
>ENA-OQJK01000120-OQJK01000120.1-human-gut-metagenome-genome-assembly--contig:-NODE-120-length-17262-cov-3.067464_pt1 | contig 17262 bp, 8 predicted proteins | sample MGYA00242605_ERZ504771 | MGnify/ENA primary metagenome ERZ504771 (study PRJEB26092, sample SAMD00036353) | human gut metagenome | host: Homo sapiens | study: EMG produced TPA metagenomics assembly of... | reverse complement strand
AGCGCGGCGCGGGCGTCCCACAGCGCGGCCAGCTCATCCATGACGCTGCTGTGCAGCACATCCTGATAGCTGTCCCGTGCGGCTTTGAGGGCGGCGGCAGACTGCGCCGCTTCCCTGCTGCGGGCGGTCAGCTCGTCCAGAGCTTTCGTCAGCGCTTCGGCCCGGGCGCGGCGGGCGTCAAGGCCGATGTACCGCTGGGGCGTGCGGAGACGCTCGAGGCGGAAGGGGTGGTGGCGCAGCAGGTCGCGGGTAGCGCTGTCGGGATAGTTTTCCAGGGTGTCGGGGGTGTCACAGCAGACGATGCGCCGCAGGATGGTGTCGGCATACTGTGCGGCCAGCGGGTTCTCGCTTCGGACCTGCGCGGCGAGGCTGTCGGCAGGGGCGGTGTCGGCCTTGCGGTTGGCCGTGCGGATGCTGGGGGTGTCCAGCAGGCTGATGGGGCCGACCTTGTCCCGCAGGGCCACAAAGGCGCTCTTGGCGGCGGCGTAGTGGGCAGGCGGCACGAGGATGTCGAACCGGCGGTCACCGAGGCAGGCTTCCACGCAGTCCTGCCAGCTCTCGTCCTCGACGCTCAGCAGTTCGCAGAAGATCTTGGCGTCCGGCGTCATGCCGCGGCTCTTGAGCTCAGCGTTCACGGCGTCCCGCACTCTGGTGGCGGCGTCGCCGTGGGGGTAGACCCACCGGCCTCCCGAGACGGAGGCCAGCTCCGCCTGCTTTTCCTGTACCTCGGCGGTGAGGGCGTCGGCGCTCTGCCGTGCGGCGAAATACTGCTCTTCCAGCGGCTTTTCCAGCCCGGCGAGGGCGCTTTGGAGCTGGGGCAGGGTCTCCGCCGTCAGTGAGGCAGGCCAGAGCGATTTTTCGACGGCAAAGCCGCTGCGCTGCAAGCTCTGCAAGAGGCTCTGCACGTTGCCTGCGGCGGCCTCGCTTCTGGAAGCGTCCCGGCCGGCCTTGTCCAGTGCGGTCTTTTTGCGGGCCAGCTCTTCGCTCAGGGCGTCCAGCGCCCGGCCCTCGCCGCTGGCGGCGGCACTGTGGGCCGAGAGGTAGGCCCGGCGGGCCTCGGCCTCGGCGTCTTTTGCGGCGGCGTAGCGGGCTGTCAGCTCTTCGTGCTGGCGCTTTCCGGCGGCAAGATGCTCCTGCCAGGTGTTCGTCCCGGCGGCGGCTTCCTCAGCACGGGCCAGCAGGGCAGTGCCTCGGTTGACGAGGGCTTCCGTTTCCTTCTGGGCAGCTTCGCGGCCATAGTCCACGATCTGTTCCAGCGCGGCGGCGCGGGTCTGGGCCTCGGCCAGCACGGCGTGGAGATTTTCCAGCTCCACCCGGTCGCCCTGCAAAGCCTCCAGATCAAGCTCGGGCTGAGGCAGGATGTACTGATATAAAAACTCCCGGAAGTTGGGGATCTCGTCCATACTGGTACCCATCTGGAAGACTTCGTTGAACTTCTTGCCCAGCGGGCTTGCGGCGCGGCCGATGCCCAGCGCCCGGCAGATGCGGTCGCGGGCTTCGCCGGGGCTGCGGGTGTAGGAGAGACGGCCCACAGCGGGCTTGAAGTTCTCTTTCGAGCTGGGCGCGCCGGTGCGGGGGTCGATGAAGGGCAGCTGCTCGAGGGTGCAGCCGTCCTCGGAGATATACCAGGTCTGGTCGCCGGGGTGGAGCTCCTGCATGGGGCCTTCCGACTCGACCCGGACGGCGATGACAAAGTGGGTGCGCTTGACGCTGTCCCAGAACTCCGCGCCGATGTAGGCCACGGTGCGGCCCGGGCGGCGGTAGGCGTTCTCGCCGCGCTGCTTGGCGTGGACAGAGCCTTGCAGGGTGCGGCCGCTCTTTTTGTTGCCGAGAGCGTTGAAGCTGCGGTTGGTGGTCAGGCAGTAGCGGATGGCGTCGAGGATGGTGGTCTTGCCCACGGCGTTGACGCCGATCATGTAGGTCAGCCGGGCGCAGTCGAAGGTCACGTTCTCAAAGTTGTGCCAGTTGATGAGCTTCAGGCGCTTCAGTTCTATCATTCTTCCACCTCCACGGCAGCGGTGCCGTCCTCCGGCCGCTCATAAAGCGAAAGCTCACTGCGGGTGCGGGTCACCTCGGCGGCAGCGTCCGCAAGGTCGGAATCCGGCAGAGCAAGCAATACAGTGGGGAATACTTCGACGCGGCTGTCCAGCCCGGAAAGCCGCCCCACCGGCCGGGCCAGATTGTACCGGCGCAGGGTGCGCAGCAGCTTTTCCAGCGTGGGCTGGTCGAGGCGGCGGGGCAGGTTCATCTTTTGGAGTTCGGCCTGCACCTCTTCCACCGTCACCAGCACCTGGTCGGCGCTGGCCGAGAGGCTCTCCCGCTTTTGGAGGTAGAGCAGGCGCAGGACTAAGAGCAGGATGCTCTCGTACTTCAGAAGCCGGGCCTGACTGCCCTCATGCTCGTTGACGAGGGCCGCCGCCTGCAGCGGGGCGGGGTAGAGCACCACCGAGCAGCCCAGCGGCGCAAACACGGCCCGCACCTCGTTGAGGTGGTCCTGAACATAGAGATATTTGGCGCGCTGGTCCTCCACGCCGCCCAGCACAAAGCAGTGGTTGAGCAGATAATTTGCGCACTCTTCCAGCATTTTTATTCGTTTCGGTCATCTTCGGCGTCCTCCTTGCGGGGTGTCAGAGTAAATTCTTCAAACCGGAAGCCGCCCCGCGTGGCCCACTCGCCGGTGAGCTGGATGTCATAACAGCGGCGCGGCGACTGGGAGTAGGTGTGCAGTCCGATGATGCGTGCGAAGTCGTTCGGGTATTCGTCGGCGAGGGTGGACGCCGAGACAGAAGGCCGTGCGGCCAGCGCCTGCCGGGCGAGGATGTCCACGTTCTCCTCGGTGACGGCCATCCGGGCGTAGTCCAGCAAGAGCTTCTGCTCCCGGCGAAGCTGCTCCTCGTCCAGCTGTCCGGCCTGCACCGGGGCCAGCGGCGCGTCGGTGCGGGGTGCGGCCGGAGGATAGAGCGGCTTTTCGCCGAAGACCTGCACCGGCCAGAGCCTGAGCCGCGCGGCCAGCGGGCCGTCGTCCGGCTCAAAGAGCTGGTCGGGCGTTTTGATGTTCTCGGCGTACCGCCGCAGCAGGGCGGTGACGCTGCCTTGGGCCGAGCGGTCGCTCAGCAGCAGGAACTGCGCCCGCTGAACGGCCCGCTTGCGGTAGCGGACGTGGCTGGCGTCGATCTCCCGGATGAGGGTGCTCATCTCTTCGAGGGCGTCCCGCTGTTTCTGGATGAGGGCGCGGACGGCGGGAGCGGCCTCGCTCGGGGCGCAGCGCTCCACCCGGGCGTAATCCAGCGCCAGCTGGGGCAGGTAGTTGGTCTCGCAGTCGTCCAGTCCCTCTTCGAGGAAGGCGCGGTAGTTGAACAGGTTGTCGCTGGTCTTGAAGCGGTGGTAGGCGGCCGCCACCACCTTTTCTTCGTACTGGTCGAAAAGCTCCAGCACCTCCTGCGGGGTGCGGTTGCGGGTGAGGCGGTCGATGTAGTGGCCGATGGAGGCGTTGAGGGCGCGGAGGGATTTGTTCAGCGCCTCAAGGTCGCCGGCTACCTCCCGCAGGACGTTCTCGTAGGGGCTCTTCTCTTCGCCCACGTTCTGCAAAAGCTGCCACGCCTTGTAGAGCTTGCCGGTGTAGGTGACGACCCGGGGATTCAGGATCTCTTCCAGCGCCTCGAGAAGCGGCGTCACCTCCGGCACAAAGGCCAGCGCAGGCTCTTCTTCGTAGCTGCCGGGCTGTTCGGCCAGCCAGCCGGTGCGCCGCAGCCGCAGCAGAAAGCCCAGCGCCAGCGTGTGGGGATCGCGGGTGGGCTGCTCGGCCTCATCGCCCGCGTCGTCGGCGTCCAGTGCCAGAGGCTTTGCCAGCGCGGCGAAGTAATCCTCGGCCCGGGATACGGCCTCGGCCCGCAGGATGCTGTAATCTGCCGTGTGGCGGCACTCCTCCCACAGCAAGAGCAGCAGCTCTGCATAAAATGCCCGGTTCGGCCCCGCCAGCGGCCGGAACAGCCGCGGGCTGACCAGTTCAAACAACTGCATCCGTATGCCCCTTTCAATCGGTAAAGTTCGACTTCTATTGTACCACAGTTGACAGGGATTTGCACCCCGCCGGGAAATAAAAACACGGGCCGGCAAAGCGGTATGAAACCCCTTTGCCGGCCCGTGCGGCGCTCCCTTATTCCCAGACCCGGCGGCAATGCCGCACAAAAGCCTGACAATGATTAACTCGATGATAGCACGACTTTGGCATTCTGTCAACCAGATTGCTGAAAAAAGAAGAAAGTGTGAAAGGATTTCTCCAATCTTTTCCTGAAATTACACACATTTTCCACGAATTTGTGATAGCTTTAAATACAGAAGAACTCCCCGATAATGTACTCGTTTGAAATACAAGGCGGAACTACTCCTGATAGATGCACAACAGCCCCCCGGAATGCAGGACTCCGGGGGGCTTCGTGTTTGTTTACAGCTCCTGATAGGCGCTCATCAGGGCGGGGATGAACTGCTTTTTGCGGCTGATGACGCCGGGCAGCACCCAGCTGCCATCTTCCTCCGGCTCCTTCTCGAAGCCGCTGCGCAGCATCTCGCCGGCATGACGGCCGGTGCAGATGACGACGCTCTCTTCCTTCGGCACATCGGTCAGCAGCATATAGAGGTCCTCCACGTTCTGCTTGCCGCAGGCTTCGGGCAGATAGGGGGCGAGCAGCTGCTGGGCCGCTTTCAGGTTCTTGCGGGTCATGTAGCTGCCCTGCGCCACGCCGAAGCGGACGTCGCCGCACATGAACACCTTGAAATCCTGCAGGAAGACTTCCTCCGGGGTCTTGCCGTCCAGCTTCTCGCCGGCCTCGAACATCTCGGAGGCAAAGGCGTCGATCTCGACGCCCGCGATCTTGGCGAGGCGGTGGGCGGCGGAGACATCGACGGGAGTGCAGGTGGGGCTGCGGAAGACCAGCGTATCCGAGAGGATGGCCGCCAGTAGCAGACCGGCGATCTGAGGCCGTATCTCGACGCCGTTCTCATCGTACATCTGGGTGATGATGGTGGCGGTGCAGCCTACAGGCTGGTTGCGGAAATAGACCGGGCCGCTGGTCTCGAGGCTGCCGATGCGGTGGTGGTCGATGATCTCCAGGATCTCAGCCTGGTCGAAGCCCTCCACGGCCTGGGTGGCCTCGTTGTGATCCACCAGGATGATGCGGCGCTTGCGCAGGGCGATGATGTTGCGGCGGCTGACCATGCCGCAGTACTTGCCGTCCTCGTCGAGGATGGGGAAGTAGCGGTGGCGCACCTTGGCCATCACGCGGGTGACGTCGGCCACCGGGGTGACGAGGGTGAATTTCATGATGTCGTCGCGGGTCATATAGTAGGAGATGGGGGCGCACTGGCTCATGAGCTTGCCGGCGGCGTAGGTGTCGCAGGGGGCGGTCATGATGGCGACGCCGGTCTCCTCGGCGATGCGCTGGATGGTGCGGCCCACCTTGGCGCCGTTGCAGATGATGAGGAGGGATGCTTCCTTCTCGATGGCGCACAGCTGGCTCTCATAGCGGTTGGTCAGGATGACGATGTCGCCCTTTTCGACGTTGTTTTCCAGCATCTCAGGGGTGGCAGTGCCGATTCTGATATGACCGGTGGTGCAGACGGCGTTCTCGTTGCCGACGACCATGGTGCCGCCGAGGGTCTCGAGGATATTTTTATAGGTGGTGCGGCTGGTGGCAAGCACACCGGTGTCGAACACGTCCATGTTGGCCGTGGCGATGTCCTTCACGGTGATGATGCCTTCCAGCTCGTTGTCGGCGCTCGTGATGGGCAGGGTGTCGATCTGCTGGTCGCGCATGATCTCCCATGCCTTGCGCAGACTGGTGGAGCCGGGGATTCCGGGCATCTCGCGGTAGTCCACATCACGGATCTTCGGGTTGACGTCGGTACACATCCGGGGCGGCGCGACGCCGAACCGCTTGAGCACGAATTCCGTCTCCTGGTTCATCCGTCCGGCCCGGCGGGCCTCGCAGACGAGGGAGCTTGTCTTATTTTTCAGCTCTGCGTACGCAATGGCAGAGCAGATAGAGTCGGTGTCCGGGTTGCGATGCCCGATGACCACGACCTTATGAGCAGTCTTTGGCATAGATTCCTTCCCCCTTGTGGGTCTTGGGTTGACCTTCTTATCGTGATACCGGAGCGCCGTTTTGTCCGCGTCCCTGCACGGCGCGGAAAAGGGAAGCCCTCTGGCAGCTTTCATTGTAACACAAGATGGAATGGGGGTAAAGTGGCGCAGAGGGGCAGGGTCCTTAAAATTTTGAGAGATTCTTGTATACATCTTCTTGCCTTTTGGGGAAAGACGCTGTATCATAGGGATAAGTCTGTATACTTTGAAAAAGCCCTTTCGGGGGCGGCGCGGAGGAGCGAATGACGAGCACAAAATTTGAAACGAAGCCTTTGTTTACCCGCCAGCAGCTGACGGCCCTGCTGCTGCCGCTCATTGCGGAGCAGGCCCTGAGCGTGACCATCGGCCTGGCCGATACCCTCATGGTGTCGTCGGTGGGCGAGGCGGCGGTGTCGGGCGTGAGCCTTGTGGATACCTTCAACACCCTGATGATACAGATCATGACGGCGCTGGCCACCGGCGGCGCGGTGGTCGCCAGCCAGTACATCGGCCATCGGGAGGAGAAGAGCGCCCGGGCTGCCGCCGCACAGATCATGTTCATCATGTCCAGCTTCAGCGTTCTTGTGGCAGCGGTGGTCGTGGTGGGACGCCACGCCATCCTGCGGGGAATCTTCGGCTCCATCGACGCCGACGTGATGAAGTACGCCGAGACGTATTTCCTGCTGTCGGCTCTGAGCTACCCTTTCATCGGCCTGTATAACGCAGGCGCGGCCCTCTTCCGGGCGCAGGGCAACAGCAAGATCAGCATGATGTCCAGCCTTGTGATGAATGTCGTCAACATCGGCGGCAATGCCATCCTCATCTTTGGCTTCAAGATGGGCGTCATGGGCGCGGCGCTGGCCAGCCTCGTCTCCCGCGCGGTGGCCTGCTGTGCCGTCCTCTTCCTGCTCCAGAAGCCGGGTTGTATGCTCCGCGTCACCGGCCTGTCGGCCCTGAAGCCGGACGGAAAGCTCATCCGGCGCATCCTGCGGGTGGGCATCCCGGCGGGCATCGAGAACGGGATGTTCCAAATCGGCAAACTGTCGGTGGCCAGCCTCACCAGCACCCTCGGCACCGCCGCCATCGCGGCCAATGCCGTGGCCAACACCACCAGCACCTTCCTGAACATCCCGGCCAGCGCCGTCGGCATGGCGGTGCTCACGGTGGTGGGCCAGTGCCTCGGTGCAGGCGAGAAAGAGCAGGCTGTCTGGTATGCCCGCCGTCTGCTGCTGGTGGCCTACTGCGGTGCCTGGGTCATGAACCTGTCGGCCTTCTTCTTCGCCGACCGCTGGGCGCTGTCCTGGTTCAGCCTCTCGCCGGAGGCTTCGGCCATGGCGCTGGAAGTCATGATGTGGTTCAACATCGTCTCCCTCTTCTTCTGGCCCTCCAGCTTCACCCTGCCCAACATCCTCCGTTCCGCCGGCGACGCCAGCTTCACCATGACCGTCAGCATCGTGTCCATGTGGGTGTTCCGCGTGGGCTTCTGCTATCTGTGGGTCCTGAAGATGGGCGGCGGACTGCTCAGCATCTGGATGGGGATGTATCTCGACTGGGCGTTCCGCTCCATCTGCTTTACGGTGCGTTTTGTCCGGGGAAAATGGCTCGAGCAGAAGGTAATATGAAACTGCCTCTTGCTTTTTTCGGCTCAGAGTGGCAGAATGAGAAAAAGAAATGGAAGAAGGGGATTCTCTATGCTGTTTCATCCTGCACAACTGGGCCTCGCCCATCTGGACAAAGCAACGCTGGAAGCCGATAAGAAAGCCTGCAAAAAGATCGGCCCCTGCGGCGTGGGCAAAAAGGCCCTCTACCTCAACAGCTTCTACATCGACCGCCGGTATTATCTGCCCTATGGCAGCATCAGCCGCGTGTTCAAGCGGGTGGCCATGAGTCAGGGAGGCTTCTCCGGTAAGGGGATGTTTGCCTCGATGGCTTACCTCGTGGTGGAGTACGACGGCGGCAAGCAGAAGCAGTGCAACTTCAAGGACGAGCGGGACGTGGATGCCCTGCTGGAAGTTCTGGCGAAAGAACAGCCCAACATCCCGCGTCTGAGCGCCGCAGGCGAGGCGGAAATTGCCCGCCAGAAGGCCGAGAAAGCCGCCCGGAGGCTGCCCCAGCTCTCGAAGGAGGCAGAGCAGAGCGTGGGCCAGCTCAAGCGCGCATCGGACTACCTCGCTAGGAAACCGGAGCTTGCCAAAGAGCTCAGCGCCGCCGAGCGCCGCAAGCGCGCCCAGCTGCAGAGCAAGCCGGTGTATAAATATGTGGCCCTCATCATCAGTCTGTTCGGCGTGGTGTCTGCGGCCTATGGCATCCAGAGCATCATCAACCACACCGGAAACTACGGCATCTACTTTGCGCTGTTCGGCTTTGCGGCCATCTTTCTCTTCTCCAGCTACAACATGATGCCGACGGCCCACAACAACCATAACGCCATCATGAAGCGTGCCGACAGGGCCGAAGCGGCCATGGCCGAGTACATCAAAGCCTATCCCGGCGGGAACTTCCCGGTGCCGGACATCTACGCTCACCCTGTGGTGCTCAAGCAGATGACCGATGCTCTTCAGGAGGGCCGGGCCGTCACCCTGCCCGAGGCTCTCGAGGCTGTGAAGAACCGCCTCAAAGAGGTCAACGCCGACGTTCAGGTGGAGCAGGAAGAGTACGACGAGATCGTCCAGATCAAGGCCATGTTCCTCAACCACGATTATCAGTAACGAAAAAATAGCCATCGCCGCGGGGCGATGGCATTTTTGTGTCTTATCAGGCTTCTGCGGGCTGGGGCTGAGTGAATATCTTCATGCTGTCCTTGTAGGCGTGGATGAAGTAGACGATCTCTGCGATGGCGGTCAGCGTCCAGGAGCAGGGGTAGAGCAGATAGAGCGAGGGGATGGTATGGAAGTGGGCGAAGATGGTGTAGACCCAGATGACCCGGAACACGCAGGAGCCGAGGACGACGATGACGGTCGGCACTACCGTCTTGCCCAGACCGCGGGAGGCCGCGATGGTGCAGTCCATGAAGGCCGAGATGCAGTAGGCAAAGCCCATGACGCCCACACGCTTCATGCCGGCGTCGATGACGGCGCCCTCGGTGGTGAAGAGGGCGAGGAACTGCCGCCCGAAGATGAACAGCGAACCTCCCAGCACGAGGCCGACGCCGAAGGAATAGGCGAGGGCGATAAAGTAGCTCTTCTTCACGCGGTCGGGCTTGCCCGCGCCGTAGTTCTGACTCATGAAGCTGGCGCAGGCCATATAGAACGCGGCCATTGCGTCGTATATCATGTTGTCGGCGTTGGCGGCGGCGGAGTTGCCCTTGACCATGAGGGAGTCAAAGGAGTTGACACCGGCCTGAATGAAGAGGTTTGCGATGGCGAAGATGGCGTTCTGGAACCCGGCGGGCAGGCCCAGCGCGAGGATGCGCTGGGTGGTGGCAGGGTCGAAAGCAATCTTGTGGAAGTCCAGGGCGTAGCAGTCCTGCACGCGGGTCAGCGCCCGCAGAACGAGGAAGGCTGAGACGCACTGGGAGATGGCACTTGCCAGCGCCACGCCCGCCACGTCCAGATGGCAGACGATGACGAAGAAGAGGTTGAGCAGGATGTTCAGCACGCCCGCGATGCACAGGTAGTACAGCGGCTTTTTCGTCTCGCCAATGGCGCTGAAGATGGCGTTGCCGTAGTTATAAAGAGCCAGCGCCGGCATACCGAGGAAGTACACCCGCAGGTAGAGCACGGCGCCGGGGTAGAGGTCTTCTTTGGTGTTGAGCAGATGGAGCAGGGCCGGCGAGCCCAGCAGGCCGATGAGCAGGAGCAGTACGCCCGCTGCCAGACTGACCAGCAGAGCCGAGTGGACGGTCTTCTCCACATCGTCGGCATGGCGCGCACCGTAGAACCGGGCCACCAGCACGTTGATACCGTTGCTCAGACCGATGAGGAAACCGGTGAACAGGGTGACGAAGATGCTGGTGGAGCCTACTGAGCCGAGGGCCGTGGAGCCTGCGAACCGGCCCACCACAGCTACGTCCGACATATTAAAGAGCACCTGCAGCAGATTGGACAGGGCCAGCGGCAGGCTGACCAGGAGGATCTGTTTGGCCAGAGGCCCTTCGGTCAGAGACTTTGCGGATGAACTCATAGTTTCTTTTTCCCTTTTCTTATCCCAAAACAGTACCCGCGCACACCGGGGTACAAGCTCTATTATAAAGATGTTTTTGCTTTTTGCAATATGATTTGAGGCTTCTTGGCTTCTGAAAATGAACGCTGCCGGCTGTCAGAAAACGGCGTCTGCAATAAAGAAAGACCCATACACATTGTGTATGGGTCTTTCTTGGTGCAGTTAAGCAATCCAAATCCGAACCAATTTCCCTTGTCACAGCCTCTGTGGCTTGGGCAAAGGAAACAGTCTCCGTCCCTTCCTTGTAGTTGAAGGTAATGAGCATTTTGTCATCGTACAGGTAGATGGCGTTGATGAAAGTATCAATCAGCGCCTGGCGCTGCTCCTTTTGAGAAAGGTCCAGCTTGCGGAACCGAGTCAGCCAGAACCGTACAAAGTCCTCGCTGAGCTTGGGCTTTGCCAGCCGCTCTTCGGCGATCTTGGCTTCCAGCTCTTTCTTCTGCGTTTCCAGGGTTTCCAGCCGTTCTTTGGTGGAACTGGTCAGAATGCCAGCCTGGATGGCGTTGAGCATATTCTGAATCGTCCCGTTTCCGTCCTCCCTGAGCTTGTTTCTCATAGAGGGGCAAACGAATGTTTTCTTTGTTTTGCAGCTCCATTACGCTGGAAACAAGGGAATCAATCACGGTATCATCCATGATAAGAGCTTTGGTTTTTGCAATCACCAAGTCTTCCAGCCACTGCTTCCGGACAGTCTTCTTTTGACAGGACTTTCTCTTTTTAACTGTCGCGCATTTATAGTACCGGTGCACGTCCCCGGAACGGCTGGTACCGCTCTCCCCGAACATCAAGGAACCACAGTAACCGCAGAACAGTTTGGTAGTCAGAAGATAGTCATCCTCTGCCTTGCGCCGGGCAGGGGCCTTTTTATTTTTGGCCATCTTGATTTGTACATCCTCGAATAGTTCCGGTGACACAATCGGTGGAATGGCATCTGGAATCAAGATATCCCGGTATTTCAGTTCACCTATATAGCGGCGATTCTTCAGCATATGTTGGACTGTATTATAGCTCATGGGACCGCCGCGAGGATTTTTAACCTGGTGTTCATTCAGCCAGTCCCGTACTTCGGTCATGGTAGCGCCTTCGTTATACATCCTGAAAGCTTCGGCAATGAGCGGGGCTGTCAAAGGATCGGTTTGAAAACGCTGGTTCTCATCAATCCGATAACCAACCGGAACCGCTCCTCCGGTAAACTTGCCCTTTAGAGCATTTTCTGTCATACCGCGAATGACTTTCTCCGAGAGGTCTGCCGAATAGTATTCGGCATATCCTTCCAGGACGGATTCCAGAATGATGCCCTCTGGTCCGTCTGAGATGATCTCTGTAGCCGACATCAGTTTAACGCCATTCTTCTTGAGCTGAGTCTTGTATCGGGCGCTGTCGTATCGGTTCCTGGCAAATCGATCCAGCTTCCAAACCAAAACCATATCAAACAGCTTCCGCTCGCTGTCCCTGATCATTTGCTGGAACTGGGGGCGATTATCCGTTTTGGCAGAAATGGCACGGTCAATATAGTGCTTCACTACGGTGATATCGTTCTTCTCAGCATAGGCCGTACATTCGCGGATCTGGCCTTCGATGGATTCCTCCCGCTGGTTGTCGGAGGAATAGCGGGCATAGATGACAGCGGTCATAGCAGCCTCCTTTCAGACAGCTGTGTCAAAATCAGTTTCGTATAATACATACCATATCTCCCGCTCATTCGCAAGGCAATTTTTATTAGTAAACTATATTTTAAGTGCTTTTACAACTCCAAGCTATTGCAGACTCTTTGGTAAAGACAAAAATCCAACAGAATGAGCATGTATCTGATATAAAAGACGCTGATCATTTAGATAAAATAGAACTGCAAAATATACATAATTTTGCAACTATCAAGAGGTTTATTCGGGCAAAAAATAAAAAAGGAGGAATTGTGTCGTAATGAAAGCAAAAAGGCTAGTGGCTGTTTTAACAGCCGTCTCCCTGATGGCGGGGCTTTGTGGCATGGCTGAACCGAATGCAGACCAGAAAATAAAACTGGAACAAAATTCGACCAGCACACCTGCTCTGGGAGGTAAACTGTTATATGACGGATATACTCTGCAGTGGGCAGACGATTTCAATGGTTCAGAACTAAACCGGGGTGACTGGAATATCGAACTGCATGCCCCTGGCTGGGTAAACAATGAGCTGCAGGCTTATGTGGATTCCCCCGAAAATATTTATCTTGAGAATGGAAGCCTGGTCATCAAACCTATAGAACAAAAGAATCCCGATGGGACAGTGTCCTATACATCCGGCCGGGTAAATACCCAAAACAAGCATGATTTCAAGTACGGTATCTTTGAAGCACGGATTAAGGTGCCTGAAGGCCAAGGGTTCCTGCCCGCCTTCTGGATGATGCCAACCAACGAGAATCTGTACGGGCAGTGGCCCCGCTGTGGCGAGATTGACATTATGGAGGTACTGGGTAACGACACCGACAAATCCTATGGCACCATCCATTACGGGAATCCTCACAGCGAGAGTCAGGGCAGTTATCAGCTGACGGCAGGCAGTTTTTCGGAGGAATACCACAACTTCGCAGTGGAATGGGAACCGGGCCGAATCAGTTGGTATGTGGACGGGTGTCTGATCCATACCGAGAACGACTGGTATTCTGCCACCGAGGGCCAGGGTGAAATCACATACCCCGCTCCTTTCGACCAGCATTTCTATCTCATTCTCAATCTGGCTGTGGGCGGAAACTGGCCGGGCAACCCCGACGAAACCACTGACATTGCCAGCGCTGCTCTCTATGTGGACTATGTGAAAGTCTATCAGAAGGACAGCTACAGCGAGGATGTGGTTAAACCTGAAAAAACGGTGGTTCTGCGTGACCCGGACGCAGAGGGCAACTACATTATCAACGGTAATTTTGCAGTACCCGAGAGCCTGTCGGACCAGCAGGACTGGACTTTTCTCACCGCACTGGGCGGTGAGGCTCAGGCGGAAATCTCCGGCCATGAACTGCATATCATCACGTCCAGCGAGGGCACGGTGGACTACAGCGTCCAGTTGGTCCAGCCCAATTTGCCTCTGAAAGAGGGCGGCGTTTATCAGGTAACGTTTGACGCATCCGCCAATGCGCCGCGAACCATGAAAGTGGACATCTCTGCCCCAGACCGCTCCTATCAGCGGTACATGGAAGACACCGTCGTCCAGCTGACGCCCGAGGTCCAGACCTACACCTATACCTTCACTATGACCGCAGACGATGACGCCAACGGACGTCTGGAATTCAATCTGGGCGCGGCCGGGTCCACGGCTGGCGTTTCCCTCCGCAATGTCTCGTTGAAGAAGATCGGTCAGAATGATCCAGGCAAGGAAAAAAAGGTCGTCCTTGCTGACGGCAACTATGTATACAACGGCGGATTCCAGGAGGGCGAAAACCGCCTCGGTTACTGGAACATCTGGAAATTGGGCGATTCCCGCATCCGTGTTACCAACGACAACAACGTCCGTCGCCTGGAGATTACTGCCGGCAAGTGGACTTCTGCCTTGAACCCGGTTGTGGTGTATCAGAAAGATCTGGCGCTGACAGCCGGCGACTTTGAGCTGAGTTTTGACGCAGAAGGCCCTGCCGACAAAAACCTTTCCGTTTGGGCCGTTGGGCGTCGTTTCCAGGCCGTGCTCAACGGTTCCGACACCACTTATAGCTATAAGCTCTCTCTGGAGAAAGAGCCTGTTTGCCGGGATATTGCCTTTGTCATTTGTGGGCCGGGTGTATATTACATCGACAACGTACGAATGGAAGAGGACAGCCTCATCAAAAACGGCAGTTTCAATGCAGGTTTTGCAGGATACGAACTGTACGCTTACACAACATCCGATGTGAGCTATGTGGTGGACAGCCTTAACGAGGATACCGCTGCCGATATCACCATTCAGAATACCGGCGACGAAGCCTGGAAAATCCAACTCAAACAGAACAACATCGAGTTGGAGGAAGGCCAGTGGTATCGTTTGTCTTTCCAGGCCAAATCCTCTCTGAACCGTCCGCTGATGTTTGCGATTCAACGGGACGGCACGGCAGACAATGACTGGACCCCCTATTCGGGCGAAACCATCGTACAGCTGGGTCAGGAATATCAGACCTATGAGGTCTGCTTCCAGATGACTTATCCCACTGATATGAAAGCTGTGCTCAGTATCTCGATGGGAGCCGTGGGCGGAGAACAAATCGGTCAGCAGCACCGTATCTGCATCGACGAGATCCATCTGGACAAGATCGAAGCTCCTGCTGTTTAAAATTTCATTGCAGGCGACCTCAGCTGTTGTCCAACGGCTGAGGTCTTTTTAATCCGGAATTCCCTGCATAAAAATCCCACAACCCGAAACAAAATCAAGGAGGCAGACTCAAATGGAAGCTAAAACCACAAATCCGACCACTATTCCTGCAAAATGCGAAACGCTATCCTACGATGGATACACACTGCAATGGGAGGACGACTTTAATGGCCCGGAGCTGAATCGGGAAGATTGGAATGTGGAGCTGCACGAGCCCGGCTGGGTAAACCATGAACTACAGGCCTACATAGATTCCCCCCAGACCATCTACATCCAAAACAGCAGCCTGGTGCTGAAACCGGTGGAAAAGAAAAATCCAGACGGGACGGTGTCGTATATCTCCGGGCGGGTCAACACCCAGCACAAGCACGATTTCCTGTACGGCATTTTTGAGGCACGGATCAAGGTGCCGGCAGGCCGGGGGTTTCTGCCTGCTTTCTGGATGATGCCCACCGAGGAAGAACGGTATGGTCAGTGGCCCCGCTGCGGCGAAATTGATATCATGGAGGTGCTGGGACACGACACCACAAAAACCTACGGCACCATCCACTATGGCAACCCTCACCAGCAGAGCCAGGGCCATTTCGCCCTTCCATCCGGCGGTTTTGCAGAGGAGTACCACAACTATGCCGTTCAGTGGGAACCGGGCAAAATCAAATGGTATCTGGACGGGGAACTGTTCTTTACCGAGACGGAGTGGTATTCCTTCACCGATGGAAAAGGGAAAGTTCCCTACCCCGCCCCCTTCGATCAGCCTTTTTACATCATTCTGAACCTGGCGGTGGGAGGAGACTGGCCCGGAAGCCCTGATGTGACAACCGACATGGACCGCGCAGCCCTTTGGGTGGACTGGGTCAGAGTGTACCAGAAAGACGAATAAACGCTCATCATCAAAACACCCCCGGCTTTTGGTAGCCGGGGGCGTTTTGCTTCTATATTTTAACAGCGAAGATTAGCCGCGCAATCGCCGGGTCAAAGCCATCAGGCGTCCTGCACTGGTCCGGATGTCCGCCTCGGAGAGGTCGCCCCGAGCATAAGCAGCCCGGATATTGGCATCGTCATCGGGATTACCCGGCATAATAACGTCGTTGCCTGCCCAGGCACACTTCCAGGGAATGCTGCCATCGGCGGGGACTGTGGTGTTCCAGTCCGACATAATCAAGCCATCAAAGCCCCACTCCTGCCGGGCCACAACAGTACACAGATCCCGGTTATTGGCGGAATAAACACCGTTGATCCGATTATAAGAAGTCATGATCGCAGCAGGAGCGGACTCTTTTACCACAATCTCAAACCCGCGGAGATAAATCTCACGCAGGGCCCGCTCTGAAACCTGAACATCCACACCCATCCGGTTGTCCTCCTGGTTATTGCAGGCGAAGTGCTTGATGGTGACACCGCACCGGCCATCCTTCTGAACACCGCGGGTAACAGCGGCAGCCAGAAGGCCGGAGAGAACCGGATCCTCCGAATAATATTCAAAGTTGCGCCCACACAGAGGATTGCGATGGATGTTCATACCGGGCGCCAGCCATAGATCCACTCCGAGCTCCTTCATTTCACAGGCAATGGCCTGGCCGAATTCCTCCATCAGGCCGGTGTCCCAGCTCTGGGCCAAAGCAGTGCCCACTGGGAATGCTGTACAGAACTGGTACCATGTGTCGGCGTTCTCGTGCTGGACCGGCGTCTCCAAAAAACCGTTTTCCAGAGAGCCCAGTACCCCTACTCCATAGACCCGGCCAGTGGCCCGGTCGGTCTGATAGCTCTGCCGAAGCCGCAGACCCGCAGGGCCGTCGGCCATAATGAGGGAGGGAATGCCTCTGGTCTGCTCCAAAACCTCCGAGGTCTCTCCCGCCGAGCCGGGCACCCGGACGCCTGCCGAGCCCAGGGTGCTGGTCCCCTTGGTGATGTTGCCGTAGAGCAGCGGAATCAATTCCTCCACAGGGCCTTCTGCCCGGGGCGATTCGACCCAGACCGGCTGCGGCTCAGGCCGGGGTGCAAAGTCATAGACCGGCAAATCCTCTCCCGGGTCTGCAGCCTGCCGGGCCGCTTCGGCAGCCCCCAGCTCCTCCAAAGGAACCTGTACCGGGCAGATGGGGTGGGTCTTTTCGATGCAGACGTCTTCCCCTACCCGGATGACGGCGCAGGGCGTCAGCGCGGCGCTGCTGTTCCCGATCCAGATGCCATACAGTCCCTTTTCCACCATCCAGCCCTGCTTTTCCTCAGAGAAAGAGGCAAAGACTTTTTGGGGGATGGAAATGGTCAGGGTCTGGCTCTGTTCCGGCGCCAGCAGAAGGGTTTTGGCAAAACCGGCCAATCGGCGCAGCTCCCGGGCATCGCCCTTCTGGGGGCAGGACAGATAGACCTGCACCACCTCCCGGCCCGAGAAACAGAAGCCCACATTTTTTACCGAAGCACTTACTTCCACGGCTCCGGGCTGTACCTGCAGCCCGGTCATACGGATCTCAAAGCTGGTGTAGGACAAGCCGTATCCGAAGGGAAACAGAGGCTTTACACCAAAGCTGTCAAAATACCGGTAGCCCACATAGATGCCCTCCCGGTAGACTGATTTTGTCAGGTCGCCGCTGAGGATGCCGAAATGATCGGCTTCGGGATAGTCGCTGTACCGCCGGGCCCAGGTGGCGGTAAGTTTGCCCTCGGGGGTGACTTTT
>ENA-OQJK01000116-OQJK01000116.1-human-gut-metagenome-genome-assembly--contig:-NODE-116-length-17484-cov-2.736418_pt1 | contig 17484 bp, 17 predicted proteins | sample MGYA00242605_ERZ504771 | MGnify/ENA primary metagenome ERZ504771 (study PRJEB26092, sample SAMD00036353) | human gut metagenome | host: Homo sapiens | study: EMG produced TPA metagenomics assembly of... | reverse complement strand
CATGTATGAAAAAATCCGCAGACAGCAGACAGAACTTCTGAAAACGGAAACCCGCTGGAAGTGGATGAAATCTCTCTCAGACACTGCCAATGGTACGATCACGGGTAAGGCAAGGATCATGCTGGAAACTTACATCCAGATGCAGTATTTTGACCGCATTCTTGCGCGTGCCAATATCCGTCTGATGACCATGAGCAGCGGTCAGTATGAGTTAGTTCGCAGGAAAGAAAACAAGAGCAGGGTAGGGAAAACCGGTCTGGAACTGGATGTAGTAGATCATTACAATGGAACTGTCCGAAGTGTTAAGACCTTATCAGGCGGAGAAACATTTCAGGCATCCCTGTCTCTGGCATTGGGACTTTCTGATGAAATTCAGTCAAGCTCCGGCGGAATCCAGCTTGATACCATGTTTGTGGATGAAGGTTTCGGATCTCTGGATGAAGATGCCCTTGATCAGGCAATCCGCGCATTGAAGGATCTCAGTCAGGGAAGCAGACTGGTGGGAATTGTTTCCCATGTAGCAGAGCTGAAAGAACGTATTGATAAGAAGATCATAGTAACAAAGAAACGGACAGAAGATGGAGTTGGAAGTACGATCTGTATAGAAGGATGAGATTTTATGGTCAAGCGGATAAAATCATCCGCTTTGCTATGCGGCGCTACATCGAATAACTGTTTCACAGTGTATCAGAAGGAGTTGTCACTCCTCCTGATACAAGCAAGTCCCTACCCATTGCTTATTGTTTTTTGCAACCGACCCCGGGGACTTACTTGATGCGGTTAAAAAAGGCAGTTACTAAAAAAAAGTTATACAAAATTAACTTGACAGAATACCAGAGATAGTATATATTAAGTTATGAAGTTAGACATAAATAACTCGAATTGCTGAACGATCTGTTGAAGGTCTTTTTATAGCAGTAATTCAAGCTTTGCAGCAAACAAAAGCAATAAAATGTTTCGTAAAGCGTTATTTTTTGATAGATAGTTAGCATGGCCTAATTAATATTTTGCCATTGAGAAAGGGATCATAACATGTTGGAGAAATCTGTGATCGAACATTGTTCACCTACATTAGCATCTATTAAAACCGGAAATCTTTTTACATATAAATATGAATCTGAGGAAGAATTATGGAAAAGCGTAGAAGGCTTTAATGAATGTGTAAGAGAAAAAGGCGTTTCCCTCACAGTACTTCGCAGGAGTGAGAAAAAGGCGCTGATTTATGTCTGCCGGTTCTCAAGCCTTGAAAGAGATCTGAAGAAACCTGGTGTTGCGAATTTCATAAAGAAGTATGGGTATGAGAGTACAGATCCTGCATATGCACTTGAGAGACTGAGAAGCCGCCTGGCCCAGAGAGAAGATTTTCCTCATGAAATCGGATTATTTCTGGGATATCCGCTGGGAGATGTGATCGGATTTATCAAGAATGCAGGGCAGAACTGTAAATGTGTAGGTTGTTGGAAGGTTTACTGCAATGAATGTGAGGCAATAAAGGCTTTTGCCAGATTTAAGAAATGTACCAGCGTGTATGTACGTCTCTGGAATCAGGGAAGAAGTGTACGTAACGTCAGCTGACGGTGGCAGCGTAAGAAAGAAGCTATATACAGTAATATAGCAGGGATGGAGAGTTCGTTTAAGAATCAGTATAATAGAAAAGCCGTATGACTTTTTATTATAATATAAATCATGGCTTTGCGGCAAAGAAAAAGGCAGAGCAAATTTAAGGAGGATTTTAATCATGAGTAAAGTAGCAGTTGTATATTGGAGCAGCACAGGAAACACAGAAGCAATGGCAAACGCAGTTGCAGACGGAATCAGGGAAAAAGGCGGCGAAGCTGTTCTTCATACCTGTGAGGATTTTGACGGTTCTAAAGTTGCTGAATATGATGCAATCGCCTTCGGATGCCCTGCAATGGGAGATGAAGTTCTCGAAGATACAGAATTCGAGCCAATGTTTGACGGATGCAAAGGTGCCCTGAAAGGCAAGAATATCGCTCTGTTTGGTTCTTATGGATGGGGAGACGGCGAATGGATGCGTAACTGGGAAGAGTCCTGTAAAGAAGCAGGTGCAAATCTTGTATGCGACAGCGTGATCTGCCAGGAAGAGCCAGATGATGAAGCTACAGATGCTTGCAAAGCTTTAGGTGCTGCATTAGTATAATAGAATAAGTAAGAATTGTTTTAGGGACTGCCAGTGTACAAATGGGCAGTCCTTTTTATTTGGAAATATTTTAGGAAAATAAGCGGGAATCCTCGGTAATTCAGTTACCGAGATGAAAGCGTAGAATTGTGCATATCTGCACAGTAACGTAAAAAATACAGATAAATAATAGACAGGAGATGATGCATTCATCTCCTGTTTATGTTACAATGAATATGATAAATATGGGAGTTGTTCAGTAATGGAGCAATTTGCAGATATCAGGGTGGATAGAGTGAATATACAGATGGAGGCAGAAGATGCTGACAGAACAGAAATTTGACATTATCTGAAAAAGGAGAGAGAAAATGAGTCTGAAAATTGAAAAGAAAAATGAAGGAACAAAAGATACGGTATTTTTGACCGGGAGATTAGATACAGCAACTGCACCTGAATTGGATACTTTTGCCGAGAAAGAGTTGATCAATACTCAGAAACTTGTATTGGATTTTGCAGGGCTTGAATATATTTCATCAGCCGGCCTGCGTGTTATTCTGAAAATGCAGAAATTTATGAATGTAAAAGGAACTATGAAATTGATTCATGTGAGTGATATCATACAGGATGTATTCGATATTACGGGATTTGCAGACATACTGTCAATCGAATGACTGTGGCTGTAAAGATACAGAACTGCACAGCGAAAAGGAGGATTCTATTTACCTGAACTGAATGAAGGAAGGAGAAGTGGATTTGAAAAGTATTACAGAAGAAGCAAAAATAGAGAATATAGCGGTAATTACAGATTTTGTAAATTCCATACTGGAAGCAAATGGATGTTCTGCAAAAGTACAGATGGAGATAGATATTGCGATAGATGAGATATTTGGCAATATTGCCTATTATGCTTATACGCCAAAAACCGGAGAGGCAACTGTACAGGTTGAAATAAAGAATTTTCCTGAAAGACTGGAACTGACGTTTATAGACAAAGGCATTCCTTATAATCCATTAGAAAATAAAGATCCGGATGTTACCTTGGATATAGAAAAAAGAAAAATCGGGGGGCTTGGAATTTTTCTGGTTAAGGAAATGATGGATGAAGTTTCATATGAATATGCAGACGGACAAAATATATTGAAATTAAAAAAGAATTTATAGATTTCATACATTGTAAGTGTATATTGCTATTCATGAACTTTTGAATAACTGCGCGTCGCATTATAGTTACTGTGGAGTGGACAGCAGCGATTTATGTGCTCATATGTTGCAAAATGACAGAAAAGAGGAGTTTTTGCGCATGACAATTCGGAAAATGTATGATATTATGAACTTATAAATATCAATTTGTAACTGTAAAAATATTATATTGTAAAAAAACACACATAATTACCCACAAAATAAGAAATTTAGACGCAAGATTGTTCGAGAAATCAACTTGTCGGCACACTAACAGGAAATATGGGTAGAAAATATCTGTAAGAAATATGTATAAAATAATATGTAATCAGGAAGGAGATATAAATTATGGGATTGATCAAAGCAGCAGCCGGTGCATTTGGCGGAACAATGGCAGATCAGTGGAAGGAGTTTTTTTACTGCGATGCAATAGATAAAGATGTTCTGGTTGTAAAGGGTGAGAAGAGAGTAGGCGGACGTTCTTCCAACAAAAAAGGCAGTGATAATATTATTTCAAGCGGTTCCGGAATTGCTGTTGCAGATGGTCAGTGTATGATCATCGTAGAACAGGGAAAGGTTGTGGAGGTTTGTGCAGAACCCGGACAGTTTACCTATGATGCATCCACAGAACCAAGTATTTTTGCCGGAAGTCTGGGAGAGGGGATCCACAGGACTTTTGATACAGTAAAGAAGCGTTTTACATTTGGCGGCGATACAGGCAAAGACCAGAGGGTTTATTATTTTAATACAAAAGAACTGGTAGATAATAAATTCGGAACAGCAAATCCAATCCCATTCCGGGTAGTTGACAGAAATATCGGTCTTGACATAGATGTATCTGTGCGCTGTAATGGAGTATATTCTTATAAGATTGTCGATCCGCTCCTGTTTTATACTACCGTCCATATATCCTTTGCGAATAAAATTTCGTGGAAAAACAGGAGTAATTCTCGGAACATTATGAGCCACCCCACGCTCGTTGTAATGGCACGGAATTCCCGTACACCACTGAATTCCCGTTTTCTCCATAACGATTGCCACCAACTCACATGCCCACGGCATATACATATCATCGGAATTCAGCCAGGCATAAATTTCTCCACTTGCCATTCTGAAGCCTTTGGTTATTGCATCATACATACCGTTATCTTTTTCGCTGATCCAGCGCATATTATACTGATTCTCATATTTTTTTATAATATCCAGTGTTCCATCTGTACTTCCTCCGTCGACAATAATATGCTCCACGTTATCGTAGGTCTGCCGCATAATTGACTTGATACAATCCTCTATGTATTTTTCACTGTTGTAACAAGCGGTTACAATAGATACCTTTGGATGATGATTCACTTGCATTTCCTCCTTGATAAAAACAATCACCTGCTGTTTTTTGACATAGCTCTGTATATCATATCTACCGACTTCATATATATTTTCCCGAGCTTAGGACTACTTGAGATCAAAGACCTTAATCTCGGCAAAGTCAAACAATGCAGGATTTTAAACTTTGTTTGTTCAAAGTTTGACAGATAAGTCTCGTTCATTCTTTGAATATCTTTCTTATTTTGCTCCCTATACTTTTCATTTTCGCAAGCTCCATCAGCTTGATAGTTAACGATAAGGAAATCCAAATAGCAAGGAGAAATTCGTTTGCTACAGACAATCCACATTAAGTATTCTCTGTCCGCCAAAATTTTATAGGATGTATCGTAATTTTTCTCCTCAAACAGTTTTCGACAGTATACTGTACTTTGGTGGCAAATCATCGTCCGAAAGCAAGTAAATCTCGTCACTTTCTTTGGATAAGCGTTTATGCTGTCAAGTTTTCGGTTATAGCACAAACCGTAATAACACATCTCCTGCTTTTCTTTGATGGCTGCGTCGATTCTTTCAAGTACTGAGCCATCATAAAACCAATCACCACAATTCATAAAAATCAAATAATCACCGGTTGCAGCCTCTATTCCCTGGTTCATAGCATCATAAATGCCCGTATCTTTCTTTTGAATTAGCTTAATCTTGTCATTATACGGCAACTTCTCTATAGAACCATCTTTAGAAAAACCATCTTTTACAATGATTTCAAAATTATCATAACTCTGATTTAATGTGTTCTCTACAGTATCAATCAAATCTTGTCCGGCATTTAAGCATACCGTTATGATGCTAAATTTAATCAATGTCCCAACCTCCTTAACAGATTTCTTCCTATCGTTTCAATTCCTATCACAGAAATCGGGTATTCCCAGTGCAGGAAGTTCTTGATTTTTCTATTTAAAATCCGAAACTGCTTCAAATTGTTTTTCATAAAATTGGTAGGCATTTCAATCGCTGGTCTTTTTCCCTTTAAAACAAGTTCAAATACCTCGTGCCATTTTACAATCAATTTTTCCGGGGCATACTGTTTAGAATATTCTTTTCCATATTCCCCACATTTTTCATTGAATTCTTTTTCTTTCAGCAAACGCACGATGCAGCCTGCCAAATCCTTCGTATCATTATATAGCAAGCCTGTCTTTTCATTTTCTACAGTATCCAGAAAACCGCCGGATGCAATGGTAACAACCGGAACTCCGCGACTGGAAAAATCTATTGCACTGATACCAAAAGTCTCTGTCCGTCCTGAAGGATTGGCTACGCCGACACTTGTCCTAGCTATCAGCTCCTTCTTTTCCTCTCCCATTACACCATGGAAATGAACAGAAGGCAATAATTCACCAGCTCTGTCTGTGATTCCTTTTATAAAACTGTTTTCATATGACTCTTCAGCGATTCCGTATACACCAAGTTTTGAGTTCCTATCATAGAGTTTACCGCTGCCGACAACATGAAGTTGTGCATCAGGAACCTCTACTAAAACAGCCTTCCAGGCATTCGCCAACAGATGAAAACCTTTGGTTGGCACCAAGGACCCAATATATGTCACAGTTTTTCCATCATTTTCTTTGCGAAACGGTTCACTAACTTCTGGGTACATATTGTATATGTAGGTAGACTTCCGAATTACTTCATGATCAATATAACGATCATATTGCTGGTGCCCTACAAAAACATTTGCGCAAATAAAATCGTTCTTTACTAGTAGATTACAAAAATCATTAAGGTAAAAATTATGTCCCCATGTAATTGTTTTGATTTTTTCTGCTTCTACCGCAGAAAAGAAATCTATAGGCAAAGGCTTCCCCTCAAATACAGAACTGACTACAAGCACATCTGCTGCAATACTCTTTGCTGTTTGAGGAACAGCAAACAAATTATTTTCTATTACAATATCATCCACTTCGGGTAGTATCCCCTTACTGCTGGCAATCAATGTAATTTGATTGTCTGGATAATACCTTTTATACAACTGTGCCAACAATAATATACAGTATTCAGTACCACCAATTCCAGGATTACCCTTTGTTAAATCAGAACAATCCACATCCGCTATTGACTTGTTATTTATGTAAATTACGATTCGCATATTTTCTCTCCACTATTTAAAGAAGAATCTCGTTAATAGCATTGATATGTTTATCAACAACATTTTCGTAGGTATACTCTTGAATCTTCTTTATATTGTTAACACCTATTTTTTTCCTATCACAAAAAAGTCCCCATTGCATCGCCTTAATCAATTCTTCTTCATTATCTACTGGAACAATCTCACCATTAATCTTTGATTCAATGAGTTCAGTTGCCCCCAAACACATATCAGTTGAAATGACTGGTAGCCCACAAGCCATTGCTTCATTTACAACAAGTCCCCAAACATCTTCTCTTGTCGGCAAAATAAAAATGTCCGAAGCCCTATAATATTTAAAAATTGTTTCTTTGGGTTTATAATCGATCAAATGAACATTTTTATATTTATTTTGTCTAATAGTATTCTCATATTTTTCTTTTTCATCGCCACCACCAATAATTAGCAGCTGATTCTCATTGTCATATTCTTTCCACGCATTCAATAATACGTCAAATCCCTTTCGCGGAATAAATTGACCTATTGATATATAAGTAGTTTGATTGCTTAATCCTAATTCCGTTCTTAACGCTATCTTCTCTTGCTCCAAAGCTGGATATTCATATATTTCAGAAGAATGTAAGGATGTAAACGGATGATAGTATATCTTCTTCTCATCCGCCCCAAAGTAAATAAAATATTCCGCCGCATGCTTTCCACTTGCAAAATAACCAGATGCATGCCTGATAAGATAACGTTTTATCATGTTTTTTATCGGATTTTTTCTAATAAATGCACCATCACAATTCATAACATATGGCACATGTTGTCTTATACATGATATTTCGAGTTTAATTGCATTTTTGATATGATAATCGTATGCCAAAATGAGATCATATTTATTTAATTCAAGTAATTCTCTTTCAAATCTCTTTCTTCCCTCTTCATCAAGTAGAGAAACTGAATCCAGCCCTGTACTTTTACAAAACCAATCCGCATTTCTATTTTGATCCGACATTTTATCAAAAATCACAAACATATCATAGCATTCTGAAAGACCTTTAAAAACTTCAACACGGTACGGTGATGGAAAATCCGCAAATGCAAGTATTTTTTTCTTTTTACTCATGACTTTTTATACCCCACTAAGTTTTTCCTAAGCCTTCAAATCTCCCTGTGGCTTCATTGTTATGCCTTTTTTCTCACATTCATACAGTTTTGCATCGACTAAGAACCGATACCAATATGCTTGCAAGAAGTGGAATATTTTCCCTTCAGGTCCGTCCAGAAAACCCAGTTTTATGTAATATCTATAAATAAAATAGATATGTGCCCGCCAGAACTTCGGCAGCTTATAATATCCACCATTCTTTACCGCGCGTTTCATGGAAGCCTGTCCGCTGGACTGTCCACCAGATTCGAGCGTCTCTACTTGCTGGTTTGCTAGTGTCATCTGATGATCCAGAACTTCCCTGTTGCTGTACCAGTTATGCTTCGCTGTCCACCATTCCAAGTCTTTCTGATTATTATCAATCAAATCGTATTGGAATGTAGTCGTTGTCCCTTCAGACAAAATCATGTGTTCATCCATCAGCTTTTGCTCACACATTGCTTTTCCCGTGCGGAAAATACGTAGCAACAGTTCCGGATATCTACCTCCGTGCTTGATCCATCGCCCCATGAAATATACGCGTCTCCGAAGTATGATACCGTTAACAGGCTCTTTCACATCCGGCAGTTTCTGTTCAATTTCATTTACAAGCTCCTCGGTAAGTTCTTCATCAGAATCAAAACGCATGGACCACTCTGTAGTAATGTTAGTTTGAGTCAGTCCCCAGTTAAGCTGTGTAGCGTAATCCATCCACTTATTCTGATAGAAATCAAGTTGCGAGCCATTGGCTCTTAACTCAGAATCAAGTTGCTTGCAGAGCGCCTCTGTTCCGTCCGTGCTGAAACTATCCACAATCACAAATCGCTTCACAATTCCACAAAAAGATTCAATGCACTTTCTTAGATTTTTTTCTTCATTCTTCGTGAGAATGACAACTGTTAAATCAACCATAATTTATTCAAACCCTACTTCCCATCATTTTCTTTTGTCCCAGATACAACACACATGCAAGTACAGCCGTCACAGCAACAAACACACTAACCCGTACTAATGAGCCCTTTACCAAATTAAGTGAAAACGCATGAACAAGATAAATCTCGTAAGAAACAGTTCCAGCTCCAAGTAAGAATTTGTTGTTCAGCAAAACTTTTGCTTTTCCTACAAATGCAATAAACGCTATTGCCAGCGGTAACACCGTGAATAAAGCCATTACATTAGATACAAAATACGGCAATGCTTTAACCACAGATAACTGCGTGATTGCCATGAAGAGTATACCTGTTATACCCCCCCCCCCACTACTAAAATAACAGTTCTTTTTCGAGTGCTATAACGTTCTATCTTTTCTCTGTTCTTTGCAATCATCACGCCAAGTGGAAACGAGAGCATTTGTCTTGCTCGCAGGAAGGGCATTCCGGAATCTGCAAAAAAACAACTGTCAGCTATGAACCATACAGCAAATGCCACAATGAGTATCCACATCTCGTTTACTCGTAGCTTCTCTGACATCATCTTCACACTGAAAAACAAAATATAGCAGATGACAATATACTGCATGAACCAACCATAACCTGCAGCCGGGCTAATAAACACAGCATCTAGCAGATACTTCTTTATCTCAAACTGCTGTGTGATAAGCAATCCAACTAGCTCCACAATCCAAAACGGAATACAGACCTTCAAAAAGCGTTTCTTCCAAAAACCTTTCAGACCATTCCTTTGATATGACATTTCAAGCCCATAGCCAGAACAGATAAGAAATAACGCCACTCCAACACCGGCAATGAACTGAATTCCGCCAACACCAAGTCTTGCACCTGCATGCGCCCACATGACTGTGAGAATTGAAAAGCCTTTGATAGCTGTAGTAAAATCTTTATCCATAAAAGTGAAAGTTCTATTATCTTTCTTTACAAATTCCACTAAATATAAAATCAGGAGGATTGTTGAAAAAAACACAAAATATTTCATTTCCTTATCGTTCTCCTCATTTTGGTAAGAATAACTACTTTTAAATCACCCCATACATTTTGCCTACTTACACCTTATCGTAGCAGCAACTTCCGTATCAATTTATTGCCCTTTGTCACATAGTTCGTTGAAATAAACGAGAATGCCAAAGTGGTCGCATATGTAATAAATATAGCCCACATATTCCCCTTGATACCGAACATAACAAGTACATTTATCACTATCATATGGTAAAGATAAATACTGTACGAATAATCTTTTTTTGAATTTGTGATTGCCAAAATAATATCCTGCACTTAATGTCAACATACATAATAAAAACTCCAGACACGATATTGCAATAATGTCCAAAACTCAAATGCAACACTGTATCATTAAGAACACACCATATCATGTAACCTCCAAGAAGATAACCAAAAATTATTTTTTTGTAGTTTCGGAATCTAGTTTATCCTTAAACGTGTATGCATATATTCCAATCCAATAAATATATGCATACGGCAAAAAGGTTACATTTATTAATTTGTACACAATTGTCGGTATAAAAGCCTCTGAAAATGGATAGAGGATATTGAATAGGAGTGAAATTAATCCAATTCCCCACCAGACACTTTTCTTTTGCTTTTTCAACCATGGATATACAAGCATGATAACAACATAAACCTGCAGTTCCATTGAAATGGTCCATAAGGCTCCATTAGGGTTTCCCACTCCATAAATTTCGATTGAAGATGGTGTATAAAACTGAAATACTGTAACCTGAGATATGGTCCATACCACTATATCTTTTACGCTATAATGAAGATTTCCATATCCCCCCATTGCCAACACCGCAACAAGAGAAACAGCAAAAGCCACCCATAACTCTGGATATATTCTTGATATTCGTTTCACCAAAAATTCTTTCTTTGATTTTGATCGTTCCAAGGAAGCAGGAATTAAATAACCAGTTAATGTAAATAAACATAATAATCCGGGCCAATGGATCCATAGCAAATAAAGCGGTTTCCAAACATTGCAATTTAAGTGTCCTATTATATGGCCCAACACAATAAGTAAGGCTGAGAATATCCGCAAGACATCAAATGAATTATCCCCGAATACAAATGATGAAGTTGATTGTTTTGAAGTCTCCCCCATCCTCTTACAGCCTCCTAATCACTTTTGCTGGATTTCCAGCAATCACACAGTTATCTTCAAACTTTCCGCATACCACAGCACCAGCACCGACAACGCAGCCATCGCCCAGCACTGTGCCTTTCAGGATTATGCTGTTGCACCCGATAAAGCAGTTTTTCCCTATCACAATCTTCCTGCTCGGCACCAGATCACTGTCACCACCGTTTTCATCTCGCAGCAGTTTATTTCTGGCTTCTGCTTCGATAGGATGGAAATCATTGTCCAGAATTTTGCAGTTACCACCGATACAGGTGTTTTCACCAATCGTAATCTTCTTGCGGGCGTAAATCGTTGCTCCACTTATTCCCACGTTATCTCCGATTTCAATCTCTGCTCCCGGAGCGCGGGTAACAATGATTGTCCGGCTGTAAAGTCCAACCAAATTACTGAGGAAGCTGCTCTTAATTGTGACGTTCTCACCAATCTTCAGTTTGGCACCGCCTTTGTTGAAAATGATTGGTACACCCTTCAGCAAGAGGTTCTTTCCATATTCAACTTTTGTCATCTTCATAACCAGCTTGAACCAGTTACTGTTCATGTCCTCTCACCTCCTTTACAGCTTCAGAATTTCTTCTGCATACTTCTGTACGCTTACATTTCTTGTCAGATTCTTCTCAAGGTTTTCCCGGCTTCTGGCTCCCATTGCTTTCAGTTCTTCGCTGCCAGCATTGTCAATGAACCAGCGGATGTTTTCTTCAACCTTGTCATACTCACCCGGTTCGCAGCACAGGCCGCCCTTTGTGTCCTCGATAATGCACCGGATCTCAGATCCAGATTCCAAGACCCCAATTACTGGCCTTGCAGCAGAAGCCAAACCGTAATATTTTGACGGGCAACTCACACCTTTAATACCTTTCGCATTCACACACCAGTGAACATCCCCGGCGTTTAGGCTATAAATCAGATCAGCCTTATCCTGATACGGAATGAAAGTCACATTGTCCATGTGATGCTCCTTTGCATAGAGCACCAACTTGTCCAGCACAGAGCCCGCACCAACAAATGCAAATACGACTTCTCGACCATCCGCTGTTTTCGTTCCAGCCACAACTTTCTCCACAACCTTAATCAGATTCTCAAGGTCATAGTAAAGACCAATATTGCCAGAGTACATGATGACGAACTTGCCATCGAGACTGTATTTCTTTCTGAAAGCCTGAACCTTCTCGTTATTCTCATCCAACGGATAGATTTCGTTCTCATCGATCCAGTTGTTGATCATAACGGTCTTAGGAACTTTCTTTCCCTTGAAACGGTTCTCCACCGTTTCCACCAGATCGCGGCCGACTGTTATCACAAGGTCGCTACGCTTGCAACTAAACTTGTCGAACCACATCATGGCATCGGTGATGAGCTTATTCTTAGTGTAACCGACCGCCAGCACTTGCTCTGGGTTGAAGTCCTGAATGTTGTAGATGTACTTAGCGTGTTTTACCCACTTGCCCCAAACGCCCAGCAGTCCTCCGAGGATTGGAGGCTGAGAAATGGAGAACACATAGTCCATCTTGCCAACCTTAAAGGTCACTCCCATTGCTCCAAAGAAATAGGAAACAATATTCTTCACACGGCTCTTCTTGTTAGTCTTGCTGAATTCCGGCACTCTTATCCTTAAGACTTTTACGCCGTTGATTTCTTCTTCGTAATACTTCTGTGATTTGTATTTATCTTCAATAGTTCCCAAGTAACTCGGCACCACACAGATGACCGTGATGTTGAATTTATCCAGCATACCCTCCGCCAATTCACGGAGGATCTGCCCCGTTGACGCAGTATCTGGAATATAGTAATGAGCGTAGATCAGGAGATTCTTCTTATTCGACATTCTGCTATATTCCTCTCACAAGTTTTTATATCTAACCGCCGATGCAGTACACCCACGGACTTTATCTATTTATAACAGTGTGTTCATCACACTATAGTTATCCTTTTTCTCACAGTGACCATCTACATTTCCGACCACCACTGAATCTTTTATGTAGACCTTTCACGGGCTACACTCTCATTTTCCCTCAACTGAAAATTCATGGTAGACACCTTCATACCAGCTCACCACCAAAGTGTTAGGTCTTATTGTCATAACTCGCAGTCGCACTTCTCCATTTTTCAAAGTGCTGACCTTTATTGTCATAACTCGTAAACCAACTCACTTTGTTAAAACTGTACAAGTTCATACCATTTCCTTGTCGCAACATGAACAATCATCTGCCACTCACTACCTCTAATTTCCCAGAAAAATGCAGTTATCATGTCCATCTCTCGTCTGCAATAAATTTTTCCAGAAAAATAGATTTTGGGCTTTTCAACGCTTTCAACCTCCACCTCTAATTCCCCAGAAAAATGCAGTTATCATGTCCGTCCCTTGCTCTGCAATAAAACAGGCTCGTAATAGGGGTATTTTGCATGAGTTTTATACGCCACCGTAGACCATCATGCTGCCACTGAAAGTTTGAGGTAGACATTGCATGGGCTACTCACCTAACTTGTTGGCATATGAATTTTGTTAAAACTGTACACATCTTTCAATCCATATTCTACAAGTAAACCCATCCACAATAACAACAAAATCCGCTCCACTTCATGCTCCTTTGCATTTCATGTGCGAACTTTGCCGAATTTTCTTCATACCGATCCTTCCCTCTTCAGAACCATAATTACTGTTTTAAACAGTATTTTAATATCCAGACCAAAATTCCAGTTACTGATATATTCTGTATCCAGTCTTACAACTTCTTCGAAGTCTGTAATGTCACTTCGTCCGCTTACCTGCCACATACCAGTGATTCCCGGTTTAATAGCGATTCGAGCCCTGTGATGTAATTCATATTGACGCAGTTCGTCCTGAAGGATCGGACGAGTTCCTACAAGGCTCATGCTCCCATTTAGCACATTCCAGAACTGTGGAAATTCATCAAGGGATGTTTTCCTGATAAATTCGCCTATTCCGGTTTTTCTGGTTCCGTCCGGCAGGATTTTGTTTCCGATCACACGAGGGTCGAAATCGAGTTTGAACATACGTCCATCACTCATTTTGTTCTGAGCCATCAATTCTGCTTTCCGTTCTTCTGCATCCATATACATGCTCCGGAATTTGTACATCTTAAATGGCTTTCCGTTTTTTCCAATCCTTGTCTGTGAGAAGAAAATCGGACCCGGAGAACTGATGTAGATAGCCGGTGCTATGAAAATAAAAATGATTCCTGTCAGGAAACAGCCCACCAGTCCCCCCAGAATATCCAATACTCTTTTGGCAAGTGCCTGTCTGTCTGTGGCATAGTTCATGGTGGTTGTCAGAACTGTATATCCGCCAATTGCCTCCACAAATTGTTTCTGTCCGGGAGTACTTCTGACTTTTGCCAGGTTTACATGGACCGGCATTCCCATTTCCAGCAACTCTTCTATCAGTTCCTGAGGGTATGGATATGTTTCATCCACATTTACAAAGACCTCATCTACCCACTGCTGACAGATAAAGGATGGTGCGTTATTTAAGTCTGCTACTACCGGGACTCCTGCAATTTCTTTCCCTGTCATATCTTTATCAATGAGTATCAGACCATTGATGTTGTAGCGGTTATAATTGTGTTCTTTTACATTTTGGATTACTTTTGATGCAAGGTCATAATTGGTTACAATGTAGAGAGAATGCTCTCCACCTTCTGCCATTTTATGCAACAGACGTTTTTTCCATATTATTCTTGTACAATAGGATAAAAGCACATAGAAAATTCCCATAAGATAAAGGATTATTCTTGAAAAGGCATGTCCGCCACTGACAGTAAACAGGTACAGACCACTTGCCAGTTCGATCAGGATCATCTGCCGGATAACAGAGCGCAGCTCCTGATAACGTCCTCTTCTCAGAACTCCTTTATAAGATTCAAACAAAATGATCAGGAACAAATCCACCAATATGACAAATATCATCACATTGCGATAAATTCCCAGTGTAAACAGGTTCCTGACAGAACCGTTTCGAATCAGATACGCCAGTATTAAAGCCATAAATAAACACGCAAGATCAATTAATATGAAATCTTTGTGTTTATACCATCCTCTTGATTTTTTCCTGTACATACGTTTTCCTAACCTCTCCTTCTTTTTTATTCAAAAAGGCATATTTACAGAATCGTTTTCCTATAAATATGCCATCATTTTTTATTATTCTTTTCTTATAATTTCCAATCCCACCTTCATTTCTACTGTTCTTCCGAACATTTCTATTTCCAGATATGCTGTTCTTTTATGCCGGTCTATCCTGCGGATATTTCCTTCCATTCCCATCAGAGGACCTGCCAGGATCTGCACTCTGTCATTCTCGATAACGCCGGAAGATATCTCTACAAGCTGTTTGTCTGTGCCTATTTTCATAAGCAAATCTATTTCTTCCTGAACCAGTGGGACGATCTCATCGCCGGTTCCGATCAGCTTCGTCAATCCGATGACTTTCCTGAGTCCATTTACCAGTTTTTCCGGATTTTCGGCAATTAAAAAGACATACCCGGGAAAGAGGATTCTTTCCTGGATATGCCATTCGCCCTGAAATCGTTTCTTCTGTTGGTAATATGGGATAAAGCAGCGTTCTAAGACATTGCTGTTTATTAACCGCTGACACTGACAGCGGATGTTTTCTTCGGTGCCTGTGCGCACCTGCCTCACATACCACACTGGATATCTTACCTCCGTATTCTGGGTATGCTTCGCCATTCTGCCTGTGTTACAAGGCAGACTCATACTTCAAGATATGTATTATCCATATCTTCAAACGCGGCAAAGCGACGATTTAAAGACAAAAAGATTTACGTCGTGTTTTATTATAACTACATCAATAAAAAAATGCAACATATTTCTACAAAAAACAGCCGCCATCTCTGGCGACTGCGTTCTGATTCCGAATTATTGATTATTTCGCGTCTGCGATTACCATGAAGAAATCTCCATCGTTTAAGTTAACAGTAAGAGTTTTGCCCTCTTTGTCAATATTAACCGGATCAATGACTACAAACTTCTTTGTGCCGTCTTTGCTGTAGACCCAAAGCTGAATACCTTCCATAGTGTCTGTAAGACTCGGAACATTAAGCTTTACTTCATATGTTCCGTCATCATTAGGCTTTGCTTCTTCTGGCTTCAGTACGTTGAATTCATTGACAAATGTAACAATCATTTTTCCTTCGAGTTTAGCAATGGCATCTTCAAGGTCTGCCTTGTCTGCTTCATCTACGGAAAGGGATTTCAATACTTTTATGAAATCTTCCATCTTCATTGTTCCATCATTGATTTGTTTAAAAGCATCTGCCAGATCTTTATATTTTGCCTGCAGATCAGCAAAGCCCTGTGTTTTCTCAAGTTCCTTAACAACTTCATAAATTGAAGACTGTTTAGAATCCACAGTAGTTTCGCTTGTCTTACTTGGCGCTACCGCGGCCAGATCACTCGTGTTGCTTGGCGCTGCACCGACACCTACAGTAGCACATCCTACTCCAAGGGCAGCTGCTAAAGCAAGTGTCATTAAATTTCTTTGCGTATTTCTATAATGCACCTCTCCTTTGGTATAATTTTTATATAGATAACCGTACAGAATGTCTGCACGGACTATCTCTGAATAATAACAGTGATAATTATTTATCACAGTACAGTGTATTCTGTATTCATCATACTATGACTAATACAATCAAATTTTCTCATAAAACATGGAAATAATCAAATCTGACAATGCATCTTCATCGATATGATACTCATCAAAGTTCTCCCCATGTGTTCCCTCACCCGGTACTGTCTCTGTATCAGTGATTCCATTCTGTGATGCAGCCAGCAATTTGGCAAATATGTCATTTCCCATATTTGTAACTGTATAGCTTTTAACACTGCCATAGAGACCTGTTACAAATCCGGCGTCCTCTCCTGCTTTTTCCTGTGCCTTCTGCACCAGTGCCTGAAGAAAGGTTTTCTGTCTCTCCTGACGGACCAGAGCACTCTGGGTTTTGTCAATGTCACGATATCTTACAAACTGTTCTGCAGTTTCCCCTGTGATATCCACAACAGCACCTTTTTTATATTCCGGATTCACATCTGCGAGACTGTCATCAGGGATTGTGAGCTGTATTCCACCTACGAAATCTGTGATCACTGAAATGCCATCCATATTCATGGAGCAATACCCCTGGATCGGAAGTCCGTCCAGCATATTGGAAACTGCTGTTTTCATCAGTTCACAGCTTTTCTCTTTCCCGTCCCCAAAGGCATACTGTATATTCAGATGATCTGTTGTCTCTCCAAGGCTCTGACCATATGGATTAAAGGTTTCAATTCTGGTCATGGAATCTCGTGGAATAAACAGCAGATTTCTGCAGTGAGTTATCTTTTTTCTCTTGTTTCTACATGATAGCAGACCATAGTGACGGATTCTGACAAATTGTTTGGGAGGAACATGCATCAGGAATCGACGGATGAATTCTTCTCCTG
>ENA-OQJK01000115-OQJK01000115.1-human-gut-metagenome-genome-assembly--contig:-NODE-115-length-17506-cov-4.245584_pt1 | contig 17506 bp, 20 predicted proteins | sample MGYA00242605_ERZ504771 | MGnify/ENA primary metagenome ERZ504771 (study PRJEB26092, sample SAMD00036353) | human gut metagenome | host: Homo sapiens | study: EMG produced TPA metagenomics assembly of... | reverse complement strand
CTGTGCCGGAATCAGTTTTCTGACATTGGCTGCACTGTTTATCTTCTGCAAGAAGGATACGATGCGGGAGTTTCATAAGAAACTGAGGATGTAGAAATATGGTCTTGACACACATGGGATAAAAGATTATACTTTATCCATGTAAAGAAAGGGGAGCTTGTGAGTGCAGGCTGAGAGGAAGTCATTAACTTCGACCCATATACCTGATTTGGATAATGCCAACGTAGGAACCTATAAGATATGATTTTAAAGGGAGATGACTGGCATCTCCTTTTTATTTATCTCATGCATTTGAAGAAATTCAGCTGTCCGGTAATCAATCTGTAATAAGTGAGAGAAAACCGGGGGCTTACAGGGAAATTTACATTATAACAGATGAATATTGGGAAAGATGAGAGTGAACAGAGTTCATGAAGGGGTGCACCACCGCGGGTGTATTCTTTTGTGGACTCTTTTTTATGTTGTAGAGGCCGGACCTTCTTTTCCCGGAAAGGAGAAAGTATGCTTATTACTGTTAATGGAAAAACAAAAGAATTGCAGAATACTCTTACAATAGGGCAATATCTGGAGGAAAACAGCTATGTGCCCAGCCAGATCGCAGTAGAATTAAATGAAAGAATTCTGTCAAAAGCCGAGTACAGCACTACTGTTTTACATGAAAATGACATACTGGAAATAGTCAGCTTCATGGGAGGTGGAAGATAAACAGGAATATCCTGATATCACATTATAATATACGAAAGAAGGACTTAAATTATGAGTACAAATAATGAAGACAAACTGATTCTGGGAGGTCATGAATTTACTTCCCGTTTTATTCTGGGATCCGGAAAATTTTCTCTGGATCTGGTGAAAGCATGTATTGAAAAGGCAGATGCGCAGATCATCACTCTGGCTCTGCGTCGTGCCAATGAAGGTGGACTGGCAAATATTCTGGACTATATTCCGAAAAATGTTACTCTTCTTCCCAATACTTCAGGTGCCAGAAATGCAGAAGAAGCAGTTCGTATTGCCAGACTTTCCAGAGAAATCGGATGCGGTGATTTCGTAAAGATCGAAGTGATCCATGATTCAAAATATCTGCTTCCGGATAACTATGAAACTGTTAAAGCTACAGAAATTCTTGCAAAAGAAGGATTTGTAGTAATGCCTTATATGTACCCGGATCTGAATGCAGCCAGAGATCTGGTAAATGCCGGAGCTGCCTGCATCATGCCGCTGGGTTCTCCGATCGGCTCTAATAAAGGTCTGTGCACTAAGGAATTTATCCAGATTTTGATTGACGAAATTGAGCTCCCAATCATTGTAGATGCAGGAATCGGACGTCCTTCTCAGGCGTGTGAAGCCATGGAGATGGGGGCATCTGCAGTTATGGCAAATACTGCGATTGCCACAGCAGGTGATGTGCAGATAATGGCTGAAGCATTTAAAAAAGCTATTGAAGCAGGACGAAGTGCATACCTTGCCGGACTGGGAAGAACCCTGGAAAAAGGTGCAAGCGCATCCTCTCCACTGACTGGTTTTCTTCATGAGTAATAAATAAAAAATCATTCTAAAATGAGATTTTTGATTATAGCAATCCTCGTAAATAATGCATTTAAGACAGTTCAGCAGCGTGCGAAAGACAAGGAAGATATCTGCAGGCGTGCTGACGCACGGCAAAGATATCTGACGCAGGATTTCACACTCTGATGGGCTGGATTAAGATGCATTATTTTAGAGGATTGCTATAACTGCGGAGTAGGTATTAATTTATAGGAAAACGAAAGTTGCCAAATGGTAATAAAGAGGAGAAAACATCAATGGAAACAACAGAAAAAAATATGGAACATGGGGAACACTTCAACGAAAGTATTGTCAATGAAGTGATTCTGGAAGATATGAAAAAGAACAGGATCGATCATATGAAATATCTTCCGGGAATGGAAGTACTGGAAGAATCAGACGTGATGGATCAGGTTATTTCTGCCATGAATGCTTACGATTATGATAAATATACAGAGGCAGATGTACGCAGGGCACTTGCTCATGATAACCGTACACCAGAGGATTTTCAGGCATTGCTGTCTCCGGCTGCGTTGCCTCTTCTGGAGGAAATCGCGCAGGCTGCGCAGAAAGAAACCAGGAAACATTTTGGGAACAGTGTGTATATGTTTACCCCTATTTATATTGCAAATTATTGTGAGAATTACTGTATTTACTGCGGATTTAACTGCCATAATAAGATCCGCAGAGCAAAGCTGAATGCAGAAGAGATTGATAAGGAAATGGCTGCTATCGCAAAGACAGGACTGCAGGAAATCCTGATTCTTACAGGAGAGAGCAGAGCAAAATCTGATGTAAAATATATCGGAGAAGCATGTAAGATTGCCCGGAAATATTTCAAAGTAATCGGACTTGAAGTTTATCCTATGAATTCAGATGAGTATGCACATCTCCATGAATGCGGAGCTGATTATGTAACGGTATTCCAGGAGACTTATAATTCAGATAAGTATGAAACTCTGCATCTTGCAGGGCACAAGCGTATATTTCCTTATCGTCTGAACGCACAGGAACGTGCTTTAAAGGGTGGTATGCGAGGAGTAGGATTTGCTGCACTTCTGGGACTGGATGATTTCCGTAAGGATGCTTTTGCCACCGGATATCATGCATATCTTTTGCAGAGAAAATAATCCTCATGCAGAGATTGCATTTTCCTGTCCGAGACTTCGGCCGATCATCAACAATGACCGTATTAATCCTATGGATGTACATGAACCACAGCTGCTTCAGGTGGTCTGCGCCTATCGTCTGTTCATGCCATTTGCAAGCATTACGGTATCTACCAGAGAGTGTGAGCGTGTCCGCGATAACCTGGTTGGAATTGCTGCGACAAAGATTTCAGCAGGAGTCAGCACAGGAATCGGAAGTCATGTGGAGGATATCGAAGATAAAGGAGATGACCAGTTTGAGATTTCAGACGGAAGGTCTGTAGATGAAGTCTATAAGGCACTTTTGGATCATGATCTTCAGCCGGTTATGAATGATTATGTGTACCTCTAAAATGCAGAAAAATCCTTATGAAAATGTAATTGCAGTGACCAACCGCTCCCTGTGTCAGCGTCCCTTTGCAGAACAGATCGAGCGTGTATGCAGCCTTCATCCGAAGGCGGTTATTCTGAGGGAAAAGGATCTGCCGGAGGAAGAATATTCTCGTCTGGCAGAGCAGATACTGGAAATCTGTAAGAGATATCAGGTTCCCTGCATATTACATACCTATGTAAACGTAGCAGAAAAACTGCATCATCCATACATTCATCTGCCAATATTTCTGTTGGAAAAATATGAGGGAAAGCTTGGAGGTTTCCGGCAGATCGGAAGTTCGGTCCACTCCGTAGAAGATGCATTGAAAGCAGAAAGTCTGGGAGCTGATTATCTTACGGCAGGACATATTTATACAACTGACTGTAAAAAAGGACTTCCACCCAGAGGACTGGAATTTCTGGAGAATGTCTGTAAAGCAGTAAAGATTCCTGTATATGCCATAGGAGGGATACATCCGGGAACAGGACAGTTAAATGAGATTATGGAACATGGTTCAGCCGGTGGATGTATTATGTCAGATATGATGAAGATATAGTAAATAAAAAGCCGTATTTCAACAATCAAACATGTTGAAATACGGCTTTTATAAAAGCATCATTCATCAAAAATAGTAACAATTTCACCATCCAGAATACGGTTTGTATTCTTTACGGCACAGAAGTTTCCGCACATACTGCAGGTGTCTTCTTTCTCAGGTTTGGCCTCTGCGCGGTAGCGTCTTGCTTTCTCAGGATCCATGCTGAGTTTGAACATTTCTTCCCAGTCAAGACGTTTTCTCGCTTCGCTCATCTTATAATCCCATTCTGCGGCACCGGGAACTCCTTTGGCAATATCAGCAGCATGAGCAGCAATTTTGGCAGCGATAATTCCCTCTTTTACATCAGCTGCATTTGGCAGACGAAGATGTTCTGCAGGTGTTACATAGCAGAGGAAAGCAGCACCTGAATAAGCAGCAATCGCACCGCCGATTGCGGAAGTAATGTGGTCATATCCGGGAGCAACATCTGTTACAAGCGGTCCAAGTACATAGAAAGGAGCGCCATGGCAAAGAGTTTTCTGGATTTCCATATTAGCTGCAATCTGGTTCAGCGGCATGTGGCCAGGTCCCTCGATCATAACCTGAACATCCTTTTCCCATGCACGTTTGGTAAGCTCACCGAGAGTGATCAGCTCTTCAATCTGTGCAGTATCAGTTGCATCTGCAATACATCCGGGACGACATGCATCTCCCAGACTTAAAGTGATATCATACTCTCTGCAGATATCAAGAATTTCATCAAAATGTTCATAGAACGGGTTCTCTTTTCCTGTCATTTCCATCCATGCGAACATAATAGAACCACCTCTGGAAACAATGTTCATGAGACGTTTATTCTGTTTGAAACGTGCTGCGGTTGCACGATTCATACCGCAGTGGATAGTCATAAAATCCACGCCGTCTTCTGCGTGCATACGTACGATATCAATCCACTCTTCAGAAGTAATCTTGCCAAGTGCTTTGTGATAATATACTACTGCGTCGTAGATCGGAACAGTACCGATCATTGCCGGACATTCGGATGTAAGTTTGCGGCGGAAGCTTCTGGTATCTCCGTAGGAGCTGAGATCCATGATGGCTTCTGCACCCATTTCTACTGCTGAATGTACCTTTTCATATTCCATATCAACGTCTTTCCAGTCTCTGGAAACACCTAAATTTACATTGATCTTGGTGGTCAGCTTTGCACCGACACCGCTCGGACTGATGCTCTTGTGATTTTTGTTGCAGGGAATAATTACCTGTCCTTTTGCAATCAGTTCTCTTAATTCTTCTACGTCAAAGTGTTCTTTTTCTGCTACGATTTCCATCTGTGGTGTGATGATTCCCTGACGTGCCGCGTCCATCTGCGTTGTATACTGTGTCATTTTTTCCTCCTTGCCCTGCACTGTGGGCTTTCGATGTTACTGCGAATAAAATGAACTGCGCCTCCTGCATATAGCAGGGACTTGCACCTGCGCATATTCGTAAGTTTTTTAGTAAACTACTGAAGTGACAGAGAGTGGTGCCCCCGGTCTGTCGTGTTTGTCTGGTTATAATTAAAACAGGGGAGATGATATGATATGTCTGCTTATAAAAAGGAAAAACTGCAATACGCCAACAAGCATATTGCAGTCCGGAAGAACTATAACTTTCCCTACGTTGGCATTATCCAAATCAGGTAATGGGTTAAAGCAATACAGCTTACTCTCAGCCTGTTTACACAAGCACCCCTTGTCTTAATTACTCACATTGTAACATTCTGATGTGAGAAAGTCAATATATACAAATAAGTTTTGTTTTTGTTTAATGATAACGATCAGAACCAGTTTTTCTATTTTATAGGGCTGTCTTCTGAAGGATTAAAATGTTCCTGAATAACATTATTATCAGGGTTTACAATAATAATTTCAATTCCTTTTTCAGCTGCTTTGGTAGCTAGTTCTAAAGGCGCTTTATTATCTGTAATAAGGATGTTTAAATCTGATAATTTCAGAGAATTACACAACGAGTTTACATTCCACTTGGAATAATCCAAAAGAATAATTCGTTTCTGAGCAATAGACGCCAGAGCACGTTTGGTGGAAGTAAGTGCCTGTGAATGTTCGAACGCACCACCGGGGACGCGGAAAGAACGGCAGGACATAAAGGCAATATCTGCTCGGTATTGAGAGAGCCATTCAGGATCAGAAATCAATATAGAACGATTAGTGTGGTGCATCACTCCGCTTGGAATCAGAACCTGTATATTTGTATTATCTGATAATGCCAGCGCGCCTACAAGGCTGGGAGTTATCACTGATAATGGCATGGTCATAGGGAGCATTGTGATAAGTTGCTGGATTGTAGTTCCGGAATCCATACAAATACTCTGGGATGGATGGATATACTGTAAAGCAATAGTTGCGATTGCTCGCTTTTCGCGTTCGTGTTCTCCGCTTTCTACATAATAATCAGTATCTTTTTGCGGGCTGAAGCAAAATGGCATATCCCCGTTCTCTTTTTTACAAAGTTCATATTCTGAAGTTCATCAAGATTGCGGCGAACGGTCATTTCTGTACAGTTTAGTTGTTGTGCAAGATCTTTTATAGTAATAATATTTTGATTTTGCATAATTTCGATAATTCGAGCGTGCCGTTCTTTTTTCATTAATAAGTACCTACTTTCTAAAAGCCATACAGGCGTGTTTACTATAGTAATAATATAACAGAAAGAAGTACATATTTCAATGCTAAAATGTGTTTTTTGAATAAAAATGTTCGGAATAAAACAAAATAATGTTTGAAAAAGATAAAAATGATATTGACAATATATAAAATGTGCTATATAATCGCATTAAAGAACAGGAAAAACATAAAAAATAAACAAATAGCACAGACATTCGAACAAAATAGAACATAAAACGATAATGGTGGGAAAGGATGAGGATATGAGTTCATTCTACATTCTGGGAATTGACCAGAGCACGCAGGGAACAAAAGCTGTTCTTTTTGACAAAGATGGAAAGATTATTGCCAGAGCAGATGCGGCACATAAGCAGATTGTAAATGATCAGAACTGGGTATCGCATGATCTGGAAGAGATTTACGCAAATGTAATCAAAGCTGCCAGACAGGTGGTAGAGAAAGCTGGCATAGATAAAAAACAGATTGTTTGTATCGGAATTGACAACCAGAGAGAAACAACAGCAGCATGGAACCGAAAAACAGGAAAACCTGTTGCAGATGCGATCGTATGGCAGTGTAGCAGAGCAAAAGATATCTGCAGACGGATCGGTGAAGATGGTGTTTCCGGTGAAAAGGTCTACAGACGGACCGGTCTGAAGCTTTCTCCGTATTATCCGGCAGGCAAGATGGCATGGTTCCTTGAGAACATTTCCGGAGCAAAAGAACTTGCAGAGAACGGAGAACTTGCTCTTGGAACAATGGACAGCTGGCTGGTATATAAACTGACAGGTGGAAAGGAATTCAAGACAGACTACTCCAATGCCAGCAGAACACAGCTTCTGAATATCAAAGATCTGGTATGGGACAGAGAAATGTGTGAACTGTTTGGAATTCCGATGAAAGCACTTCCTCAGATCTGTGATTCAGATTCCACATTCGGATATACAGACCTGGAAGGATACCTGGATAAAGAAATTCCAATCTGTGGAATCCTCGGTGATTCTCATGGAGCCCTTTACGGACATAACTGCAGACAGGCAGGCGGAATCAAAACTACTTACGGAACAGGATCTTCCGTAATGATGAACACAGGTGAGACACCATTCTTCAGTGAACATGGTTTATCTACTTCCCTTGCATGGAGAATCAAAGGAAAAGCTTCTTATGTATTAGAAGGAAATATCAATTATACAGGAGCCGTTATTTCCTGGCTGAAAGATAACCTTCACATGATTTCCTCTCCGGGAGAAACAGAAGAACTGGCAAGAAAAGCAGATCCAAATGATCATACATATATTGTACCTGCTTTTTCAGGACTGGGAGCTCCATGGTGGAGAGATGACATTTACGCAAGTATTTCAGGAATGAGCAGAACAACTGGAAGAGAAGAAATTGTAAAAGCAGGATGTGAATGCATCGCTTATCAGATCAATGATGTAATTGATGCAATGAGAAAAGATTCAGAAATTGATATTTCGCAGATGTGTGTAGATGGAGGTCCTACCAGGAATAAATATCTGATGCAGTTCCAGAGCGATATCTCACAGACAGAAATCAAGATTCCAGATGCAGAAGAACTTTCAGTGATCGGAGCCGGATATCTGGCAGGAGAATCTGCCGGATACTATGAACCAGACGATATTTATAAGGCAATTACCTATAACTTCTTTGAAACAGAGATGCCGGAGCAGGAAAGAAATGAAAAGGTTCAGGGATGGAATGAAGCAGTAGAGATGCTTCTGAAAAAGTAAACAGGAGGTATGAAAAAATGGATGCAGAGAAAAAGAAGAAGTTGATGATACAAGCTTCTGAGATAAGAGAAAAAACAGTAGAACTGATCTATCACGGTGGAGGCGGACACATCGGAGGAGACTTATCAGAGACAGACGTGATGGTTGTTCTTTTTGACAAGATGAAACATGATCCGAAAAATTCGAAATGGGAAGGCAGAGATTATTTTATCCTCAGCAAAGGGCATTCAGCTGAAACCTATTATTCTCTCCTGAACAGATATGGCTATATTGGACAGAAAGAAATGGATGAATTTGGAAGCTTCGGTGCACTTCTCGGAGGGCATCCGAACAAGAAAGTAAACGGAGTAGAAGCAAATACAGGATCTCTTGGACATGGGCTTGGATTTGCGACAGGTATCGCCATTGCACTGAAGAAGAATGAAAAAAATAATCACGTTTATGTTATTACCGGTGACGGTGAACTTGCAGAAGGAAGCAACTGGGAAGCGTTAATGTCAGCAGCAAAATATAAACTGGATAATCTTACATGGATTGTAGACAGAAATCATTTACAAATTAGTGGAAATACAGAAGATGTAATGCCAATCGAGAACCTGAAAGAAAAAGCAGAAGCTTTCGGATTCAAGACAATCGAGATTAATGGTCATGATTATGATGAGATTTCAGATGCGTTGGATACCAGAGAAGAAGGAAAGCCGGTATGCGTCATTGCAAACACGATCAAAGGAAAAGGACTTGCATGTGCAGAAAATCAGGCAGGATGGCATCATAAGACACCAAGTCTGGAGCAGGTGGAACAGTTAAAAGAAGATATGGCTGAATACAGAAAGGAACTGGCATGATGGGAAAAGAAGCTTTGAGTAGTGCTTTTTCTGAGATGATTCTGGAAGAAGCTAAGAAAGATAAAAATATTATGGTAGTATGTACGGACTCAAGAGGCTCAGCAAAACTTGGAGCTTACCCGGATGAACTCCCGGAGCAGTTCGTAGAGATGGGAATCGCAGAACAGAACAGCGTTACAGTTTCCGCAGGTATGGCTTATATGGGAAAGAAAGTATTTACCATCGGCCCGGCAAGCTTTTACAGCATGCGTTCTGCAGAACAGGTAAAAGTAGATATTGCTTATTCTCATAATAATGTAACAGTGATCGGAATCAGCGGAGGAATCAGCTATGGTGCTCTTGGTGCAACACACCATTCACTTCAGGATATTTCCCTGATGCGTGCGATTCCGGGACTGACAGTAATGATCCCGTCTGATGCCGTACAGATGAGAAAGATCACAAAAGAACTTCTGGAATCTCCTAGACCAACTTATATCAGAATTGCAAGAAGCGGAGTTCCGGTAATCTATGATGAAAATACAGAATTCAAGATTGGAAAAGCAAAACGCCTGACAGACGGTAAAGATGCAGCGATCATTGTATGCGGACAGCTTGTTGCAACAGCACTTCAGGCAGCAGAGGAACTGAAAGAAGAAGGAATCAACGTTTCTGTAGTAGATATGTTTACCATCAAACCGCTGGATACAGAGATGATCGAAACAGTAGCAAAAGAATGCGGATGTATCCTTACACTGGAAGAACACAGTATCTACGGCGGACTTGGCGGTGCAGTTGCAGAAGTTGCAGCACAGACAGAAATGGTACCGTTAGATATTTGTGGAATCCCTGATGAGGATGTACCGAATGGTACAGATCAGGAAGTCTTCAAGTACTATAAGATGGATGTACAGGGAATCAAAGACAGAGTAAAAATTCTGATCAGACAAAAAAAGTAAGTAATAATAAATAATAACATCATATAAAAACAATGTAATGTAGGAGGAAGAAAACAATGGAAGGAACAATGAAAGTCTGCGTACTGACAGGACAGAGACAGCTTGAGTGGACAGAGAGAGAAATCCCGCAGCCGGCAGCAGGAGAACTTCAGATCAAACTGGAGTATGTAGGAATCTGTGGATCTGATCTTCATTTCTTTGATCAGGGAAGACTGGCAAACTGGGAACTGGACGGACCTCTTGCTCTGGGACATGAGCCGGGCGGAGTTGTTACAGCAATCGGTGAAGGCGTAACAGGATTCGAGGTCGGTGACAAAGTTGCTATTGAACCTGCAGTACCATGTGGCAAATGTGAAGCCTGCAGAACAGGTCATTACAACCTTTGCCCGGATGTAAAGATGCTGGCAATTCCTCACGAAAGAGACGGTGTTTTCTCTGAGTACTGTACACATGACGCAACAATGTGCTACAAACTTCCGGAGAACATGGATACTATGGAAGGCGGACTTCTGGAGCCATTAACAGTAGGTATGCATGGAACAGAACTTTCCGATGCCAAACTTGGTGAGACTGCAATTGTTCTTGGATGTGGATGTATCGGTCTGTGTACCATCATGAGCCTGAAAGCCAGAGGCGTAACAGAAATCTATGCAGCAGACGTACTGGACAAACGTCTGGAAAAAGCACTGGAAGTAGGTGCAACAAGAGTATTTAACAGCACAAGAGAAAGCATTGAAGAATTTGCAAAAACACTTCCGGGTGGCGGAGCTGATCAGGTTTACGAATGTGCAGGAAACAGAATCACAACATTACAGACCTGCAGATTGATCAAACGTGCAGGAAAAGTTACTCTGACAGGTGTTTCTCCGGAACCTGTACTTGAACTGGATATCGCTACATTAAATGCAATGGAAGGAACAATCTATTCCGTATACAGATACAGAAACCTGTATCCAAAGGCAATCAAAGCAGTATCCGGTGGACTGATCCCGTTAAAGAAAATCGTTTCTCATGTATTTGATTTCAAAGATTGCATCCATGCGATTGAATACAGCAATGATCATAAAGATGAAGTAATCAAGGGCGTAATTAAATTTTAAGGTTACTGATCAGAAAATTAAATAAAGGAAAAATAAAAACACTATTTTAAATCCAAGGAGGAAACGAAAATGAAAAAAAGACTAATGGCAATCACATTTGCAGCATTAATGGCAACATCCATGATGGGATCTACAGTATTTGCAGCAACAGACGGTGGAAGCGTAGCTGGAAAAACATCTCTAGCAGATGCAGACTTTGATACAGACTATCAGCCACAGAAAGACGAATATAAGATCTACTGCACATACAAAAACATCCACAGCTGGTATGATGCAATCAAAACTGGTGTAGATGCAGCTGTAGCAGATCTCAAAGATAAAGGCGTTACAATTGACTATGAATGGTATGGACCGGCACAGCCGGATGCAGTTGACCAGGTAAACTCAATTGAAACAGCAGTAGGACAGGGATATGACCTGATCGCTGTAGACGTTAATCAGGCAGATACTACTGCAAAAGCAATTGATACAGCAGTAGATGCAGGCGTTAAAGTTGCAACATTTGGAACTGTTGACGTACCAGACTGCAAGAGAAGCTTCTTCGTAGGAAATGATGATCCATACGGAGATGGAGAAGCACTCGCAAAAGCAGTATGTGAGAAGATGGGTGGAAAAGGACAGATCGCACTTCTTGGCGGTACAATGGGCGCAGAATCTCATGAGCAGAGACTTCAGGCATTCAAAGATGTTATTGCTACATATCCGGATATCGAAGTAGTAGATGAGCAGAGAGATGATGACTCTGTAGAAAAAGCAATCAGCTTAACAGAATCCTGGTTGCAGGCATATCCGGATCTGGGCGGTATCCTCTGCAACAACATGTCCAACCCTGTTGGCGCATGTCAGGCTGTAACAGATGCAGGTAAAGCAGGCGATATCATTATTGGTGGTATGGATCATGATCTTCGTACTCTGAACTATCTGAAAGACGGTACATTATATGTAGCTCAGGTTCAGAACTGCTATGATATGGGATACAAATTAATCTGGAACGCTGTTAAGACTATCGACGGCGAAACAGTAGACGAAGTTACAGACGTTGGATCAACATCCGTATACGCTGACGATGCAGACAACTATATTACCATGCTTTATGGAGAGGATGCAGATACAGATGCAGAATAAGAATGATAATCTTATCATCGAAATGAAGGATATCAGTAAGTTTTTTCCGGGCACCAGAGCTCTGGATCACGTAAGTCTGAAACTGAGAAAAGGTGAAATCCATGCACTGGTAGGAGAGAACGGAGCCGGAAAAAGTACTCTTATGAATATCCTTACCGGACAGCTTACAAAAGATGGCGGGGAAGTCTTCATGGAAGGAGAGCCGTTAAGGCTCTCTTCTCCACAGGACGCATTAAAAAAGAATATTGTATTAGTGCCACAGGAACTGAATCTTATTCCTGAAGCTAGTGTGACTGAGAATATTTTTCTGGGGAATGAATTCTGTTCCAAAGGTATGATTGACTGGAAAAAGTCTCACGAAAAAGCCAAAGAACTTCTGAAAGTATTAAACGTAGATATTGATGTGACACAGCCGGTTAAGAAATTATCTGCAGCTTATCAGCAGATGGTATCTATCGCACATGCTCTTACCTATACACCAAAGGTTTTGATCTTGGATGAGCCGACAGCTGTACTGACAAACATAGAGGCACAAAATCTGTTTAATTCTATGCATCGTTTAAAAGAACAAGGAACTGCCATGGTATTTATCACTCATCATCTTGATGAAGTCATGGAAGAAACAGATAGAATTACCATTATGAAGGATGGACAGCTGGTAGAAGAAGTTCCAACTTCAGAGATTACGAAAGAAGAAATGATCACAAAAATGGCCGGTAAAAAGGTCAATGTGGCAAAACATATCAAACGTACCTATTCAAAGGAGAAGTTCTTTGAAGCCAAGAATCTTACCAGAACAGGTGAATTTGAGAATGTGAGTTTTGATGTGAAAAAAGGTGAGATACTCTGTGTAGCTGGACTTGTAGGTGCCGGACGTACAGAAATCTTCAAATGCGTCTTTGGAATTACAGAGAAAGAGCCGGGCGGACATACTTTCATTGAAGGAAAAGAAGTGAATATCAAATCTCCAATCGAAGCAATCAAATACGGAATGGGATATGTTTCAGAGGAAAGACGTCATGATGGAATTACTCCTGGAATGTCAGTAAAAGAAAATATGATCCTTCCATCCTATGGACAGATGACAAAGAATGGTCTGATTGATTATAAAAAGATTACAGAAATCGTTGACCAGTATATTGATTCCATGTCTATCAAGACAGCATCAAGAGAAACGCTGATCAAAAACCTTTCCGGTGGTAACCAGCAGAAAGTTATCGTAGCCAGATGGATGGCAAAGAATGTAAAAATGCTGATTCTGGATGAGCCGACACGAGGCATTGACGTAAATGCAAAAGGTGAGATCTACGACCTTATCCGTACACTTGCAGACAACGGCGTAGCAGTAGTTGTAATCTCTTCAGAAATGGAAGAGGTTCTGGCACTTGCAGACCGTATTATGGTCATTCATGCAGGAAAAGTCAGTGGATTCATTGACCAGGTGGAAACAACCTCACAGGAAGATGTCCTGAAGGTGGCATTTCAATAACAGGGGGATCTCGTATCATGAACAGTTTAAAGAAATTTATAAAATCTACAGCAGGAATGGTATTTATCGTAACCGTTCTTGTTGGAATTGCAGTACATATAGCAACAGGAAACTTTTTTACATCTTATAACATCAGTACACTCTCAAGAGCTGCTTCTTTTGCCATTATTGTTGGTTTTGGACAGACAATTGTACTTCTCACAGGAGGAATCGACCTTTCTGTAGCAACTATTGGTCAGGTTTGTGGTATGGCAAGTGCAATTTTTATGGTAAATTATGGAATGAATCCATATCTTGCTATTATCATTGCCAGCCTGATGGGTATCGTTCTTGGTGCGGTAAACGGTTTCTTTATTGCTTATTTTAAAATGACACCATTTATCGTAACTTTGGCAACTATGCAGATTTATAAAGGTATTGTATACGTTATCACGAAAGGTATGCCAATCACAGGTATGCCGGAAAATGCACAGAACCTCGCGAACGGAATTATCGGTGGAGTACTTCCTAAGATTGTTGTTATGATGATCCTGATTTGTGTGATCCTTACAGTCATGCTTAACAGAACAAAGTTCGGACGTCATATCTACGCACTTGGCGGCAACCGTAAATGTGCAAAGATTGTAGGTATCCCTACAGAAAAAGTAGAAATGTTAGTATACTGCCTGAGTGGTCTTCTCGCTGCATTTGCAGGTGTTATGATGGCATGTAAGCTTGCTTCTTTTCAGGCAAGTATTGGTGAAAGCTGGCAGATGGATTCCATCACAGCAGCAGTACTTGGTGGTACTTCCATGGCAGGTGGTATCGGAACTGTTGTCGGAACTATCTTTGGTGGTCTCTTAAGCAGTGTTATCAGTACATGTATTACATTGCTGAGAATCTCTTCCTACTGGCAGACAATCGTTACAGGTGCAGTTGTACTGATCGCTGTACTCATTGACGCAGTAAAAGATAATCCTGCAATTCAGGAAAAAATTCAGAGAAAACGCAGAAGCAAAGGAAAAAATTAAGATGCGTAGTTACGCAGCGAAATTTAAATTACAGAGAAGAAAAAGGCAGTCGGTTTAAATTTCCGACTGCCTTTTGTGTTAACGTCCGGAGAGAGACATGGTATATGCGTTTGCAGCTGATTTCCAGGTTTTACCTCCGGCTCTTTTGTTTGCAATAACTTTAATTCCGTACTTGACGTTTTTTGTCATATTGGTAAGGGTAAAGGAAGTAGATGTTGTTGTTCTTACTTTTTTGTAGGAGCCGGTTCCAGGGTATTTTATGTAAACAGCGTAGTTATTTGCACCTGCAACTTTATTCCATTTTACTTTCATGGTACTGTTGGTGTTTCCGGCTTTCTGAAGAACGATTCCCATGGAAATATATCTGGTGGTCGGTGTTGTGGTTACGTAACGTTTGTTATTCAGAAGAAGGTAAGGATAAATTCTTACCTGATAAAAGGTGTTTTTGTTTAACGGCAGGGTAAAGGACGGTCTGCTATAGTATTTGGTGATAAGTTTGTGAGTGGCAGAACTCTGATATATAACTTTGTAACCTGAGATAGAGTTTGCCGGATTTACAGTATTCATATTAAAGGTATAACCACCTGCGGATGCGTAAGAGGTTTTGACAGTTACGCGGGAGTAAAGGGTTGTGCATCCGGCGATGCGTGATGAAATCGATGTTCCGGATGAAGTTAAAGCTGTAATCCTTACTTTGTAGGCTGAGCCTGCTTTTAATTTGTTGATCCTTGCTTTGTTGCGGCTATTGTCAAAGTAACCAAGCAGTTTGTAGGAACCAGAACTGAAAGGACTGATACTGATTGCGTATTTTGCAGCGTTTGTAACCGGAGTCCACTGGACAGTCACAGAACTTTCAGAAGCGGCAATCTGTGCGATTCCAGCCTGAGAGGTAAGATAAGAAGCACCTGTAGCCTGCGCGTCGGAATCATCAACAGAAGGGGTATCCGTTTGTTCCTGAGATAATTCAGCAGACTGTTCGACCGGCATAAGCTGTGCAGTTGCTGCAAAAGCTGTAGCTGCGGTTGAGAATGTAAGAACTGCGCTGAGAGCGATGCTTGCAAAGAACTTTTTAAAACTTTTTGCTTTCATAGTAAAACCTCCTTTTTTGAAGTGCAAAGCGAGATAAAAAATCGTTTTGCAGATAGTACGCCGGAGCATGCCATCTGAGCAGCTTTAAATAATAAAAAAGCTCCGTTAATGTTTGATTTATTGTAACATAACGGAGCTGAATTTCTGTAATTTGTCGTTGCGGGTAGTGGTTACTCATCCCATCCGTCATACATGCGGATGTTGACCTGAATATTTCTTACAATATCTCCCTCCAGCAGATCCAGATCGGATTCATCGGAAATTGCAGGGAGATCCATCTCATCTTCCATTACTTCTGCATAAATCCAGTTATAAGCAGCCTCGTTTGCATTATCGATCGCATCGTCGAGAGTGTCGCCTTCAGCTTCACAACAGGCAAGATCCGGAAAAAATGCTTTATATCTGCCTTCTTCATTTTTGCGGAAAACCGCAGGATATATAAATTTCATTGGTAAGAACCCCTTTCTGCTTTACGTTTATACTTAGAATAGTATATAATACATTCATATATTCATCAAGAATAAAAAAAGAGTTATTGGTAACAGAAGGGGTTATATAGTATGCTGACAATAGAAATGGATAATTTTGACCTGGGGCAGATCTGCAGATCCGGGCAGTGCTTTCGGATGGATCAGATCGGTGATGACCGTTACCGGGTGATTGCGGGAGATAAATATCTGGAACTGACTCAGGAGAGAGGAATTGTCAATTTCTTTTGTCCGGAAGAAGATTTCATTTTCTTCTGGATCAGGTATTTTGATCTGGATTGTGATTACAGTGAATATATAAATATGATAAATCCAAGGGATAAATATCTGACAGCAGCAGGAGAGATGGGAAGCGGAATCCGCATTCTGCAGCAGGATCTGTGGGAGATGATTATTTCATTCCTGATCTCTCAGCAGAATAATATTACAAGAATAAAGAAGTGTATTGAAAATATCAGCCGGGAATTTGGAGTAAGAAAAACAAGCAGCACAGGTGCAGAATATTATGCGTTTCCGACTGCAGAGGCATTGGCTTTGGCAACAGAAGAACAGCTTCGGGAGTGTAATCTGGGATACAGAGCAAAATATGTGTTGGACACAGCCAGAAAAGTCTGTTTCGGAGATATTTCACTTAACAGTCTGCATGATATGACTTATAAAGCTGCACGAAAAGAACTGCTGGGGCTGTATGGAGTTGGTGAGAAAGTAGCTGACTGTATTTGTCTTTTCGGATTGCATCAGCTGGATGCATTTCCCGTAGATACTCACATCCGCCAGGCGTTGGATGCTCATTATAAACGGGGATTTCCAAACAGACGTTATAAGAGCTGCCGGGGCGTGATGCAGCAGTATATATTTTATTATGAACTGATGAAGTAACAATTCAGCAGATAACGATGGAATAGTTATTTGATGAAGGTCAGAAAACAAAGAGGAGGAATGTTATTATGGAAATCGGAGCAATGTTAGACGAATTAAGAGAAAAAGCACTGAAAGACCGTAACATCTGGCAGGAACTGATGGATACCAGAAAGGCGGAACAGCCGCTTGCCGCTTTCTGCGCGAAGTGTCGGGAACTGGGATATCAGATTTATGAGATGGATCTGATCACAGCCGGAGAAGAATTTTATGCTACCATGCGAAGAAGTACCAACGGTGGAGGTGAAAACTCTCCGAAGCTTGCAGGGGAAGACGATTTCTATGAACTTTTTCTTCGCAAGCCTTGAGGAGCACATTTAGGCAAATAAGAAAGTCCTCATCTGCTGAGCTAGAGTGTGTCTGAAAAATCATTCCCGCAATCTGCACGCCCCACTTTGCGGGATATTTCACCCGAATTCAGTTGCCGTAGCCCACTACGGCGCCCTCATCCGGGCAAAATATCCCACAAATTGTGACGCACAT
>ENA-OQJK01000114-OQJK01000114.1-human-gut-metagenome-genome-assembly--contig:-NODE-114-length-17838-cov-3.095082_pt1 | contig 17838 bp, 18 predicted proteins | sample MGYA00242605_ERZ504771 | MGnify/ENA primary metagenome ERZ504771 (study PRJEB26092, sample SAMD00036353) | human gut metagenome | host: Homo sapiens | study: EMG produced TPA metagenomics assembly of... | reverse complement strand
CCACCAAAATGTCAGATTCATGACCTCATTGTGTTCTTTTTATATACAGACAGATTTTGTCATTTAATAAGGAAATCTTTCCTAAAATCATAATCTTTCTGTTTTTTTATTAGTATTTTTGTATAAAAAGTACCATTTTTCTATAAATCAGCCAGATGAATATTCGCAATCTGATTCATTACCTGCTCATATATTTTTCTGAAATTGTGTTATTTTATGTCATGATTCTGATACTTACTTCATGTTTCTTATTTCCGAAAGATCTCATTTCCGATATAATTTCCATACAATATTTATGGAAGGAGAAAAATGTTGAAACATATTAAGTTTATTGATAATCATGGAAGCTTTTGTGTGAACAGACCGGAAAATACCAGTTATCTTTATTTTCCTCTTGCATCAGAAGCAGGTCTGAAAAGTTCCGTCACACCAGTGCTTGGAGGTGACAGCAAAATTGATCAGGATACCTTCCTGCTGGAACCGGTCAGTTCCGAAAATCTTCATAACAATCGTTCTTCCAGAAATTTCTGGATCGTAAAAGAAGGACACATTCCTTATTCAGTAACAGGTTCCTCTGCTCAGCAGGAAGCCGACCGTTTTACTGACAGGCAGGAAGACAGTGAACTAACCGCCGGATTCATGTGGCAGACTTTGAAAAGGGCTTCCAGAGAACTTGGGCTCATCTCCACAGTTACTTCTTTTATCCCCAAAAGTGATAATGTGGAGATTATGTATGTGACGGTTGAAAACCAGACAGATACTGTACAGAAATTTACTGCATATGGTGCAATTCCTGTTTACGGAAGAAGTGCGGATAACATTCGTGATCATCGAAATGTCACTTCCATGCTCCATCGTATCGAGACAACAGAACATGGAATCAACGTCTGCCCCACCATGTCATTTGACGAGCGGGGACATCAGCCAAATCATAAAATCTATTATGTAAATGGCTGTTCCGGAAAGGGAGAAAATCCGATTTCCTATTATCCGACTGTAGAAGATTTTATCGGAGAAGGTGGTACCTATACACATCCACGCACAGTATATGAAGGATATAAAGGAGTTCCCGCACACAGTCTGGCAGCAGGAAAGGAAGCAATGGGTGCTTTCTGTTTCTCATCTTTCACACTGGCTCCGGTGAAAAAACAGACTTTATTTTATTATCAGGTATTGCCGACAGTAAAGAAGAAATTGAAAATATTTTTGAAAAATACAATACTTCCGATAAAGTAAAAAAATGCACTGGAAGAAACCAGAATTTACTGGAAAAAACAGGTTAACGTTGACTTCCACACACAGGATCCTGACTTTGACAGTTATATGAAATGGGTAAGTTTCCAGCCATTCCTGCGCCGTTTATTTGGCTGTTCTTTCCTTCCTCATCATGATTACGGACGTGGTGGACGCGGATGGCGTGATCTGTGGCAGGATTGTCTTTCTCTTCTGCTGATGAATCCTCAGAATGTAGGTACCATGATTGAAAAGAATTATGGTGGCGTACGTATTGATGGTACAAATGCTACTATTATCGGAGACGGTGACGGCAATTTTATCGCTGACAGAAACGGAATCGCACGTGTATGGATGGATCATGCACTCTGGCCGCTAATCACGACCAGTCTTTATATTAATCAGACCGGAGATATAGAGATCCTTAAGAAACAGGTTCCTTATTTTAAAGATGCACAAACCATGCGCGGCACAGAAATTGATACTCTCTGGAATGACGCATATGGAAATAAACAGCGCACCGAAGACGGTCAGGTATATACCGGAAGTGTTCTGGAGCACATTCTGATCCAGCAGCTTGCCGCTTTTTATGATGTAGGTGTTCATAATATTTACCGTCTCCGCGGAGCTGACTGGAACGATGCCCTGGATATGGCAGCAGAAAATGGTGAAAGTGTTGCCTTTACCTGTGCTTATGCGGGCAATCTCCATACTCTTGCTTCCATATTACGCCTTATGGAATCTGCAGGCGAAACCAGTATCCCGCTGTCAGAGGAAATTGAAATCCTGCTGAACGACCAGACAGATATGTTTGACAGTGTATCTGAAAAGAAAAAGATTCTTACTGAATATGCCAAAAGCTGCAGGCATAACCTGAGCGGCAGAAAGAAAAACTTCTCTCTCTCCACACTTGCTGCCAACCTGATCCAGAAATCCAACTGGCTGACAGATCATATCCGTTCACAGGAATGGATTGATGGCAAAGACAACGAAGAAGGATGGTATAACAGCTATTACGATAATCATGGAGAGGCAGTGGAAGGCTTCCACCATGAACAGGTGCGTATGATGCTCACGGGCCAGGTTTTCTCTATTATGGGAAATGTTGCCACTGATGCGCAGATCAGAAAAATCGTAAAAAGCGCAGATCATTATCTTTACAGAAAAGAAATTGGCGGTTACCGCCTGAACACAGATTTTCAGGAACTGAAGTTTGATATGGGACGTATGTTCGGTTTCGCTTATGGCGAAAAAGAAAACGGTGCTGTTTTCTCTCATATGGCAGTTATGTATGCAAATGCCTTATATCAGAGAGGCTTTGCAAAAGAAGGCTGGAAAGCATTGCGTTCTCTGTCTGATACAGCTCTCGACTTTGATACCAGCCATATTTACCCGGGAATTCCTGAATATTTCTGTTCAGACGGACGTGGTATGTATCATTATCTGACAGGTGCTGCAAGCTGGTATCTTTTTACCATGATCACAGAGGTCTTTGGTGTCCGTGGAGTTTTCGGAAACCTTCTGGTTCATCCAAAACTTCTGGCAGAACAGTTCGATGAAGCAGGAACTGCTTCTGTCTCTGTTACTTTTGCAGGAAAACAGTTCCATGTTACCTACCGAAACACAGACAGAAAAGATTATGGTTCTTATCATATCGCCGCTGCGGACTGCGACAAAACAGCAATAGAAATCGTAGAAGATTCCCATATTATGATCTCCAGAGAATTTATTAACAACCTCTCTTCTGATCTTCATGAAATTACAGTGACACTTGCCTGAAAACAATAGCTGCTCAGCCTCCATAAAAAGCAGGCGACAGGCAGTTATAAATATTGTTCTAACAGAAAGGATTTACTATATGAAATACGGATATTTTGACAATGAAAAACCGAGAATACGTGATTACTAATCCGGCAACACCTGCACCATGGGTAAACTATCTGGGTTCCCCGGAGTACGGTGCAATCATTTCCAATAATGCAGGGGGCTACAGTTTTGCAAAATCCGGTGCAAACGGACGTATCCTGCGCTATGTTTTTAATAACTTTGACCAGCCGGGACGTTACATTTACATTCGCGATGACAGATCATCAGACTTCTGGTCTGCATCCTGGCAGCCTGTAGGCAAAGATCTGGCTCAGTATAAGAGCGAATGCCGTCACGGAATCGGTTATACAAAAATTTCTGCCGACTACAGCGATATTCACTCAGAAGCCCTTTACTATGTTCCTCTTGGAAAAAGTTATGAAGTATGGGCATTATCTGTGACCAATCATTCTGATCACGAAAGGAATCTGACTCTCAGCGGATATGCAGAGTTTACCAACCACAGCAATTACGAACAGGATCAGGTTAATTTACAGTACTCTCTTTTTATTTCTCGTACACTGTTCGAAGGAAACAGGATTACTCAGCAGATTCATGGAAATCTTGATGCAATTCCTGAAAATGAGAACGTAGATGAGAAAAATGTGACAGAACGTTTCTTTGGACTTGCAGGTGCTGAAGTTTCTTCTTACTGTGGGGACAAAAATGAATTTCTCGGAAGTTACCATGGATATGGAAACCCTGAAGGTATTGTCTGTGGTGATCTTGGTGATAAGACAAGCTATAATGAAAACTCCTGTGGTGCTCTCTCCTGCAAAATAACTCTTAAAGCAGGTGAAACCAGAACAATTGCTTTTCTTCTTGGAATGAAACCGTCATCTGAAGCTGCTGAAGTAATCAGATGTTACGAAAATCCGGCTCCAACTGTAGCAGAAGAACTGGAAACATTAAAAGCTGACTGGAACAGTAAGCTTGATAATCTTAAAGTCAGCACTCCAAGTCCGGAATTTGATACTATGATTAATACCTGGAACGCATACAACTGTTTTATGACTTTCATCTGGTCCCGTGCAGCTTCCTTCATTTACTGTGGACTCAGAAATGGATACGGATACAGAGATACTGTACAGGATATTCAGGGAATCATCCATCTGGCACCGGAAATGGCACTGGAAAAGATTCGTTTCATGCTGTCTGCGCAGGTAAATAACGGTGGCGGACTCCCTCTTGTCAAGTTTACTCACACACCAGGAAAAGAAGATACTCCGGATGATGCTTCTTATGTACAGGAAACCGGCCATCCGGCTTACCGTGCAGATGATGCATTATGGCTTTTCCCAACTGTATATAAATATATTTCAGAAACCGGAAACACTGCTTTTCTTGATGAAGTGATTCCTTTTGCCAACAAAGATGAAGCTACTGTATACGAGCATCTGAAACGTGCAGTTGCCTTCTCCCTTGATCACCTTGGACCTCACGGAATGCCCGCCGGACTTTATGCAGACTGGAATGACTGTCTCCGTCTGGGTGCAAACGGAGAATCTTCTTTTGTTGCTTTACAGTTCTATTATGCAATGACAATCCTGAAAATCTTTGCCGAATATAAAAAAGATACAGAATATGTACAGTATCTTGAAGAAACTCAGAAAGCATTTGGCGAAAAAGTTCAGGAACTGTGCTGGGATAACGACCGCTTCGTACGTGGTTATACAGAAGCCGGAGAAAGGATCGGTGAAGCTGCTGCTCCTGAAGCAAATATGTGGCTGAATCCTCAGAGCTGGGCTGTCATCAGTGGTCTTGCCAGCCCTGAACAGGGAGACGCTGCACTGAACAATGTATACGAACGTCTAAACACAAAATATGGTGCGATCCTTATGGATCCGCCTTATCATGCGCATGCTTTCGATGGTGCACTGGCAGTTATCTATAATCAGGGTACCAAAGAAAACTCCGGTATTTTCTCCCAATCCCAGGGCTGGCTGATTCTTGCTGAAGCACTCCGCGGTCATGGAGAACGTGCTTTTACTTATTTTATGGAAAATTCTCCTGCTGCGCAGAATGACTGTGCCGAAATCCGTCGTCTTGAACCATACTGCTATGGTCAGTTTACAGAGGGAAAAGCAAGCAAACACTTTGGACGCTCTCATGTTCACTGGCTGACAGGAACTGCTTCTACTGTAATGGTAGGATGTGTGGAAGGTATCCTCGGACTTCGCCCTGATCTTGAAGGACTTCGACTGTCTCCTTCTGTGCCAAAAAGCTGGAAACACTTTGAGATTGAGAAAGTTTTCCGTGGAAAACAGCTTCATATCTCTGTAGAAAATCCAGACGAAAAAGAATCTGGCTGCTGCAGTCTGGTTCTTAACGGACAGAAATTAGCAGATAATTATATCCCTGAAAACCTTCTTCAGGATAAGAACGAAGTCATATTAACTCTTTAATCCCCCGATATTACCAGATGAAAATAAGCGGCCGGCTTACAGAAAATTTATATTCCCTGTAAGCTAGCCGCCTGTTTTACTTATCTTAATATTTTGATTAATCCTGTTCTTTTTTCAGTTCCGACTCTGATGCGACACAAAGTTCTTTTTCTATATCCCAGTGTATCATATAATGTTCATCCCTGTATTTACCCGGTGTCATTCCCGTAACTTCCCTAAACTGCTGGATGAAATGACTCTGGGAAGAAAAGGAAAGACGGTTTGCAATCTCAATGATCGGATAATCACTGTACTGCAAAAGATTTTTCGCCATTTCTATCTTCTGTCTGCGGATATAGGCACTGACCGATATTCCTGTTTCTTTTTTAAATAATCTGGAGAGATAGCTCGCAGATACTCCAAGTGAATCTGCAAGATCTTCTATTGTAATTCGTTCTTTGATATGAGAATAAATGTATTCTTTACTTGCGTTGATATGTTTAGAATAAGTGTTGTCTCTGAAATATCTGCGCATTTTTTCAGTATAATCCATCACCATCTCATCATGAAGGCTCTGAACCTCTTCTACTGTATGAATGCCATCCAGCTTTTGAATATAAAAATCACTCAAGCGAAATGCCTGTTCCATCTCCATTCCATTTTGTTTACAGAGTCTGGTTATCATTGCGGTAGTGATAACAAAATGATATTTCATATTTGTGACCGCATTCTTTGACAGTACTCCCACACCATCACACTCTGTAAATCTCTGCCGTTCACAATTCTTCTTAACAGTTTTTATATCTCCACTTGCAACTGCACGATAGAACAATAATTCCTCTGTCGGTTCTCTGTGCTTAATTTCATCAAACTCATCTTCTGCCTCAAAAAGAAGCCATTCGTTCTGATAACTCATATGTCTCTCCTACGCCAATGCCAGCAATTCTTTTCCTTCTTTCAGTCTCTCATAAAACTGTATGTAGAAATCCTGATTTTGATCATATGGTTTGAGATAGAATCTGTTCACCACAAAGAGGTTCAGATTTCTGATCAGATCTGGATCCTCAGCATTGTACAGTACTTCCTGCACATCCAGCAGAAAATAATGCCAGTCATTTACAAATTTCTCATAATTTTTCAGATTCGGTGTGTCGATCCATTTTTTTACCTTGATTTTACTTCTGTTTGTTTTGGGACATTCATGGATCTGAAGAATATATTTAAAATTGCCATTCTCGTAGAATCTTCCCAGCGGGAATAATCTGCAGAATCCCGGCCGAATAGAGTGGATGTGACAGCGTCCTTCACTGTTAAGGAATATACACTGTTCCTTAACTCCTGTCATCCGAAGATGCGGAAGGATATTTCCATCTGTCACTCCCAGTTCCAGATATTCCTGTAAAAGCTGCTCTGCTGATTTCTGTAATCCTGCCGACAATCTGTATACATCATATGGATCCAGGAGCACAGAATCTCCCATTCCCTGACAACAGTCACAGCAGCCTTCACAGTCATGGCAGTCTGCCTTTACCATATCATTAGAATCATATAATTTACCATCCGAAATCTCTTCCAGTGTCTGTTCTCTGCGCATATGCTATGCTTTTTCCTTTCTCTCAAAAAGCCTCTAATCCTGTAACACCCCAGTCTGAAGCAAGATCTTTCATACCTTCCAAAACTTCCTCCCTTGAATATCCGTTATCATCCAGGAAATCTCCGTCCATATCATTCAGATACAAATAAAAGGTCAGTGCCAGTTCCAGATAGTCTACATCATCTTCTACCATACCCATATATAATTCGTTTTCTGCTTCATTGATCTTGCCTTCTTCTGCCAGTTTCATAATTGTAGCAAAAAGCCGGTCTGCCTCTGTGTAATCTGCTTCCTTCTCCGGAAGTTTGTAATTGGGCTGCTGCTCATGAAGCAGAAGCTTCGCGATCAGTCTTCCTACGTCCTGAATATTTCTTATCATATGATCATCCTGTACTGCCATAATATTATCTTCCCTTCTTTTTTATTTTACATGGTACATCGTTTCGTAAATAACTATACCTATCGCATAGAATGCGGATTCGCAGACAAGAGAGTGATATAGTTATTCCAGTTTTAATCCTGCCAGTGCCTGTGCAAATGCATTATTCACCGGCTCCTTGGCTTCTTTCTGCTGCTGTCTCATATATTTTTGAACATCACGCTTATTGACTCCTGCTCCCTCTTTGGCTCTTCTCGCCTGAAAAGCAGAAAGCTTTTCTTTATAGCCGCAGACACAGATAAATGTCTCTTCTTTGCCTTTCACATACATTTCCATACGTTTATGACACTTGGGACAACGGGCATTGGTAGTTCTGGACAGGGTTTCTTTATAACCGCACTCTCTGTCCTGACATACCAGCATCTTTGCATTCTTTCCGTTAACTGCCAAAAGCTTCTTTCCGCAGTTCGGACAGATCTTGTTTGTGAGATTGTCATGACGAAAAGTTCCCTGTCCGGTTTTGATCTCATCTACAATGTCACAGGTATAGTTCCTGATTTCTTTCAGGAAGGTTTCCTGTTTCATTTTACCTTTTGCAATATTTCCAAGCTTCATCTCCCAGTCTGCGGTCAGTTCCGGCTTGCGCAGTTCCTCGGGTACCAGTTCCAGAAGCTGCTTTGCCTTGGAGGTCAGATGGATTTCATTGCCTTTTTTCTCCATCAGAAAGCTGTTAAACAATTTCTCAATAATATCGGCCCTTGTAGCAACTGTCCCCAGACCACCTGTCTCACCGAGAGTTTTCGCTGCCTTTGTATCATGACTCTCCATATAGCGCACCGGATTCTCCATTGCTGCAAGAAGCGTTGCTTCTGTGAATCTTGCAGGTGGCTTTGTCCTGCCTGTATTCATGGATACATTCTCTATATGCAGTCTCTCACCTTTCTTCATCTGTGGAAGCTTCTGATCTTTCAGTTTCTGCGTATCGTCAGCAGTATCCTCATCCTCTTCAGTGTCGTCCGTATTTTCATACACATCTTTCCATCCGGCACTTTTTACAACTTTCCCGCTGGCAGCAAAAAGTTCTCCAGCAACAATTCCCTCCATGCTCACCTGTTCATAAACAAAAGGCGGATACAGCACACTGAGGAATCTGCGAACTACCATATCGTAAATCTTACGTTCTTCATTTGTCATATGGTCAAGCTGCACAAACTGCTCCGTAGGGATAATTGCATGATGGTCGCTGACCTTTTTATCATCCACAAAACTTCCATTTGCACGAACAGGCTGATTCATCAGTGCGCCTGCCGGTTTTCTGTACGGTCCTATTGCACAGGCTCTCAGTCGTTCTTTAATTGTAGGAACAATATCCTTTCCAATATATCTGGAATCTGTCCTCGGATAAGTGAGAACTTTGTGATTTTCATACAGACGCTGCATGATATTCAGAGTCTGCTTTGCAGAATATCCATATTTCCGATTTGCCTCTCTCTGCAGTGTGGTCAGGTCATACAAACCCGGTGCTAAAGGATTTTTTCTCTTTGCTGGTTACGGAAGTTACTTCCAGAGACTGATTTCTGAGAACATCGGAAATCTCCTCTGCCCGTTCTTTATTAAAAGTCCTGAAGCTCTTACTCTTTGGTTCCTTCCATGTCCAGGTAATATCACCTGCTTTCAGGGTGATTCCATAATATTCCTTCGGCTTAAATGCCCGTATCTCTTCTTCCCGTTTTTGCGATCATCGCCAGTGTAGGAGTCTGTACACGCCCGCAGGAAAGCTGGGCATTATATTTACAGGTAAGTGCCCTTGTACCGTTCATTCCCACCAGCCAGTCAGCTTCCGCTCTTGCCACAGCTGCTCTGTACAGATCATCATACTCATGTCCGTTTTTCAGATTTCCGAATCCTTCTTTGATAGCTTTGTCTGTAACTGAAGAAATCCACAGTCTGCGGATTGGTTTATGACAGTCCGCTTTGTCAAGAATCCAGCGGGCTACCAGTTCACCTTCTCTTCCAGCATCTGTGGCTATTATAATATCGTTTATGTCTTTTCTGTACAGCTGCGTTTTTACTGCATTGTACTGTTTACCGGTCTGTCGAATAACTACCAGCTTCATTCGATCCGGCATCATGGGAAGTGTGGATATTTCCCATTTCATATACTTCTTATCGTATTCCTCAGGATCTGCCAGCGTAACAAGGTGTCCAAGTGCCCAGGTGACTACGTAATCTTTTCCCTCAAGAGTACCATTTCCTTTCTGTGTACAGTGAAGTACTCTGGCAATATCTCTGGCAACAGAAGGTTTCTCTGCTATTACTAATGATTTCATAAAATAAATAACTCCTTATAAAAATCTACAGTCAGGGTTTCTGATATCCCTGACCGTTGATTTCGGGCAGCTGTCCATTTATTTTTTGGCATCTGCTTATATTTAAGATGTCAGGATCAAAAGCTATTTTGCTTTGCTCTTTGCAACTCCTGCAATTCTCATATTTAAAAAGTATAGCATAGATAAATTCCTGTTTCCAGTTATTCTTTAACTTTATTTCATATTAATTTTATATCCGACTCCACGAACTGTCTCCACCAGCTCACCGGCACTTCCCAGTTTTTGTCTCAGTGTTCGGATATGTACATCAACGGTTCTGCTCTCTCCGTCGAATTCATACCCCCAGACCTGATTCAGAAGCTGGGTTCTGGAAAGTACAGTTCCGCTGTTTTTCAGAAGCAGACATAATACTTCATATTCTTTTAATGTAAGATTTACATTCTTTTTATCTACAGTTGCAATATGTCTGGAAGGGCAGACATAAAGGTTTCCTGTCTGATATTCTTCTGCGCCGTCATCTTCTGTTCTTCTTAATAACGCGCGGATCCTTGAGATCAGTTCCATCATGCGGAATGGTTTTGGAATATAGTCATCTGCCCCGCTGTCAAGACCTACCACTGTATCATATTCACTGCTTTTTGCTGTCAGCATGATAATAGGAAGTTTACGTGTATCCGGACGCATACGCAATTTCTTCAATATGCAAATCCCATCCTCTTCCGGCAGCATCACATCAAGGAGCAGAAGTGCAGGTTTTTCCTTTTCCAGGGCTTTCCAGAAGTGAGAAGGTCTTTCAAATCCTTTTGCTTCAAATCCCTGACTTTTCAATGTATAAATCACCAGTTCACGTATACTCTCATCATCTTCTACCAAATATATCATTTTTTATTCTCCATTTACAATTATTTGCTGAATGCCATAAGCCGAAACCAGTGTACAATCTCCGGAAACAACATGACATTTTCGAAAATCACTATAATTTCTCCGGCTCAGTTGATATCAGTATAATAAAAAGCCGTAAAATCTTTGTTCTGCTTTATGTTAAAACTTTGTAAAACGCTACACTTTATTGAGAATTTTTTTATAAAATTTTTATATACTTTATGAGAAAATTTATTTGTAAAAGCAGTATGAAGATGTTATGATATGGTATGAAATAATTCTCCAAAGAAGGTGAAATTTTGAAACGTTTTATTTCCAAATACCGGCATGGACTTGTGATTGCTGTTTACAGCATCATTTATATCCTGCTCTTCAGTTACCTGGAGCACAGACCGGTTCACAGCTATCATATCGTACATACAGTATTTGATGACTGGATTCCATTTTGTGAGTTCTTTATCGTTCCTTATATGCTGTGGTTTCCATACATGATCCTGGCTGTGATTTATTTTATATTTTTTAACAAAAACAAACATGAATACTATCAGCTGGCATTTAATCTTATGATGGGAATGACTGTTTTCCTGATTGTTTCCTATGTTTATCCAAATGCTCAGCACATACGTCCGACCGAATTTCCAAGAGACAATATCTTCACAGATATAGTAAAATGGCTGTACAGTACAGATACTCCTACGAATATCCTGCCCAGCATTCATGTATTCAACTCTCTTGCAATACATATGTCGCTTACAAACTGCGAAGCACTGCGAAATAAAAAACTTATAAAAGCAGCCTCCTTTACCCTGACTGCGCTGATCATCATGTCCACCATGTTCCTGAAACAGCATTCTGTGATCGATGTATGCATGGGTGCCACACTTGCATTATTTGGCTTTTGGGTTTTTTATCCGAGAAGAATTTCCGTTTCTTCTGAATCTGTCTGCTTTAGAGAAGTAAAGAGAAAAAAGAGCGAGAATTAGAAAGATTTAAAAAAAGCAGAATCTTTGAAATACATTTTTGTCTTTCAGAGATTCTGCTTTTTTTACAGTTATAACAATTTCATAAAATATTTTCCCAAACCGATATCCGGATGTGAAGCTTTTACACATCAGTTAAATCCATAGAATTTCTGGCTGATTTTGTAGGCTGCCACTGACATTTTTCTTCCACCTCTTCCCGGAAGGTTCATGACTCTTCCGAAAAGACTGTGACGCAGTTTTCTGTATACCTGTTTATTCTCTGTCCTGATATATTCCAGAAGTTCTTTCTTCTTCTGAAGGGACTCTTCTGTATTGGCACGTATCAGCATAATGGAAGAAATAGTTGTAATAATATCCAGATAGCTGAACATATACGCTTTCAACTGCTTATTTGTACTTTTACAGTTGATATATGCATCTACCATGAGTTTGTTTACCCGGATCTGCTGGTCAATACGTTTGATCATCACTTTCTCATTTACAGACTGGTCATCTCTCCCGATAAAATAACGGTAGAAATTCACATCCAGATAATACAGATTCTTTACATACGGAAGAGGTTCAAAAGCAAATAGATTATCTACATAAAATGTATGCTTCGGCAGTTCCAGATTGCATTCATGAAGCAGTTTTGTACGATAGATCATGGAGTGCATCAGAAGATATTTACCTTTCGGCATATGTTTCACTTCTTCCCATCCAAATATTCTGTCCTGCGGCAGGCATTTGCGGTACTGCATGATTTTCTTACGGGTTGCCCCCTGTTTCTCATATACGAAATTACTGATCAGAAGGTCAACTGTCTGTGGACCTCTGAGCAGTTCATATAAAGTTTTCAAAATCTGTACATACGCCTCTTTATTTACCCAGTCATCACTGTCCACTACCTTGAAATACAATCCTGTAGCATTTCTGATCCCTGCATTGACAGCTTCTCCATGACCACCATTTTCCTGATGGATTGCCTTTACAATTGTAGGATATTTCCTGGCATAGTCATCTGCAATCTCAGCAGTTCTGTCAGAAGATCCGTCATCTACTATAAGAATCTCTACTTCTTCTCCTCCCACCAGTAATGACTCTATACAATTCTCCATATAATCCTGGGAATTATAACATGGAATCGCAATACTTAACAGTTTCATCTTGTTGTTTCCTCCTTGATATACTTTGCATACGCTCCAAAAGCAGATGGAATTGCGTATTGTTTACCTGACTGTTCTTTACTTACAAAAATGAGTTCTTTATCCTGTGTTGTCTTTAGGGATGATACCTTTATTCTGTATGCCTGCATTCTCCATTCAATATGGGAGAAAATATGTTTCGCAGGCGGAAGTTCTTCTATATATAATGGATCAAGTCCCAACTCTTTTACATACAAAAGCGCATCTTCGCTTTTTAAATGTCCCTGAGTATTTGGCAGTTCATATAAGCCTGCCAAAAGTCCTTTCTCAGGTCTTTTCCTGATAGCTGTGCATTCTCCGTCCTGAATGATAAACACAGTCCTGTTGTCCTGTGTTCTGGCTTTCTTAGGTGATTTTACAGGAATCATATCCGCTTTATCATGTCTGTGAGCCAGACAGGTAAATGCAATCGGACATTCTGCACATTTCGCCTGACCGTTGGGAACACATATCACAGCTCCCAGTTCCATCAGTGCCTGATTAAAGTCTCCCGGACAATCTGAGGGCATGATCTGCGAAACCTGCTGTTCTATTTTTCTGCGGACAGACTGCCGGCTGATGTCTTCCGTACTCTCTGTAATTCTGGAAATCACACGCAGTACATTCCCGTCTACAGCCGGAACCTTTTCCCCATATGCGATCGATGCAATGGCACCGGCTGTATAACTTCCTATTCCCTTTAACGACAAAAGTGCCTGATAATCTTCAGGCAGTCTGCCATTATATTCATCTTTTACAGTTTTTCGCCGCTTCCTGCATGTTCCGAACACGGTTATAATATCCCAGTCCCTCCCATAACTTCAGAAGTTTCTCTTCAGGACATTCCGCCAGTGACTGAATATCCGGGAGTTCTGTGATAAATCTCTGAAAATAGGGTTTCACTGCCTCCACTCTGGTTTGCTGCAGCATAATCTCCGACACCCATGTATAATAAGCATTGTCCTTATCTCTCCATGGAAGAATCCTCTTATTATCCCTGTACCATTTTACCAGAGGCCGCACAATCTCTTCAAGTACCATAATTTATCTTTTCCTCGTTTATTTACTGTTCGTTACTGTTCACTCCATTCTCAGTAACGCCGCCAAAATTCATTTCAGATTACCTGTGGCAATTGGATTTTGGCCTGTATGTCATTTTATCACAAAACAGAAAAAAACGCTAATACATAAAAATAAAAAGGACCGTACACATTTTACCGTATCTCGATCCTTCTTGCCTTATTCATTATTTTTTACTATTTTAATCTCAAATAACACACAAGCCCGACAATAATGATCAGAAGTGCTGCTATGTAAGCTATTTTAAAGGCCAGTGCTGTAGTAAAAAGATCTATAGCAGAAACAACGCCAATCAAAATAAGCGCAACTCCACTTGTCTTTTGCCATCTTCTCTTCATCAATAAAGCTTCTTACTGATGTCCGAGTTTCCACCTTTCAGGAAAATATCCCCATGTCCTGTCAGAAGCATTATTCCTACTATGAAAGCGGCAATTGTCAGTATGATGTTTAAAGAATCAAAATTCATAACCTTTCCCCTTTCTTTCTGCTATTTTACCATACAGTAACCTTTTTTCTTTTTATAGAAATCCGGGACTATTGTTTCGTATACAATGATCCCGGAATATCCATACCTGTTTTTATTTTTCAGAAAACCGTTCAATGCCTCCAATTAAAAGATTACAGAAAAGTAATTCCTGATCAATATTAATAGAAACATACGATTGGAATATTGCAGTCAATAATATTATAAAGTTCTGCTGCTTTCTCCGGCGGCATATTGATACATCCATGCGAACCGCCTTCCATGAAACGATCTCCACCAAAGTATGGCTGCCAGTTTGCATCGTGGAAACCAATACCGCCATTAAACGGCATCCAGTACGTTACCGGCTGTTCATATTCGTATTTACCGTTTGCCAGCTGTTTACCTCTGAGCACATCCGGGCTCTTCTTATAATAAATCGTATAAATACCGGCCGGAGTCTGACGGTCAGAATATCTCATATCACCGGAAACAATATCTGACTCAAAGATATCTTCTCCGTTCTGGTAGAAATACATATGCTGTTCGGACAGATCCACTTCAATATAAGTATTTCCTATATCATTGTAACCATGTGCATTGGCTGTCATAGAATAAACCGGCTCTCTGGTTGTCTGTGTCCCTGACTGGATTTCCTGTGTCAGCTGTGCAACCTCTGAAGCCTGGTCTATCTGCCATCCATATGCAGAACCGTATACACTGACAGTTCTCCCACTTGTTGTCTGGAACTCTCTTTCAGTTCCCACCGTATCATGGGCCGCTGCAAGCTGCGCCACATAATCTGCGATGTGCTGTCTGAAAGATGTATCATCCATGATCAGCTGTCCTTTTTCATCAAAATTCAGCCAGTCCTTGATCGTATTTCCATCCAGAGTTTCCGTTTCATCTCCAAAAGTATACGTAATGCTTGCTTTTGTGAAATTGTTACATGCATTAAGAGACGCCTGCAGATCCGGATTGTCGCTGGTGATATCTGCTTTTACATACACGTCCGGCTCACTGTCGAAATCAACCGAAGTTTTATTTCCCGAAACAGCTTCCGAAAGCACGTTATAAGCATTTTTCAAATCCAGCTTACTTCCCTCTGTCTCCGGAACAATCTCAAACTGCGAATCTCCATATGCGACATATGCATTCTCAGGAGCTACCTGATTCTCTTTCTGTGCACAGTTAAGTGCCTTCACCTGTTTTTTCAGCTTTTCTTTATCGTAAGTCGTGTTCTCAGCAGCTGTATAGCTCTTCTTTTCAAAAAAACCTCTGATCCATTCATAAGGTTTCTGATCTTTCAGAAGTTTCAGAACACTTCCATCAGAAACATAACTATAGCCGATCTGATCTCCGCTGATCGTCTGCGGATCCAGATTTCTGGAATCAACCTCTATGGAATAGTTCTCTACTGTCTTCGCAAGCTTCTGTTCTGCCTCATAAGCAGTTTTACCTGAACAGTCAATGCCATTGATCGATGTTCCTTCAAAGAATTTATCCGAATAATAATATGACATACCTGCATATGCGGCTCCAGCACTTACAATAACCATTGCCACTGCGATTCCTGTAACTTTTAATCCTTTATGCTTCTTACGAACAGGCGGTTCATAAGGTGCAAGATCTTCATCACTGATCGGTACATACGAAATTCTCCCCGGTCTTGCGGATTTATGGCGTCTGCCAGTTATTTCCATACTGCCATTTGGGACTGTGTTGTTTTTTTCCTCTTTGTTGCCCATCTATTTTCTCCTCAACATAAATGTTACCGTTCATTTTTCCTGAAGCCTATTACTTCTGAATCATATTACTGTTGATTCGGTTAATTAAGAGGCTTGCTATAATTCTTAATAATACGCTTCACAATACACAGAATTTATGTACTGATCACATAAACCTGCGCTGCATGTTTCATTATAACATAATTCTTCCAATTTGCACCTACTATTCACCTTTTTCTCATTTTTTATTACTGTTTGCAGGTAATATCCCCGAAAAATGTTTTCTTTGGCAAATCCCTTGTGATTTTTCTTATTTTTACAGGCCAAGTCTGCGTTTCATATCCTTCATCACATAGAAATACATGACGATCAAAAGTCCTCCGGCAAGCACCCATGCCATCGGACTGGCCATACATGCTCCAAAGTAACTCTTATGAGCTGCCGCAACCATAGCAGTGATTCCACGTCCTGCCAGTTCTGCAACACCGGCAAGCATGGGAAGCAGTCCGTATCCCATACCCTGGATACCATTCCTGAGTGCATTGACAAAGTGAAGTGGTATGAAAAATACTGCCACGCATTTCACATAAGTATCAACCATAGGAATGACTTCTGCGGCATTATCTGAAATAAACAGGTAAGACAAATATTTGCCAAAGAAGAAAATAATCACACCTGTAACAATGGCATAGGTAATTCCTATAATATGCGCACTGTTAAATCCCTGTCTGACTCTGTCCAGTTTACGCGCTCCTATATTCTGTGCATTATATGTTGCCATTGTTGTTCCGATTGCAACATATGCCTGGGTAAAAATATTCTCAATCTTATTTCCTGCCGTAAATGCCGCTACTGCATAGGAACCAAGAATATTCAGTGCAGACTGTACCATCATGGTTCCGATCGCAGTGATGGAATACTGCAGTCCCATGGGAATGCCCACAAGAATTTCTTTTTTGGCAATCTCTGAACGAAATCTCCAGTCATCTGCCTTCAGTTTCAATTCCGGTACGCATTTTATGATATAAATCAGGCAAAGCACTCCAGATACTCCCTGTGCTGTGATCGTTGCCCAGGCAGCCCCGGCGACTCCCATATGGAAAACAATAATAAACGTCAGGTCAAGTACTATATTCAAAAAGTGCCGCCAGAATCAGGAAATACAAGGGTGTCTTACTGTTTCCCAGTGCTCTCAGAATACTGGCCAGGATATTATATAATACCTGTGCAAAAATACCTCCGCATATGATCATAATGTAGGTATATGCATCCTGAAAAATATCCTCCGGTGTATGCATTAATGTCAGAAGCGAGTGCATCCCCACCATACTGACAGCCGTCATTATAACCGAAATGATAATTGAAAGTATCGCCGCATTTCCCACTGACTGGCGCATCTCATCCATCTTTCCTGCACCGAATTTCTGTGAGGTCAGAACTGTAAAACCGGCTGTCAGTCCCATAAGAAAACCTATGATCAGAAACATGATCGTTCCTGTTGAACCAACCGCTGCCAGCCCTTTTGTTCCTACAAATTTTCCTACGATTATGGCATCTGCCATGTTGTAAAACTGCTGGAATACATTACCTATAAATACAGGTATCGTAAAGTCAAGTATCATCTTCATTGGTTTCCCAACTGTCATGTCTGTCTGCATTCCAATAAACCCTCCCAATTCCTTTTTTAATCCTTCTTTATTTGCTTGTTTTCGATATCTGTTTTTATCTAGATATCAGAGCGTATTATAGTTAGT
>ENA-OQJK01000113-OQJK01000113.1-human-gut-metagenome-genome-assembly--contig:-NODE-113-length-18067-cov-3.269900_pt1 | contig 18067 bp, 19 predicted proteins | sample MGYA00242605_ERZ504771 | MGnify/ENA primary metagenome ERZ504771 (study PRJEB26092, sample SAMD00036353) | human gut metagenome | host: Homo sapiens | study: EMG produced TPA metagenomics assembly of... | reverse complement strand
CGTGTTCCCGTCCGGCGGGTCGGGCGCGTCCAGGAGCTCTTCGCACTTGTTCTTGTTGGGCAGGCCGGTGGCCTCATCGAGGTAGACTTTGCACTGCAGAATGCGGTTCATGGCCGCGTACCGCAGGGCCTTGAAGATCTGATAACCGAACAAAAGCAGCAGCCCCACGATGTCCGCGAGGATGACTTTTTCCAGAAAGTCGAGGGCCGTGGCCCGCTTCTGGGAGTAGACCTCGGCCAGGTGGGTGGCCTCGTCGCAGGTCTGGAAGAAATGCTCGCTCTTGGCGATGATGGCTGTCTCGGCGTAGCCGCGCTGACGGACAAGGATGAGCTCGTTCCTCAGGTCGTCGAATTCGCTGGAAAGAGCGGTCATCTTGGTCTGAAAATCCGCGTCGTCCAGCCGCACAAGGTCCAGCTCGCTGCTGCCGAAGCGGAGGCCTTCGATGTAGGAGGCCATATCGCCGAGGAGAGCATCCTCCGGCGTGCCGGAAATTTCGAGCTTGACGATGAGCTGGGTCTTGCCGCGCACGAGGCCGGCGTAGTTGACGACCCGGGCCGTACCCTGTATCTTGCCCACCAGCACGAGGACAGCGAAAAACAGGCCGATCAGGATGGCTGTGAGAAGGACGGTGAAAAGCTGGATGATATGCCCGAACCGGGAAGGATCATTCTTCATGATGCAAACTCCATTCGTAGCGCAGGAAATCAGTCGTTTCCCCACTATTATAATGTATTTCAGAGAGCGCTTCAGGTTTGGGAACAGCTGAGAGAGCAAGCCGGGTTATGACGGGGTTTATTGATATTTGTCAGATGATATGTTGAAATTTCACAAGTGGCGCGGGTCTGCCGCGGCTCATAGCTCTCCGTCTTCAAGCTTTCTGCGCACCTCGTGGAGCGAAGCACACTCGCAGGCATAGATCCTGCGCATCTCGTCGGTGGCGGGCGAGAGGTCGGGGACCATCACGGTGACAAAGCCCCCTGCCGCGCCGGCCCGGACACCGTTGTAGCTGTCCTCGAGCACCATCGTCTTTGCAGGCTCGGTGCCGAGTTTCTGCGCCGCCAGCAGGAAGATGTCCGGCGCGGGCTTGGAGCGGGTCAGCTGCTCGCCCGAGATGACGGCCTTGAAGTAATGGCCGAGGCCCCAGTGTTCCAGATGTCCCTCGATGACGGTCATGGGGCTGGAAGACGCCACCGCCATGGGGATGTGATGTTCGTCCAGCCAGGCCAGAAGCTCGTCGAGGCCGGGCATTTTGGGGACAGGCTTGTTGAAGGCTTCATAGGCCAGCCGGTACAGCTCCTCCACGATGCCCATGGCGGGGCAGTCCTCGCCGTAGAAGCGCCGCAGCACATCGCAGCTGCCGGCCTTGGTGGTGCCGCGGGCAGCCTGCGAGAGGCCGTCCTTGCAGGGCAGGCCGAATTTTGCCAGTGCCGGCTCCCAGCAGATGCTCCAGATGCGCTCGCTGTCGAACATCAGCCCGTCCATATCAAAAATAACACCCTGTATCATAACGCAAGCTCCTTTCGGCGAAAAATCCACATATATACTCTATTGTATCATGTTTTTCCGCTTTTGAACACCGATAAGGTCATAATTTGTGGCAACTTGACTGCCCCAAAGATGAAACATTTTTCGGTTGCTTGCAAATCCGTTTCACGGCATTATAATAGAAAACAACATTCGGCATATTTGGCGCAGGGCGTGCAGCCCGCGCGGCGCTGTGTGAGACCAGAAAAGAGGGAAATTTATCATGTTGGACATCAAGATCACTCGTACTACCTGCCCGAAGGAAAAGCCGCAGGACGAGTCTAAGCTGGGTTTTGGCAAGAAGTTCACCGACCATATGTTCGTTATAGACTACACCGAGGGCGAGGGCTGGCATGACGCCCGCATCGTCCCCTACGCACCCTTCCAGCTGGACCCCGCTACGGTCGTGTTCCACTATGCACAGGAGATCTTCGAGGGCATGAAGGCTTACCGCACTGCGGATGACACCATCCAGCTGTTCCGCCCCGAGTGCAACGCAAAGCGTATGCAGGACTCTGCTGACCGTCTGTGCATCCCCAGGATCCCTGTTGAGGATTACATCCAGGCCGTCGAGGCTCTGGTGGATGTGGACCGTGACTGGGTGCCTCACTCTGACGGCGCTTCCCTGTATATCCGTCCCTTCGTGTTCGCAAACGATGTGGGTCTGGGCGTCCACGCTTCCAAGCACTACATCTTCTGCATCATCTGCGCTCCGTCGGGCGCTTACTACGCCGAGGGCATCAACCCCGTGCGCATCTACGTCGAAGACGAGTACATCCGTGCCGCTCCCGGTCTGACCGGCTTCACCAAGTGCGGCGGCAACTACGCTGCTTCCATCAAGGCCGGCGAGTTGGCTGAGGAGCAGGGCTACGCTCAGGTGCTGTGGCTGGACGGCGTCGAGAAGAAGTACGTCGAGGAAGTCGGCAGCATGAACATCATGTTCAAGATCGACGGCAAGGTCTACACCGCCGCCACCGTCGGCACCGTCCTGCCCGGCGTCACCCGCCGCAGCTGCATCGAGCTGCTGAAGGACTGGGGCTATGAGGTCGTCGAGGGCAAGCTGGCCATCGCCGACATCATGCAGGCGGCCCGCGACGGCAAGCTGGAAGAGGTCTTCGGCACCGGCACCGCCGCTGTCGTCTCCCCCGTCAAGGAGCTGGTCTGGAAGGGCGAGCACGCCTACATCGGCGACGGCAGCATCGGCCCTGTCACCCAGAAGCTCTATGACACCATGACCGGTATGCAGTGGGGCAAGATCCCCGATACCAAGGGCTGGATCGTCCCTGTGGAGAAGAAGTACTAAGAGCCGAAAGGCTTATGAACGCCGCCCGGCTGTACGCCCGGCGGCGTTTGCTGTATCCGGTGCGGATTGCAATTCTCTGCCGCGGGTGATACACTTAAAGTATACCTGAAAAACGAGAGGGAATGAGAAGATGATAAAGAAGTGGAGCATCCGCTACCCCGCTGTGGGCGGCGAAGAAGAGCGCCGGGCCTATGTCTATCTGCCCACCATGTACGAGGCTGATCCTGACCGGCGGTATCCGGTGCTGTATATGTTCGACGGGCAGAACGTGTTTTTCGACGAGGACGCCACCTACGGCAAGAGCTGGGGCATGGCGGATTATCTGGACTACACCGATACGCCCCTCATCGTGGCGGCGGTGGAGTGCAACGCCGGTGCCAACAATGAGCGTCTGGTGGAGTATTCGCCCTACCGCTTCGACGATAAGCAGTACGGCCACTTCGACGGCAAAGGCAAGGACACCCTGAACTGGTTCGTCCACGAGTTCAAGCCCTGCATCGATGCCAACTACCGCACCCAGCCCGACCGGGCTCATACCTTCATCGGCGGCAGCTCCATGGGCGGCCTCATGAGCCTGTACGCTCTTTTGGAGTACAGCGATGTGTTTGGCCGTGCGGCGGCGCTCTCGCCCTCGCTGTGGGTGGCTCCGGAGGCGCTGACGGCGCTGGTGGGCCGCTGCAAGCTGGCCCCGGGTACCGTGCTCTACATGGATTACGGCTCCAAGGAGATGGGCAACCACGACGGGATGCGGAAGGGCTTCGGCGAGATGTGCAGCAAGATCTTTGCCCGGGGCATCAACCTGACGGCCCGCGTCGTGCCGGGCGGCAGCCACAGCGAAGCCAGCTGGGAAAAGCAGCTGCCTTTCGTGTTCCACACCCTGATGTACGAGCTTGATTGAACCAAACGGAGGAGGAAAGCATATGGAGATGCAGTATTTCAAGGAATACAGCCCGGCGCTGGGCCGGGAGATGGAGTGCAAAGTCTACGGACACGGGGGACGGCCCATGCTGTACATCCCCTGTCAGGACGGCCGCTTCTTCGACTTCGAGGACTTCCACATGGCCGACACCCTTGCACCCTGGATCGAGTCGGGCCGGCTCATGGTCATGTCCATCGACACGCTGGACAAGGAGACCTGGTCGGACACCAATGGCGACCCTTACTGGCGCATCCGCCGGTATGAGCAGTGGCTGCATTATATCGTGGATGAGGCTGTCCCCAAGCTGCGCTATCTGTCCAAGGAGCGCAACGGCTGGGATGACCTGCCCGGCGTCATCGCCTTCGGCTGCAGCCTCGGCGCGACCCATGCGGTCAACCTTTACCTCCGCCGGCCCGACATCTTCTGCGGCTGTCTGGCCCTCAGCGGCATCTACACCGCCCACTACGGCTTCGGCGACTACATGGATGAGCTGGTGTATATGAACTCTCCCGTGGACTATATGCGCAACTTCCCGGAGGATCACCCCTATATGGAGCTGTACCGGAACCAGAAGGCTGTCATCTGCTGCGGTCAGGGCGCATGGGAGCAGCCCGACACCACCTGGATGCTCAAGCGCATCTTTGAGGCAAAGAACATCCCTGTCTGGGTGGATCTGTGGGGCCGCGACGTCAAGCACGACTGGGATTGGTGGTATAAGCAGGCGGTTTATTACATGCCGTATATTTTTGGGGGTGAGAGCCCTCTCAGGCGCTGGCGCGCTAGCTCTCCCATAGGGAGAGCCATTGGCAGGCCGGGAAGAGATGAGCTGAACGCTGAAAGTATAATATGACTCAAAAGAGCGGGCCTTGCTTACGAGGGCAGGTGCGTCTGCACAATGCGCTTTGTCTGGCTGCTGCTGCCCGTGACAGCAAGGCGCTGCCGTTTCGGAAATAAAGGGCCTTTCTCGTTTTGGGCGAGCCTGACCGGCACGCCAGTGGCTCCCCCTCTGGGGGAGCTGTCACCGAAGGTGACTGAGAGGGTTATAGAGGATATTCAAGGAAAGAAGACGCGAAATTATGCAGAATTTTATTTTTATCTCCCCGAACTTCCCGACGAACTACTGGCAGTTCTGCCGGGAGCTGAAGAACGACGGCATGAACGTGCTGGGCATCGGCGACCAGCCCTACGATGAGCTGAAGCCGGAGCTGAAGGACAGCCTGAACGAGTACTATAAGGTCGGCAGCCTCGAGAATTACGACGAGGTCTACCGCGCTGTGGCCTTCTTCATCTTCAAGTATGGCCGCATCGACTGGCTGGAGTCCAACAACGAATACTGGCTGGAGCGGGACGGCCGCCCTCGCGCACCGACTTCCACATCACCTCCGGCTTCCAGACCGAGGATATGCCCCGCATCAAGTACAAGAGCAAGATGAAGGAGTACTACCGGAAGGCCGGCATCGCCACCGCCCGCTACCACATGGTGGACGATCTCAACGGCTGCAAGGCTTTCATCAAGCAGGTGGGATACCCTGTGGTGGTCAAGCCCGACAACGGCGTGGGCGCTTCCGATACCCATAAGCTGTCCAATGACGAAGAGCTGAAGACCTTCCTCGCCCGCAAGGCCGAGAATCACCCGGACGTCTCCTACATCATGGAGGAGTTCGTCCGCGCCGAGGTCAACAGCTACGACGCCATCATCGACGCCTCCGGCAACCCCATCTTTGAGGCCGGAAACGTCAGTCCCGTGTCCATCATGGACATCGTGAACGACAACGACAACTCCATCTACTACATCATCAAGGACCTGCCCGAGGACACCCGCGCCGCAGGCCGTGCCGTCGTCAAGAGCTTCGGCGTCAAGAGCCGCTTCGTCCACTTCGAGTTCTTCCGGATGACCGAGGACCAGGCCAGCATGGGCGAAAAGGGCCAGATCGTGGCCCTCGAAGTCAATATGCGCCCCTGCGGCGGCTTCACCCCCGATATGATAAACTTCGCCCGCTCCACCAACGTCTATAAGATCTGGGCCGACATGATCGCCTTCGGCGGCACCGATATGCCCGTGGGCGAGCACTACTACTGCCCCTTCGCCGGCCGCCGCGACGGCAAGAACTTCGTGTACAGCCATGAGCAGATCATGCAGAAGTACCAGAAGAACATCAAGATGGTGGACCGCATCCCCGACGCCCTCTCCGGCGCGATGGGCAACCAGATGTACGTCGCCACCTTCTCCACCCGCGAGGAGATGGAGCAGTTCTACTCCGATGTTCTGGCCGTCACCGACGGCGATGCTGCCGCCGCACAGGCCGCGCTTTCCCAGGTGCTGGCTCTGGGCGAGCCCACCACCAAGGCCCTGACCCCGAAGCCTGACCTCAGCCCGGCGGTCAAGCCCACCACTGCTGTGACAAAGATCCCCACCCGCGCCGTCACCAAGACCAGCCGCAAGGGCCGGAAGTGATTTCCACAAAAACTTTACAAACCGCAGCCGCAGAGAGAAATAAACGCCTCTGCGGCTGTTTTTTGACATGAGGGCAAATGTGATGATTGACAGTGCCCCGGAAAAAGTTGTAAGATAATGCAAATGCAAAAGAGGAAAACGCCTTTGCAAAATGAGCTGAAAGACAGGAGAATTTTCTATGAAGCTGTATCAGAAACTTATTTCTCTGCTGGTGGCTGCAGTGATGGCCGCCGTGCTGATGCCGGTGTGCATGGCGGCTCCCGGCGACTCCGTTGAGACCCGCGTCAACAACGCGCTCGCACAGCGCACCGGCGCAGAGCTGTATCAGGAGATCGTCACCACTGCCCCCGATGGCACCACCCAGACCATGATCGCAGCCCGCAGCAACGGCAACGCCTATATCAAGATGGATATGGGCGACGCCGGCAGTCTGGTCTATATCCTGAAAGACGGTCAGGGCTATCTGGTGGACGATGCATCCAGGATGGCCGTCAAGGGCGAAGTACCCACTGTGAGCGTAAGCGAGGCAGTCTCCGCTGACAAAGGCGAAGCGCAGGAGATCCCCTGCACCGTGACCACCGTGAATGTGAACGGTCAGGACTGCGAGGCCCTGTCCTACACTGTCCCCGATGCCAACGGCCAGACGGCCACCGTTTCCTACTGCCTGGTCGGCGATGACCTCAGGTATGTCGTTACCGATGCTGCCGAGGGCCGCACCATCGTGGAGTACCGCGTCACGAGCACCACGGTGGACCAGAATCTCTTCAACATCCCTGCGGATTATCAGATCCTGACGCAGGCAGAGTTTGAAGCGGCACAGGCCAGCCACTGAGAAATTTTTCTGTAGAATATGGGAGCTGCTGCGTCATGCGGCGGCTCCTTTTTGTTGTCCGCCGCCCGGGAATGTGCTATACTGTGTGCAACAGAATGCATGAGAGAATGAGGAGAACCCCCTATGAAAATACCCGCAAACGGCTTTACCCACGCAGGCAAGTTCCACGCCGACGACGTGTTCGCCACTGCCCTGCTCCAGATCCTCCGCCCGGATATTAAAATAACCCGCGGCTTCGTGGTGCCGGATGACTTCGACGGCATCGTGTACGACATCGGCTTTGGCATGTTCGACCACCATCAGGAGCCCCGCGAGACCCGCCCCAACGGCATCCCTTACGCGGCCTTCGGCCTGCTGTGGCGGGTGCTCGGCCCCGGCCTTGTAGGCGAGCGTCAGGCCCGGCTCATTGATGAGAACTTCATCCAGCCCCTCGATCTGAACGACAATACCGGCGAGCAGAACAGCCTCTGCGACGCCATCGGCTTCTTCAACCCCGTGTGGGACTCGAAAGAGGACCAGGACGCCTGCTTCTTCAAGGCGGTGGCTGTGGCAAAGCAGATCCTGGAGAACCAGATCGAGAGCGCCAACGCCGTCAACCGCGCCGACGAGAAGGTCCAGCAGGCATACAAAAACTACCCGCGACGGCATCGTGGTGCTGCCCTGCTATCTGCCCTGGAAGAACGGCCTGTACAAGACCGACGCCCTTTTCGTCATCTACCCCACGCCAGCGGGGCGGCTGGAGCGCCCAGTGCGTCACCGACCACAAGACCAAAAAGCCCAAGCTCCCCTTCCCCCAGAGCTGGGCCGGCCAGCCGCAGGAGGTCATCGAGCAGAAAAGCGGCATCGAGGGCATCAGCTTCTGCCACGCCAGCCGCTTCCTTATCACGGCCAAGGACAAGGAGACGGCCCTCGCCGCCTGCCGTCAGGTGCTGAAGAACAATGGCCGCATCTGAGAAGCCGGAAAAGACAGCTTACGTCTACATGGTGCGCTGCGCGGGCGGCCAGCTCTATACCGGCTGGACGAACGACCCGGAAGCCCGCCTCAAGGCCCACCAGAGCGGCAAAGGCGCAAAGTATACCCGCACCCATACCGCGCTGGGCTTTGCCTACCTGGAAGCGTGTGCGGACAAGTCCGCCGCCCTCCGGCGGGAAATTGCCCTCAAAAAGCTGACGAAGGCCCAGAAAGAGGCCCTCTGCGCCGGGTGGACGGCTGAAAAAAGATGAATAAAAACACGAACGCCGCACCCTGCCGGAACTGGGCCGTCAACCCCGTGCCGACGGCGGACAGAATGGATAAACCGGACTGTATACAGCCATGCATATACAAACTAAAGATGCATAAAATTTGTATATATTTAGAAAATAATGCATAAACATACAAAATAACAAGAAAAGGACCGCCAAATCCGCGCAAGGTTTGGCGGTTTTCTGCATTGACGGAAAAACCGCTTGGCGTATAATAAAAGCGTACTCAGAAAGACAAGACGTCGAGCGCCCCGGGAGGGATGCCCGGGCGGAAAACAAAAGTGTAAAAAGTGTATTATACAAAGGAGCGATCATCATGAAAAAGGAAGATATTAAGAAGGTTGTTCTGGCTTACTCTGGCGGTCTGGATACCTCCATCATCATTCCCTGGCTGAAGGAGAATTACAACAACTGCGAAGTCATCGCTGTCTCCGGCGACGTGGGTCAGGGTACTGAGCTGGACGGTCTGGAAGAGAAGGCCAAGGCTACCGGCGCGTTCCAAGCTGTACGTCCTCGACCTGAAGAAGGACTTCGTCGAGAACTACATCTTCCCCACCCTGAAGTTCGGCGCAAAGTATGAGGACTACCTGCTGGGTACCAGCTTCGCACGTCCCTGCATCGCAAAGGCTCTGGCCGACATCGCCATCAAGGAGGGCGCAGACGCCATCTGCCACGGCTGCACCGGCAAGGGCAACGACCAGGTGCGTTTCGAGCTGACCCTGAAGGCCCTCTGCCCCGATATGGCCATCATCGCTCCCTGGCGTGAGTGGGACATCGAGAGCCGTGACGAGGAGATCGACTACGCCGAGGCTCATCACATCCCCCTGAAGATCAACCGTGAGACCAACTACTCCAAGGATAAGAACCTGTGGCACCTGAGCCATGAGGGCCTCGACCTCGAGAACCCCGCCAACGAGCCGCAGTACAATAAGCCCGGCTTCCTGGAGCTGGGCGTTTCCCCCGAGCAGGCACCCGACACCCCGACCTACATCACCCTCCACTTCGAGAAGGGCATCCCCACCGCCGTTGACGGCAAGGAGATGGGCGCTGTCGAGCTGGTCGAGTACCTGAACAAGGTGGGCGGCGAGAACGGCATCGGCCTGCTGGACATCGTCGAGAACCGTCTGGTGGGCATGAAGAGCCGCGGCGTCTATGAGACTCCCGGCGGTGCTATCCTGTACAAGGCCATCAATGTTCTGGAGACCATCACGCTGGACAAGGAGAGCGCACACTTCAAGGCTCAGCTGGCTCAGAAGTACGCCGACATCGTTTACAACGGCCAGTGGTTCACCCCGCTGCGCGAGGCTCTGGATGCCTTCGCCGACAGCCTCGAGAAGACCGTCACCGGCGACGTCAAGCTGAAGCTCTACAAGGGCAACATGATCAACGCCGGTGTCACCTCTCCGTACACCCTGTACGACGAGCAGACTGCCTCCTTCGGCGTGGATAAGGACTATGACCAGTCCGATGCTGCCGGCTTCATCAACCTATTCGGCCTGTCCATCAAGGAGCGCGCAAAGCTGTCCAAAAACTGGCCCGAGGTCAAGGAATAACCTGCTTACCATCCCTTTTGGCGTGTTTTTTACACTTTCACGCTGAAGGCTCAAATTACCGGCATCATTGCTGGCGGCACCGCCGCAGGAGCTTTTTCCCCTGCGGCGGCTTTGCCGTTTCTATAGAGGAGCTTCTTTTATGGCAGAACAACTTTGGAAGGGCCGTTTCTCCAAGGCGGTCGATTCCCGCGTCAACGACTTCAACTCTTCCATCCGCTTCGACCAGCGGATGATCGCGCAGGATATGCGCGGCAGCGGCGTCCACGCCGCCATGCTGGCAAAGCAGGGCATCATCTCCGAGAAGGACTGCGAGGATATTCTGAGCGGTCTGGCCTCTATCGCGGATGACCTGGCCTCCGGCGCTCTCACCATCGACCCCAACGCCGAGGACGTCCATACCTTCGTGGAGCAGACCCTCACCGCCCGCATCGGCGACGCCGGCAAGCGCCTACACACCGGCCGCAGCCGGAACGACCAGGTGGCGCTGGACATCCGCCTGACTCTGCGGGACTACAGCCACACCCTGCAGGCTTACATCGTGGAGCTGGTCAGGGTCATCTGCAGGAAGGCCGCCGAGAACACCACCGCCGTCATGCCCGGCTACACCCACCTGCAGCGCGCCCAGCCCATCACCTTCGGCCACGCCCTGATGGCCTATGCATGGATGCTGCTGCGCGATCTGCAGCGCTTCGAGGACGCCACCGCCCGGATGGACGCCCAGTGTCCGCTGGGCTCCGGCGCTCTGGCCGGTACGACCTACCCGCTGGACCGTCAGTTCACCGCCGAGAAGCTGGGCTTTGCGGCACCCTGCCCCAACAGCCTTGACGGTGTGTCCGACCGTGACTTCTGCATCGAGCTGGCAAACGCCATCTCCATCTGCATGATGCATCTGTCCCGCCTGTCCGAAGAGATCATCCTCTGGTGCAGCTGGGAGTTCAAGTTCATCGAGCTGGATGACGCCTTCACCACCGGCTCGTCCATCATGCCCCAGAAGAAGAACCCCGACGTCACCGAGCTCATCCGCGGCAAGACGGGCCGCGTCTACGGCGATCTGAACACCCTGCTGGTCATGATGAAGGGCATCCCTCTCGCCTACAACAAGGATATGCAGGAGGACAAAGAGGCCGTCTTCGACGCCGTCGATACGCTGGAGCTCTGCCTGAAAACGGTCACTCCCATGCTGGACACCATGAAGACCCTGCCCGCCAATATGCGCCGGGCCGCTGCCAAGGGCTTCATCAACGCTACCGACTGCGCCGACTATCTGACCAAGAAGGGGATGCCCTTCCGCGACGCCTACAAGCTCACCGGCTGCATGGTCTCCGACTGCATCAGCAAGGATAAGACCCTCGAAGAGCTGACCCTCGATGAGTTCAAGGGCTACAGCGCTCTGTTCGAAAACGACATCTACGACGCCATTGACCTCATCAAGTGCTGCGAGGGCCGCACCAGCTACGGCGGTCCCAGCGAGGCCAGCGTCAAGAAGCAGATCGAGCTGGCAGGCGCCCAGCTCGGCGCATGGGAGGCGGCAAACGCATGAGCGTAAAAGTCTTTATCGACGGTTCTTCCGGCACCACCGGTCTGCGCATTGCCGACCGTCTGGCCGCCCGGCCTGACATCGAGCTGCTGAGCATCTCGGCTGAGGGCCGCAAGGATGTGAACGAGCGGGCGAAGGTCATCAATTCCGTCGACCTCGCCTTCCTCTGCCTGCCCGATGCGGCCTCCAAAGAGGTCATGCCTCTGCTCCGCCCGGACGTCAGGGTGCTGGATACCTCCACGGCCTTCCGCACCGACGCGGCCTGGGACTACGGCTTCCCGGAGTTGAAGGGCCAGAAAGAGAAGATCAAAAATTCGTATCGTGTGGCGGTCCCCGGCTGCTATGCCAGCGGTTTTATCAGCATCGCGCGGCCTCTGGTGGAGCTGGGGCTGGCCCCGGCGGACTATCCGTTCAGCTGCACCGGCATTTCGGGCTACTCCGGCGGCGGCAAGAAGATGATCGCCGAGTACGAGAGCGCCGACCGTCCGGCTCACAGCAAGCTGGATGCGCCCAAGAGCTACGGCCTGGGCCTCGCTCATAAGCATCTGCCCGAGATGCAGAAGATCAGCGGCCTCGCCCACACCCCTGCCTTTGTGCCGGTGGTGTGCGATTATTACAGCGGGATGCAGGTCCTCGTTCCGCTGGACCTCAAGCTGGCTGGCACCAGCGCCGAGGCGGCGGCCGCAGGCATTGCGGACTATTACAAGGCGGGCGCGACCGTTTCCGTCCACGCCCTCAACGAGCCGCTTCCCGAGAATGGCCTGTACTCCAACGCCCTGTCCGGCAGCGACAGGATGGAGCTGTACATGACCGTCAACGCAGCGGGCGACCAGATGATGCTGGTGTCCCTGTTCGACAATCTGGGCAAAGGCTCTTCCGGCGCAGCCGTCCAGTGCATGAATCTGATGCTGGGAATGAACGAGATGGAAGGATTAGAGTAAAAAACGGGCTTGCCCTCTCCGTCACGGCTTTCGCCGTGCCACGCCCGGTTGCGGCACCCAGCATCCGCTTCGTGCTTTGAAAAGCACCTGCGTCTTGCTGGCCGCGGCCCCAACAGCGACTCCCTGTTTCCGCCACTGGCGGCGGTCGTCGTTGTTGCTCCCGAAGGGAGAGGCTTTTGGCTCCCCCTTTGGGGGAGCTGGCGCGTAAGCGCCTGAGAGGGCAAGGATGCTATAGTAGTGCTATAGGGGGATTTTCAGATGCAGTATAAAGAAGTTGCGGGCGGCATCTGCGCGCCCAAGGGTTTTGCAGCAGCCGGTGTCCATTGCGGCATCCGGGCAAATCACAGTGAAAAGTACGATCTGGCGCTCATCAAGGCCGACGTCCGCTGCGCCGCCGCCGGTGTTTACACCACCAACAAGGTCTGCGGCGCACCCATCAAGGTAGACCGCGCCCACCTGACGGACGGCTATGCACAGGCCATCGTGGTCAACAGCGGCAACGCCAACACCTGCGCCGCCAACGGCGTGGCACTGGCGGAGGAATGCTGTGAGCTGGTGGGCAAGGCACTGAACGATCGACGCGAAGGATGTCCTGCCCTCTTCTACCGGCGTTATCGGCCAGCCGATGGTCATCGACCCGTTTGCCCGGGGCATCCCTGCCGCCGCCGCCAAGCTGGCGGCTGACGCACAGGGCAGCGCCGACGCGGCGACGGCCATCATGACCACCGACACCCACAAGAAGGAATATGCCATCCAGTTTGAGCTGGGCGGCAAGACCTGCACGGTGGGCGCTATCGGCAAGGGCAGCGGCATGATCGCCCCCAACATGGCCACCATGCTGGCATTCTACACCACCGACGCCGCCGTCTCCCCCGCCCTGCTGGAAAAGGCCCTCAAGACCGTCGTCCCCGGGACCTACAACCAGATGAGCGTCGATTTGGACACTTCCACCAACGATACCCTCATCATCATGGCCTCCGGCCTCGCGGGCAACCCGGAGATCACCGAGGAGAACACAGACTACGACGCCTTTGTGGCTGCACTGACCGCCATCGCCGAGCATATGTGTGCTGAGCACGCCGGTGACGGCGAGGGCGCGACCCACCTCATCACCTGCGAAGTCACCCACGCCCCCGACCTCAAGACGGCCCGCGCCGTCAGCCGCAGCGTGGTCTGCTCCAACCTCTTCAAGGCCGCTGTCTTTGGCCGCGACGCCAACTGGGGCCGCATCCTCTGCGCCATCGGCTACACCCCCGGGGATTTTTCCATCGATAAGGTCTGCGTCTGGCTGTCCAGCGCCGCCGGTGAGGTCTACGTCTGCGAGAACGCCGCCTACCACCCCTACAGCGAGGACGAGGCCGCAAAGGTGCTGGCCGAGCACGATATTCTGGTCAAGGTGGATATGGGGACCGGCGACGCCAGCGCCAAGGCATGGGGCTGCGATCTGACCTATGACTATGTGAAGATCAACGGCGACTACCGCACCTGAGAAGGAGAACAGTGATGAAAAACGAAGAAATGGCCCTCCTTTTCTCGGAGGCGACCCCTTATATCCAGAAGTACCACGGCAAGACCATGGTCATCAAATACGGCGGCAACGCCATGATCAACGAGACGCTGAAAAACGCGGTCATGAACGACCTTGTCACCCTGACCCTGCTGGGCGTGCGGGTGGTCCTGGTACACGGCGGCGGCCCTGCCATCAATGAGATGCTCAAAAAAGTGGGCGTCGAGAGCCACTTTGCGGGCGGCCTGCGCGTCACCGACGACGCCACAATGGAGATCGTCCAGCAGGTGCTGGCCGGTAAGGTGAACAAGGACCTCGTGGCAAAGCTGCGGGGCCGCGGCGTCGGCCTCTGCGGCATGGACGGCCAGATGCTCCGCTGCACCGAGCTTGACCCTCAGCTGGGCCATGTGGGAGAGATCGTCCACGTTGACCCGACGCTGATCTCCAGCCTGCTGGACAGCGGCTATATCCCCGTTATTGCAACGGTGGGCATGGACGACCTGGGTCAGGCTTATAACGTCAACGCTGACACCGCCGCCGCACAGATCGCTATCGCGCTCAAGGCCGAAAAGCTCGTCTCCATGACCGACATTGCGGGCCTGCTGCGGGATAAGGAAGATGAATCCACCCTCATCCCCGAGGTGGAGGTCTCCGAGATCGAGGGCTACAAGTCCGCCGGCATCATCGCGGGCGGCATGATCCCCAAGATCGGCGGCATGGCCGATGCGATCTATCAGGGCGTCCACGAGGCTGTCATCATTGATGGCCGCGTGCCGCACTCCATCCTGCTGGAGCTGTTCTCCGACCGTGGCTCCGGTACCCGCTTCTATCGTCGCAGCCATCACGAATAAGGGTTGCTGAAAACCGGAAAGCATTTTATAATAAGAGAAACGGGCTTGCCCTCTCCGTCATCGCTGACGCGATGCCACTGCCCGGGTTGCGGCACCCAGCATTCGCTTCGTGCTTGAAAAGCACTTGCGCCTTGCTGGCCGCGGCCCCAACAACGACTCCCTGCTTCCGCCACTGGCGGCGGTCGTCGTTGTTGCTCCCAGAGGGAGAGGCTTCACCTTCCTGCAAAGGCTCTCCCTTTGGGAGAGCTGGACGCGAAGCGGCCTGAGAGGGCAAGGATGCTACAAAGGAGGAAGAACGCTATGGATTCCGAAAAAGTCATCAAGAGGGACAACGAGTATGTCCTGCATACCTACGCACGCAACCCCATCGTCCTCGAGAAGGGCCACGGCCTCTATGCCGAAGGCCCCGAGGGGCAGAAGTATCTCGACTTTACCAGCGGCATCGGCGTCAACAGCCTAGGCTACTGCGATATGACCTGGGCCGAGGCCGTCTCCGGGCAGGCACACAAGCTGCAGCACACCTCTAATCTCTACTATACCGCCCCCTGCGGTAAGCTGGCCAAAAAGCTCTGCAAGCGCACCGGACAGAGCCGGGTGTTCTTCGGCAACTCGGGCGCAGAGGCCAACGAGGGCGCCATCAAGGCCGCCCGCAAGTACAGCTTCGACAAATACGGTGCCGACCGCTACAACGTCATCACGCTGGTCAACAGCTTCCATGGCCGTACCATTGCTACCCTGACCGCCACCGGACAGGGCGTGTTCCACAACTACTTCGGCCCCTTCAACGAGGGCTTCCAGTACGTCAAGGCCGGCGACATCGACGCCCTGACCGAGATGGTGGACCGCCACACCTGCGCTGTCATGCTGGAACTGGTACAGGGCGAGGGCGGTGTTGTGGCGCTGGACCCCGAGTATGTGCAGGCTGTCCGCGCCCTCTGCGACGAAAAGGACCTCGTCCTCATCGTGGACGAGGTGCAGACCGGCGTGGGCCGCACCGGCACCTTCCTGTGCTGCGAGCACTACAACCTCCAGCCCGACGTCGTCACGCTGGCCAAGGGCCTGGGCGGCGGCCTGCCGATCGGCGCTGTCCTGATGAATGAGAAAGTGGCTGCCGGTATGGGACCCGGCAGCCACGGCTCCACGTTCGGCGGAAACCCGGTGGTCTGCGCCGGTGCGAATGTCGTCGTGGACCGGATGGACGCCAGCTTCCTCGCCAACGTCAACGAGCGGGCCGTCCAGCTGCGCACCGGTCTGGAAAAGCTGCCCCGCGTCAAGAGCCTCTCGGGCATCGGCCTGATGGTCGGCATCGAGTTCCTCGAGGGCATCAAGGCCGCTGATGTGCTGGCCGCCTGCCGCGAAAAGGGCCTGCTGGTGCTTACCGCAAAGACCCGCCTCCGCCTGCTGCCGCCGCTGACTCTGACCGCCCACGATGTGGAGATGGCGCTGGATATTCTGGGCAGCGTCCTCGCGGAGATGGACCCCAGCAAAACGGAGGAGCAGGCATGAAGCATCTGCTGAAAATGAGCGACCTCACCCCTGACGAGGTAGCCCACATCCTGGATGTGGCCGATGAGCTGAAAGCGCAGCAGAAGGCCGGAGGCACCGGACCTCTGCTCAAGGGCAAGAGCGTCGCGCTGATGTTCTCGAAAAACTCCACCCGTACCCGCACCAGCTTCGAGGTGGGCGTCTACCAGCTGGGCGGCCTCGGCAACTACATGAATGCCGCCACCGAGCTGCAGTCCGGCCGCGGCGAGCCGCTCAAGGATACCGCCCGGGTGCTGGGCCGCTATTATGACTGCGTTGTCTGGCGCACCTACCGCCAGAGCGATTTGGAAGAGTTCGCTGAGTTTGCGGGCGTCCCCGTCATCAATGGCCTGACGGACTATGCTCACCCCTGTCAGGTGCTGGCCGACCTCATGACCATCCGGGAGCGCCGGGGCGCGCTGGCAGGCCAGAAGCTCTGCTTCGTCGGCGACGGCAGCAATATGGCCAACAGCCTCATCGTGGGCGGCCTGCTCTCCGGCATGAAGGTGGACTGCGTCTGCCCCCACGGTTACCGCCCGGCGGCAGATGTGCTGATGTTCGCCCATAAGTACGGCAGTGCGTTCCGCCTGCTGGAAGACCCCGCCGAAGGCGTCAAGGATGCCGATGTGGTGGTGACGGCCGTCTGGAATACCGCCGCCCCCGGCACCTCCGAGAGCGAGAGCCGTCTGCGGGACTTTGCAGGCTTCCAGCTCACCAACGGCCTCCTGAAAGTCGCAAAGCCGGACTGCATGGTGCTCCACTGCCTGCCCGCTCACCGCGGCGAGGAGATCTCTACCGCCGTCTTCGAGGCCCACGCCGACGAAATCTTCACCGAGGCAGAAAATCGACTGCATGTCCAGAAGGCTGTGCTGGCGGTATTGCTGGCGGGAAAGTAAAATATGCAATGAAAAAGGGGCTGTTGCAAAATGGCTCCAAATAAAAAATGAGATAGACTTCCCCGAAAGGGGTTGCCTATCTCATTTTTTTTGTAGGCTGAAACTGCAATAAACCAACGATGAACGCCTTTTGAATTGCAAAATGATTTTTCGGTTGCTATACTGGGCTTATTAAAGTTTTTTCGGGAGGATGCCGCAGTGACTGCACAGACAATGCAAATCGGGAACCGACCTTGCCGCATTTACGGCGAAGCCCATGCAGAATACCTACTGCTCCAAATGACCGGCGAACACGAACTGCAAAGCATGGATGACGAAGTGGCTGCTATTGCACAAAGCGCACATCAATTTTTGTTTGCGGCTATCCCGGTGGAAAGCTGGAACGATGCGCTTTCCCCGTGGGAAGCCCCTGCTGTGTGGGGAAAGCAAGGTTTCGGCGGCAATGCTGCGGACACCCTGCGCTTTCTGACGGAGCAGGTCATTCCCACGCTGAAGCAGCAGTATCCTCTCCCGGAGAACGTCAAAATCATTCTGGGCGGCTACTCGCTGGCCGGGTTGTTTGCATTGTGGGCATCCACCCAGACCGATTTGTTCTATGGCATCGCCGCCGCCTCCCCCTCGGTGTGGTTTCCGGGCTGGATGGAATTTGAACAGCGGCACCCGATACAGGCACAGCGCGTTTATCTGAGCCTTGGCGACAAGGAAGAGCATACGAAAAACGCTGTCATGGCTGCGGTAGGTGATAACATCCGCACCCTGCACAGCCGACTTGCAGAGCGTGGCACAGACTGCACCCTTGAATGGAACAGCGGCGGGCACTTTAAGGACGCTGATTTGCGTACCGCGAAAGCATTTCGGTGGGCGATGGAGGAAAGACGATGAATATTTTGATTGATGCCGACGGCTGCCCGGTGGTGGACCTGACATTGCAGATTGCAAAACAGTTCGGCGTTCCTATCATCATCCTGTGCGACACCTCT
>ENA-OQJK01000106-OQJK01000106.1-human-gut-metagenome-genome-assembly--contig:-NODE-106-length-18635-cov-2.620326_pt1 | contig 18635 bp, 18 predicted proteins | sample MGYA00242605_ERZ504771 | MGnify/ENA primary metagenome ERZ504771 (study PRJEB26092, sample SAMD00036353) | human gut metagenome | host: Homo sapiens | study: EMG produced TPA metagenomics assembly of... | reverse complement strand
ATGGAGGATCAATATATATCATTTTTACTTTTCCAAGATAACTTTCCTGTAAAAGTTTTAAAACTTCAAGATTATCACCTTCTATATAAAGGTTTTCTGTTGAACTCCCAATTAACTACTTTCTTCTGGACGAGGGGCGAAGTGTTTTTTTTATAGGTGTATTTGCTTCGACAATAGCTGCCTTTTTACCCACCCATGTAAATTCATAAGCCTCATCACCATCAAGAACATTTCCAGAAAGCATTTGCTTCAACATTTCAAAATTGACAGCTTTTTTATAGACTTTGTTATCTATTGTACTTTTTTCTTCATCCAACATTTCCGTAATACAATTAGGAAACAGTGAACTTATTTTTTCAATATTTTGAGCTGTTATATCCACTGATTCCATTCTCATCTTGTCCATAGTTTCTCCTTATTCTGTAAACGTATAATTCTCAATTTCTTTTGCAGAGACACGATATGATGTCTCTGTGGTCGGGGTTCCTACATCTTTCACATATTTGTAAAATTCCGGTGCTTCCAGTAATTGTTTTGCAAATCTCAGGTTATATCTGGCTCCCTCCTTAACTTTAATAAAATATCCAGCATATGGAACCGCATCTGCATTGGCTATGTAAGCTACCACTTTTGTAGTAATAATCATGGAAATAATTATTTTTTCTCCCGATATTTCACTTAATGCCTGTGTTCTTCCATACTCATACCAAAGTACACCATCGCTGCTCTTTCGCTTAGATAGTTTTGTTCTATATTGCCGCATATAATCCAGAGTATGAGGATATAGTTGTTGCATCTCCGTTTCCGAAATACGCTCATATCCTCCGACATAATTTCGATAAGGAAATATTATTTTATCTCTATTGTTTTCTTTTTACATGATTTTGTACTAACTGCATCTCGTAAAATCTCTTTCTCAATCCGCTTATCACCAACAACAATATATTCTCCATCTTCTTCATACTGCCTGACCAAAAAAGCTTTATTATATAATGTTGCAACACTGTTTTGCACGGTAAAATAATCTCCAAATCTCTTTCCAGTTGTTTTTCTTTAAAAAACCATTTGCCAGTAAGGGCTTCTCTGGGAACCATGATATGTTTATTATTATTTATCTGCCTGTACTCTACGAATTCTTCAGTTGTTTCTTTTACTAAATGTAAGATAGCTGCTGATGCTGTAATATTGTCGAATACATTTATTCCTCTGTAATCAATGATAGAAACAATATTCTCTCTCAAATTATCTCTCACTATTTGTGCAAATTTGTTTCTGAAAATACTGAATGGTACTAAATAAACCAATGTTCCATGCGTTTTTAGTGACATAATACTTTTTTCAATAAAAGCGTAACAATAATCAAAACGTCCCGCGCCACAGGAACTAAAGTCTTTTTTTAACTGCGTCCTGGTTTCTATTGACAAATTATGATATGTTATATAAGGTGGGTTTCCGATTATGTAATCATATGTTTTAGTGTTTGATTTTAGATAATCAGTAACATTTATGTTCCATGCAATATTTTCAAGTTGAAACTCTTCAGCAAGCATATCCAGATTTTTTTTACATATACAAACACATTGTGCATCTATTTCATATGCAGTAATGTCTCTGGATATTCCTATTTTAATTGCTTCATCAGAATATCCGTGTTTTCTGCTGTCGATTATATAACGTCGTACAATTTCGACAAGTATGCCGCCTTCTCCACAGGAATTTTCCAATATTGTCTTTCCATATAGTTCTTCTGTGTAACCCGCCAGATCTAGCATTGTTTTCACATATTCTCTAGGTGTAGGAATCTGGCAGTTAATTTGCATCTTTTATTACCTCCCCCATTTAATTTCTTTCTATTTGAGCAAGTTTATGGCTCAGTTTTGCTTCCTGCACAGTCTCGAAAGCTTCTCTTTCTGTATTTTTACTAACCAGATAATATTCATTTTCTACATATTTCATCAGAATTTCACTGAAATAATCTAACATTAAAACCACAAAATCTTTCAACTTTATAATCTGCTCAAATTCCAGTGGCGATGTCTCTTCAGCAGAATCCACATTTAACTGGCTTCCGTGACCAATTGCATTTCTGTTTTTTAGAAGATTTACATCTACAAATTGTTCTCTGGTCTTTATGACATTGTTATATTTAATGCCTATAATCTGGATAATGTTTTCCAACACTTTTGACGAAAGATTATATTGGGTATCTATAAAATTTTTGTCAAATTCATCATCTACATCAATTCTTATTTTAAAAGGTCTTGTTCCGGCTTTTCTCTGCTTATCCAGTAACGCAAACTCTCTTGATAAATTCTTGCTATCTTGTTCAATACATTCCTGAGCGAATTTTTTTAACATAAGAGCTTCAAAATTACTGGTAAGATTCTGCACTTTTATGTTCCTGTCACTGACATATTTCAAATAACATTTACTGCTTTTCTTAATAAACCCTTCCCAATGAGCATAAAGAAGTAATATCATTGATTTACCAATTATTTCCTTTGATTCTACAGTATTTAAAATCATAAAAAGCTGTGATATCTCTAATTTTCGCCAGGCAAGATCTCGATCAAGAAAATCCTGAAATTCTTCAATCCGCATTGGCAAAATACTCCCTTGAAAACTCATTCAGTCCCTGAAAACGACCAATTGCTTTAATTCCACGTGCTGAAAATTTTAAAAATTTCTCCTCTGAATACATTTTCTCTATTATTTTTCTTATATCTTTTTCACGAAGATTTTCCAGATTTTCAGCAACACCTACAAGAATTGCTTCATAACTGGCATTAGAAAATGCACCTTCAAAACAATGTTTTGAGAGATTATATTTTTTAAAAAGTATCCGCACCCATTTTTTCGGCCTAATAAGTCAAACGTCTTTTTAAACAGTTCAATTTCTTCATCAATGTTGAAATTTGAATCCGAAATCAACAAATATATTTCGTGATCCAGAAAATCTGCTAGCTTTTCAGAACTAACGTTATAATCCTCGTATTTTACTTTATTTCGTTTGCAACCAAATAACGTACAATCAGTTCCATATGATATTCGACTTTATACTTATCTTCTGTGATTGTAAGACACTTTTTAAAATTTTCATAATTTTTCAGTTCATTAATCTTGTTATAGTAGTTTTCGTTAAGCATAATAATCAGACAGTTTCTGATCTCCTGACTTTCGAGCGAAACTCCACCCGTATTCAGACGCTGGAACAATTCATATTGAGATTCAATACTGTTTTCTGTCAAAATAATATTTACCCCAATACGTGCACGTTTTAACAGCCTCTTTGCATCAGCCGGCATAGTCTCCCAGGTCATTCCTTCTAATGATGGAAGATATTTGGTTGCTTCTAAAACTAATGGATCATGATCCGGTAATTCTCCTACTAACTGTAAAAGAGTAGAAATACGTTGCACTCCATCTACAATATCCCATTTACCATCTTTTTTCTGCGCAACAAAAATTTCAGGAATTGGAATTCCGATCAAAATAGATTCTATAAAACGCACCTTGTGATCTTTATCCCAACGATATAATCTTTGATATGCTGGATTTAATTTCACATCACCATCCTGATACAAACTTATAAGTTCTCCTATTGACATATCATAACTGTCAGTTTTAATATTATTTCTCTCCTTGTCAAGTTCTTCCATTAAATTTCCCATTTTCAGTCTCCTATTCTCTCCAATTCTTTTTTAATCTCTTCACTTCCGTATTCAATTCTATCTGTTTATTCAGCTGTTTCTCTTTTCGTATTTTAACAGTTAGCACACTTATCTGCTTTTCTAACTGTTCTTTCTTTTCATCGTTTAGTAATGGATTCTTTCAGACTTTCATCGGGAGTTACTTTTTTTAGCTTATCACCGGCAATCTGGCGAACTAAATTTTCATATATTGTATCAATATTCAAACCCTCCAACCAAGATGTAGTTCTTCTTCTAAGCGCCAATCTGAATGATAATATTTACCTACTTTAACTCTTTTATTCCCAGATGTTGTAATTTCTTTATACCCAATCCATGCCTGATATTTTCCCTCATATTCCAACAAAAATAAAATATGATATGGAATTTCTCTGTCTATCTGGCGAAGCACTCGTTCATCCAACTCTGAATGATTCAGTCGGATTTCAAAGACTTCTATCTCTGTCACATCATGACCTGTTGCAAGGTTCGTAGTAGAAACTGCTATTTTGTTTCTCCAGTATATCATCTTTATCTGTTCCACAAATATCTGTTTTATTACTGGAGAAATCTCCATATTTTCATAAAACTTCTGTTTGGGAATTCGTTTATTAAATTCTGTTGATTTTGGTAATCCGATCATCGCCTCACCGACTTTCTTTTATTTTACAACCAGGAAACAAATAAGCTCAAAATCATCTAAACCTGAAACTGTTGACAACAGAGCCGAAGTTCCTCCTTCTGCGAATAAGCTGTCAATATCGTTTTTTTCTTTACAGTCAATGATAGAGTCAATTGCTTCACTAAGAAGTTCAGACATTTCTCCCATATTTCTTCCATCATCTGTTTCCTCATTAAATTTCTGACATAGTTTCATAATCGGTTGCTTCTTTCCTCTGCAAAGAAGACGAATATCATCCAGAAGTTTTTTCGGATTCAGATAATCACATATGATTTCGCCATCCATACCAATATAAACCATATAGAATGGGTGGATTCGATTCTGGTTGTCAATGTTTACACTGTTATTGATATTTTTTAATACAAATATAACTCCTTTGGGAAGTTCTTCCGTTGCTGAAACCACTGCATGTAAGCCCTTCGGTTTCTGTTCCAGATCCGGATGTGCTTTTACATATTCCAGCAAATCAAGCCGGAATTCGTTGAGTCCCAAATCCATAATGGAAATGCCTGTATTCATATCTTCAATATCTACAACTTCTTCCTGAAGTCGTTTCAATTGCTGCTTACGATATTCCAGATCACCTTTTTCCTCTGGATTAATGGGATCATCATCACCTGTGGATGTCATAACCGATATCTTCATACGTGTTTCTACACGACTTTTCAAATTTATGTATTCATCCAAATTCATATCCGGCCAGAAATTTACAAGTTGAATATATTCATTTTTGCTCCCAATACGATCTATACGTCCAAAACGCTGAATGATACGCACCGGATTCCAGTGAATATCATAATTTACCAGATAATCACAGTCTTGTAAGTTTTGTCCTTCCGAAATACAATCCGTAGCTATCAGTATATCTATTTCTGTTTTATTTTCCGGCATCAGCACATCTCGGTCTTTAGATATCGGGGAAAAACAGGTTAAAACATTATTAAGCGTAGATTTAAAACCTGGAATTGTTGTTCTTCCCTCTATATTCCCGGTAATTACTGCTGTATTTAATCCATATTTATCCTTAATATATCTGCTCACATTCTCATATAGATATTCTGCCGTATCTGAAAACGCAGAAAAAATCAGCACCTTTTTATTTCCACGATTAATTGGATGTTCCATTTTTTCATTCAGCAGGCGAAACAATTGTTGCAATTTATAATCATGCTCAGGGGTAATATCTGCTACCAGCAATGTTAACAATTCTAAAGTCTCAGCATCCTCCTGCAAACCTCTTCGCCATGTCTTATAGTCCATATCTGCCAGCTCTATTTTTATCTTTTTTCCAACAGTAAAATATTCGGTATTTCCATCATCAATATCTAAATCCATATCCGAAGCTTCATACATATCAAGTTCTACATTTCCTATACTTTCAAAACAATCAATTGCTTTAATCGTGTCTTCAATTAAAGTTCTAATACGCTGCAAAGTTAGTTGAAAAGAATTCACTGAGCTTTCCAGTCTTTTCAAAAGATTAATGCTCATTAATCTTCGAATTCCCTCTTCACGCCCGGTCTGTGTAAGATTATCTCCTTTATTATGTGTTAAATCCATATATTTCTGTATTTTACTTGGAAAAATATAATTAGAAGGAGTATAAATACAAAGGCTTAAATGCATCAACTGCTCATAAATTTCATTATAGTTTATCGCTGAATCCAAATCAGTAAGTTTCGGTCTAAGAGAAATTGGTTTCTTTCGTTCAGGGAATTTTCCAATTTCTGTTGTGTCATAATATTTTTCAATATGTTTTCTGGAACGTGCTATCGTTACGCTGTCCAGAAGCTCAAAGAAATCAAAATCCAGTGCACGAAGTAATGCATCCGTAGTCCGGTCCACTGTATCCAGTTTACTCCATGCATTAAAAGCTTTTTGCGCCTGTTTGAATATTTCTTCTATTGTTTTGCTTGTATTTAATTTCTTGTTTATATTTTCCGAATTTCCTTCATAAGCAATTGCCAGTTGATTTTTTAAATCTACAAATCTGTTATTCACTGGCGTTGCCGATAACATCAATACTTTTGTTTAACACCTGGACGTATAATTTTATCCATTAGTTTCACATAACGGTTTTCTCGTGTATTAGAATGTGTACCGGTACCGTTGCGAAAGTTATGCGACTCATCAATCACTACCAGATCATAATTTTCCCAGTTAAGCCTGTCCAATTCTAAACCATTGGAAAATCCATGTGTTCTGGACAAATCTGTATGAAAAAGCACATCATAATTTAATCTATCTGCTGCAATAGGATTATTTACATAATTATCTTTGTATGTATTCCAGTTTTCTGCCAGTTTTTTAGGGCAAAGGACAAGAACACTTTTATTACGATTTTCATAATATTTCACAACAGCAAGAGCTGTAAATGTTTTTCCCAAACCTACACTGTCCGCAAGGATACATCCATTATATCGCTCTAATTTATTGATAATCGCTAATGTAGCATCTTTTTGAAAGTCATAAAGCATATTCCAGATTTTACTTTGTTTAAATCCTGTTGCCTCATTGGGGAGCTCATCCTCAGAAATATCATCCAGAAATTCGCTGAACACATGATACAACGTCATAAAATAAATAAATTCCGGAGAATTCTCATTGTAAGCAGTCGTAATATTTTCAATAATAACATCTGTGACATCCTGTAGCTTTTCTTTATCTTTCCATAATGTCTCAAAAAGTTGCATATAAGAAGCAGAAAACGGAGCATCAAAACGATTTATCATATTATAGCTGTTATTTCCTCGCTCACACCCAATATCAACCGTAGTAAATCCATTAATAGGCATATATGCAACTTGTTTGTTTTCATTCTCTACTGTCATAAATCCGCCCATATTTTCGCCTGTTATGTTAGATTTAAACCTAGCTTTTCCTTTAATCCAATCTGCACATTCTTTTGCTATGGCTTTCTGGGTCATTTCATTGCGCAGTTTTTATTTCAAATTCCGTACCATACAGACTCCGTTCACGACTGAGACGCGGAATATAAAACTCACGCTTTTGTTTTTCTGCTTTTTCAGTAACAAATGTGGGGGATGTAAAAATAAAACGAAATTCATCTACGGATTCTAATTGTTTTTTTAATTCTTTATAAGCATACATCGAAAAGCAGGCCGCAGCAATAGACACTTTACTGTCTTTACTGATTGTTACCTCCATATCATCACGTACAATATCTGTGACATTGTCAAATATTTTCACTTCCATCTTTTTGCTCCTTAGTACTGCAGAAAAATCAAGTTATTATCTTTAAGATCTGCCCATTTATAAAATTTCTCAATTACTTTGTTACACACAAATTTTTTTCAATCTATTTCTGAATATCTTTGATTAATTCACTCAAACTTCCCATATCAAAAACAAACTGTAGCTCGCAATAGATAAAAAATTTCCTGTATTTATTTAATTGATGTGTTGACAACAAAATAGCACCAACTTCTGGTATTATATTGAACAACCACAAATAGAAAAATACACAGAGAAGGTACTGTTCCATATGACATGACAAACTATAATGATGATTTTGAAAAATAGGAATGTAAAATTCGATGTGAATTTGGGGCTGCCATCCGTGCACTCAGAACGACAAATTTCCTACCAGATCTAATATTAAGAGAAAAAGCGGAAAGTTTTTTATAAAATATTCCAATTCCTGCTGTTACTTGTACTCCGAAGCTGTAATCTGTTTCATTTTTTCAATTAAAAAATTATGAGGCGACCCTGAAAACGTATTTCCAGTTCGTTGTCCGGCATGATTTTTCTATTTGCTATGTTTGCTGTCAACGCTGTTTAGACTTTGGGATGAGCGTTGTGAAAATGTCCTTTATTTGGTTTTATATTAACATTTATAATGCTCCTTTACAAGACACTTTTTACCGTATCACTATTGGTAGTAACTATAAAAGACAGTTTTTATCTGACAGTATCAGGCTGTAAAAGCGTGAGTAATGTTTCGTATACATATGTATTTTCTCTAACAATTATAGAAAGTTCCTCTTTGGCCTGATTCAGCTGATGAAATAAATTACGGACATCAGACCTGCCTTCTTTGAAATGTTTTGAACGCAGATATCTGTTCTGATCATAGTAATATCGTTCGTCCAATATGATAACAAGACGTTTTATGTCTCTCACGGCAGTAATCTCATATTCATAACCCTGATGTATATAATCTTCCAGTAAGGCAGCAGTCTCCTCTTCATTATTTGCATATACAACAGAAACATGCGGATAGGGTTTTGAGGTTTTTCTGTCTGTAAGGTGTATCATATTCTGGATAAATGAGGAAAGCTCCGCATTAGTACGGATGCGGTTGGTTAAGTGAAACATCTGGATTTCCGGCAGGTTTTCTATGAGTTTTAATGTATTTACCCATAATTCTTCAGGACATATGGCATCTTCGGAATCGCTGGAAAATATTACAGGAAACTCCCCCTCCGATTGCGTTAACAGAATCTGCAGTTTTTCTGAAGAAAGCAAATGTGCTTCGTCTACCAGAACTGCACTGTAATGTTTCAGCTCTGTATTTTCGGTCAGCTGATTGTCCGAAAGAAAAGCAATACGCTGTAAACGTTTATGCAGTATTTTCCATTCTTTTCCGGCATTACCGCAGTGAATCATGCATATCTGCTGACGCCTGGACAGTTTCATGGCGATATCATAGAGAAGCAATGTTTTTCCTGTTCCTGGAAGTCCGGTAAAACAGAAATATCCGAACCGGCTGATACGGAGTTTCTTTAAAATCTGGCGCTGGATATCCCGCTGCTGGGAAGTCAGAAAGTATTCTTTTTTCAGGAAACGAGCCGGTTCTGTGATTGGGGAAATCAGATATAGTTCGGCCTGAAACAGATCGTCAATATTCCCCTGATAATCACTGCTCTCCTTTTGCAGTGATCTGCACAGCTCTATCCAGTCGGCTTCTGCAATATGATCATGGTTGGTAAGCCTGACAAGGCGATTCTGACTGCTGATATACGTATAAGACTGTATGGAGCGTCCGAGAACGGAAAGGTAATAACGGTTCTGCATAAGCTGTTTACGAATTGCCTCCTCAGATACAGCCCCGCTTTTCAGTTCAATATTTATAATCTGGTCGTCTTTGATCTGGAGAAGATCAAATTCTTTCCCGAGTTTTGGAATCTGGTAGGAATAGAAAAAGCGCAGGGAACAGACTTTAATCATATGCGATTCTAACTGGCGTACCAGTGCTTTCATACTCTGAAGTTCCCATTCCCGTATTTTGAGGAAATATTCCCGACCGGATAACTGACGTTCCAGTTTTGACAGAGAATCTTTATTCTGATTTCTCGTAAGTGCATATATGGATATTGATCTCATAACTTTTACCTTTCATTTTGCCGGAATTCTTTTATACTATTATAGCAAATATCAGCAATTGCAGGTAGCCTGAAAACCAAAAACAGCCAGGTGGATTTTTCCCTGGCTGTTCTCCCCATCTGAATCAGATTCAGAAATTGTTTTGAAATATCTATTATATTGTGGTTTGGCTGAATTACTCAGCTACAGCGATAGCTTCCACTTCGCAGAGTACGTTCTTCGGAAGCTGTTTTACAGCAACACAGGAGCGGGCCGGTTTGCTTGTGAAGTATTTCTCGTATACAGCGTTGAATGCAGCGAAATCTGCCATATCAGCAAGGAAGCATGTAGTCTTGATAACATTGTCAAATGTAAGTCCGGCTTCTTCAAGAATTGCTCCTACGTTCTTGCAGGACTGCTCTGCCTGTGTTTCGATTTTATCGCCTGCAACTTCACCTGTAGCCGGGTCTACCGGAATCTGACCGGATGCAAATAAGAAGTTTCCTGTCATTTTTGCCTGAGAATATGGTCCGATTGCTGCTGGTGCTTTTTTAGTTTCAAGTGTTTTCATGAGTGAATTCCTCCCGTACGATTTAGTGTGATTGATTGTCTGCAGCTGTTTAACCAATCTTTACATTGCAAGATTCCAAACAGCTATCCTTGTTCAATAACCTGTATTCATATCTTACCATCAAAAAAATATTTAGTCAATGGCAAAAAAATTGTCGCAAGATAAAAATACTGACGATAATCTGATCAGTGGAAGCTCTTGAGCCAGTTTACCAGAGAATCATGCCAGATATTATCATATACTGTTTTCTTCATCTGGTCTGTAACAAGGCCGTTACCTGCCATTTTGGCAAGGATTGCCTGCTGTAATTCATCTACAGTCATGTCTTCCGGGGATTTATTCATATCTACAATTACTGTCTTTTCCTTTTCAGCAGCGGCTTCCGTATTTTCCGGAAACTGTTTGCTGCTGATATGGCTGAAGTATCGGCAGTTTTTTCAGGCTGAATATCTTCTGCTTTTGCTGCTGCGGTTTCTTCTGTTGCGGTTATTGTTTTCTGTGCAGGAGACTCAGTCTGTGTGGAAGTTGTTTCTTCTGTTTCTTCTGTTTCTTCCTGTACTTTTTCGATATCTGCAGTTTCTGTTTTTACTGGTATATATTCTGGCATTTCACCCGCCGGAACCCAAATTTCACCGCTGTTTGCGGCTACTGTTACATTGATACGTCCATCCTGAACAGGTACTTTACGGCCTGTGAGGGTTCCGATATATTCTGCGCAGTTTCCTGCCGGAAGGCTCATATCTGCTGCATTATCATCGTTATTTACGGTAACGATCACACGTATTCCGTCGAGGTCACGGGCAAATGCAAACTGGCGGTTAGTAAGCTGAAGTTCAGCGTAGCTTCCGTAGCTTAATGCAGGTGTATGCTGTCGTATCTTTCCAAGAGCTGCGATCAGGGCTGTACATGGATTCTTCTGTACTGCATCTGCATAGTCTTTGATATCCAGAGCCGGTCTGAGGCTGTCATCGGAGAATTTCTCTTTCTTTCCTTCAATACCGAACTCAGAACCGTAATAGATACTTGGTACACCCGGAAGTGTATAGAGTAAGACATGAACAGGTGCAAAATGTGCTTTATTTGAAAGCTTGGTATAAATACGTTCTACATCATGGTTGTCCACAAAGTTGTAGAGATCAAGATTTCCCATATTCTGGAGATATTTTACAGTATGTGCGATCTCGAAATAGTTGTGATCGTTATGTCCGCTATAGAGTGCTTTATGCAGGGCATAGTTTGTTACACTGTGGAGCGTTTCTCCATTTACCCATCTGCTGTAATCGCCATGGATCACTTCGCCCATAAGCCAGAAATCTTCCTTTACTTCTGCTGCTGTACGGCGCAGGGCACGCATGAAATCAAAATCAAGGACATCTGCCGCATCCAGACGGATTCCATCTACATCAAATTCTGATACCCAGAAACGGATCACATCACAGATGTAATTCTGTACTTCCGGGTTTCTTTGGTTTAATTTTACCAGAAGGTTGTATCCACCCCAGTTTTCGTAGGAGAAGCCGTCATTGTATTCCGTATTCCCTCCGAAGTTCACATTGCAGTACCAGTTGAGATATCTGGAATGTTCGCGGTTTTGCTGAATATCTTTAAATGCAAAGAAATCACGGCCTGTGTGATTGAATACACCATCGAAAATAACTTTGATCTCTTTTTCATGACAGGCTGCCACGAAATTTTTAAGGTCTTCGTTGGTTCCGAGACGGGAATCCAGCTTTTTGTAATCTGTGGTTTCATAGCCATGTCCTACACTCTCGAATAAAGGTCCGATGTATAATGCTGTACATCCGATTTCTCTGATGTGGTCGATCCATGGAAGTAATGTGTTCAGACGGGAAACAGGAGCACTGTAGTCATTGTGCTTCGGCGCACCGGTTAAACCCAGTGGATAGATGTGATAGAAAATTGCCTCATTATACCAGCTCATAAATGACACCTCTGTTTTTAAATTTATAATTTCAATTTTATGGGGATTTTTTACCCTGATATCATACAGGAAAGAAAATAATTAGATAAACTGTATTAAAGTTGAAATTATATTCATACAATTCTTATAATAACAGATTTTTCAGACAGAATCCTAGTTTTTTTTCAATTTTTGGCTTGTATATCTCAGGATTTTGGCATATTCATGCCAAAACACCTCGCAGGATAGTGATGTATGAACAGTAACTTAAAATTTACTCTACAAAAAAATCCACTTAAGGTATATAATATTACTGTAAATAATCTGGATATGCATAGAAATAGAAAGAAACAAACATAGATAAGCAAGGAGAATATAAACTATGAGACATATAGATGAAATTCAGATTGCCGGAACTGCAATCCTGCTTTGTGGCGCGATGTTTGCAGTTTCTGCTGTGGCACCAACCGGTAATACAGTGTCAAAAGCTGTTACAAACTTTACGGAAGCTCCGGAGACTGCTGCTGAGGCTCAGGCACAGGCAGAGGCTCAGGCTGAAGAGGATGGATTTACCATTTACACTCAGGAAAGTAACTATGATGATTCTGATTATGACAACAGTTATAATGATATTTCTTACGATGACTCTTCTTACAATACTGATACGACGCAGGACAGTTCTCTGGATGATACAGGGCAGGAGAATGATAATACAGATACAGGAGATGGATCTTCTGATGATGGAAACAATGATCAGACATCGTCTGACGAGACAGGGGATGATTCTTCCGATCAGATTGATTATCCCAGCGATGACAATTCCGGTGACAGCACAGATGGTTCTCTGGATAACTCTGATACATGGGAAGACAATGGAGAGGAAGTTCAGCAGATAGAGTATTAATCAATATCGAAGAGTAAAATATAAGGACAGTATCGTACTCAACTGTCCTTATATTTTACTTTACATTGTTTTGAAGGCATAGTATATTATTTCACCAAATCAGTGATTTCGTATAGATAATTTTATCCACCTGATTTTCGGGTGATTCAGGCTATGTTTTCCAGCAGCTTTTCAAAAACGTTCTGACTCATTGGCTTGTAATAATAATAGCCCTGCAGCTCATCACACCCCTCTTCTACGAGGAAGTCTACCATTTCTTTTGTTTCCACACCTTCACACACGATAGATTTGTTTGTACGTTTCAACAGATGGAAAATCTCCTGGAGGACAATCTTTCCATTTTCGGAGAGATCATCGGAAAGGAAACGTTTATCTATTTTAACTTCATCAAACAGAATATCTTTTAATGCATTCAGAGAAGAATAGCCGGATCCAAAATCGTCCATGGAAATCCGGATATTCTGTTCATGGAAGAAACGGATCATTTCATTTACCGCTTTTATATTATGGATAAAAGTAGTTTCGGTAATCTCAAATATTACATAATATGGATTTATTTCATATTGTTTGACCAGTGCCATTACTTTTTCTGCAAAACTGTGAATGTTTCCAAAATGAACAGGTGATACATTTAAAGAAACAGGAATGACCCTCTTTCCCTCTTTCTGACGCTGGTTCATCCATGCAAAGGTTTCTTCATATACATAATAGTCCAGTGCCCGGATTTCGCCTGTCTCTTCCAGAATCGAGAGAAACATATCAGGATACCACATGGTATCATTCCCTCTTTGCCATCTTACCAATGCTTCTGCACTTGCGATTGTCTGGTCTTTGCCGCATATTTTCGGCTGGAAATAAATCTTAAATTCTTTCTGTTTTAATGCACTTTTAAATGAGTGAATGGTATCCGCACAGTGCTGTTCATTTAATGCAATATCGTTGTTATATTCACATACACCGGATAATTCTGTTTTAGCTTTTTCACGAACAATGTTTGTATGTGATATGATCTGCTCTGCAGGAATGCTGGTATCTTTGAGATAATAAATTCCTGTATTCAGATGAAAATAATTAATTTGAAATGTTTTGAGGATTTCCTGTATGATCTGGCGATTATACTCTTCAATCTGCTTTTTTACATCAGATGATTTACGCCCTGTTATGTCAAGCACTGCCACAAAAACATCGGAATGATATCTGTTTACAAACAGAGAAGCCGAAAAAAGTTCCATTCTTCTGAGTACAAAATTCAGGATTTTTGTTCCTGTTTCATATCCCCAGTAATCATTGATCAGATGAAATTTGCTAATGTCTGTCATGATAAATGCATATTCTTTTTCACCGTTAGCATTTGTGAGTATGGTAAATATTTTTTCTTTCAGAGAATCTGAAGAAATACTCTGTGCCAGACCACTCCTAGTCAGATATTGCTCTTTCTGAGCAAGCTGCTGTTTTTTATATTTTTTGTCCTGATACATCTTTTCATCTGCAATCTTAAGAAGATCCATGATCAGATAATAATGATTCTTACAGCTGATATCATATCCTACTGCGTAACTTAACGGATGATCTGCTGTCTGATTATGCTCATCAATCAGTGTCTGGAGCTGGATATTCATCTGCTCTAACTGCGACCATGTAGTATTTCTCTGAATAATCAGAAATTCATCTCCGCCGAATCGCGCAAGGTAACTGTTTTCTGTAAGTATCCGGGTGAGAAAAGATGCAAATGTCTGGATAAATACATCTCCCTCTTCATGTCCATAGGTATCATTAATTATTTTCAGATTGTTTAAATCGAACATCATAATTCCGGTGTCCAGAGTATCGTCTTCGTCCTGAATCTGCTGTAGTTGTTTTTCTAATGCTTTTTTATTATGAACCCCTGCAACATCAAAAGCAGAACTCTGGATCATACTCTTGAGATAGTCTTTGAGTGCAAGGGAAACTCCGCATCCGGCCAGTGCGGCAATAATCATAAGCGACAAAAAAAGATTTTTCAAATCCGTATCTGAAGTGGAAAATCATGGTTACAAGGATTCCGGCAAATATTATAAGCTCTATATAACAAAGACGTATTGTAATCTTGTTCTTTTCCATATTTTGATTAATAACCTGCTTTCATTTTCATTCATTATCATAAGTTTAAGCTGCATATAAGATGATTCTTTTTGCCATACTCTTTTCAATTCCAATTTTGCTTCCTTTTACCATGACAATATAATAGCCATGGATTTCTGACAGAAGTTCTATTTCACTGCCGGCAATGAATCCAAGGGATTCCAGATAATGCCGCTGTTTTTCCTGACCGCAGACTTTACTGATCTTGTATTTGATGTTAAATTGAGCTAAGTTTAATGGCATAATACATCCTTCCATTCTTTAAGGACTGCTGAAAACGCTGCTGACAGTTACCTCTTTATTTCTGTCGTTAGTTTTGACTAACACAGTATAACATGAATTCTTCCAAAAAGAAGTCGTTTTTTTACTTTTTGAGAAATTTTTATCTTATGATTTGTGTTGACACTATAGCAGTCCTCGTAAATAATCAATAAACCCAAAACACCTCTGGCAAAATAAATTATGTTTTTGTTTCTCAATAAATGGTATAATCAAACTGTTATTAACATTCAGGAGGCTTTTTATGAAGAAACAAAACAGGTTACTATCACTAATTCTATCTCTGTTCCTTCTGCTGTTTACCTTAGTTCCGCAATCAGCACTGACAGTAAAAGCTGAAGGCAACAGTGAGATGGCAGTTCATTTTATTGACGTTGGACAGGGAAATGCCATCTTAGTACAGTCCGGAGGACAAAATCTTTTGTACGATGGCGGGGATCAGAGCCATGCTGATCTGATCATCTCCTACTTACAGGAACAGAATGTGGAAAACATTGACTATATGATCGCTTCTCACTATGATGAAGATCATATCGGCGGTCTTGTTCCATGTATAGACAATTTCTCTGTAAGTAATATATTCGGACCAGACTATGTACATACTTCAAATTTATTCAATAATTTTATGAATACTGCCACTGCAAATGCAATTATCGTACAGTATCCTTCTGTAGGTGAAACATTTGATTTTGGCACCGGAAGTTTCACTGTTCTTGCACCGAATGGTATCAGCCAGAACAGTAATGATAACTCTCTTGTAATCAAACTTGAAAATGGTTCAAATAGCTTTATTTTTACCGGAGATGCAGAGGAAACCAGTGAACAGGATATGATCAGTACGGGTATGAACCTTGACTGCGATGTTCTTTCTGTTGGTCATCATGGGTCTGCAAGTTCAACTACCTGGGATTTCCTTGAGGCAACTTCTCCATCTTACGCAGTCATAAGCTGCGGAATCAATAATCAGTATAATCATCCGTCAGCAGATACAATGGGACGTTTATCAGATATGGGAATCCCTGTATTCCGAACAGATAAACAGGGTACGATCATTGCAGTCTCCGATGGAACAAATATTTCCTGGTCACAGGAGCCATGCAATGATTATTCTTCCGGAGACTCCTCTGTAAATGCTTCTGCAGGTGGCACTGGTGGAAATTCTTGGCAAGAAGAAACTACCACTTCTGATCCGGTACCTGAACAGGAAGAATCCAACAATGCAGATCTAGGAACAATGGTATGGATCCCTGCAACCGGCGAAAAATATCACAGCATTCCCAACTGTGGAAGAATGAACCCGGATACAGCCAGTCAAGTATCCAGATCAGAAGCCGAAGCTATGGGATACGGACCTTGCAGTAAATGTTACTGATAAACAAAAACAGCCGCATTTGCGGCTGTTTTGTTAAAATCCTTCCTGTCTGCGGATTTTCCAGAGTTTTGCACGTTTCTGTGCAGCTTCATTCTCTATCTGCTGAGTAACTCCCTCAATGATAAGTCCCGGTACTTCCACAGGATGCTGATGTTCATCTGTTCCAACCATAATAAAATATGCGCGGTTGATCATGGTTCTGGTTCCATCAAGGGCTTCACAGTAAGTATCAATACGTACTTCCATGGAAGAACGTCCCACATGTGTAAGCCGTCCGATAAGAACGATGGTATCGTTCACTCTGGCTCCGGCTTTGAAATACATATTGTCTACTGCAACAGTTACCACATTCATTTCCGCATGACGCTTGGCAACAATACCTGCTGTTTCATCAATCCATGCAAGCAGCTGTCCGCCAAACAGATAACCTGCGGCATTCAGACACTTTGGCATTAATAAATGAGACTGCTCTGTTAAGGAGTCCTCAACTCGTTTCATTTTTCTTTCTGACATTTCTTTTCTCACTTCCCCTTTATCATGCTTTCTGTTGGCTATTATAGCACGTTCCATGATTTTGTGTTATATTTTTCATAATTTTCCTTCTGTATAATTTTAAAGCGTTATCACTTTAATATGAATGTATGAAAAAAAATCAATCTTTGTCTTGCCTTTCCCATCACTTTACTGTACAATGTTTAAATAGGTACAAATACAAATGTTCGCCATAGTAAAACACTGATCGCAAGGATGCATCTGCAATTCACTGTATCAGTGTTTTTTAATAAAATTCACTATAATATGCATTATTTACGAGTATTGCTATAAGTGAATTTGCGAATATTGCTGTAGATAAATAACGGGGAAATGAGGAATGATATTATGGAAAAACATGAAATGATGAGTCTGGAAGATTCCGGACAGCTTCGTGACAAAATAAGATTCTTTGAACAGGAACTGCTCAAGAATCATCATATCGATCCAAATCTGTATGTAGAATATAATGTAAAAAGAGGTCTTCGTGACTCCGCAGGTAAAGGTGTCCTGACAGGTCTTACAGAGATTTCTGATGTTAATGGTTATAATCTGATCAACGGCAGACAGATTCCGGCTGATGGACGTTTATACTATCAGGGAATCAATGTACAGGATATCATCAGTGGTCTGAACGGAAGACGTTTTGGATTTGAAGAAACAATTTATCTTCTGATCTTCGGTAAGCTCCCTGATAAAGAAGAACTTTCCAGATTTCTGGATATGATGTCTGATATGGAGGATCTTGGCGGTCGTTTTGTCCGCGATGTTGTTATGAAGGGAACCAATGCCAATATTATGAATGCCATGCAGCGTTGTGTTCTGGCTCTCTATACATATGATGACAATCCGGAAGATATTTCTCCTGAAAATGTACTTCGTCAGTCTCTGGAACTGATTGCAAAGCTTCCTGAAATTGCCGTATATTCTTACCATGCATATCGCCATTTCAGAAAGGATGATACCTTATTTATCCGTAATCCGCAGAAGGGGCTTTCTCTTGCCGAGAACATTCTTCTTATGCTTCGCCCGGATGGAAAATACACAGAACTGGAAGCAAAAGTTCTGGATATTGCACTGATCCTGCATGCTGAGCATGGTGGCGGTAATAACTCCACTTTCACCACTCATGTGGTAACTTCTTCAGGGACAGATACCTACTCTTCTACTGCTGCATCCATCGGATCTCTGAAGGGACCTCGTCATGGTGGAGCAAACCTGAAAGTTCAGAATATGTTTG
>ENA-OQJK01000105-OQJK01000105.1-human-gut-metagenome-genome-assembly--contig:-NODE-105-length-18735-cov-2.857266_pt1 | contig 18735 bp, 18 predicted proteins | sample MGYA00242605_ERZ504771 | MGnify/ENA primary metagenome ERZ504771 (study PRJEB26092, sample SAMD00036353) | human gut metagenome | host: Homo sapiens | study: EMG produced TPA metagenomics assembly of... | reverse complement strand
AAGGATGCACTGGAAAAACTAGCAGCTGAACGATGCCTCCCTCACCTTTGAGCTGGAGACCAGCGCTGCGCTGGGCTTCGGCTTCCGCTGCGGCTTCCTCGGCCTGCTGCACATGGAGATCATCACCGAGCGTCTGGAACGGGAATTTGATCTGGATATCATCACCACCACCCCCAGCGTGCGCTACCGCCTTACCCTGACCGACGGCACTGTGGAGATGATCGACAATCCTTCCAGCTACCCCGACCCCTCCAACATCGTCAAGCAGGAAGAGCCTTTTGTGGATGTTCACCTGTACACCCCCCAACGACTATGTGGGCGGCCTGATGGATCTGTGCCAGAACAAGCGCGGCGTGCTGATCGACATGAAGTATCTGGACGATGTGCGCGTTGATCTGCACTATGCTCTGCCGCTGGGCGAGATCGTGTACGACTTCTTTGATGCCATCAAGAGCCGCAGCCGGGGCTACGCCAGCTACGATTACGAGTTTAAGGAGTACCGCGAGAGCGACCTTGTCAAGCTGGACTTCCTGCTCAATGGCGACCCTGTGGACGCGCTGTCCATGATCGTGTTCCGCGATAACGCCTATGCCAAGGGCCGCCGCATCTGCGAGAAGCTGCGGGACAACATCCCGCGCAACCTCTTCGAGATCCCCGTTCAGGCGGCCATCGGCGGCAAGATCATCGCCCGCGAGACGGTCAAGGCCATGCGCAAGGATGTGCTGGCCAAGTGCTACGGCGGCGACATCTCCCGCAAGAAAAGCTGCTGGAAAAGCAGAAAGAGGGCAAAAAGAAGATGCGCCAGCTCGGCAGCGTCTCCCTGCCCAGCGAGGCGTTCACCGCCGTGCTCAAGCTCGACAGCGACGACGATTGATATTGGTTTTCCGCTCCCTTCCCGCCCGGAGGGGAGTTTTTTCATATCTGGCGGGCGGCTAAGAATCTTAGCTCAAATCTTGACCTTTCTTCCGACATTGTGTACAATGAGACTATATTAAATCGAGACTATATTAAATCAGGTTGTCATTTTATGTCATTTGGAGGCGAACCGAGTAACCTTTCGCACCCAGAAATAAAACGAGAAGGAATGGATGCAACGATGCGGATCGCGATGGTAGGGCATAAGCGTGTTCCCTCACGGGAAGGCGGCATTGAGGTCGTGGTGGAAGAACTGGCGGCGCGGATGGTCGTACACGGCCACGCCGTCACCTGCTACAACCGCTCCGGCCATCACGTCAGCGGCAGAGAATATGACGCTGAGCATCTGGACGAGTACCGGGGCATCCGCCTCAAGCATCTGCCCACCATCGACCGCAAGGGCCTCGCGGCTGTGACATCCAGCTTCTTCGGCTGCCTTGCGGCGGCTTTCGGCCCCTATGACGTGGTCCATATCCACGCGGAAGGCCCTGCCATGTTCTCCTGGATCCCCCGCCTGACCGGCAAGCGGGTCATCCTGACCATCCACGGTCTGGACTGGGCGCGGGACAAGTGGAAGGGTTCCTTCGGCTCCTGGTACATCCGGATGGGTGAAAAGATCGGCGCGCGGTGCGCCCATGAGATCATCGTGCTCAACCACGGCACCCAGAAATACTTTCTGGACACCTATGGCCGCACCACCCACTATATTCCCAACGGCGTCAACCCCGCGGCCCCTGTCCCCGCCGACATCATCCGGGAAAAGTACGGCCTCGAAAAGGACTCCTACATCCTCTATCTGGGCCGGATGGTGCCGGAAAAGGGCTGTCACTATCTGGTGGACGCCTTCAAAAAGCTGGACACTGACAAAAAGCTGGTCATTGCAGGCGGCTCCTCCGATACCCAGTGGTACATGGACAAGCTGAAAGAGCAGGCCGGCAGCGACGAACGGGTCATCTTCACCGGCTTTGTAGACGGTGCGCTGCGGGAAGAGCTCTACAGCAACGCCTGCCTCTTCGTCCTACCCAGCGACCTCGAGGGAATGCCCCTCTGCCTGCTGGAAGCCATGAGCTACGGCAACTGCGTCATCACCTCCGACATCGAGGAATGCACCAACGTCATCCACGACAACGGCATCTCCTTCCGCAAAAGCGACATGGAAGACCTGGCCCAGAAGCTCACCTACGCCCTCAGCCACCCCAACACCGTCCGGATGTTCAAGTGGCTCGCCGCCGAGTACGTCTGCACCCGCTTCCCGTGGGAGCGCATCGTGGAGGAAACGCTCGCGCTCTACGAGAAAAAATAATGGCATTCAAAAAAACGCCTGCTGCATTCGCAGTCAGGCGCTTTTCTCTTCAGCGCGAATTTTTCTGCATCCGGCGGTCACGCCCGCCGCGCAGCCAGACCTCGAAGTCCTGCCAGGTCTGCGCCTGCAAAGACGCCACGCAGCGGGGCAGCAGCGTTTTGGTGTTATAAACCGGAACGATGACCGAAACAGCGGGCATAACGGACTCCTTATCTCTTTTCATAGACTGCAAGGAAGCGGTCGGCGAGGGCGTCCCATGTGTTCTCATGGATGACCGTCTCATAGGCCGCCTGCTCCATCCGGGCCTTCTTTTCCGGGTCGGCGGCAGTGTCCAGCAGGGCTTTCGCCCAGCGGGCCGGATCCGATTTTTCCAGCACAAGGCCGTTCTCCCCGCTGCGCAGCAGCATATCCGCACCGCCGTTGGGGGTGGTCAGCACCACCCGGCGGAAGAACATCGCCTCCAGCAGCACCATGCCGAAAATTTCGTACTCCGTCGGCAGCAGGAAGAGATCCGCCTGCCGGTAGACCCCCTTCATCTGATACTGGGGGGCTTTTTTCTGCCAGAAGACGCAGCGTTCCAGCCCCTTTTCCCCGATGGCCGCTTTCACGCTGTCCACATACTCCGCGTCGCCGCCGCCGATGATGTAAAGGCAGGCGTCCGGGTCGCTTTTCCGCACTTCGGCCAGCACATCCAGCAGGAAGAAGGGGTCCCGCCGGGGCTCGATGCGGCCGATATAGAGCAGCTTCCGGCCCGTTTTCTGCGCCCGCATCTTCTGCTCGAGCTCCGTCTGCCCGGCGTCCGGGCGGTCACGCAGGAGCTCCCCGTCGATGCCGACGCCCACCGTCGTCACCTGCTCCGGCGAGAGACGCTTTTCCAGCAGGAATTTCCGGGCCAGCTCGCTCTTGGTCAGAAAACGGGTGCCGCGGCGGCGGTAGCGCCCCACGAAGAGGGCGTCGAACACTCTGCACATCCGGTTATAGTTCTTGTTGAAGGGCGAGTAGTAGGGGCCGTGGTAGACCACCGTCTTTTCGGGGTATCTCCCCGCCAGATGCCACGAGAACATCTGGTTATACTCGGGGTCTGCAGCACATCATACCGGGCAAAGAGCTTCTCCTGCCCTTTGAACCAGACGTTTTTGAGCAGGACTTTCCCGTGGCGGTAGAAGACATGGATGGGCTTTGCACCCTCCACCTCGACCTTTACGGTCATCTCGTCGCCGTCCGTCCAGAACAGGATGTCGGTGGGATGGCCGCGCTTCACCAGCGCCTTCGCAAGTCCCACTTCCTGGATATTGTAGGTGTTCTTGGTCACGTCCAGCACGCTGGGCCAGGGGCGAACGATGAGTATTTTCATAGCGGCATCCTCACTGTCTGAGCTGGTCGGCAATATCGGCGTCCACGATCTCCTCGCCGGACTTATGGCGCAGCTGCTCCTGCGACGCGGCGCTCAGGCCGTTGTTGACCACGCCGTTGAGGTCGCAGGTGGAGCAGCGGTCCAGCTCTTCCTTCGACACCCTGCCGTCCCGGTAGTCGCGGCAGACTTTCAGCTCATACATCCTGTAAGGAGTCTTGGTGAACAGCGCCTTGAACTTATGGGTCAGCACCCAGAAGCCCGGCTTCCAGATATATTTGTGCATGGCCGGCGAGACGGAGCCGATCATCCAGCAGTCGCGGTCGCAGTGGCGCACCTTGGCGCGGACGGCCTCTGCCTCGGGGCTGCTCCACAGCGCGTCCCAGCTCTGGGTGTTCAGGTTGCCCATCACCTCTTTATCCTTGGTGCCGTTGCAGGGCATGACGTCGCCGTAGGGGTCGATGAAGAAGGTATCGAAGCTCATATCACAGGGCAGCAGGCGCTTCTGGCCGTAGAGGTAGTTGATGAGGCCATGGTTGAAGTAGGCGCGGAACCACTTTTTGGGCGAATTGCTCCGCAGCAGCTCGTTGATGAGGGCCTCAAAGTTCTTCGCCACCATGGGGCGGTCGTGGATGATGTTCTTGGCCTCCACGAAGTAGAAGCTGTTGTGCAGGGTGGCGGTGGCGAATTCCATCCCCATCTCATCCGACAGGCGTATAGAGGGGGACGAGGTCGGGGGCGTTCTTGTCCTGCACGGTCATGCCGAAGCCCACATCCTTCATGCCCATCTCCCGGAGTTTTTTCAGGGTGGTGTAGCCGCGGTTGTAGCCGTCGGCGAGGCCGCGTATCTCGTTGTTGGTCTGCTCGAGGCCCTCGATGGAGATACGGATGCCGATGTCGGGGAACTCCTTGCACAGGTCGAGGATACGGTCGGTGAAGAAGCCGTTGGTGGAGATGACGATGCGGTCCGACTTCTTCCGCAGCTCCCGCACGATGTCCTTCAGATCCGTGCGGATAAAGGGCTCGCCGCCGGTGATGTTGGTAAAATACATGGGCGGCAGCTTGCGGATGGTCTCGAGGCGGATCTCTTCCTCGGGCTTCGAGGGTGCCTTATAGCGGTTGCACATGGTGCAGCGCGCGTTGCAGCGGTAGGTGACGATAACGGTCCCGTTCAGTTTCTTGGTTGCCATGAATCCTTCTCCTCCGTTTTTATCTCTGGTACAGGGGCATCAGTTTTTCCGCATATTCTTCCACAGTGTCAAAGCGGGTCGTCCCACAGGCTCTGGTATAAGCGTCCAGCCGGGTACGGTCGTCCCAGAGGGCGCGTATCTTCTCTGTCAGCGCGTCCGCATTCCCGCTCTCGAACAGCTCGCCGTTCACGCCCGCGTCGATGAGCTCCGGGATGCCGCCGATGTCTGCGCCCAGCACCGGCGTGCCGTACATCAGCGACTCCATCACCGAAAAGGGGCAGTTGTCGTAGCATTCCGAAGGGCAGAGGCTCAGCCGCGCCCCGGCAATAAGACGCTGCAGCTCCTCGCCTGACTGAAAGCCCACATTTTTCAGGTTCGGGATTCCTGCCAGCTCCCCTTCCAGCGGGCCGCTGCCCGCCGCCACAAAGGGGATGTCCGGCAGAGCCTTGCAGGCTTTCACAAAGGTTCCAACGCCCTTTTCCTTGGAAAAACGGCCAAAGTAGAGCACATAGTCCTGTTTTTCCACAGCCGGGGCTTTCTTTGTGGAAATAAAGTTGTGCATCGCCACCGTCCTTCCCCGCAGGTCGGGGTTTGTATCCAGCTTCTTTTCCAGAAACGCCGAGCAGCAGATTATAACATCCAGCTTCCGATAGACTTTTTCCCACTTCCAGAACATTGCCTCTGCACAGCCGATAACGGAACGTGCCCGGGAACCATGAATGCACCGATGCTTGATGCAGTTTACATAATGTCCGCCCAGACACTCTTCGCACGAATGCCCTTCAATGCTCTGATAGCACAGATGATCCGGGCAGACAAGCTGATGGTCGTGGGCAGTATAAAGGATACGGCAGGCGTGTCCGCTCTTCTTCCGCCATTTGTCCGCCTCAAGGAGGATGCTGGGCGTCAACTGATAGTTGAAATTGTTGAGATGGATAACATCCGGTCGAAAATCATCCAGCACCAGCCGCAGTTTCTGCCGCGCCTCGGACGAGTAGATAGTCTTGAGCGGGTATGTAAGCTTCACCAGCTTGCTGCCGCCGTGGAAATCCATGCTGCTGGTATAGGCATCCACCCGGTTGCCCACACAGCGGCCCTCATGCTCCATCCCGAAATACTGCACCTCATGGCCCATCCGTTCCAGCTGCTTTCCCAGCTCGAACATATAGGTCTCAGAGCCGCCGTTGGGGTAGAGGAATTTGTTGATCATCAAGACCTTCATCTCGTCCGCTCCTCACTTTTATACACAGATGTGGAAATCGCCCTCCACATTTTCTTCTTCTCTCTTTTTGTTCCGCTTCTTCTGGCGGCTTTCCTTGACCGCCGCCAGAGATCGGGTCTCCGAGTCCAGCAGATTGCCGTTCTCCGAAACTTCGAGACACCATACCATGATGGCCATCCGATAAAGTACATTGATGGCATAATAAAACAGAGTGTTATCCGTCAGGTAGGTGAAGAACACATACAGATTCATCGCCATCAAGGCGTAAGCCGGTATCTCGGTGTACCGCTCCTCCACCCGGTGGATGCGGAAGGACAGCTCGAAAAGTATCCATATCCACCAGCACCAGAATCCCACCTCGATATAAGTTTCCATATACACATTGTGCAGTGCCGTCGTTGCAAGATGGTAACTCGGGTCTTCTGTACAATAGGTATAGATGAAGCGGATCCCTCTCCCGATATAGCTGGGCGCCAACTCAAAAAAATCGCTGAAATAAGTGTAAATCACATCACGATACATCAGGTCTATTTCCAGTTCATTTGCCAGCTCCACAAAGATGCCGGACTTTATCAGCCAGAGGTAGAAGAAAATACATCCGCCTGCCGCCAGCGCCATAATATTTGCCAGCGCCCGGATGTATTTTGGCTTCCACCAGCAGAGGCAATGATACATCACCGCCGCACCGAGCGCCGCCGGGACGGCGATGCGCTTGAAGCCCAGCGTGAAGAACAGCATCGAGATGAGGAAACAGACGGCCTGGGTCTTGTGGTTCTTCTCCTTGTGGATGGCGTAGTAGATGACCATGACGCCCCAGCCGTAGACCATATCGTGCAGCTCCATCTGGCGCATCGCACCGCCGGTGTCGTCCGCAAAAGTAATGAGCAGACGAATGTACTCCGAAATAAAAGTCCCGATGCCCGCCCGAGCTGCGACCTGCAGAGCCACAAGGCCGTTTGCCAGCGCCATGCCCGCCAGCGTCAGGGGCATAGTATCTTCGCCAAATAAATAGACCGCTGCCGCCGCAAAAAGAATGTTCGTCGCCATATAAAAAATATTCAATGAGCCGCGCAGGATGTAGTTGAAGGTCTGGAACTCCGTGATCCAGATGGCCACCGACCACATCCAGAACATCAGATAGGGAAAAAAGAAAAGCGCAAAGAAGCGCAGGCAGAAGATAGCCCGGTTGAACATCGGGTGGATAAAGAACATGAGGCAGGCCCAGCCGACTACCAGCAGGTTGATACCATATTTTACGCCGACAGGCAGCTGATAGCAAGCGCAGTAGAAGCACACGATCATAAGCAGAATATAAAATCCTGCGCTGGCCAGCTTTAGCGGTTTGCTCTTAAAAATATTCCATTCGTTGACGTTCCCTGTCTTATTCTCCTCGCCGCGGCTCAGTTCACATCCCACGACCACCAGTTCCGGCTGGTTGAAGATGCGCGGATACGGCTCCGAATCGCCGAGGCCGCGGCTGATGACCACCTGCGACTCTCCCATCTGGTTGACGCCGCTGGTGTACTTGGGCAGAAAGCCCTGGCTGGTAGACCACAGGCCCTGCCCGCCGATGCGCACCTGTCCGCCGTGGGCGTGGCCGCTGAGCACAAGGTCGAACTTTTCGTCGGCCAGCGAGGTGTCCAGCACCTCGGGGCAGTGGCAGATGAGGATGGTGCAGACATCATCCAGCGCATTCGTCTCGTCATTCAGCGCGTCGGCCACTGCGCGGGAGTTTTCCCGTTCCAGCCGGGCGCGGGGCCACTCGAAGAAGCCGCCGATGCGCAGCTTTTTGCCGTTGATGACGGTGTCCTCATACGTTCCGTTCATCCAGTGGACGCCGGTGGCCTCGATGTCGTCAAAAATGGTATCGCAGCCGTTGGCGTAGCGGGCCGCCCACTCGTGGTTGCCGGGGGCGTAATACACCGGCGCAATGTCCACCAGCTGACGCATCAGGCTCAGCACAAGGCTGTAGTCCGGGTCTGTGTCAATATCCATATCGCCCGCCACGGCGATGAAGTCGGGCGCAAGGTTGCGCACCTTCCGCACAAGGTCGGCGTTGTCGGTGCCGTACTCGCTCAGATGCAGGTCGGAAAGCAGCACGATGCGCAGATCTTCCACCGGCTTGTCCACCGTGACGGTATAAAAGGTCGTGATGAAGCTCTTGTTCATCTGGAGGTTATACAGCAGGATGCCGCCCAGAACAAGGGCCGTCAGCAGCAACAGGAGCAGCAGCCGTGCCAGAAAATGCAGTATCTTTTTTATCATAGTTCACTCTCAGCTTTTGGACACCAGCGGCGAGACAGCCGCATTCTTCGCGTTTTCGGCCTCCTGACGGGCTTTTGCGTCTGCACAGCGGCGGATGGACAGCCGCAGCAGAGCGCGGATCTCATAGGCGTTATCCTTGGTCGAGTTGGCGATGCCCACAAAGATGCAGGGGCCGAATCGGGCGAACTCGGTCTTGGCCAGCAGACTGCCCAGCCGGTTGACGCAGTTTTTCGCCAAATCGAAGCTGCAGTTTTCCAGCAGGACGATAAAGCGGCCTGCTCCATTGTAGCCGACAAAGCCCAGCGTGCGGAACACATACTGCAGCTGGTCACCCAGCAGGCGCAGCGCCTTGTCGCCATCGTTCCGGCTCATGGCCGAAAAATCCAGCTGGATGCAGATGATGGTGAACTGGCCCTTCAGCCGTGTCGTGCTGTAGTGGTCGATGGCGGCGTCACAGCGCTCGCGGTTGGGCAGGCCGCTCTTCTTGTCCACATAGAGGTAGTAATCCACAAAGTCGCCCAGACGGCCCAGGAAGATGGCGCAGAAGCATCCCACAAAGAGGAAGAGCACCACCGACAGGGCCGCATAAAGCTTCAGGTTGAGCTTCTCGGTGACAACGATGCTGTTCTTCATCTCGATGTTGTCCGCACCGTTGACCTGATTGAACTCGTCGATGGTCATGAGTGCGAGGTCATACAGGCTCGTGAACTTCTGCACCAGCTCGTCGATGCGGGCGCTGGCCCACTGTGCCTCGGCACTGCGGGGGTCGGTGTCCTGGGTCACATCGGCGTAAATGTCCAGGATCTCCTGCGCCTGCCCCTGCACAATGGTGGCGTCGATGCGCCTGGCGTGGAGGTCGGCATAGTTCTGGATGAGCTTATCGTAGGTGGTGGTGACATTGCCGGAGGGCTGGACACTCGAGTCCCTCACCACGTCACTGACGATCTGGGTCTCGCCGCCGTCAGAATCCCGGCTTCCGGAGTAGACTGCCGCACCGTCCAGCGTCTTATCGCCGAACTGGTCGATGATGCTCTTGGCCTCTGCGATATTTCCGTTCAGGCTGTCGATCTGGAGCTGGTAGCGCATCACGATGTTCTTCTTCGTGTTGACCAGAAGCGTATGGTCCCGCACCAGCTTATGGTTGACGATATAGGCGTAGAGGTCGTTCAGGGTGTTCTGGGTCAGATACTCGTACTCCGACACGAGGTCCGAGAACGAGTATCCCGATCTCACGCTGTAAAAGCCGTATTTTTCGTCGGCCTTCTTCCGAAGGTAGGCCACGCTCTCGTTGGCGTTATTGCGCAGGATCTCCACGCAGTCGATGTACTCGTAGTTCGCCACCGAGACATTGCCGGCGTTGTTGGGGAACAGCTCCGAGTCCACATGGGTCTCGCTGTAATATTTGAAGTAGTTCGTCAGCACCGCGTCCAGCACATTGCGGGCGTAGTCGGTGGCGTCCTTGCTGGCCACGGTGAACGAAACGGCATAGATGGTGGGGTGATATTCATACTCCTCACCGTCGGCAAGCGCCGTCTCCTTTTTGGTCTGCTCATCCTCCGGGATGACCTCTTTGACGGAGATCTTGGAGCGGATGCTCTCGGTGCTGGCTGTCAGCCCCAGCTGCTGGATGGTCTGGTTGATGACCGAGGCTGACGTGATCTCGGTGGGGTCTATCTTAGAGCCGTCGGCGTTCCTGCCCTGACTTGCATTCGCGTTGGTGTACTGGATGATGGCTGTGGCCGTATACGACTGCCGCGACGAAATAAACTCATACACGCCCAGACAGCCTACCGCTGTGATGAGCATGATGAGGAACCACCACTTTTTGAGGTAGCGCAGCAAATCAAAACTTTTCATTCTTCCTCCATCCTGTCAGAAAGACGGATGTCATTCGTTCTCTGCCCGCAGGCGTTCACGCTGCCGCCGGCAGCTCGTCCTGACGACAGCAGCCAGATACCACACGGCGCATATCACAGCCGCCAGCATCACGCTGGGCTTGACGTTATACCGTTTGATAAACGAGGACTCCGGCCCGTTGAACACCAGATATCTGCTGATGCGCTGGGCATAGCAGTCGGCATCCAGCTCCCGTGTCGCGCTCACGATGCCGGTGAGCTGCCGGGTGATGGTATCCACCATCGACTGGGCCACCTGCAGCTCACGCGCCCCGGTGGGCTCCTCCAGTGCCGTGATCTTGGAGTTATTGGTCGTGATGGTCTTCTGGGCGTCCACGGCTGAGGTGAGCAGCTCATTGGCCCGCAGGGCCAGATCGTCGATGCCGACCTTGGTGCGGGACATATAGAACGAGCCATCGCTGTCGTAGGTGGGGATGAGCACCGAGGAGACCATCTTGTTGTTGTAGTTGTCCAGGATGGTCATAAAGATGTCGCTCTTCTGGGAGTCGCTCATCTCGCTCCACCGCAGGGTGCGGTTCAGCTCGTTGAGGTCGTCGATGCAGCGGGCGTTGTTCTTGGCCACGCCGTTTTCCCAGATATAGCTCTGGTACTCCGACAGGGTGTAGCTCTGCAGATTCTGTACCTGCTTTTTGATGGCGTTGTAGCTCTGGCCGCTGGTAGACAGATAGGAGCCGGCCTGGTCGTTGCGCACCGTGAGGTAATTGTTGATGCGGCCTATCATCATCTGGAAATAGGAGCCTATCTCCTCGTAGTCCATATCGGAATAATCAAAGCTGATGTCCAGCGAGGTCGCATTGATGCGGTAATCTGCCGTAAAGCGCTTGAGGTAGACCCGGCATATCTGGTCGAGGAGATCCTGCGCCGTGATCTTGCCCCAGAGCGACCACGGCAGTTTGAGGTCGATGTGATAGGACGAGCTGATATAATAGTCGTCCTCCTCGGTCACGAGCTTGCTGTTGGTCGGCGAGATGGAGATGCAGTCCGCCAGCTCACTGGTGGTCAGGTCATCCTGCAGGCCGGTGGCCTGTATGACAGCCTCAAGATACTCCTGCGTCAAAAATTCCGATTCGCTGAAGCGGGCGCCGTTGGGCGTCTTGCCGGTCACGCTCTCTTCGTAGTTCAGCGACATGGTGGTAGTGGCCGAAAAGCTCTTGACCGTGGTCAGCACGCACATGAACATCAGCGTACACACGACGCCCACGACGAACAGCCGCCTCACCCGCAGCAGAAAGACTTCGCACAGGAGCCGGATAGAAAGAGTATCGAGGAAACGCTGGAACGATGTAAGCACCGACTCCCATCCCTCACAGCGGGATCCACGCTTGCTGCGGGAGGACTTCTTCTCCGCCGGAGCGGCCTTTTCTGCGCTTTCGTCCCCTTCCGGCACCGCTGCTCCGGTGGAATCCAGAGCTGCCGCGGAGTCGTCCTGCTCCGGCGGCTGGGGCGCAGCTGCCTCGGGCCGACTGGCTGGCTGAAGGACATTGAGCTTCCGCTTCACAGACTTCGGCGGGGCCGGGGCCGCAGTCTCCGGGACGGGGTCCTCCTGCTTTGCCCGGCCAAAGAGCGAGCGCTTTTTTGCGTGCTTTGCGGCATGGCGCGCGGGCGCAGAGCCACGCCCGGATGTCTTTTCCGGGCTGGCCTTGCAGACCCTCTGATTCGGTTCTTTCCGCGCTGATCTCATCCGCAGTTTCCTTTTTGTTCTCTTATAGGTACGTCCGCCGATTGGCCGGAGGGTATACTTCAACTATTTTATAATACCTCAAATCGTCCCCAAACACAACTGTTCCGTCATCTTTCACATCCGAACTGCCCGTTTTTCTTTTCTTCCCGCCCCAAAAAGGACAAACAAGAAGCCCCCGCCTCCGGGAGTACCGGAGGCGGGGGCTTCGCCGAGCTGTGATTTATGAAGAGGGTTTTCGGAAGGACCGTTATGCAGCCTTTGCGCCGTTCTTCTTGCTGGCGATGGTGTCGAGCATCAGCACGCCGACGCCCAGAGCCACACCGATGATGGAGGAAATGACCTCAGGAGCGATGAGCAGCAGAGCCGCGATAAACAGGGCGACGCGCTCAAAGGGCTTGAAGTTGCGCTTGAAGTAGCCAGCGACAGTGACTGCAAGGAAGAAGGTGCCCAGCAGCATCTGGGCTGCGCCGATGACGATCTCAACGACAGTGCCTTCCAGCAGGATAGCGGGATTGTAAACGAAGACAAAGGGAACAAGGAAGCCGACCATTGCAAAGGTGAAGCCCTTGATGCCGGTCTTCATCGCGTTCGCATCTGCGATACCGGCTGCGGTGTAGGATGCTACGCAGACGGGAGGCGTGATCTGAGCCATGATGCCGTAGTAGAAGACGAACATATTGGCGCACAGAGCGGAGATGCCCAGAGCACGCAGGCAGGGAACGAAGAGGATGACGCCGACCAGATAAGCGGCGACGGTGGGCAGTGCCATGCCCAGCAGCATGCAGCCGATCATTGCGATGAGCATTGCGGCAAACAGGTTGGTGGTGCCGAGGCTGCTGATGAGGGCGGAAAGGTGGTGGCCAGAGAGGTCTGACCGGTGACGACGTTGATGATGATGCCGCAGGCAGCGGTGGGGATAGCGATCTCAGCGGCCTGTTTTGCACCGTCGAGGCAGCAGTTCCAGATGCCCTTCAGGTCAACGAAGTCCTTTTTCTCATTGATGAAGTAGCTGACGACGTCGCAGATGAGGCAGGATACAATGCCCATCATACCGGCGCGCATCAGGGAGGCGCCGCGGATGATCATGACGACGAGGATAACAGCGGGCAGCAACAAGTACAGGCGGGGAAGGATGGTGCGCTCGACCTTGATCTTAGCGTCCTGCTCCTGAGCTGCGTTCTGGTGCTTGGCAGCCAGACGATCCACCAGCACAAAGACGGCGAAATAGTAAGCGACAGCAGGCAGGATGGCAGCAGCAGCGACGCGGCTGTACGGGACACCCAGCATCTCAGCCATGATGAATGCACCGACGCCCATGATGGGGGGCATGATCTGACCGCCAGTGGAAGCGACTGCCTCAACAGCGCCCGCCTCCTCAGGCTCGTAGCCGACCTTCTTCATCATCGGGATGGTCATGACACCGGTGGTTGCGACGTTTGCGACAGCAGAACCGGAGATCATGCCCATCAGGCCGGAAGAGATGACGGCTGCCTTTGCAGGGCCGCCGGAGGACTTGTTGGAGAACTTCATGCCGATGTCGATCAGCAGCTGACCGCCACCCATCGAGGAGAAGAAAGCACCGAACACGATGAAGTAGAACAGGGTATTTGCGGAGGTGTACAGCGGAGTTCCGAAGACGCCGCTCTCGCCCATCGTCATACCGACGCAGAACTGCTTGATGAACTTTGCGAAGGTCTTGCCCTTGGTGAACAGGATGCCGGGCAGATAGGGAGAAGTAAAGGCGTACAGGATGAAGACCGCAAATGAAGATGGTCAGGACGATCGCCCAGCGTGCGGTACACGGCGATGAGCAGCAGAACGATGGTCATGACCATGAAGATGTAGTCGATGCCGTAGACCGGCTGCACAGAGACAAAGTCCAGCAGGCGGGCGTTCTGGCCGACAACGTACCACAGCATATAAGCGAGGCAGATGAACAGCAGGATGTCAAACCAGTTCATCCAAGCGTGGGCGTTCAGCTTCTTTTCGTCCACGGGCTTGCCCTCAGCCTCGGCTGCCTTTGTCACTTTCTTGCGGTAAGCCTTGTCAGCCGGGTTGTACAGGAAAACCAGAGTCAGTGCAAGGATCAGATGCAAGGGACTCTGCAGCATGGGGTTGAGTTGCTTGACCAGAGCCAGATACATCTGAAAGGCGAAGAACACAACGGTGACGATGACGGCCAGCCAGTTGCGTATCGTTTTCTTTTTGGCGTCCATAAGCGCGTTTCCTCCTAAAGAATATGGATACGTTTGCCTTAATAAAAAAACCTGCCGGGCTTCCATACCGCCCGGCAGGCCTTTTAAGACCTAGTGATTCGGAATGCGGGGCGGCTTATCAGTCGCAATCGTACGCCCTATTTCCTCGTAGTAAGCCTTGGCACCCGGGTGCAGGGGGCAGCCGGTGTAGCCAGAACCGCCTGCGATGGTCGGGTCGAAGTACTCCAGAGAAGCAACAGCGGTGACCAGAGCCTCCTTGTTCTCACAGATAGCCTTGGTCAGGGTGTAGGCCACGGCGGCATCCATGTTGGCGTCTACGATCAGGCACTGCTGGCTGCCCACGGTCTCAATATCGGTATCCTGCTTGTTCCAAGTACCGGCCTCGACCGTGACGGGAGTGTAGCCCATCTCGCACAGCTTGTTGCGGGTGTCCTCATTCAGCTCGACATCGTACATATCGTGGGTCAGGCAGAGCTCGGTGGTGTTGGACTGGCCCTTGCCGATGTGGTCGATAGTCATATCGTACAGATCATCCTGCAGGCCGCTCTTGATGGCGTCGCCGCCGGTCTTCTCGACCTTGCCGCCCCAGCTTTCGATGTCGTCGAAGGTGATGCCCAGTGCCTCGCAGACCTTCTCAGCGGTCTGCTCGCCGAAGCTGCCGTTCTTCTTGATGACCATCTTGACGGGGTACTTGTTGGCGACGACCTCTTCGAAGGTCTTGTAGCCGGTAGCATTGACGAACTTCTGGGTAAACATGATGTTGATGAAGTTCTGGCCCAGACCGCCTGCTAGACAGGCAATCTCGGTGCAACCGCCGAACTCATACTCGGAGGCGCTCTGCTCATAACTCCACTTAGCGGGGCCGGCATTGGACATGACCAGATCGCACTCTTCGCCTGCATTGACGATCACGGGTGCACCCACACCGCCGGGAGAGGTGGTGGTGATATCGATGGTGGAGCCTGCGGGCAGCTCAGGAAGCATGACGCCCTGCAGGGCAGCAGCGTAGTTGTAAGCAGCGGTGCCGACTTCCTGAGCGGCGAAGGTCAGCTGAATGGGGCCAGACAGCTCCATGCTGCCGGTAGCAGCTGCAACACTCCCAGCTGCGGAAGCAGCAGTAGAAGCAGCCGTGGAAGTAGCGGTCTCAGCGCCGGGAGCCATGCCGGAGCAGCCTGCCAGAGCGGCAGCAGCACCAACGACACCAGCAACCTTCATGAAATCTCTGCGCGTGATCTTCATAATGTTTTCTCCTTTTCTCTTGGGGTTTCGTTGTCCGGACCAGACTGTGTCTTTCAACCTTCTTCTGCGGTGTTGCCGCTTTTCACAGTCTTTGTTCGTTTATGTTGCCTAAATTATATTCAATTCGGTCAGCTGTCGCAAGAGAGAAGTTCCGCCAAGCCGTTTCATTTTACAACACAAATCAATTTTTTGCCCAAAAGCGTCCCAGAAATCGTTCTATTTTGCAACGAATTCAGAAACTTGACCAGAATTATTGTTTCAAGATAGAACTTTTTATAGATTTCGTTCCTTGTGTGTCATTTTTGTCCTCTATGCAGAAGGCCCCCGGCCTTAGCCGGGGGCTCATAAGACAGTAATTCTAAAAATGACGATTATGGCATCTGTCAGGCAGGGTTGGGAACGGAATAACGGGTATCTGGTGAAAGCCGGATACCCGTTATTTTTTGCCGTCACGAAAAGCAATAGATTTATTCACAGCTTTCAGGTATAATTGCCTTAAATCAATCCTATCCCATCCATTCCGAGATTTTTTCAAAAAATCTCAAAAAAGTTTAGAAGCATTGGAACAATTCAGCCGTTCTCATGCCATATATAGTAGAGGGCTGAATACAGAAGTGATTGGAGGTGACGCTGATGGACAAGCAGACAGGCCCAAAAGGTTTTCTTGTGGTGCTGCCCGGTGAGATCATCGAGATACCACAGGACAGCGACAAATCATGGCTGACGCTGTTTTACAGCTTGCCGCGAGAGCTTGCGGGGAAATGGAAACCAGCCTATGAGCTGCCTCGCTGTCCGTATGAGGTTTTGTGGACGGACAAATATAACCACATCGTATGTGACGATATGTTCAAGCTGCTTGTGTGGGATTGCTACGCATGGTGTGCATGGCAATTCTTTCAAGTGAAAGACCGCAAGGGCAATTACCGCGACATTCCCGGCAGCTGGAATCAGTATGCAGGATATTTCCCTTTGTGGCGGCTGTCGTACAGCATCATCCCCTACATCCGCATGAAGTTTGAACAGAACGGATTGGGTTTCCAGAACCTATACAACATCCCGCAGGGCGTGGAAGTGCCGTGGCTGACCTATCAGCAGTTCAGCAATCTGGTCGGCAATGTCACCGACATGGTGATTGCGGAACAGAACTGGCAGCCGATGATCGATGCGATCTGGGAGAACCGCACCGTGGAGGACTACGAAACCACAAGCAGCACCGTCAAGACGGATTTCATGCGGAAGTGGCATCACAACCGCTCCGGCAAGCCAATTTCTCTTGACGAGATGATGGAGAGCGAGGACGGCGATATTTTCGAGGTAGCCGATCCACGGAGCGAGTTTGAGCAGAAGGTTATTTCTGAAATGCAGATTGCCGCCTTTGCCGAGCAGAGCATTAGCGAGAAAGACCGGGAAATATTGAAGCTGTGCATGGACGGCTTGACTGAACGGGAGATTGCAGACAAGGTTGGCTACAAGACCGCCAGCGCAGTCCATAAGCGGATCGCCAAAATTGCGGGAGCCTATGAGGACTATGTGACAGCGGAATATGGAAAATATTTGGACAGATAATTTAATGATACTGGACAAACAGAGATTGGGGTGAAACGAATGAAAAATGAGTATGAAGATTACGAAAGATATATGAAAAACAGACCTCATGTTGTGATTCTCGGTGCGGGTGCAAGCTGTGCAGCAATCCCTAATGGGGACAAGCATGGCAAGAAGATTTCTGCAATGAGTGGGTTTATTGAAAAACTGGGGTTATCAAGCGTGATTTCCAAGGTGGACATCCGTACATCCTCTGATAATCTTGAAGATATTTATATGGAACTCGATGAACGCAGTAAAGCTGACCCCCTATGCCAAGAGGTCAAAGAAGAATTGGAGAAGATAATTTGGGAGTACATGAGTGACTATCAACTCCCAGACACTCCTACCATATATGATTTTTTGGTTATGAGTCTAACCTCAAAAGATCTGATTGCGACATTTAACTGGGATCCATTCTTGGTACAAGCAATAGGGCGAGCCATGAAATATACAAGTAATATTCCACAGGTTGCTTTTTTGCATGGTAATGTCGCCGTAGGTTTTTGCGTAGAAAACAATATTATGGGGAATGTCGGTATGATATGTCCGAAATGCGGGATTCCACTTGCTCCGACAAAACTACTGTTCCCAATTAAAAAGAAAGATTATAACAGCGACATCGCAATCAGCAAAGCATGGAAAACACTTAACAACGCTTTAGAAAAGGCATATATGGTTACTGTTTTCGGATATAGTGCACCTAAAAGTGATGCAGAAGCAGTTTCGATGATGAAAAAAGCGTGGGGCTCGGTCAACGAAAGAAATTTAGAAGAAATTGAGTTGATTGATATTAGAGATGAAGAAGCTGTCATAGAATCATGGAGTGAGTTCATCCACACGCATCACTACTCGTATAATACCAGCTTTTTTGATTCGACTTTAGCGAGATGCCCAAGAAGAACTTGTGAAGCAACTTTTGATAGGTTGATGAATTGTATTTGGCTTGATGGCAGTAAAGGTTTCAAAGATAATATGAGTTTTGCAGACATAAGCAAGTTTATCTCTCCGCTTGTTGTTGAAGAAGAAAACGCCAAAGGCAAGGGAATTATTCTTTCTAACCCATATCAATAAACAGCTTACATTAGGCAGTCACGAGAAATCGTGGCTGCTTTTTATGCAGGAAAGGAGAATTTTATGAGCAAAGAACCGTTTGAAACCATGCCCGATGTGATGGACGCAAAGCAGATTGCGGAGGCGTTGCAGATTTCCAAAGCGGGCGCATACAACCTTTTGAACAGCCCGGATTTTCCAACTTTGCGGATCGGCGGGCGCAAATTGGTGATGAAAAATGAGCTTGTGGAATGGCTGAAAAGCCACACAAATCGAAAAGTATGAAAACACGGCAAGAGCCGGAAAAGTGGCAAATCCGCCAATAGCAATAGCCGGAACATACTCCGCATCGTTTGGAGCATTTCTGTCGGAAAAACGCTTCACTTTTCCAATTCAAGAGCCGGAAAAAATTGTGAAAAACAGGAGGTTTTATGAGAACAGGACTTACTAAGAGAGAAAAGACAACTGCCATCTATTTTGACGAGTATGGCAGCATGATCGAGGTGCAGACCCACAACACCGATCTGAAAAAGCGGCTGACGGCATTTGCGAAAGAATATCCGCAATGCTGCCGCCAGATTGACGATGACGGACAAGGCGGGCTGACCTTTGAGATTGAAAAAGGCAGATTGAGTTTCCGGCTGACTGCACCGTACAGCGAGGAACGGAAACGGGCGGCAAGCGAAGCGGCGAAAAACGAATAAAAGGGTTTTAGGGCTTCGTTGATTGTTGCGTTGGCAACCCCACCGCGATGGTCGTGCCCTTGTCCGAGCTTTCCTCCACCCAAACGGAGCCGCCAT
>ENA-OQJK01000102-OQJK01000102.1-human-gut-metagenome-genome-assembly--contig:-NODE-102-length-19084-cov-3.122171_pt1 | contig 19084 bp, 20 predicted proteins | sample MGYA00242605_ERZ504771 | MGnify/ENA primary metagenome ERZ504771 (study PRJEB26092, sample SAMD00036353) | human gut metagenome | host: Homo sapiens | study: EMG produced TPA metagenomics assembly of... | reverse complement strand
GTATTTCATTACTCTCACATAATTCTTCTTTGCATACTTCCATTTTCTTACCTGTTACCTTTCCGGCTTATCACAAAAGGTTTCTGCTGATTTGCCTGTTTCTTATAAATTCTTTTACAAATAATGTACGGATCGCGTTTAATACTGCCAGGATCATAACACCTACATCTGCAAAAATGGCCACCCACATGTTTGCAATACCTAAAGCTCCAAGGATCAGGCAGAGAATTTTAATGCCGATTGCAAAATAAATATTTTCATATACAATACGGATACATTTACGTGCAATTTTGATCGCTTTGGAAATCTTCAGAGGATCATCATCCATCAGAACGATATCTGCTGCTTCGATTGCTGCATCTGAACCAAGCGCTCCCATCGCAATACCAATATCGGCTCTGGATAATACAGGGGCATCATTGATACCGTCACCTACAAACGCAAGTTTAGCCTTTTCAGACTTCTGATTAAGAAGTTCTTCTACCCTGGAAACTTTGTCAGCAGGTAAAAGTTCGCTGTATACTTCCTGAATTCCCAGTTCCCCGGCAACCTGATCTGCAACACGTTTTGAGTCGCCTGTCAGCATAACGGTCTTGCTGATTCCGGCTTTCTTCAGTTCAGCGATTGCCTCTTTTGCATGAGGTTTGATGATATCGGATATCAGGATATGTCCTGCATATTTGCCGTCAATGGCCATATGCACAACAGTTCCTACATGATGGCAATCCTGATAAGCAATGCCAAGTCTGTTCATTAATTTGGTATTACCGGCAGCTACAGATATGCCGTCAACTTTGGCAATCACACCATTACCACTGATTTCTTCAATATCAGTAACACGATTTCTGTCGATTGGTTTTCCGTATGCTTTCTGCAAGCTCTTGCTGATCGGATGGGAGGAAGAACACTCGGCAAGTGCTGCATATTCTAACAATTTCTCATCAGGCATTTCATTGTGATGAATACCACTTACTTCGAAGACACCCTGAGTCATAGTACCTGTTTTGTCAAATACAACATATTTTGTCTGAGCCAGTGTTTCCAGATAGTTGGAACCCTTGACCAGAATGCCCTGATTGCTGGCTCCACCGATTCCTGCGAAGAAACTTAACGGGATGCTGATAACCAACGCACATGGACAGCTGATTACAAGGAAGGTAAGGGCTCTGTAGATCCAGTCTCCCCACATGGCAGGTTTTCCCATAATAAGAAGTACGATCGGCGGGATAAATGCAAGAGCAAGGGCTCCGTAACATACTGCAGGTGTATAGTATTTCGCAAATTTGGAAATAAAGTTTTCAGATTTTGACTTTCTGGAGCTGGAATTCTCTACCAGTTCAAGAATCTTGGATACTGTAGATTCACCGAATTCCTTAGTTGTACGGATCTTCAGCAGACCTGTCATATTGATACAGCCACTGATCACTTCATCGCCTGCTTTTGCATCACGCGGAAGACTCTCACCTGTCAGTGCACTTGTATTTAATGTAGAAGTTCCCTCGGTGATCACTCCATCGATCGGTACTTTTTCACCCGGCTGAACAACAATAATGGTTCCGATCTCAACTTCATCAGGATCAACCTGTTCCAGTGTTCCGTCTTTCTCTATGTTCGCATAATCAGGACGGATATCCATCAGTTCACTGATGTTTCGTCTGCTCTTTCCCACTGCATAGCTCTGGAAAAGTTCTCCAATCTGGTAGAAAAGCATAACTGCAACACCCTCGGAATAATCGCCAAGGAGAATTGCACCTACTGTGGCTACAGCCATCAGAAAGTTCTCGTCAAACACCTGTTTATTTAAAATACCCTTAAATGCTTTCTTCAGGATATCATAGCCGATGACCAGATATGGGATCATAAAAAGAACAAATCTCAGGTATCCCTCTGCCGGCAGTAAGGAAAAGACCACGATCAGCACTGCTGCTATGATAATTCTGATCAGCATTTTCTTCTGCTTCTTGTTCATATCAATACCTCTCTCTTCTTATAAAAGCAGGACCGCTGCAAAAAACTTTCCGGCGAAAAGCTCAGTGCCGGGATACGTTTTATGCAACAGTCCATTCTCCGGATAACTCAGAATTAAAGATAAATCTCACAGTCGTCTTCTACCTTCTTGCAGTTCTTTAATACGTCTTTCATAACTGCTTTTTGGATCCTGTCCGTCTTCGAATTCAACGATCATCTTCAGCATCATGAAGTTAACTGTTGCATCTTTAACGCCGGCTGTATTCCTGGTAGCTTCCTCCATTTTATTAGCACAATTTGCACAGTCTACATCGATTTTATAAGTTTTCTTCATAATATTTTCCCTTTCCGCTCATCTCTTTTATATTAACATATGAGCACTTGTTCATTTGTTTGATTTTATTATAGCATTATTTTCTCTTCTGTCAATAGTTTTGAGGAGATTTCTTTACGGAAATAAAAAGTTATGTTATAATCCATGTTATTATAGTTTAACGTGTTGCTTTAATGTTTTAAAAAACAGGATATTATTATCTGGCAGGTATCAAAATCATAAAAAGAAATATGATACTCTTTGACAGAACATAACTGCCTGTACTGTTTGCGTACAGCAGTTCACAGTAGCAATATCGGAAAGAAAAAAGGAGGGTATCAATATGGCGATACATGAATCAGGAGAAGATTATCTCGAAGCGATCCTTATGATACCAAAAAAGAAACGGTAATGTCCGCTCTATCGACATTGCGCATGAACTGTCTTTTTCAAAACCGAGTGTCAGTGTTGCAATGAAGAATCTGAAAGCCAGTAATTACATTACGATTGATGAGAACGGATTTATCAATCTGACGGAAACCGGGCAGGAAATTGCAGATAAGATTTATGAAAGACATACCTTTCTGACCGGATGGCTGACTTCTATCGGAGTTGACCCGAAGGTTGCAGCCGAGGATGCCTGTAAGATGGAGCATGCGATCAGCGCAGAGAGTTTTTCTGCCATTAAGAAGTCTATTGCAGGCACGCATGAAAATTATAGCAATCCTCGTAAATAATGCATTTAAGACAGTTCAGCAGCGTGCGAAAGACAAGGAAGATATCTGCAGGCGTGCTGACGCACGGCAAAGATATCTGACGCAGGATTTCACACTCTGATGGGCTGGATTAAGATGCATTATTTTAGAGGATTGCTATAAATAAAAACATAATAAAAACCATATCCGGATTTTCAGAGACTAAGCATCTGTTGCTTTATCATGAAATCCCGGATATGGTTTTTTATGGTTATCTTTATGCTTCCTCTTCTTTTGGAAGAAGATTTCTCATACTTCTTAAACTGATAGTCAGTGTTGACATGTTATGAAGCAGTGCAGATGTTGTAGGCATAATGATACCTGTAACTCCAAGTGCGATCAGACCACCGTTTATACCGATAATAGTTCTGTAATTATTATGGATACGCTTCATCAGCGCTGTACTCAGTCTCTTTAACGTAACAATCTCATGGAGATTATCTGCAGAAATTGTAACATCTGCAATCTCACGTGCAATAGCTGCGCCATCACTGATAGCAATTCCCACACTTGCAGAAGAAAGTGCCAGTGAATCATTGATCCCATCACCGATCATAATAACTTTATGCCCCAGTTCTTTTTCTTTCTCTACAAAAGATGCCTTATCTTCCGGCAGAACTTCGGAGTAATATTCATCTACGCCTACACGTTTCGCAATAGCTGCTGCTGTACGTTCACTGTCACCGGTCATCATTACGACTTTTGTAATGCCGGCTTCTTTTAATTCACGTACTGCATCTGCAGCCTCTTCACGAAGCGGATCTTCTACACAGATAACTGCTGCAAGTTTTCCTTCGATTGCAAGATACAGGTGAGAACATTCTAATGGCAGGTGTTCAAATCTGTCTTCCATTCCTTCCGGAATTACACACTTTTCATCTTCCATTACGAAATGCCAGCTTCCGATCACTGCCTTTTTGCCTTCAATAGTTGTAGAAATACCATGAGCTACGATATATTCTACTTTTGAATGCATTTCCTCATGAACAAGATGTTTCTCTTTAGCTGCATTGACAACTGCTCTTGCCATGGAATGAGGGAAATGTTCCTCCATACATGCTGCAATACGCAGAAGCTCATCTGAACTCAGCTCTTCACTGAAAGATACCACATCTGAAACTACAGGCTTTGCTTTTGTAAGTGTACCTGTCTTGTCAAATACAATAGTCGTGGCATCAGCCATTGCTTCCATATATTTACCGCCCTTTACAGTAATACTGTGAGTACTTGCCTCACGTATAGCGGATAATACGGAAACAGGCATGGCAAGCTTCAGTGCGCAGGAGAAATCTACCATAAGTACCGCAAGGGTTTTCGTCATGTTTCTGGTAAGCAGATAAGTTATCCCTGTACCTGCAAGAGTGTATGGCACAAGTCTGTCTGCAAGATGTTCTGCATTACTTTCCACAGAGGATTTCAGCTTCTCAGAATCCTCGATCATGTTGACGATCTTCTCATAGCGGCTGGAACCTGCTGCTTCTTTAACCTTAACAGTGAGTTCGCCCTCTTCCAGAACAGTTCCTGCATAGGCAAAGCTGCCTTCTGCTTTACGTACAGGCGCAGATTCACCTGTCAGAGAAGTCTGGTTGACCATTGCTTCTCCTGCTGCAACATCTCCGTCAAACGGAATCACATTACCCATATGTACGCGTATCAGATCACCTGCTTTAACAGAAGAAGCAGATATAAGAACCTCCTGTCCGTCTTCATTTACAAACCATACTTTCTCTGCATTGATAGACATGCTTCTTGCAAGGTCATTGACGGATTTCTTATGTGTCCATTCCTCAAGGATCTCACCGATTCCAAGCAGGAACATGGTGGAACCTGCAGTATTGAAGTCACCGCGGAGCATAGATACACCGATTGCTGCTGCATCCAGAACAGGTACCTCCAGTTTTCCATTCATCAAAGTACGTACACCATGATAAATGTATTTCACTGATTTCACTGTAGTGATCGCTACACGTACCGGATATGGCAGAAACATTTTATTTAATGTACGCATTACTACAGAGTTGATCAGTTTTTCTTTATAGGTTTCGTTTAATTCACGTCCGGAATTCTCAAGTGCTGATTCAGATACCTGAGCAGTTTCATAGGAAAATCTGCTCAGTAAACGAATCAGCCCATCTCTGCTGCCGGTATAGACAACAGCGACATCCTGAGTTCTTACATAAACCGATGCCTTGCTGATATTTTCCTCTTTCTCCAGATAACACTGCAGAATATCCGCCTGTCTGTAGGTCATGTGTTTCTGCGCAAGGTGGATACGAATTCGTCCTTTTATTTCATGCTTAATAGCAAATTTCATTATTCCTCGCTGCCTTCTTCTGTTTCTTCTGTCTCTTCTTTGAAATCTGTTGTCTCTTCTGTTTCTTCTGCTGCTTCGTCAGCTGTATCTTCTACCACTTCCTCAGCTGCTGCTCTGTCTTCGTTGATCTGCTGTGCTTCTGCATAAATATCCTCAGCATTCTCCTGAATTGCGGAAGCTGTTTTCATTACACATGCCTTTGCACGTAAAACGGCTGCTGTGCAGTTTGTGTATAATTTCTTTGCATCTTTACTTGTAAGAATCTTGATACCTGCTGTACCGAAAGCTACTCCTGCTGCAAAGATTCCTGTTTTTTTACCGTCAAATTTAATCATTGATGTATCCTCCTGTTGTGATTTTTAATTTATTGTAACCACTCAGCATCCTTTCGGTGCTGAACAGTTATGAACTGTTTTCAGATAAATATGATGGGCAAACGCATTATTGCGACATCAGCTTATTTATATTTCATGTATTATACAGCCAAAGTTTCTGTATTTCTACTTTTTTTTTCTTATTGAGAAATGTTCTCATTTCAGACATGTTAAGATGGTTACCGGAAACCGTATTGCCAAAAGAGCGTAAAAAACTGAAGAAATATAAGAAAGCCACCGGAAATTATACTCTTCAGTATTTCCCGGCGGTCATCAGTTCGTTCTCTATTTAAATTTTTACTTGTTTTCAATGTTTAAAATCACAGGAATTTACGAACATCCGCTCAATTTCCTGTTTGTCAATGTATCCACAGGCCTTCAGTCCTGTCAGAACTACATTGTTAAAACTGTCTTTTGATAATTTCTGGACTGTATTGTCATCCAGCTCAATGGTGCATACACTTTCATCTTTACAATCCGGATTTCTCACGATTTTATACATATTTCTTCTGCTGATCGCACCAATTTCTTCCAAAAGATTTACCATACGGTAAACCGTAGCTGATCCGATGCCCGGATCCAGGCGGGATGCATTGTAATAGATTTCTTTACAGCAGGAACACTCATTTTCAAGAATGACTTCCAACAGCATTCTTCTCTGTTTGGTAATCCTGCATCCTCGCTTCTTTAATTCCTGGATTACAACATCTTTCTGCATTCGGGTTCTCTGGTAATTGGGCTCTTTACAATTTTCCTGTCTCTGTAATGCTGCTGCTCCCAAAATCACATCATCCTTCCGCTTGTTAATTTCTGTTTCCTGACATATGGCTGCTGTTTGGCATCAGGTTTCAGTAATATGCCTGATTCTCAATGGCACCCTCTGCAGTGGCTGCAGTCTCCGCCACATGATGACTTGCCGCTTTTTTTGTCTCTGACGATTCCTCTTATGATCAGTCCGACAATTAAAATCAAAATTGCTCCTACAATCAATGTTCCCATAAATGACACCTCCTGCTTTATATCATTATCATACACATATAATCACTATACTGCAATCTGATAATCAGCAGTCCACTAACTGTGAAGATACGTTACTGTTCACTTCGTTCTCAGTAACACGCTCCGCGATGAAAAAGGTATGAAACAGTTGCAATTCTGTTTATCAGAACCCGCACCACCAGATGGGACGCAGGCTCTGATCTTATTACTGTTTTATCTGGCTTTTGCCATACCCTTTACCTTTACATTAAGGCTGCCGCTTTCCTTATAAGGTCTGAACAGCAGATATAAAAATCCGATGATAATTGCGAATGCAACCACTGTCCAGATACCGAAACCGCCGCCTGTAACCAGTGTACCGATCTGATAGATACACAGAGACACAAGATATGCAAGTCCACACTGATATCCGATTGCAAATAAAAACCATTTTGTATTGTTCATCTCTCTCTTGATCGCACCCATAGCTGCGAAGCAAGGAGCACAAAGAAGGTTGAATACCAGGAAGCCGTAAGCTGCGATCGGTGTCATGGCTGCTGCCAGGTTACCCCAGATCTCAGCACCGTCTTCTGCAACTTCTGCGAATCCATAAAGCATACCAAATGTAGCTACTACATTCTCTTTTGCGATCAGACCTGTAACAGCTGCAACTGCCATCTTCCATCCTTCGCCGGCTTTTGTCCAGCCAAGAGGTGCAAAGATCCATGCGATTGCTGTACCGATCTTAGAAAGGATACTCTCGTTAAGTTCTTCAACCATACCGAAGCTTCCGCCTTCCCATCCGAAGCTCATTAAGAACCACAGAATGATTGTTGAAAGAAGGATGATTGTTCCGGCTTTCTTAATGAAGGACCAGCCTCTTTCCCACATACTTCTTAAGATATTGCTGACTGTTGGCCAGTGGTATGCAGGAAGCTCCATAACGAACGGAGCCGGATCACCGGCAAACATTTTTTGTTTTCTTTAAGATGATACCGGAGCAGATAATTGCTGCAATACCGACAAAGTAACAACTTGTTGCAACCCATCCGCTGTTTCCGAAGAATGCACCTGCGATCATGGCAATGATCGGAAGTTTAGCTCCGCAGGGAACGAATGTAGTTGTCATGATTGTCATCTTTCTGTCACGGTCATTCTCGATCGTACGGGAAGCCATAACACCTGGAACACCGCATCCACTGCCGATAAGCATTGGAATGAAGGATTTACCTGAAAGACCGAATTTACGGAAAATTCTGTCCATGATGAATGCTACACGAGCCATGTAACCACAGGACTCAAGGAATGCAAGGAATGCAAACAGTACAAGCATCTGAGGTACGAAACCGAGAACAGCTCCCACACCGGCTACAATACCGTCAAGGATCAGTCCCTGTAACCATGCTGCACAGCCAATCGCATTCAGCCCTGATTCAACTGCCGGAGGAATGATCTCACCAAACAGAACATCGTTTGTCCAGTCAGTTACGAAAGCACCAACTGTAGTTACAGATACATAATATACGATAAACATTACAACTGCAAAGATCGGCAGTGCCAGCCATCTGTTGGTAACAATACGGTCGATCTTATCAGATGTGGAAAGCTTATCTTTTCTTGCCTTAGTCACACACTGACCAATGATAGAAGAAATATAAACATATCTCTCATTTGTGATAATACTTTCTGTATCGTCGTCAAACTCATTTTCCATTTCTTTGATCTCGGCAGATACATTTACGGATGTATTCATCTGCTCAATGATCTTGTCATCTCTTTCAAGAAGCTTGATTGCGAAGAATCTCTTCTGTTCTTCCGGTACCACACCGGTCAGTTTATTCTCAACTGCTCCGATGATCTCTTCTGCTTTATCGCAGAATTCATGGACAGGTGTTACTTTCCGGTGGCTCTGGGCAATGGAAACTGCCTTGTTTGCAGCTTCTGTGATTCCAGTTCCCTTCAGAGCAGAAATAGTAACAACTTCACAGCCGAGTTTCTTTTTCAGTTTATCAATATGTATTGTATCACCGTTTTTCTCAACGATATCCATCATGTTGACTGCCATGATGACCGGAATCCCAAGTTCCAGAATCTGTGTTGTAAGATACAGGTTACGTTCAATATTGGTACCATCAACGATATTGATGATCGCATCCGGTTTTTCCTGAAGAATGTAATTTCTTGCAACTACCTCTTCAAGTGTATATGGTGATAAAGAATAAATACCAGGTAAGTCAGTGAGGATCACATCCTTGTGTCCCTTCAGCTTACCCTCTTTTTTCTCGACAGTTACACCTGGCCAGTTACCTACAAACTGATTTGAGCCGGTCAGTGCATTGAATAATGTCGTTTTACCGCAGTTCGGATTACCTGCGAGTGCAATTTTTACTGACATAATCTCTCTCCTCTGATTTCTTGATCACTTTTATTTTGATCGCTTTATCCAATCTTTCTACTGCTGATATCATTTATCATTCTCAACAGTTATTAGTCATCACTAATACTTAACTTTCGTCAACTATTAGACAAGGCTAATTGTTAGAAAGACCTAACATGATGTCAAAAAAATTATTCCACTACAATCATTTCGGCATCTGCTTTACGTAAGGATAATTCATATCCTCTTACAGTTACTTCTACAGGATCTCCCAGAGGTGCAACTTTTCTTACATAAATTTCCACGCCTTTAGTAATTCCCATATCCATGATTCTTCTCTTGACCGGACCTTCACCGGTAAGTTTCTGGACTTTAACGGTCTCTCCAACATGAACTTCTTTTAATGTCTTCAAGTTTCTTTCCCTTCTTTCCCCGGAGCGTGTCTAGAAAAATCATTTCCACAATCTATACGCTCTGGAATTTTTATTTTTCTTTCAGGAAGAAATTATGGTTCAGACCATAATTTTGCTTGCCATATCTTTTCCAATGGCAACCCTGGATTCTTTAACATTAACGATCAGGCTTCCGTTAATCTCAGAAACAACCGTGACAACTCCTCCTACTACGAAGCCGAGCTCCTCAAGATGTCTCTTCACTTCTTCTTTGCCTCCGATCCTTTTGATTGTAAAAGGTTCACCTGCATTTACCATTGATAACGGCATTTCTTCATCCCTTCCTTTGCATTTAATAAGTGATAAACATTATCTTTATCATGTGGTTAGTGTATTCTAATTTTGGTTAGATGTCAATAACTTTATTGAAATTTTTAATGATAAAGTTTTTCAGTTTAAAACATTAATAATTTTTTTCATTAATTTATCACTATATTATGCAATATATACAAGAAAAGTATTTATCAGCAACGTGCTTCGAGAATACCGTTGAGTGCATTTCCGCTGCTGGTATGGCAGCGCACAATATCTGTAGAAGCGCCAACCTCGTCCAGTGCGCATTTTACCATCTTATGGGATACAGTATTTGTAAAAAGTACCAGAAGATCCGGACATCCTATCTTTTTTCCGAAGTCGGCTTCCATCTGTGTAAATACTTTACATTTGCATTTATAAGATTTGCAGATTTTTTTATACTGTCCTACCATTCTGTCATGTCCGCCTACGATTACAATACTCATGTATTATCCTCCTTTTGTTCTTTTAGATATATTAATATTGGGATTGGAAAGTATTTATCCCTTGCCTGATAATCGGGCATTGATAATACTTTGGGTATGGTTAACTTTCTCTAACTGTAAGTTAGTATAAACTAACATAGGCTGCTTGTCAATATCTTCATCAAAATTTTGCGAAATTCATCCAAATTGTGAAGCAATTATTTATAAAAAAGAATCCTGCTTGCAGGATTAGCAGGATTAATTTCCTGTAATATAATAAAACTGCCATACAGTAATCTAACTGTACAGCAGTCTTTATGTATTTGTTAATATCTGTTATTTTTCGGGATTGGAATCATCATTCCGGCAATGCCACATGATCCAGTATTCCGGTAAGATGTGCGATGGTTATCCCGTAATTGGTCACAGGTACCTGTTGCTTCTTTGCCCTGTCGATGCGGTACATCACATATTTCCGGTTAAACATACATGCTCCGCACTGGATGATCAGATCATATCCGGTAAGGTCATCCGGAAAATCGGTTCCGCTTACCAGCTCTACCTGCAGGTTTTCTCCAAATCGTTTTTTCAGCATCCGGGGAATTTTCACTCTGCCAATATCCTCTTTCAGAGGTGCATGTGTGCAGCATTCGGCAATCAGTACATGAGAAGTTTCTTTCAGACTGTCAATTGCTTTTGCTCCCTCTATGTAGTAAGAAAGATCTCCCTTGTATGCCGCAAACAGTACAGAAAAGGAAGTAAGCATGCTCTCTTTTGGTTTGTTCTCATAGATGTACGGGAACACCTGAGAATCTGTGATGATCAGCTTCGGTGGTCTGGAAAGAGTCTGCAATGCAGCCGGATACCGGTCAGTAGTTACACTCATTATGAGACATCTTTTATCCAGCAGTTCTCGTAGAGTCTGTACCTGGGGCAGGATCAGCCGTCCCTTTGGTGCCTGGATATCCTGTGGCATTACAAGGAGTACCAAATCATCTTTGGAAACCAGATTCCCGGTGATCATTCTGTTACCGTAGCCTTCCGGGATTTTTTCTGCCAGAAGCTCTTTTAATTTCCGGATTCCCTCTCCCGTTTCAGAACTGACAGGACAGACCGTTTCTCCTGTATTTTTCTGAATCATCTGAATCAGATATTCTTTTTGTTCCTGTGTATATAGATCAGCTTTACCAAGCACCGGAATTACCGGTGTCTGCCGTTTCTTAAAATAGTTATACCATTTTAATTCCTGTACCATTTCATCCTCGCAGAAAAGGATGATCGCCAGTTCAGTTTTCTGTGCAGCCAGACTGGTTTTTCTATTCGTAATGCACCCAGTTCTCCTTCATCATCAAATCCTGCCGTATCGATGAGGACACAGGGACCAAGAGGATAGATTTCCATTGATTTGTATACAGGATCTGTGGTAGTTCCGGCAACATCCGCAACAATAGATACTTTCTGCCCGGAAAAAGTATTGATAAATGAGGATTTTCCACTGTTGGTTTTGCCAAAGATTCCGATATGCAGACGGTTTCCGGAAGGTGTTTCGTTCAGTGTCACTGCCATATTAATCCCTTCTTTCAAGAATTATGTTGATTGTTAAAAGTGCAGAGAATGTCAGAATCGGAAATCTCTCTGTCCGTTTACAATATCTGCAAGGTGTTCTTCCGTAAGTTTCCTTATCTTTTCGCACGGGATATTTTCCAGTTCTTTTTGAATCAGCTCCAGTCCGACTTTTTTCGTCTCAGGGCTTGCATAATCCTGGAGATATTCCATCAATGTCATCAGCGCATTGGGATGGCAGCAGTTGGAAATCTGTTTACTTTTGCACAAAGACATAAAACGGTCACCTGTTCTTCCTGCTCTGTAACAGGCAGTACAGAAGCTTGGGATATCTCCCATACCCATCAGCCAGTTAACGATTTCATCCAGAGATCTCTGGTCACTGACGTCAAATTGTGCAGATGTCACTTCATCTTCTGTTTCAGGAACGTCATACCCGCCAACACTTGTCCTGGAGGCACCGCTGATCTGAGAAACTCCCAGAGGAAGTACTTTTTCACGAACTGCTTTACTTTCTCTTGTGGAAATGATCATTCCCGTATATGGCACAGCAATCCGGATCAGTGCACAGATTTTGGCAAAAATTTCATCACTGATACTGTTATCAAAAGCAGAAGGATCAATATCATCCGCATGTTTGATACGAGGCACACTGATAGTATGAGGACCTACTCCATGAACTGCCTCAAGATGTTCCGCATGCATCAGAAGCCCGGCAAACTCATACCTGTAAAGTTCAAGACCAAATAATACACCCAGTCCTACATCATCAATGCCGCCTTCCATTGCGCGGTCCATTGCTTCTGTATGATAGGCATAGTTATGTTTCGGACCTGTTGGATGAAGTGTTTCGTAACTTTCTTTATGATAAGTCTCCTGAAAAAGAATGTAGGTACCGATTCCTGCATCTTTTAATTTCCTGTAATTTTCCACAGTTGTGGCCGCAATATTTACATTGACACGTCGGATGGCACCGTTCTTATGTTTAATGCTGTAGATTGTCTGGATGCATTCCAGAATGTACTCAATGGGATTATTGATCGGATCCTCTCCGGCTTCAATAGCAAGACGTTTATGTCCCATATCCTGAAGAGCAGTTACTTCTTTTACAATTTCTTCCTGAGTAAGTTTTTGCGGGCAATATGCTGATTTTTCTTATGATACGGACAGTACACACAGCCGTTTACGCAATAGTTGGAAAGATACAGAGGGGCAAACAGAACGATTCTGTTTCCGTAGAATTCTTTCTTGATCTCCGCTGCCAGATCATACATATCCTGAATCTTCTCAGGAATGGGACAGGCAAGAAGGACAGAGGCTTCTCTGTGGGTAAGTCCTTTACATTCTTTTGCCTTCGCAAGGATCTGGTCAATCAGCTCCACATTTTCTTTGTTTGCATCTGCATATGCAAGGGTTTCTCTGATCTCTTCGTCGGAAATAAATTCCTCTGCTTTTAATGATTTTGGATTATACATAGATTTGTTTCCTTTCTTTTCGGTCAGGGGCTTCCTTATCTGCCGCTTTCCGATTAGTTTTTTCTATATTCAGTTTTATGTTCCGCTTATTGCGGGTGCTTAAGTTATTCAGGAGTGAACTGCAGTCATGCTTTATAATCGCCTCTGTCTGTCACTACTTCATAACCAATGCTCTTCATACGTGCTGCCATACAGGCTTTGCATTCAGCAGCTTCATCACCTGTACAGATCTTATTATCATAAAGGGTATACTTATCCCGGACATTGACCGGTGATAAGTTGGGCATTACTACATTGGCCCCTGCCAAAATTCCCTTCTCTCTGCCCTTGGGATCTATGGTTCCAAGGGCTGTTGTTGCCGGAAGAAGCGCATGTGGGTGGATCAGGCGGATAATTGACAATAATCGCAGCGTCTGCTCCAGCGTTCCGGGTGATTCTTTAGCAAACGGGGTGTCTTTGTGAGGAATAAACGGTCCGATTCCTATCATTTCAGGCTTTAATTCCTTAATAAATAAAAGATCGCGGTAAAGTGTATCTACAGTTTGTCCCGGAGATCCTACCATGAATCCACATCCGGTTTGATATCCTATTTTCTTCAGGTTTTTCAGACAATTTTTTCTGAAAACCAGGGACATCTGTTCCGGGTGAAGTTTTCTGTAATGTTCTTCATCTGCTGTCTCATGACGCAAGAGATATCTGTCAGCGCCTGCATTAAAATATGCCTGATAGCTTTCTTCACTCTTTTCTCCAATAGAAAGAGTCACTGCACAGTCAGGGTATATTTCTTTAATCGTGCGGACAATCTGACAAATATGTTCATCTGTGAAATGCGGATCTTCTCCGCCCTGCAGAACAAAAGTCCGAAAACCAAGATTCCATCCTGTTTCACAGCAGAACAAAATCTGTTCCAAAGAAAGCCGGTATCTGTCTGCATCCGTATTTGAACAGCGTATACCACAATAATAACAATTGTTCTTGCAGTAATTTGTAAATTCGATCAGACCACGGACATAAATTTTATTTCCATAAATTGCTTTTGCGGTCTGTTGTGCTCTTCTTCGTAGTTCTTCCGTTACCAGTGGATTCTGTGTATGTAAAATCATTTCCAGTTCTTCTCTGGTAATATTCTGTGTCTCCTGAATGTGTTCAGGTATCTGCAACTCTGCTGATGCCATATATTTTCATTTCCTCTAAGCTTTCGAATAGACTGTTTTTGCTGAAACCCCTGCCAGCCGGCCAATTTTTCCGGTCAGTGCATTGATTATATCCAGAGGTGCATCTATTGCCACACTGATAATGCTTATCCCTCTCTGCCTGTAAGGAATCCCCATTCTGCCGATGATATAAATGCCATATTCATGAAGAATCCTGTTCAGACATTCTACAGAATCTGAATTCTCTACTATAATACTAATCACTGCAATTCTGCTTTCCATAGAAACACCTCTCATATAATTAGTCAACTTATCTGCACATTAGAATTTACAAAAGTTAACAACTCTCTGGATCTGGTGACTGATCGGATAGTAATCATAACCATAAACCCCTGTCATCCAGCCGGCATACTGCGCTTCCGGATCATAATAAAGACCGTTGATCTCTACCCAGCAATGACGGGTGAAGCCATCTGCCGCTCCATCTCTGCTTCCCGGTACCCGGCCACAGATCATATACGGTGTATATCCTATTTCTCTTGCAAGAGCAGCAAAAATACAGGAAAATCCATAACAGTTGCCATATCCTGTACGAAACATCCTCAATGCCTCACTGCGCGCCCAGCCACTCTGGTAAATGTTAGGATCCGGACCACCATAGTAAAATCCTCCGTAAACAACATATTTCCAACATGCATAAAGCTTCTGGCTCTGACTCATACCTGAATTTGTGATTGACGATACAATCTGCATCACACGCATTTTCAGCAGAGCATTATAATCTTTTCTTGCAGCACCGGAATTGGTAAAATAAAGCTGGCCGTTCTGTCTGGATTTCTTCTGATACAGCCTTCCTTTTGGATCCGCATAATACAGATTATTCTTATAGATAAAATATCCAATGCTGGCACGGCCGTGTTCTGTCCTTATATGATAAATATTGGATCCGGATTTTACAATTTTATTCTGTTTATTCTCAAATAAACGTCCTTTCTCATCAAAAACATAAACTACATTGTTGATACGCTGTCCTCCTCGCACAGCATTTCCATTTGCGCCAAAAATAATACTTATAACCATTATACCTCTTCCATTTGTTCTTAACCATCTTTCCCTTGTAATAATAGTAAATCTTATTTCCCTTTGTAACCAGTTCTCTTATGGGAACCGGAGATGGCGTCGGGGATACCCCGGACTGCTCTGTAACAGGAATATCATTTTCCGCAGCCTGTACACCAAATACCGGCACTGCCAAAACAGCAACTGCCATTATGATATAAAGTAATTTTTTCAGTGTTTTCATAACCCTTTTTCTCCTTACATATTCTCGTGAATCCAGAAACAAAAAATATAACCATATACCATGATTACGATCCTGTCTCTTCCATTCCCTTCTTCACTTTAGTGTAACAAAAAATCTATCTGATTTCCATATTTTTGTGGCATTTTAGCAAAAAAATACTGCTGCCCGAACTTTTATCAATGTTTCGAACAGCAGTATCTGCTATATCTCTGAATTATTATAATTTCTTACCTGTAAGCATTTCATAACCCTGAAGATATTTTCCAATTGTCTTATCCACAATGTCCTGCGGAAGTGTCCAGTCATTGTCCGGATTTGCTTTCAGCCAGTCACGTGCAAACTGTTTGTCAAAGGATGGCTGACCATGTCCCGGTTCATATCCTTCAGCAGGCCAGAAACGGGAGCTGTCCGGTGTGAGCATCTCATCACCGATCACCATGTTTCCGTCTTTATCCAGGCCAAATTCAAATTTGGTATCTGCGATAATGATTCCCTTGCTTAATGCGTATTCTGCACATTTCTTATAAAGTGCAATTGTATTATCACGAAGTTTTGCAGCTAATTCCTCTCCTCTTCCCGGGAAATATTTCTCAAGGTGAGCGATACTCTGCTCATAGGAGATATTTTCATCATGATCGCCAATCTCAGCCTTTGTGGACGGAGTATAGATCGGCTCAGGAAGCTTGTCAGATTCCTTCAGTCCTTCCGGTAATTCAATGCCGCAGACTTTACCTGTCTTTTTGTAGCTTTCCCAGCCGCTTCCTGTAATATATCCACGAACAATACACTCGATAGGCAGCATTTCAAGCTTACGGCACATCATGCTGTTTCCGTCAAATTTCTCCTGCTGGAAAAATTCAGGCATATCTTTTACATCTACAGAAATCATGTGGTTCGGCAGAATGTCTTCTGTCATGTCAAACCAGAACTTGGACATCTGAGTCAGTACAGTTCCCTTCTTGGTTACCTGATTGTTCAGGATAACATCAAAGCAGCTGATGCGGTCTGTCGCAACCATGATCAGGCTGTCACCGTTGTCATAAATCTCACGTACTTTACCTTCTTTGATTGGTTTCATTTCCTGCATTTTTTCGCACCTCAATATTCGTTATGTAATTTGTAAAACTCCAAAATCATCGGCCTTTGCCGAAATTACTGTATTACCGTACCACTATCTCTGTAAGATTGTCAATACACTGAATTTTATTTAGCTTTGCTGATAAAATGTAAGCGTTACTGTTCACTCCGTTCACAGTAACGTAGCCAAAATTCATTCCAGATTGCCTGCGGCAATGGAATTTTTGGCTTGTATGTCTCGGGATTTTGGCATATTCATGCCAAAACACCTCGCGGGATAATGGTGTGTGAACAGTAACATGTAAGCAACTGTTAATTCTCACTTCATATCCCGAAACGGCTTTATTCGTCCTTCGCCCATCCGTAAGAATATTTCACAGCCTTATTCCATCCTTTGATCTTTTGCTCTCTTGTTTCTTCAGTGATAGACGGGTAGAATTTCTGGTCAATGGACCAATTGTGGCGCACTTCTTCTTTACTGCTCCAGTAGCCTACTGCCAGACCTGCCAGATAAGCAGCCCCCATTGCAGTTGTCTCAACACAGCATGGACGGTTGACCGGTGCATTGATAATATCTGCCTGTGTCTGCATCAGGAAATTGTTGGCACTGGCTCCGCCATCAACTTTTAATGCTGCCAGATTAATGCCTGAATCTGCTTTCATGGCATTTAGTACGTCATTTACCTGATAGGCAATAGATTCCAGCGTTGCGCGGATAATATGATATTTGTTCACACCGCGGGTAATTCCTACGATCGTACCTCTCGCATACTGATCCCAGTGGGGAGCTCCCAGTCCTGTAAAGGCCGGCACAACATAACATCCATGTGTATCTGATACTTTATTTGCCATATACTCGGAATCTTCAGAGGAATCAATTACCTTTAATTCATCTCGCAGCCACTGGATAGCTGCACCTGCAACAAAAATTGATCCTTCCAGTGCATAGGTTACCTTTCCGTCCAATCCCCACGCAATCGTAGTAACCAGTCCGTTCTTTGAAAAGACAGGTTTCTCTCCTGTATTCATCAGAAGAAAACATCCTGTGCCATAAGTATTTTTTGCTTCTCCGGCATTAAAGCAGGTCTGGCCAAACAAAGCAGCCTGCTGATCACCTGCTGCACCTGCAATAGGGATAGCACCGCCAAGGACTGCCGGATCTGCTTTTCCATAAATACAGCTGGATGGCATTGGTTTGGGAAGCATGGACTTTGGAATGTCAAGTTCATTCAGAATTTCCTGATCCCACTGTAAAGTATTGATATTAAAAAGCATGGTTCTGGATGCATTGGAATAATCTGTAACATGGACTCTGCCCTTTGTCAGTTTCCAGATCAGCCAAGTTTCCACAGTTCCAAACAAAAGCTGCCCTTTCTGCGCTTTCTCTCTGGCTCCTTCTACATTGTCCAGAATCCACTTTATTTTTGTTGCAGAGAAATAAGCATCGATCACAAGCCCTGTTTTCTCTCTGAATTTCTCAGTCAGTCCTCTGGCTTTCAGCGAGTCGCAGTATTCCGATGTTCTGCGGCACTGCCATACGATCGCATGATAGACAGGTACGCCGGTATTTTTATCCCATACGATTGCAGTTTCTCTCTGGTTTGTGATTCCGATCGCAGCGATCTTTGAAGCATCTGCTCCGATCTTGGTCATTGCCTCTACTGCCACACCCAGCATACTGGCCCATATCTCATCTGCATCATGTTCTACCCAGCCCGGTTTCGGGAAATACTGGGTAAATTCTCTCTGTGCAACACTTAAACGTTCTCCCTTTTCATTAAACAGGATACAGCGGTTGCTGGTCGTCCCGGCATCCAGTGCCATAATATATTTTCCCATAAAAGATTTCCTCCGTTCTCTTTCAATGTACTCTCGGAATCTTTTTGTACTTGATTTTGTGAGAAGATTTTTTGTTAGATGTGCCCAAATTTTTGAGGCGTACGCGGTGCGTACGTTGATAAAATTCGGGTGCAGCTAACAAAAAATCAGCCGCAAAAGCAAGTGCAATAAAGACTCCGAGAGTACATTTTATTATTATAACCATACCACAAACATCTGAAGGTTGCTATTCTTTTTTATTCATGTTATGATGCAGACAAAACGAAACGTTACTGTTCACTCCGTTCACAGTAACATAGCCAAAATTCATTCCAGATTGCCTGCGGCAATGGAATTTGGGCTTGTATGTCTCGGGATTTTGGCATATTCATGCCAAAACACCTCGCGGGATAGTGGTGTGTGAACAGTAACATATATGGTTCC
>ENA-OQJK01000100-OQJK01000100.1-human-gut-metagenome-genome-assembly--contig:-NODE-100-length-19318-cov-3.322182_pt1 | contig 19318 bp, 22 predicted proteins | sample MGYA00242605_ERZ504771 | MGnify/ENA primary metagenome ERZ504771 (study PRJEB26092, sample SAMD00036353) | human gut metagenome | host: Homo sapiens | study: EMG produced TPA metagenomics assembly of... | reverse complement strand
ATATCGTATTGAATCCGTTGGGTGTGCCTTCTCGTATGAATATTGGTCAGATTTTCGAAGCCGTATTAGGTCGTGCCGGAAAAGAGTTGGGTGTGAAATTTGCTACTCCTATTTTTGATGGTGCTTCCATATCTATGCCTGTGCCTCCATCATTGGTGCAGTTGTATGCGTATATATGAATCGATTTGTGGGAAATGTACAGGCTATGGTAGTATCATCAATTGTAGTGGTGCTGATCCGATATCTGGCAGCACATTACCGCTGGAATCTGCCCAGGCTGTCACCACATGAATAGGAAGGATACCGTATAAAATCAGATAGGTAATATTTAGCACAGTCAGGCTGAGTTTGTCTGACTGTCTTTTCGTTCGAGGAGGAAAATTATTGATAATCGGAGCATCTACAGTTTCAGATTTTGTGGCGGTCAGACTGCTGCGGGCAAATTTATCAGGCTCGCGATTACCGGATTCTACACCGAAATAGTCAGCTTCTGTTACATGTGCGGCATCCGCGATGCTGACGGTAAATGCACCGCGTGCTTTGATATTCTGTACGGTTTTATGGGTCTCGGTAAGGTTCAATGCAACTGTGTCACGTTCCTGCATCGTACCCCAGGTAGCGTTCATTACATTGATACTTCCGTCTTCATTATAGGTTGCAACCATCAATACAGGCATAGGAAAAATGCCTTCTGTAATATTTAATTTTTTCTCATTACAACAGCCCCTTTCAGATTCAATTGACAGGATAATATATCCTGCTATAAATGAGCAAATTTGAAAAAATGCACAAAATTATCCTGCTAATTTCATAAATGCTTCAAAATCATCACTTGCTTTTGCACATAGGAATAGATACGGATACTTTTCCTGATGAACGGCACTACAGATTCGATGATATCCATCTTGAAAAGATCGATATTTGCCAGTTCCTGTGACACAAATATAATGTGCCAGTGACATCAGCAGTCAGTATCTCTGTATTTCCTTTGAGGAACGGATCTGGTATGTATCCAGTGCCAGACGGTTTTTACATTGCCTGAAAAATATCTCGATCGGCCATCGACACACATAACAGGAAAAGATCTCTTTCTTTTATGCAAAATCACGAACTTGCTCATTTATAGTGATATAAAACAACATCAATGCATGCTGAAATATGTAAAAAGGCAATCGTATAAAATTGCGATTGCCAGATTTTAATATTTACTGCTTTAAGGTTAGGATTGTATGGAAGGTACCGGAATCATTATCATAATACATTTGCAAATTTCCATGGTACTGTTTTACGACTTTTTTAATGCTTTTGATTCCGAATCCATGTCTGCCATTGTCTGATTTACGGGATATAGGAAGTCCCTCTGGATTATATACAGGGGTATTTTGGCAGGAGTTGATGAGTATGATAATAAGAAAGGGTGAATTTTCTTTCTTTTGTACGGTGAGCTCAATAAAAGAGTCTGGAATATTCTCTGCTGATTCCACTGCATTCTCCAATAAGTTACAGAATAAAGAAGTCAAATCGCGCGGATATATATGTTGTACCGTGCCGCTTCTGATGTCAGTGTGAAAAATAATGTGCTTATCATTGCAGTGGCGCTGATAGCGGCACAGAATGGAGTTTAGCATTTCATGATCACAGAGTTTTGTGGTTTCCTTTAAGTCGGAAGATTCCATGAGTTGTTGTATATAGTCATTTATTTTATCGGAATCATTTTTTTCGTTCAGTAATCTGATTGATTGAAGATGTTTCTTTATATCGTGGATCAAAATGCTCTGGTTCTCGTTTTGTGCAAGCATCATTTCATAGTATTCAACAGAATCGGATTCTTTCTGGAGCAGTAACTGCAAATCGGCATATTCCTGTGATCTTTTTTGTGTTATATTGGTTGATTCCAAATACAAGTAGGTTGACCAGCAACAGAAAAACGGCACAGATTGTTACTAGAAAATCAACCGGTGGGGCATATGCGGTTGTTTCACCAATAGAAAGAAGAGTAAACATCATAAGAATAGAGGAAAGCGGGATGAACATCAAGAGAATTTCGGAGTGACCGTACGGTTCTTGAGCTGCTTTGTTCCCCTTGAAGAGCCAACTTAACAAGTAAACGACTGCAAAAAAGGTAATTTTGCTAAATACGGTATAAAAAACAAGTCCGACACTTGCTTCTAAGAGAAAATGGGGAAAGAATCTTGATATCATCCCCAAAACTGCAAGTTCAGATATTCCCATAATCGCTGTAAGTATAGCGGAATGGAAGAGTGCCAATAATAACTTGAGGTTAAACATTATATAGAGGAAAACAGTGTTTATCACAAAAAAACTGATAATATTCAGCCATGTTTGCCCAAGCAGGGAAAGAAAAAACAACAGTACATAAAGAACACTTAATAGAGTCAGTCTCTTTTTACCGCTATGAGAAGGGGAAAAAAGGCTGGCGGCGTACTGCCATAAGATAACCGCTTCTGTAAAAAAACTAAAAATAAGTAAAATAATATATTCCATTTATTTTCACCTCATGCTTTCCAGATATAGTAGATATGCATTTCTGAAGGAACTGTATTTCCTGCGTGTCAGGTAAGCGGTAATCTGAGGATTTGATAAATGTACGGTGGAGTGATCAAAGTCCACAATATGTTCGAAGTTAACAATAAAGCTCCGGTGTGTCTGAAAAAAACTGTTTTGGGGAAGCTTTTCCAACCAGTAATTCATATTATGAATAGAGTCAAAGTCCTGACGGGCAGTATGTACAATTACTTTGCGCCCCTGAGCTTCTATGGCAATAATCTGCGAAGCAGGAAACGAATATACCGCCTGTTTTGTTTCCACAGGAATTTTGAGTGTAATGGAATTGTAATAAGCTAAGGCATCCTTCAGATTTCGGAAAAAACGCTGCTTATCTAGAGGTTTGGAAAGGTAACGGAATACATGAAAACGCATTGCTTCATCCAAATATTCAGAATAAGAGGTGACAACAAAAACGATCACATTTCTATTTGCTTTTTTTAATTCATTCCCAACATAGATTCCATTCATGCCAGGCATTTCGATATCCAGAAAAACAATATCCTTTTCACCTTTGTCAGTTAACAAAGCTTCACCACTGGTAAAAGAAACTAATTCAGGACATTTTAAATGGTTGGACTCAAAGTAGGATTCGATATACTTCTTCAATTGTTCAATGATCAGAGTGTCATCATCACAAATTAAAATACGCATTTTTTCACCTGACTTTCTAAATAGATGTATGTGTACATCTTATCACATAGAATTTCCAAATGCAAAAAATGCGTATGAAAAGACAATTTAATTACAATTTTGGTTCATTATGTGTTGCTTTGTTATTTCGTTTTACAAGCAGTTCGATAAAGTCTCCGGCAAGCTCTATGTCGGATTGATTACATAACCGTAGTTTATCAATAATATCCTGTGGAATATTATAAGCGTGCATACTGCCGAGCAGAAGGTAGTCAGGTGTAACATTGAGTAAATTACAAATCTGAATGAAAATATCCAGACTTGGTTTTTGCCTTCCGTTTTCGATTGATGACATATGGTTATTGGATATATTTAATCTTTCGGCAAGTTCTGCCTGTTTTATCCGTAATTCTTTTCTGCGTATTTTGATGCGGTTTCCCATACCTTCATATTGAAATTCTATTTATCCCACCTTCTTTCAGTAGAATTTTACCAATAGAACTAAATAAAAAGAAGAATGTAACAAAGAACTATCCTGCAATATATTAAACAAACTGATATTTATATATAAATAATTCTGTATCACATATTATTTTTCGTAGAAAAGAGGGAAATTATCCAATATTGTAAAGAATCATTCCGTTCATTCCAAAGGGGTCGTTTATTTGATTAAAGTGGTATATGATTGCTTATGTGAAAATCAATGACAAATTTTAGTGGAAAGGAGAGAGGTCATTATGAAGAAAGAGGTAACTAAATCGGTTGCAAAAGGAATGAAAGCAGCATTAGATGTTGTGTTACGGACAGAAGCTAACACAGCTTCTTGTCTTATCATGTATCAGCCTAAGGCACCGAAAGAATTAATGAACTACAGGAGAAACAAGTAATGGAAAAATGTACAGATACAGTAGTAAATTGGATGATCCGGTGTAATGCGATAAACGAGGCGGATAAGGAACTTTACAAGTATGCATTATATAGTTTTTTTCTATTGGTATCACCACTTATCCTTGCAGGAGTTATTGGCTTTGGCTTGGGAAGCGTAAAACACGGAGTTGCTCTTATTTTTCCGTTTGTGGTTCTGAGAAAATTTAGTGGTGGTTATCATGCAAAAAATTTGCACACTTGTATTCTTGGATCTGGTTTTCTATTGTTTCTGTGCATAATGTTATCAATGCATGTGCAATGTGATTTGAAGTTGGCAATAGCTACAGTTATTGCGTCTGTGAGCCTGATTACATTTAGTCCAATAGACAGTGAAAACAGAAGACTTGATACTAACGAGAAAAGGACATATAAAAAAACAACAGTGTTCTTCGTGATACTGTTTGGGCTGTTAGATATAGCTTTATTTTTGCTGGGAAAGTACATCTGTTGGGATATTACTAACAGCAGGCTTACAAGTACCTTGTATCGTAAAGAAAATGTGTAAATCGACCAAAAACAGACTGTAAATGTCGTTTGGTGCAAAAGGGGTTGAAATCATGGCAAAAATAAAGATAATAAAGTTTGTCATTGATTTGATCAAAGTTCTTTATTTACAGTTAATTCAGTTTGTTCATTGAAAGGGAGTGGATTCCAATGGGACAATGATAGAATTCTATCACTTTAAATTGAGTAGTTCGGTTCGGAGTAGTTAAACGGGCATAATGGAGGTAAAAGATTAAAATGACACATAAGAAAGAAGTTGTTTTTAGCTTGTTGTTTGTAATAATGGTGTTATGTACAGGCTGCAGTGATAAAGATAATGGAGATACGTCTAAAAATAACAGGACTTCAGGAGAATCATTTGTTCAAGAAGAAACTATTGAGAGTACTGACAATACAGACAATGCAGACGGCAGCTCGGCACCAACGCCAGAACTGAAAACGCCCCGAACGAAAAAGGAATTGGAAGATGCGCTTGGTACAGTGAATGAGTCGGGAAAATGGATGCCACCAGCCGGTTCTCATATAGATCCCAAAACAGGTAATATACTGAATAAAGATGGGGTCGTGGTTGGAACTACGCAGGAACCTTATAGTAAAGCACGTCCAGGTTCTCAAGGATGATGATATGGTGTAAAAAAATTATGGGAAGAAAAGATTATGAAGTATATGAGAAAAAACTCATTTGTAGTGTGTTTGGTCATAAGTGCAATTCTTTTGACAAGTTCATTTGCAATGCCGGTGCTTGCTGCGGAAAATACAGGAATTGAAACAAGCTCTGTCACGAGAAGCGTACCGGGATATTACAAGTGCACAGGGTCGGATGTAAATATCAGATCAGGCCCTGGAACACAATATACAATAGTAGGCACATTGAATTATGGCACAAAAGTATATGTATATTCTATCAGTAATGGGTGGGCCAAAATTTCTCTTGGCGGCATTTACCGTTATGTTAGTGCCGATTACCTTCGGGAGCTTTAAGGAAAAACATTTAATATAAACGAGGCATAGGTAAATAGCTGTATGGGCTGCCGCACTGAAAAGTTTGGTGCGGCAGCACTTTTATTTACTTTTTTAATTGAAACTACAAATGGACAAATTCTAAAAAACGTCCCAAAAACAGTATTCTGTGTTTGGGTTATAAAGACAAATTTAAAATATATAGATATTTCCGGTGGTTCGTGGTATGATAAAAATAGAAACAAAAGTGCTATTTCAAGAAAGGGTGATGGTTATGGCATTGGCACAGGCAACAAAATCCCATGAACCAACTTATACAATCAATGATGCAATGGATGTTCTTTTTGTCAAGGCTGGATGAAGCCATTGATGATATGGAAAGTGACAGAGTGCAGATAGTGGAAGAAGCATGGGCAGAAATTGATGCAATATAAGGGGTACGGATGGAAAAAAGAAAATACAAAGTTGTAATTGCCCAGAGCGGCAAGCTGGATGTGAAGGAAAAAAGAAAATATATCCTTCAGCAATTTAAATACCGGGAGTATGCAGAGGATTTTTCCCAAAAGATTAAAAAGCGGTTCTTGCACTTGACACACTTCCTACCAGATATAATACAATAGGCTTCCGATATCGTGGCTATGATATTTACATGAAATATACTGCCTGTTTTTTAACGCCATTGGAATTGTTAGAAAGAAAGATTAAAATAAGAGACACCAGCAATCAATACGCTGATGTCTCTTATTAATATTACCTGATTGTTGATAAATAATTTACTTTGTATCCTGCAGTGCGAGATAACCTTCTTCGCCTGTACGGATCTTAACGACATTTTCAATGTCATATACAAATACTTTACCATCACCAATCTGACCGGTATGGAGGACTGCCTTGGCAGTTTCGATAACTTTCTGTACAGGTACGAGACTTACAACAATCTCAATTTTGACCTTAGGAAGAAGATTCATTTCCATCTCAACACCACGATAGTAGGATGGAGCACCTTTCTGTACACCGCATCCGAGAACGTTCGTAATAGTGATACCTGTAACACCGATCTCATTCATTGCCTGCATAAATTCATCAAGCTTATTCTGACGGGTGATGATAACAACTTTTGTAAGCTTATGAACGCCTTCTTTCGGAAGTTCAGGAACTGATTCAGCAGGAGCAGAAGGTCTGGCTGTGACAACAGGAGCTTTTATGGAAGTTCCCATAGGAGTCGGAACACCAGCCATTGCGAAACCGTCATAAGCACTTGCAAGACCATGTTCTTTGGAGTCAAGACCTGCGATCTCTTCTTCAGCTGAAACACGAAGTCCGATTGTATGTTTGATTACCTGGAAGATAATTGTCATAGTAACAACAACCCATGCGATTGTGATGATCATACCAGTGAACTGAACACCAAATCCGTGGAAGCCGCCGCCTGTAAGGAGTCCTTTCCAGTCTGTGCCTGATCCGTCTGAGAAAAGACCAACTGCAAGGGTACCGAAAGCACCGTTTAAACCATGAACACCGACAGCACCAACAGGGTCATCAATTTTCAGAACCTTGTCAATAAATTCAATACCAAATACTACGATAAAACCGGAAGCAATACCGATGATTGCTGCGGATGTAGGAGAAACTGTGTCGCATCCTGCTGTAATTGCTACAAGTCCTGCAAGAGAACCGTTCAGAGACATGGAAACATCCGGTTTTTTGTAACGTACCCATGTGATGATCATAACAGTTACAGTTGCAACAGCTGCTGCAAGGTTAGTAGTAACGAAGATTTTACCTGCACTTACAATTGCATCGCCTTCCATGCTGACTGTGGAAGCGCCGTTAAATCCGAACCAGCAGAACCAGAGGATAAATACACCTAAAGCACCAACTGTAAGGTTGTGCCCTGGGATAGCCTTTGATTTGCCGCCCTTTGTATATTTACCGATACGAGGTCCAAGGATGATGGCACCAATCAGAGCTGCCACACCACCTACCATATGTACTGCACAGGAACCTGCGAAATCATGAAATCCCATCTGGCTGATAAATCCACCGCCCCAGATCCAGTGTCCGGATACTGGATATACAACAAGACTGATCATAAGGCTGTAGATGCAATAGGAAAGGAACTTGGTACGTTCTGCCATTGCACCGGAAACAATTGTTGCGGATGTTGCACAGAATACTGTCTGGAAGATTAAGAATGCCCAGAAAGGAACTCCGTCAGGAAGCATTCCTGAACCATAGTGTGCTTCTGTTGCAATACCACCGATCTTTCCGATAAATCCATTACCTGCACCGAACATCAGACCGAAGCCGACCAGCCAGAAGACCGGGGTTCCGATACAGAAGTCCATCAGGTTTTTCATAATAATGTTACCTGCGTTTTTGGCTCGTGTGAAGCCTGTTTCTACCATTGCGAATCCGGCCTGCATAAAGAAGACCAGCGCGGCGCCGACCAGCACCCATATTGTGTTTACTGCGGAAAATTCCATAATAATATTCCTCCCTCATAAAAATTTCCTCATATTTTATAAAATGCAAAAAGCGCGATGCCTGGAAATGTAGCCAGTTCATCGCGCTTTTGCGAATATAAAATCCATATTTATAGTGTATTGCATAACTGATGTAATAGAAAAGACATTTCGTATGACTGTATGCAATGCAGTTTAAAATCAAAATTATATGTAAAACAGGGGAACATCAAAATATCGTGTGATTAATGGATGAGGAAATCGATAATGAATTATGAAGTAGAGTTCATAAAGATATTCCCCTGTTATTACCTGTTAATTAAACGGAAAACAGAAGCTTGTCATATGTAGGATATGGAAGCAGTGCATCCGGAATCAGAGTTTCTGCTGCATCTACAGACTTTCTGAGTTCATCCATATCAGAAAGAACAACTGTCTGGTATGCTTTTGCATTAGTCAGAGGATCTTCTGTAGCAAGCGCTTTGGCAGTATCTGCTTTTAAGGTCTCAAGACCTGTGGAAATCTCATCAGCAAGCTGTGACAGCTCTTTGATCAGTTTTCCTTCAGAAGCTGTGCTGACATCTGAAACAACTGATTTTTTAGCAACAGCAGTAGCTGCAACTTTGTCGATATACGCGAATACAGATGGAAGGAAATCCTTCTGTACCATTTCAACCATAGTATTGGACTCAATGTTAAGAATCTTGGAATAGGATTCCAGCCAGATCTCATAACGGGATTCAATTTCTTCTTTTGTGAAGATATGATATTTGGTAAAGAGTTCAATATTCTTGTCTGCGATCCACTGAGGAAGAGCATCCGGTGTGGATTTCAGGTTAAAGAGACCACGTTTCGTAGCTTCTTCAATCCATTCGTCTGTATAACCGTTTCCGTTAAAGATAACACGTTTATGATCAATAATTGTCTTCTTGATCAGTTCGTGGATTGCATCCTCCATCTTGTCTTCCGGTACATCCTTTAACTGTTCTGCAAACTGGTGAACACACTCAGCAACAGCAGTGTTTAAGATAATGTTCGGGTTTGCAACAGAAGCTTCGGAACCAAGCATACGGAATTCGAATTTGTTACCTGTAAATGCGAATGGTGAAGTACGGTTTCTGTCTGTATTGTCTTTTACGAAATGTGGAAGTACTTTTGCACCGATATCCATCTGGACTGCGCGGCTTCCTGCAAAATATTCGTCATTTTCGATAGATTTTAATACTTCTGTCAGTTCATCACCGAGGAATACGGATACAACAGCAGGCGGAGCCTCGTTTGCACCAAGACGGTGATCATTTCCTGCACTTGCTACAGAAATACGAAGTACATCTGCGTATTCATCAACTGCTTTGATAACAGCTGTCAGGAAAATCAGGAACTGTGTATTTTCAGCAGGCGTTTTTCCCGGATCAAGGATATTTACACCGGTATCTGTAATCATAGACCAGTTGTTGTGTTTACCACTTCCGTTGATTCCCTCAAATGGTTTCTCGTGAAGAAGGCATACAAGTCCGTGCTTGTCGGCAACTTTCTTCATTACTTCCATTGTTAACTGGTTGTGGTCAACTGCAACGTTTGTTGTATCGAATACAGGAGCCAGCTCGTGCTGTGCAGGAGCAACTTCGTTATGTTTTGTTTTGGCAGGAATACCAAGTTTCCAGAGCTCTACATCCAGGTCATGCATATAAGCTGCGACACGAGGTTTCAGAGCACCGAAGTAATGATCTTCCATTTCCTGGCCCTTAGGAGCAGGAGCACCGATCAGTGTACGTCCGCAGAATACAAGATCTTTTCTCTGTTTGTATAATTCCTTGTCTACCAGGAAGTATTCCTGTTCAGGACCTACAGTTGTATTTACGTGTTTGATATCTTTATTTCCTATTATATGGAGAAGGTTTGTAGCTTCTTTATCAAGTGTCTGCATGGAACGAAGGAGAGGAGTCTTTTTATCAAGAGCTTCTCCGCTGTAGGAGCAGAATGCTGTAGGAATGTAAAGGGTTCCGTCTTTGATGAATGCCGGTGATGTCGGATCCCATGCTGTATATCCTCTTGCCTCGAATGTGGCACGAAGACCGCCTGACGGGAAACTGGAAGCATCCGGCTCACCTTTTACAAGTTCTTTACCTGAGAAATCCATGATCACCTGACCATCTCCTGTAGGAGAAATGAAGCTGTCATGTTTCTCTGCAGTTACGTTTGTCATTGGCTGGAACCAGTGAGTATAATGAGTGGCGCCGTTCTCGGTAGCCCATTCTTTCATTGCAACAGCAACGGAGTTGGCAACATCAAGTTCAAGGTGTGTACCGCTCTCGATTGTTTTCTTTAATTGCTTTGTTACATGTCTTTTGGTCAGTTTACTTCTCATTACTTTGTCGTTGAAGACCAGGCTGCCGTACAGTTCAGGGATATTCTGTGCCATATAGGTACTCTCCTTTCGGTTTGCAATATTTTCTGAATATGTGTAGTGCCGCTACAGATCACCATTGTGACTGCCTGCGGTTTTCGTCTCATAGAAAATTCCTCATCGAACATTTTCTATGAAACGAAAGTTTTATAAAACGAAAAAGGCGCCCTGGATGAGATCTCTGTAGATCTTTCCAAAGCGCCTTTGCTTTATGTGCTGTACTATAAACGAAATGAAAACAGATGTCAAGCACTTTTTTTGAAAAAATTCAGAAAAAATTTTTGAGATATGGCAAAAAAAGGATAGGTTGACAAATTTGTTTCTATTATTATAATTTGATTTTGGAACCCACCAAACATAAGAAAACAATGTCAGCGGGTTTTGAAAGTAAAGTTAAAGTCAGACAAGAGAATACGATCGGAGGAAATCAGATGGCTGGAATAAAAGAAGAGTGCGGCGTCTTTGGAATTTATGATCTGGATGGCGGCAATGTAGTTCCGTCCATATATTATGGACTGACTTCCCTGCAGCACAGAGGACAGGAATCCTGCGGACTTGCAGTTTCTGATACTAAGGGAGAGCGTGGAAATGTGAAGTTTCATAAGGATCTGGGACTTGTAAGTGAAGTTCTCAGACAGGATGTTGTCCGTAAATATGAGGGGGATATTGGTATTGGTCATGTAAGATATTCCACAACAGGAGCTTCTGTTGCAGAGAATGCACAGCCCCTTGTTTTGTCTTATGTAAAGGGAACTCTTGCACTTGCACATAACGGAAATCTGGTTAATACACCGGAACTGAAATGGGAACTGATCCAGAATGGAGCGATTTTCCATACAACTACAGATTCAGAGGTTATTGCGTTCCATATCGCAAGAGAACGTGTGCATTCTAAAACAGTAGAAGAGGCAGTGCTAAAGACTGCAAAGAAGATCAAAGGTGCATATGGTCTGGTAGTTATGAGCCCGAGAAAACTGATCGCAGTCCGCGATCCATATGGACTGAAACCATTGTGTCTCGGTAAAAGAGGAAATGCTTATGTTATTGCTTCTGAGAGCTGTGCTCTGACATCTGTAAGTGCGGAATTTATCCGTGACATTGAGCCGGGTGAGATTCTTACGATCACAAAAGACGGACTGAAGTCAAATAAAGAGCTTGCGTCTGCTGCTGCAAAACGTGCGCATTGTGTGTTTGAGTATATATATTTTGCAAGACTTGACAGTACCATTGATGGGGTGAAGGTCTATGATGCCAGAATCCGTGGCGGTAAATCTCTTGCCAAGTCTTATCCTGTAGAGGCAGATCTTGTAACAGGTGTACCGGAGTCCGGACTCCCTGCTGCAAAGGGATACTCCGAAGCATCAGGAATCCCGTTTGCATTTGCGTTCTATAAAAACAGCTATATTGGAAGAACATTTATCAAACCGACTCAGGAAGAACGTGAGTCCAGCGTTCATCTGAAACTGAGTGTGCTGGAATCTGTTGTAAAAGATAAGAGGATTGTTCTGGTGGATGATTCTATTGTTCGTGGAACAACCATTGCAAACCTGATCCACATGTTAAAAGAGGCGGGAGCAAAGGAAGTGCACGTACGTATCAGTTCACCGCCATTTTTACATCCATGTTATTTCGGAACGGATGTGCCGTCAAATGATCAGCTCATTGCAGCCAGCCACAGCACGGAGGAAATCTGTAAAATGATCGGAGCAGATTCTCTTGGCTACATGCAGACAGATTATCTGGAAGGAATGGCGGGCGGCCTGCCCTTATGTAAGGCATGCTTCGATGGAAATTATCCGATGGAGATTCCGGATTATACAAATGCGGAGTTTGCAGATATTGTGAAGTGTTAAGTCGCAAAAATTCATAAAAAATGCAGAAACCTGTCGATGATATATGGAATCAATCTCACATAATGGTAAAACCAATATAGGATGAAGTCATACATAATGTATAAAATAATGCTGTGAAAACATATATAAACGAACAAAATGCACAATAGAACCCCTGCGCTTTATGAAAATTGGATAAATTTAAAAACTTGACAAATTCTGAAATGTGGAACATAATATGGGCGTCTGATAGAAAAAAACAAAGAATGTTTTCAGAAAGGGTGATCACGATGTCACAGAGTAAAATCAAGTTAAATGCAACCGAAGAGGTGCAGGAATTTGTGAATGCTGCAAGCAGATGTGATTTTGATATTGATGTTTATTACAACAGATTTTTAATTGATGCCAAATCAATCCTTGGTGTACTTAGTCTGGATCTGACCAGAGAACTGACAGTAGACTGCCACGGGGAGAGCCGGGAATTTGATCGTACATTGAAGAAATTTGCAGTTGCATAAATTTTACATTTTTATAACCGAATAATTATCGCAGAGAAGACGGGTCTGGAAGATGAACTTCTACAGATTCGTTTTTTCTGTATTATGACTGTGTTCAGAGTAATTCCATAAAATATAACTGCTTCATAGTTTATCAGAAGGAACTTATTTGATTTGTTTTTGCTTAAAAACGGGAAATTCATTATTGACAAACGAAAAAAATGTTTTATAGTATAGCATATTTTTAAAGAAAGCCAATTGAACATATTATTATAGAAGATATGATGATCTGACAAAGGCGTCAGATGCAGAATACCAGATGGGTCAAGTGCCCTCTGATAGCTGCATCTGACGCTTTTTTATTAACAAAGGATGATGGAGGAGGAAATCAAAATGGCAGTGAAATACGTATTTGTTACAGGAGGAGTTGTTTCCGGTCTTGGAAAGGGAATCACAGCTGCATCTCTGGGGCGTCTTCTGAAAGCGAGAGGATATCAGGTAACCATGCAGAAGTTTGATCCTTATATCAATATCGACCCCGGAACCATGAACCCGATTCAGCACGGAGAAGTTTTTGTAACAGACGATGGTACAGAGACAGACCTGGATCTGGGACATTATGAGAGATTCATTGATGAGAGTCTTGATAAAAATTCCAATGTGACAACCGGTAAGGTTTACTGGTCTGTTCTTCAGAAAGAACGTCACGGGGATTTCGGCGGGGGTACCGTACAGGTAATTCCTCATATTACAAATGAGATTAAGAGTCGTTTCTACCGCGCCAAATCACCGGAGGAAAACAAGATTGCCATTATCGAGGTGGGAGGAACAGTTGGTGATATTGAAAGCCAACCGTTCCTGGAAGCAATTCGTCAGTTCCAGCTCAATGTGGGACATGACAATGCAATCCTGATTCACGTAACATTAATTCCTTATTTAAAGGCATCTGAAGAACTGAAAACAAAACCTACACAGGCAAGCGTAAAGGAACTTCAGGGAATGGGAATTCAGCCGGATGTACTGGTGTGCAGAAGTGAACATGAGCTGACAGAGGACATTAAAGAAAAAAATACGCTTTATTCTGCAACGTACCTGTATCACATGTACTTCAGAACCTGGATGTGGAATATTTATATGAAGCTCCTCTTGCAATGGAAAGAGAGAAGCTTGCAGATGTAGTTCTTTCAAGTCTCCGTCTGGAAAACAGAAAACCGGATTTAAGTGACTGGGAGGAAATGGTAGAAAGTCTGAGAAATCCGAATAAAACAGTAAAGATCGCAATTGTAGGAAAATATACACAGCTTCATGATGCATATCTCAGTGTAGTAGAGGCACTGAAACATGGCGGAATTTCCTGCAGAGCCAAGGTAGAGCTTGACTGGATCGATTCCGAAGAACTGACAGAGAAGAATCTGGATCAGCAGCTTCACAATGTAGATGGTATCCTGGTTCCGGGTGGTTTCGGGAACAGAGGTACAGAAGGAATGATCCTGGCAGCACAGTATGCAAGAGTACATAAGATTCCATATCTTGGAATCTGTCTGGGAATGCAGATGGCAATTGTAGAATTCGCCCGTCATGTACTTGGATACGAAGATGCAAACAGTATTGAACTGAATCCGGAGACAAAGCATCCGGTAATTGCATTAATGCCGGATCAGGAAGATATCGAAGATATCGGTGGAACCTTAAGACTTGGAAGTTATCCATGTATTCTTGCAGAAGGTTCCAGATCCTATGAACTCTTTGGCAAAAAAGAAATCCATGAGCGCCACAGACATCGTTATGAAGTAAACAATGCATTCCGTAAAGAACTTCAGGAGAAAGGAATGAATATCGTAGGAACTTCCCCTGATAATCATATTGTAGAGATGATCGAGATCGCAGGGCACCCGTTCTATGTAGGAACTCAGGCCCATCCGGAATTCAAATCCCGCCCGAATCATGCACATCCTTTATTCAGAGGATTTATTCAGGCGGCCGTCGATAAGAAAATAAGCGAAGAACAGCAGCAGAAATAGAAAGGATGAGGAGATTATGAAAGAAGTGAGAGAACAGCAGCAACAGCAAGGTATGTACAGGCCTGAATTTGAGCATGACAACTGTGGTATCGGAGCAGTTGTCAATATCAAAGGCAAGAAAACCCACGATACTGTTGCAAATGCATTAAAGATCGTAGAACATCTGGAACACCGCGCAGGTAAGGATGCAGAAGGCAAAACCGGTGACGGTGTAGGTATCCTTCTCCAGATTTCCCATAAATTTTTCAAGAAAGCCTGTAAGAAAGAGGGATTTGAGATTGGTGATGAGAGAGAATACGGCATTGCACAGTTTTTCTTCCCACAGCATGAGATTAAACGTGCACAGGCAAAGAAGATGTTTGAGATCATTCTTGAGAAAGAAGGTCTGGAACTTCTGGGGTGGCGTCAGGTTCCGGTATTTCCGGAAGTGCTTGGACACAAGGCAAGAGAATGTATGCCATGCATTATGCAGGCATTTATCAAAAAACCGGAAGATGTGGAAAAAGGTCTTCCATTTGACCGTATGCTCTACATTGCAAGACGTGAGTTTGAACAGAGTAATGATAATACTTATGTAGTTTCCATGAGCAGCCGTACCATCGTTTACAAAGGTATGTTCCTGGTTGGACAGCTTCGTACTTTCTTCGAAGACCTCCAGAGCCCGGATTATGAATCTGCTATCGCTATGGTACACTCCCGTTTCAGTACCAACACAAACCCAAGCTGGGAGAGAGCACATCCGAACCGTTTCATGGTACATAACGGTGAGATCAACACCATCCGCGGCAACGCAGATAAGATGCTTGCAAGAGAAGAGAACATGGAATCTCCATACCTGGAGGGACAGCTTCACAAAGTGCTTCCTGTTGTAAACAGAAACGGTTCCGACTCTGCAATGCTTGACAATACACTGGAGTTTCTGGTAATGAGCGGTATGGAACTTCCGCTTGCAGTTATGATCACAATCCCTGAACCATGGGCAAACAATGACACCATTTCCCAGGCAAAACGTGACTTTTATCAGTACTATGCAACTATGATGGAGCCATGGGACGGACCTGCATCTATCCTGTTCTCTGATGGTGATGTTATGGGTGCAGTCCTTGACAGAAATGGTCTCCGTCCATCCAGATATTATATTACTTCTGACGGCTATATGATCCTTTCCTCAGAGGTGGGTGTTCTGCCAATCCCGGAAGAGAAAATCGTATTAAAAGAGCGTCTCCATCCTGGAAAAATGCTTCTTGTAGATACTGTAAAGGGAAAAGTAATTGATGACAATGAACTGAAAGAGGGCTATGCAAAAATGCAGCCATACGGTGAATGGCTGGATAGTCATCTGGTACAGTTAAAAGACATCAAGATTCCTAACGAAAGACCAGAAGAATATACACCTGAGCAGAGAGCACGTCTGCAGAAAGCATTCGGCTATACTTATGAGCAGTACCGTACTTCCATCAGAAACATGGCGTTAAACGGAGCAGAGAGCATCGGAGCTATGGGTGTGGATACCCCGCTTGCAGTATTTTCCAAACAGAACAGACCATTATTTGACTACTTTAAACAGCTCTTTGCACAGGTTACCAACCCTCCGATTGATGCAATCCGTGAGGAAATCGTTACCAGCACAAGTGTTTATGTAGGTAAAGACGGAAACCTGCTGGAGCAGAAACCGGAAAACTGTCAGGTATTAAAGATTAATAACCCGATCCTGACAAATACAGATATGATGAAAATCAAGAGCTTCAAACATGAGGGCTTCAAGACAGCAGTTGTTTCTACCTTATATTATAAGAGCACCAAGCTTGAGAGAGCTATTGATCGTCTTTTCGTAGAAGTAGATAAAGCATTCCGCGAGGGTGCAAACATCCTTGTTCTTTCAGACAGAGGAGTAGATGAAAACCATATGCCGATTCCGTCACTTCTGGCAGTATCCGCAGTTCATCAGCACCTGGTAAAGACGAAAAAGAGTACCTCCCTTGCAATTATCCTGGAATCCGGTGAGCCAAGAGAAGTACATCACTTTGCAACCTTACTTGGTTACGGTGCAAGTGCCATCAACCCGTACCTTGCCCTTGAGACCATTCATGAGTATTATCCGATGCTGGCGAAAGAGATGTTTGAAATGGCAGTGAAACTTCAGAAAGAGACAGGCGCTCATGTGAAGTTTATCAACCTTTCCGGTGGTGTTGGAATCGCTTACAAACCAGATCAGACTCCGAATGATATCAGAGAGATCGGTGAGGGTGTCCGCAAAGTATACGAAGAAGTACTTGTTCCGGCCGGAATGGGTGATGTTGCAATCTATACAGAGATGGGACGTTTCATGATGGGACCGTATGGCTGCCTGGTAACTAAGGCAATCCATGAGAAGCATACTCATAAAGAATATATTGGTGTGGATGCGTGTGCTGTAAACCTGATGCGTCCGGCAATGTATGGCGCATACCATCATATCACTGTTATGGGAAAAGAAGACCAGCCATGTGATCATATGTATGATGTGACAGGTTCTCTCTGACGAAAACAATGATAAGTTTGCAATTGACCGCTATCTTCCGAAGGTTGATATGGGAGATCTTCTTGTGATCCATGATACAGGAGCTCATGGTTTTGCCATGGGATATAACTACAATGGTAAACTGAAATCTTCTGAGATCCTTCTCCATGAAGATGGAAGTTTCGAGATGATCCGCCGTGCCGAGACACCGAAGGATTATTTCGCAACATTTGACTGCTTTCCGATTTATGAGAAATTACTGGAAGATATGGAATAATGCTGTGATTATTCTTTAATTTACTGTCTTGTGGTATTGCCGGGGCAGATATGACATAAAAACACACAAAAAGAAAGGTACTGATCTGTGCATGATGCTGGAAGGTTAGTGCCTTTCGTTTTGCATGGAGAAACAGTGATTTCAGAAGAATGTACTGTAAAAATTTTGTCTGTTCGGAGGTAGACGTATGATTAAATATGAATATGAAACAGGAATGTGTAAACAACTGCATTACAATGGTCTGTGGAGTGTACAATATGAGGGTGTTCCCGGACATTTTAAAAAAGTAAAGATGGTCTGTCCCTGCATCAGAGACGAATGTGATCAGGATTGTGAAGTGTTTAGGAACATACCGGAAATAAAAGCAGCAGATCAGGAATGGCATATGAGAGATGAGAGATAGAATAATGGGAGATAAGAAAAAGAATACAGAGACAAAAGAACAGGCATGCAGACTGTAAGGTCTGCCATATTTGCTATTGTGCTTATAATTACAGGTTTTATCAGTATAATATATGTGGCAGATAATACTTATGCAGCAGACGAATATCGAGTGCATAAATCTGAGGTGGTTGTAAAGACCGGTGCCACTTATACAGTAAAGATCCTGAATCATGATACAAAAGTGAGTCCAAAGAAGTTTAAATGGACCAGCAGTAACTCAAAATGTGCAAAGGTTATAAATGGCAGGATATATGGTTTAAAGCCCGGACAGGCAACGATCACAGCACAGATGAGTGGACTGAAAGTAAACTGCGAGGTTTTTGTCTGTAATAAAACGGAAACAGTTCTTTTTAAGAAATACAAAAAACAGGTGAAAGTAACAGCAGGAAAGACAGTTATTCTGGAGCCGCAGAAGTATGGAAAAAGGCTGACTTATACTTCTTCTGATAAAACGGTGGCAACTGTATCAAAGAAAGGAAAAGTTACTGCAAAAAAGGCGGGAAATGTCAAAATCACCAGTGTTTCTTATGGTACTGACAGATATGTATCAGAGATAGAAGTGATCGTCCTGCCGGCAGCGTCAGAAACTCCGGAAATTACGCCTACACTGACGCCGGATGAACCAGCACCATCTGTGACCCCGGAGCCGACGGTAACGGTCACGCCAACTCCGAAAATCACACCTGCACCGGAAGATGAGGAAAAGTTCCGGAAACCCCTGGATGGAGTTACTCATTATATTTTGCACAGAGGTGAGCAGACAGAAGCACCTGAGAATTCCGTGCCTGCCTTTGAGATGGCAGGACGCAATGGGGCGGAGTTTGTGGAGACAGATGTGAGAGAGACCGCAGATGGAGTTCTGGTTGTCTCTCATGATGATTCTTTGCTGCGGATGTGCGGGGAGGACAGGCTTATTTCAGAGATGACTTATGAGGAGATAAAGCAGTATCCGATTATAAATGGAAGAAATGCTTCACAGTATCCGGATAATCTTATTCCTACACTGGAACAGTATATTGCATGCTGCAATAAGTACTCTGTGACGCCGGTGATTGAAATAAAGTCAATCCGTACGGAAGAAGCCATGAATTTGTTTATGCAGCTTCTGACTGAATCACAGAAAGAGCCGGTAATCATCTGTTTCCGCATAGAAACACTTGGTAAACTGCGTGAGATGGGATTTACAGGAAAAATGCAGTGGATCCGTACAGTGCGCATGAATGCTTCTATGATACAGCAGTGTAAGAAATATGATCTGGACATAAGTGCAGAGGTATAAAAATAAT
>ENA-OQJK01000098-OQJK01000098.1-human-gut-metagenome-genome-assembly--contig:-NODE-98-length-19805-cov-3.383880_pt1 | contig 19805 bp, 18 predicted proteins | sample MGYA00242605_ERZ504771 | MGnify/ENA primary metagenome ERZ504771 (study PRJEB26092, sample SAMD00036353) | human gut metagenome | host: Homo sapiens | study: EMG produced TPA metagenomics assembly of... | reverse complement strand
AATATCCTCCACCCATTCATCGTTCTCACCGCCCACATAAATAAACAGATCACAATTCTGGATCTTCAGAATGTCCTGCGGTGTCGGCTCATAGGAGTGTGTCTCTTCTCCCGGCTTTAAAAGCATCGATACTTCTACATTATCCCCTGCGATCTGACGTACAAAATACATACTGTGGAAAAATAGGTTGTCACGACATTTACTTTCTCTTCGCCGGTCTCTTTCACAGCCCCCACTCTCTGACATCCGGCCACACTTGTCACCAAAAGAAACACACTCAGCAGCACTGCCGCCTGTTTTCTCTTGTATGTTTTTCTAAATTTCATGATATGCCTGCCTTCACTGTCGGCGCTCGTAAGTCGAAAAATACATACTCCAGATCAAAACAAGTATGCTCTTCACTGACTTCTGTCATTTCCCAGTCTTCCAGCTGATCCAGATTCGGGAAATACGTATCTGCCTGATATGCATGGTCGATCTTTGTTACATATACTTTGCTGCAATAAGGAAGCATCATCCGGTAAATACTTTCTCCGCCGATCACAAAGATTTCTTCCTCATCGTATTTTTTCAGTTCTTCCAGCAATTCTTCTGTTGTATGCACGATCACTGCATCTTTCACATGATAATTGGGATTCCCTGTCAGCACAATATTGGTGCGGTTCTTCAGCGGCAGACCGTTCGGAAAGCTTTCCAGCGTCTTTCTTCCCATCACAACTACCTTTCCACCTGTCATCTGACGGAAAAACTTCATATCTGCCGGAATGCTGACCAGAAGTTTGTTTTTATATCCGATTGCCCAGTTTTTATCGGCTGCTACAATTGCGTTCATATTCATTTCCTCCTTTTTTGCACAACTCCTATACCGCGATTGGAATATTCTTGATCTGAGGATGTGTCTCATATCCATCCAGCCGTACATCATCCGGTGTAAATTCATAGAAATCCTTTACCTCTGGATTCAATGTAACTTTCGGTGCCGGATAAGTTGGCCTCTTTATCAGTTCCTTTATGATTGGGATATGACGATCATAAATATGCGCATCAGCTATCACATGGACAAGTTCTCCCGGCTCAAAACCACTTACCTGTGCAAACATCATAAGCAATGCTGCATACTGTACAACATTCCAGTTATTTGCTGCCAGAATATCTTGTGAACGCTGATTTAATATCGCGTTTAGACGATTGCCGGTTACGTTAAATGTCATGCTGTACGCACATGGATAAAGATTCATCTCGTGAAGATCTTCATGAACATAAATATTCGTCATAATCCTGCGGCTAAACGGATTCTCTTTTAAAATCAAATAATACTCTGTCTACCTGATCCATCATTCCTTCTTTGTACTGATGTTTCACGCCAAGCTGATACCCATATGCCTTACCGATAGAACCACTCTCATCTGCCCAGCTGTCCCAGATATGGCTGTGAAGATCATGGATATTGTTGGATTTCTTCTGCCAGATCCAGAGGATCTCATCCATGGCACTCTTTAACGCTGTACGTCTGAGTGTCATAGCCGGAAATTCCTTTCTCAGATCATATCTGTTTACCACTCCGAATTTCTTGATCGTATATGCCGGAGTTCCATCCTCCCACACAGGGCGGACTTTTTCTCCTTCCGTACTTGTCCCGTTTTCCAGGATATCCTGACACATTTTTATAAATACATCATCTGCGTAACTCATTTTTCTTTACACTCCTGTTTTTCTGTTTTTTATATTGTTTCAGGTCTTACTTGAATCCCCTTTCTGCTCATGCAGCAGCCACAGTTTCTTCTCCAGACACCGAAATTCCACTCTCGTCACATCTGCACAGTACTCTCCGTCTGCATGGAGCACCATTGGCTTATCCAGAATCAGGCGAAATCCTTTTTCATTTCTGATAGTAAAACCATTAATATGCTCCTGCTTTGCAGCAACCAGAAACGGAAGCAGGAAAAAAGTCTGCCATTTGGCGATTCCGGATGCACTGCCAAGCGAGAGCAGACCGTCCTGCACCGATGCATGAGGTGCCATAGGAACCCCTCCGCCTTCTGCCGGCAGATTCATAGCTGCCGCAAAGATCATCTTCGGAAGAATATAGCCTCCATGTTCTGTCACCACCTTTGCATTGGCTGTCTCCATGGTAAAAAGAGACTGCACCGTCAATGCAAGATATGTAAGCTTACCCAGATGGAAACGGTTTAAAACCTGTTTCAGTCTGGAATGAAGTGCTTTTTTACACACAAGTGCATCCAGTCCCAGGCCGGAACTGATTCCAAAAATCCGCGGCTTCTCACAGCCTTCCCAGCTTACCTGCCCCAGATCTATCCTGTAAAGTGCTTCACCTCTCTGATCCTTTCTGATACAGGCACAGATTTCCCTCAGGCTCTCCTTCGGTGTTTTCGGCAATTTCAGATTTCTTCCAAAATCATTTCCTGAACCAGTGGGGATCACGCCAAGACGTACCTTATCAAAGTCAGTAATACCATTCAGGACTTCATTGATCGTGCCGTCTCCCCCAACCACCAGCAGATAGACAGGCTCTTCTCCCTTTACCCTGGAAATCTGCTCAGCCAGTTTCGCGGCATGACCTCCATATCTGGTCATATGGGCTTCATATTTTATTTTGTATCCCCGAAGCAGACACTGTGTCTCATTCCATACCCTGTGCGCCCGCCCTGTACCCGCTCCATTATTTACAATAATCTGTATCCTTCTCATTCTTCCTCACTTATACATTATATTTATTTTCTGCCGTTTCTTCTATCTCATTATAAATGCCAATACCTATACTATACAATATTTACCCATCACATACAAGACTTCGAAACTGCGAAATCGTTACTGTTCACTCCATTCACAGTAACGTAGCCAAAATTCATTCCAGATTGCCTGCGGCAATGGAATTTGGGCTTGTATGTCTCGGGATTTTGGCATATTCATGCCAAAACACCTCGCGGGACAGTGGTGTGTGAACAGTAACCTCCGTTCTCAGCAATACGCTTCACGATATGTCTTACAGGATTGGCAATCGGATATTCGCAATTGAAGCATGGGATTTACTTACATCAATTCTATATTTTGTCAAAAAGTCAAAATAATACATAAATCCGTCAAAATATCGAAAGCATTTTTTCCATAAAGTATTTATTATATATTTATACAATACAACTATACACAAATTCTAAAGTAATTCCATAAAATAATGCAATCAAGACAGTTCAGCAGAGTGTGAAGGACAAGGAAGATACCTGCAGGCGTGCTGACGCACGGCAAAGATATCTGACGCAGGACTTCACACTATGATGGGCTGGATTGTTTGCAGTAATTTATGAAATTGCTATAAATTATCAGGGGCAAAAGATATTTACAGCAATCCTCGTAAATAATGCGTATTGAGAGGATTGTTATAGTCAGCTCACATAATTCTCACTCAAATCAAACGTACTAAAATATAATATTATCAGGAGGTCTTTACAATGGAAAAAAGATGGTGGAAAGAAAGCGTCGTATATCAGATCTATCCTCGCAGTTTCTGCGACAGCAACGGAGACGGAATCGGTGATCTTAACGGTATCACCGGCAAACTTGACTATTTAAAAGAGCTTGGAATTGACGTAATCTGGCTCTCTCCGGTTTACAAATCACCAAATGATGACAACGGATATGATATCAGTGATTATCAGGCGATCATGGACGAATTCGGAACCATGGAAGACTTCGACCGTATGCTTGCCACAGCTCACGAAAAAGGCATCAAAATCATGATGGACCTGGTTGTAAACCATACCTCTGATGAACACAAATGGTTCATCGAGAGCCGCAAATCCACAGACAATCCTTACAGAGATTACTACATCTGGCGTCCTGCAAAAGAAGACGGAAGCCTTCCGAACAACTGGGGTTCCTGCTTCTCCGGTCCTGCATGGGAATACGACAAGACAACAGATATGTATTTCCTGCACCTGTTCTCCAAGAAACAGCCTGATCTGAACTGGGACAATCCAGCTGTACGTCAGGATGTTTTCGATATGATGAACTGGTGGCTGAAAAAGGGGGTTGACGGATTCCGTATGGACGTTATCAGTCTCATCTCCAAAGAGCCGGGGCTTCCTGACAAAGAACCTGGAATTAACGGCTATGCAACCTTCAATGTATCCGCAAACGGTCCTCATGTACATGAATACCTTCAGGAAATGCGTCAGAAAGCACTGAATAATGCTGACACAATCACTGTAGGCGAATGCTCAGGTGTTACTCTGGAAGAGGCAAAGAAATATGCAAGAAGCGATGAAAAAGAGCTGAACATGGTATTCCAGTTTGAGCATATGGATGTTGACAGTGATGAAAAAGCCGGCAAATGGACAACCAGAAAGATGGATCTGCGCAACCTGAAAAAAATCCTTACACGCTGGCAGAAAGGTCTTCAGGATATTGCATGGAACAGTCTCTACTGGGAAAATCATGACCAGCCAAGAAGCGTTTCCCGTTTCGGCAATGACAGTGACGAATACAGAGAAATCTCTGCAAAAATGCTTGCAACATGTATCCATATGATGCAGGGTACACCTTATGTATATCAGGGTGAGGAACTGGGTATGACAAACTGCCCGTTTAACACTCTTGACAACTTCCGCGACCTTGAAAGTATCAATGCTTTCCACGAATTAACCGAACAGGGTAAGATGACCGAAGAGGACATGATGGCAGCAATCGGTTATAAGGGACGTGACAATGCAAGAACCCCTATGCAGTGGGACGACAGTGCTTACGCAGGTTTCTCCACAGCTAACCCCTGGATTATGGTAAACCCGAACTACACTAAGATCAATGCCAAAGATCAGGTTAACCGCGAAGATTCCGTATTCAAATATTATCAGAAACTGATCAAGCTCCGCCATGAAAGTGAACTGATTGTATACGGTACCTATGATCTGATCCTTGATGATGACAAGGATATCTACGCTTATATCCGTACACTTGGCGATGAAAAACTGATCGTATACTGCAATTTCAGCGAGAATACACGTGAAGTAGAGCTTCCTGAAGAATTTACAAACGGAAAAGTTCTTATCTCCAATTACATTGATGCAAAAGTAAACCATAAAATCACTCTCAGACCTTACGAAGCAATCGTAATCCAGAAATAATATTCCGTGCAGGGCTGTTGTCAGATATTTTTTGACGACAGCCTTATATTTTGCATTTTTTAATTATTATCGCTCTCTCCCAAACGACTTATAAGCAACAGTTACAATTTTCTTTTATTTTATTCAAACTTTTTTGTGCAACACTTGCATTTTCATGTCCCAATGTGATAATATATTCATATATTTTTGTATTGAGGTGAATCTCACATGATAACAATTAAAGAAATGGCAGAGATGCTTGGAATCAGTACCACCACAGTGTCAAATGTCATTAATGGAAAAACCAGCGAAGTTTCTCAGAAAACTGCTGAGAAAGTTCAGAAACTTCTGGACGAATATGATTACGTCCCAAATATGAATGCAAAAAATCTCGCACAGAATCATTCCAGACTCATCGGAATTGTATTAAAAAGGCGAAAGGATAAATACGAGAATATCTTCACAGATCCATTTCACGGCGAACTGCTGGGAGCTCTGGAATCTGCTATTCGTGAGCAGGGGTATTATATGATGATTTATATTTCTGAAGATATTGAAGAAATTGTGCGCAATATAGTAGGCTGGAACACTGAAGGACTGATTCTCATCGGTATGCTCCACGACGATTATCTCAAAATCAGAGGTAAGTACAAAAAACCTGCTGTCCTTATCGACAGTTACACTCCAAAGAATATTGCCAGATACGTTAATATCGGTCTTGACGATGAAGAGGGCGGATACCTGATGACAAAGTATCTTCTTGACTGCGGTCACAGAAAAATCGCATTTCTTGCCGACAATATGGAAGGTGTAGACTATATCCGATACACCGGGCATCAGCGGGCACTTCAGGAATACGGACTGGATATTGATCTGGATAATCTGATCGTGATCCGCCCTTCCAAATATGAACGCCAGGGAAGTATGGAGGAGATTTATGCAGTCGCACACAAGTTCACTGCCTTTATGTGCTGTTCCGATTATTACGCAGTTACCCTGATGAAATATCTCAAAGAAAGGGGAATCCGCTTTCCGGAAGATCTCTCCATCACCGGATTTGATGACAATCTGTATGCGCAGCTTGCTTGTCCTTCACTTACCACTATTCACCAGGATATCTTTTCGCGCGGAACCATTGCCGCAGAATATCTGTTCAAAATGATTGATGGCTGGAATCCAAAAACAACGAACCTTTCTCTTCCGGTCAGACTTGTAGTACGTGACAGCGTAAAGCTTCTGAATCCCCCTGAAGATGATTCCTCCGATGACGGTTCAGCTTTATAAGGCACTCAGGGGATATCTGTCGCGGGATTTCACGCTCTGATGAGCCGGGAGCAATATGCATTATTTACGAGGATTGCTATGAGAAGATTGCTATAATTCATAGATACAAAAAGAACGGAAATCCAGGTACATATCATACCTGGATTTCCGTTCTTTTTTCGTTACTGTTCACTCCGTTCTCAGTAACCTTTTTTCTTCTGCTACATCTCAATAACAAGGAACTGATAACCCTGCAGTTCAATCTTATTTCCATCCATAGCTACATTGTCATAGTTATTGATCAGAACCTTCTTACACTCTCCTGCAAGTTCAATGGTCTGTGGCTCTTTCTGGTAATTACCAACTACAAGAAGAGTCTTATCCCCTTTACGATAGTATGCCATCAGATTATGTACATCTTCCCATACAGGTTCCAGTTCTCCGTAAACAACAGTCTCTTTGTATTCCGGATCCTTACGCAGTGCGATAAGTTTCTTATAGAAACTTCTCACAGATTCCGGATCATTCATCTGGCTCTCTGCATTGATCTTTGTATAATTCGCATTGACCTTCAGCCATGGTTTACCTGTCGTAAATCCTGCATTCTCACCATCTGTCCACTGCATCGGTGTTCTGGCATTATCGCGGCTGAATCTGGAAACAGCTTTCAGCGCTTCCTCAGGTGTACATCCTGCTTCCAGAGCTACCTTGTACTCATCCAGACTGGAAATATCATCTACCTGATCAATAGATTCAAACTTCACATTCTCCATACCAAGTTCCTGTCCCTGGTAGATAAACGGAAGTCCGCGAAGCATAAAGTTCAGACCGCCAAGCATTTTCTTACTTGCGTCACAGCAGTCACCTTCCGGGATATATCTGCTGACACCACGAGGCTCGTCATGATTTTCAATAATATTGGAAACAAATCCGATATCGCCAATTTTTCTCTGTGTTGTAAAGCAACATTTCTTGTAGGCATCCGGAGTAATCTGTTTGCAGTCATACCATCCCTTGTCAGATGCCCCCCAGATAGTCTCTTCGAAGTCAAACATACTGGAGAAATATCCATTATCGCCGATGAAATCCGGAATCTCTTCATCCTTCTCATCGAAAACTTCACCGACAGAGAATGCATCGTATTTCTTAAAGGTGCGGTCTCTCATCTCGCCAAGGAAGTCGCCGATTCCCTTTGCTTCTTTCAGCATCTTCCTGATACTGCAAAGACCGTCTTCACGATCCGGCTCATAGTCATGCATCGGAAGTGCTTTCTTGATATTGATAATCGCATCAATACGGAATCCACCAAGACCTTTATCCAGCCACCAGTTGATATTCTTATAAACTTCTTCCCGTACTTCCGGGTTCTCCCAGTTCAAATCTGGCTGTTTCTTATGGAAAACATGCAGATACTGTTTATTTGTTCCTGGAAGATCTTCCCATACAGGTCCGCCGAAATAAGAACGCCAGTTAGTTGGAAGTTCTCCTTCTTTCTTGTCACGCAGATAGAAGAAATTACCATATTTACCATCCGGATCCTCACATGCTTTTTTAAACCATTCATGTTCATCAGAACAGTGGTTTACAACAAGATCCATCAGAATGTACATATCTCTCTTCTTAGCCTCAGCAATCAGTTCATCCATATCTGCCATGGTTCCGAAGCGAGGATCAATATCATAATAATCTGAAATATCATATCCCTGATCAGCTAACGGAGAGCGGTAGCAGGGGGAAAGCCAGATAATGTCAACTCCCAGATCTTTCAGATAGTCAAGCTTCTCAATAACACCTCTCAGATCTCCAATTCCATCTCCATTGGTATCATAAAAACTCTTCGGGTAAATCTGATAAGCAACCTTTTCATTCCACCATTTCTTTACCATTGTAAAAATCCTCCTGTGTTTTTTATTAACCGGCGCTATTGTCTGCTTTGTTCCCAGTATTATGCCTCTTACCTTTAGCGCCTAAGGTCTCTTTTTCATTTACGGCAATTATATCAGAATCCAAGGCTTCTGTCTTATCTTTTTTTGATAAAAAAATACAAAATTTTGATTTTTTTATATTACCGGCATTCTTATTTACTGTGTTTCTTTTAATGAATGTCTGCGGTACTGTAACGGCGTTGTTGACGTATATTTTCTGAACTCTCTCAGGAAATTTCCCAGATTATTATATCCACATTCCAGACAGATTTCCGTAACTGTAAGATCAGACTCTTTCAGATAATGAATGGCCTTTTTTATCCTGTACTCATTCACATATTCCATAGGCGAACGCCCAATCACCTTCTTGAAAAATCTGCAGAAATACTGCTCATTCATCCCGATCAGTCCTGCCAGATCACGTATATAAATTTTCTCTTTGTAATTCTCCTGTATGTAAGTCAGTGTTGTCTTGATCGTCTCAATCCTGTGGTCATGATTCTTCTCCGTTACCTCAAATAGATTATTCGCAGACAGAACTGCCAGAATCCGAAGCAGCGCTGATTTAATAAACAACTGTCGGGTGATATCATCCGTAACCGCCTCGCCGTCATAATAATTCTCCCGGAAAGAATCTCCTCCAAATACATTACGGATTTCTTCATAAGATTTTCTTACCGGTTCAAATGCCGGTTCATTCTTTCGCAGACATCTCGGAAACTGGATACTGCCATTTTGTACCGGCTGGATCAGATTCGTCTGAATCTGATCCAAAGCATATGCAGAGCTTAGCATATCCATATGAAAAACCACCGCATTTTCCACACAGCCGCCGTTTTTTTCAACAGAAATACTGTGAAGTTCCCCGGGATTAATAAAATAAAAACATTCCTCTGAAATGTTGAAACGTTCCATATTTACTTCCAGATAGAACTCTCCACCCGAAAAATAAAGCAGTTCTACTTCTTCATGCCAGTGGTGTTTCACCATATTCCCTTTTATCCTTGTTCCTGTCTGGTAAAATGCACAGGGAAAGTCCTGCGTACCATGGACACGTATTTCCTTTAAAGTTGATGGTTGTTGATTCTGCATGAAGCTGCCTCCTGTTGTCATTGTTATTGTTATTATAAATCCGGCATCAAAAATCCGCAACTAAAAAGGACATCCGAAGATGCCTTTTTAATAGTAAGTATTTATACAATTTTGTGCCTGCTCAAAGAAACTGTCCTCTTCACATTGCCCAAGAACATATCCCTGAAACAGTTTTCCCATATCTGAGACAGCACCCATGGAATTTTCACATAACGGACGTGCATTCAATGTATATTCCCGGAGATATTTCCGTATCATATCTATTCCTTCCAGATCAATATCCTCATTTTCGATCACATCCACTCTGGCAGGATAACTTTTCATTATTTTTGCATATTCAGTACTACCTTCATAACTGGCTGTATACTGAAGAAATCTGAAAGCTGCATCTTTATTTTCTGAAGCATTGTTCAGAACATACTGCCAGGTTGCAATATTAGTGGATTTTTTTCTCATGAAACATGGGAAGCGGTGCCATATGTATTTTATTTTTCCCATATACATCAGCATCAAGAAATGTACCCAGAGCCCCCGTATACATAAAAACACATCCATATTTTCCCCTGATAAATTTCTCTTCCATCTGCTCATACTGATCCACAAACTGTGCAGGAGATGTAATTTTCTCATCCAGCATACTCTTCATATATCTGGCTGCATCTTGGGTTTTCGGATCAGTCCAGTCGAAATAATCGCCACCCCAGAAATTAACAAATTGTGCAAGACTGTTATAAACATGTGTATTTTCCCATGCATCTCCATAAGCGTACTGATCTGAATTTTTCAAACTCTTCTGTAGAATATCAAAATCACCGGTATCCTTTATCTCATCGAGTCCTGCCTGTTTCAGCAGTTCCTGATTTACCCAGAACATCATAATGTCCATCTGAAAAGGGACAGAATATATATGTCCATTCTCTTCACAGATGCTTTCCAGATACTCCTGTGGAAAGCTGTCCCTTACTTCTTCTGTCATAACGTTTTTTTCCAGTGGTTCCAGATATCCCTTATGCTTAAACTCAGAAATCATCTCATCATTCACGGAAATCAAATCAATATTTTTGTCCCCCGAAGCCAGGATCGTGGATATTTTTGCCTGCCGATTATCCGCATTGGATGGACATTTTTCCACAGTGATTTCCATATCAAGTTTTTTTTCTGTTTCCGCGATAAAATCCTGAAATCTTTTATTATCTGCATCAATATGCATGATCGTCAACTTTTGTTTATCTTCGTGAAACAACGATGAGGGGAGCTTAGATAAGCTCCCCGTACTTCCACATCCTGTAATAAGCAAACATACTGCAGTTATGAAAATTACAACACTTTTTTTCAAGCATTTCACCTCTGTTTTTTATCTTGGCCATCTGTCCTCTTTTGACATCAATGGTGCAAACGGTGCATGTGGGTGTGTCTGATACCAGTAAGCCACGCTTGCCACATCATCCTGACGTTCAAATAATCCTCTGTAACCTACTCCAATCTGCTGAATGGTCACACGCAGATCCTCATCAAAACAAATCGGATCCTGAATATGCCAGCGATAGAAGCCTCTCATCGGCGGACAGTCATCATTATGATAGAAATTGTGGATCAGCTCATCATGAGCAGAATAGTATGGGTAGCCCAGATATGGTGTATTATAATTTTGTTCCACAGTCTTGCCGTCCACCTGCTTCGCAAAACTCCAGGAGCCTCCGAAATAATCTTCAGAACCAGTTCCGCAGATTGTCGGATATTCGTCATCCCCGTCAATATAGAATTTTACTTCGCCTTCTCCCCACCAGTAACGTTCCAGTGTTGTCAGAGCAATATAAGTTCCTACATAATGTCCTTTTCCTTTTACACCATCCAGGATTGTATAATCTTTCTGTTTCTCTGTCAGTCGCTCCCTTTTCCACTGTGCATGGAAATAAGTGATATCATCCGGAAGCTCATCATACAGACAGTAATCTACCTGATAGAAGAATGCCGGAATTTTATTTGCATGCTGATTTTCCAGAGTAATTTTTGCTTTTTTCTTAAACGGCATCGGGAAGTAACAGTTAAATCCTCTGCTTGGCACCACTGCCATTGGGACAGAATTTACAATACACTCTCTTCCAAAACCACAGCAAAAGAAATCTCCGAGAGGACTTTCCACAGATGGTGTTTCCTCATCATCCCAGTACATACGGATGACCAGATCTCTCAATACAAAACAATCTGCATCGGTTGTCTTATTATCCACTGTGATCCAGATATGATTGATCTCACCAGGACCTTCCATCTCTGCAAGAGTTACAGTTGCACCTGGCTCAATATCATTCAGGCAGGGACTTCCTTTTCTGGACGGTCCCAGATGGCTCGCTGCCATTCCACCTTTACCTTTTTCTCCATGTGGATTCTCTGCATTGATTGCACGGCTTCTTCCATGTTTTGCCAGAGCAATTCCACCAAGTCCACCTTTAAATGACTGATACATAATGTTTTCCTCCAATATTCTTAGCATTCAGATAATCAGGCTTTTACTCCTCCTGCCATTATACCATCCATGATCTGTTTTTCAAAGACTGCAACAAAAATAATAATCGGTAAAAGAATAATCCATCCCATTGCACTTACCAGATCCCACGGAACTCCATACATGTTGTCACGCAGTGGAAGCTGTACAATGGAAACGGAAAGAACCTGAATACCATTTGAATAAAACAACGGTGTGAAGAAGTTATTCAGGCAGGTAATAAAGTTGATAATACATACAGTTGCGATTGCAGGTTTCATAAGAGGCAATACGATTGTAAAAAGTCTCTGTGAAAAAGTTGCACCGTCAATCGCTGCTGCCTCTTCCAGTGAAATAGGGATTTCCCCCACAAAGTTTCTCAGAATCAGAACCGTAAATGGGATAACAGTACTGATATAAAGCAAAATCAGTCCGGGATATGTATCATATAATTTTACTTTCTGCATGAACTCATATAATGGTCTTGCTGTAACAACCTCAGGAATTAACATAGTTGCAATAATAAATAGCAAAAGACAATATTGATTCCTTTTTGTAGTGAAACGTGAGAATCCGTATGCAGCCATTGCACAGAGTACAGTACTGATAACCAGTGTAAGACCTACGATCAATACTGTATTTCCCACTTTTGATAAAAGTCCTACGTTCTCGATCAGAAACTTATAGCTTTCCAGTGTCGGATGATCCGGCAGATAATCAATCGGTGTTTTGAATAATTCTCCGGAAGGTGTAATAGAGGAAATAAAAATCCAGTATACCGGAAACAGGATAATAAATGAGACAATTGCAAACAGTACCCATCTTCCACCTGCCATTACACCATGATATATGTTATATTTTCTTGAATCTTTTTTCATGGTATTTCCTCCTTTAGTTATCAATCTTGTTCATAACACGTATATTCAGCCAGCTGAATACTGCCATTACAACAAACAGTAACATTGCCAGTGCAGATGCATAACCGACATTCAGATTTGTAAACGCCTCTGTCGTGATTCTGTATGCGATCAGTGCCGTATCTTCTCCAGGACCACCTGAAGTCATAGAATATACAATATCAAAGGTTGTCAGTCTCCATAAAGTAAATGGAATAGATAAAGTCAGTACATTTTTCAGTATCAACGGTAATGTAATTCTGAAGAAACACTGGATTCCATTTGCACCGTCTACTTTTGCGGCTTCATAGATATCACCCGAAATAAACTGCAGACCGGATAATACAAGAATCGCAAAGAACGGAAGATCTTTCCACAGATCCACGGCAATTACAGCAGCTCTTGCAGATCCTGTATTGATCAGCCAGCTATTCTGGTATCCATGGACAAACAATCTGATAAAGTCATTGATCAGACCATAATCATTATTAAATGCCCATTTTGCAGCCATACCTACAACAACTGCCGGCATTGCCCAGGGAATCAGTACAATCGTACGAAGAAAACGACGTCCCTTAAATTTCATATTTAATATCAGAGCAAGACCTACGCCTAATATTACATGGAATATCATTGATACTACTACAAAAATCACTGTAAAACGTATAGATGTAAGCACTTTGGGATCTGAAAAAATTTTCAGGTAATTCTGAATTCCACAGAATTCATTAATTCCGGACAGAATTTTAATATCAAAAAAACTATTTCTAACTGTCATTAAAATCGGATACAAAGTCGTAAATCCACGAATAATAACCACAGGTAACACCAACAGCCACGGAATCCATTTCATTGTATTTTTTACTGATTGTCACAGGTACTCCCTCCTTCATATCTTTAAGCACAGGTATAAAGCAGATTTTTCTGCTTTATACCTTCATTTATTATGTCAGTTTTTATGTGTCAGTATTTCAAAAGACTTTAAACGAATACCGTTTTTACTGATATGTATCAACGACTTCCTGTGCTTTTTTACAGAACTCATCTACTGTGATCTCATCTTTCATGCAGGACTGGAAGATAGTTCCCATATCACTGATGAACTCCATTGTCTGTGCTACCAGCGGACGTCCCTGTACGTTGCACTCTTCTGCATACTGGCTGTACATTTCTTTTGCAGGATCAGTATCCGGAACAACTTTTTCTGCAACATCCTTTCTTGCAGGATATCTGTCAAATGCTTTATAGGATGCTTCCATTCCACCTTCATCTGCCATATACTGCAGGAATTTAATGGCTGCATCTTTGTTTTTGGATGCACTGTTCAGCACATAGTTCCAGGAATCTGTAAAGATTGCTCGCTCTCCATTGCCGCTGAAATCAGGTACCATTGCCATGTGGATCTTGTCAGCTCCCAGCATATCTGCCTTTGCATAATCCGTACCTAAGCCCCACATAAACCAGCATCCGTATTTGCCATCATTGATTTTTGGATTCATCTGATCATATTTATCTGCGATCTGATCAACAGGTGTTTCTTTGTTGGCAACCAGATCATGAAGGAACTGAATTGCTTCTTTATTTTCTTCTTTTGTCCAGTCGAAGTAGTCACCGCCAAACATATTTACAAACTGTGCAATTTCATTAGATGCATATGTCTTTTCCCAGGAACCGCCGTATCCGAAACGTCCATCTTTTGAAACTGCTTCCATGTATTTCATGAAATCTTCTTTTGTATCAATGGATTCGATTCCCACCTCATCCATAATTTCCTGATTTACCCAAAATGCAAGATATCCTGTATATCCCGGAACTCCTACAATATTTCCATCCTTATCTGTGATCATATCCTGAATATACCCCTGCGCAAACTGATCAATGATATCATCTGTCATAACCGTGTCATTCAGACCTTCCAGCCATCCGGAATTCTTGAATGCAGCACTCATTTCATCGTTGATTTCGACAATGTCTACGGAAGAATCTCCTGTAGAAAGAATCGTTGTAATCTTCTGCTGACGTGTGTCTGTATCTGTCGGAGCTGCAATAACATTGATATTTAAACCCGTTGCCTCCTCTACATTTGCAAGCCAGTCATCAAAATCCGGGTCAGTAGTGTTAACGCTGTATAAAGTAAGATCATATTTCTCCTCTGCTGATACACTTACAACATTCCCCATCATTCCTGCCACCATTGTTGCAGCTAAAACTGCACTTAACACTTTTTTCCTCATATTCTCTCCTTTTCCGAACAGTTCTCTCGCATCAACTGTTCTGTGTTATTTGGTAATTAAAGAATAACAAAAACACTCTTTTTACTAAATACAATTTCTTTTGATTGATTTATATTATTTTTCGTTCTATTGTTTTTTTCATTCTGATTTTTTATAATACAGATAGCAGATGAACACTGTGTTGCATCTTTACAGAATTGCTGTATAATATGGCAATCTTCAAAAAGATACCTGATAAAATCAAACCTATTCATATAAGGAGTATTATGTGTAATGAAACTCAACTTGAAAAAAATAAATTATCATAAATGGATTCCTTCCAGATTTTCCTCATTTCAGGCAAAACTCCTGATTGCCTTTCTGGTTGCAACCCTGCTTCCTCTGACACTTGTTGCACTGGTCAGTTACCATGTTTCCTATAATCTTGCCAGAGACCGAATCACAAACTCTGCATTGATGTCTGATGAACAGCTTATTTTTCAGCTTAACAGCCGTCTGAACCAGACCGAAAACGTTGCTGACACCATCCAGTATCAGATGTACGCTTTTGAACACTCTTCCCCAGATCAGGTTGGCACCATGCAGGCATTAACATCCATGAGAAGCAATATTTCATTATATAAATCTACATTTGATTTCTTTCATATATATGTTTTTTTAAAACCGGAACAAACCGGAGCTGATGAGGGTATATATTTCTTTTCCACAGATAAACTTTTCAATTATGGAATCAGCGAATCTGAATTACATTCCATAGGTTCTTCTTCCCTGTGGCTGTTAAAGAAAAATACCACCTTACCCAGAGTTATATCTGCTTCCAAAAGAAGCGCAAATACACTGCTGTGTTTTCGTGCTCTTCAGGACAAATCCAGCAATGTTCTCGAATATGCTTATTGTATTGCACTTGACTGCGATGAATTTTCCCGGTATCTTCAGACTTCTGCTTCTGATACCGCAATTTCCAGTTACATTCTGACACCACAGGGACAAATTGCAGCTCACAGTGATTCTTCCCGTAATCAGACCTGGATTTCAGATTCAATAAAACAGATGTTTCTGGAAAATACCAATTCCTTCTTTAAAGACAATGACATCTACTATAACTGCCGCACTCTGGATAACGGTTGGCTGCATATTACGGAAATCCCGGAAAACTATATCAAAAGCAATACACAGGTACTGATCAAAACACTGTTGATCACTGTAATTATTTCTCTGCCGCTGACTATTTTTATTGTAATCCTTTTTCCAGGAAACTGACAAGCAGAATTGCCGCACTGTCCTATGCCATGGAATCCTTTCATCTCGGACATGATCCGGAGCACCTTTCCATCATCACACTCCCGCATCCGGCCGATGCTTCCAATTATGATGAAATAGACAATCTGGGGATTACCTTTGAAGATATGCAGCACACAATTGCCCAGAATCTGAAATCAATTGTCAGTCTCTCCATTAATGAAGAACGGCTGAAATATCAGTTATTACAATCACAGATCAATCCACATTTTCTCTACAATATCCTTGGAACCATCCGAACCTGCCAGGCACTTGGCAAATTGGATATTGCAGATCAGATGCTGACAAATCTGACTGCCTTTTACCGACTGACGCTGAGAAAATCAAAAGAACTGATACCGATCAAAGACGAACTGGAAATTGCCCGCCTGTATCTGGAAATGGAGAAACTCTGCCATAAAGATAATCTTAACTGGGAGATCAATGCCGAAGACGGAATAGAAAATTTCACGATCTGCAAATTTACATTACAGCCATTCCTGGAGAATTCTATCCTGCACGGTCTTTCAGCCGATACACCTGAAGTTTTTATTTCCATTCAGGTACTCTACGGTGATGATACCGTAGTGATATCCATTGAAGACAATGGAGCCGGAATGTCTCCGGAGACACTGGAACAGCTCCGATATGCCATAGACAACAAAGTCATAAATTACGAAAAACATTTTGGAATTTCAAATGTAAGCGCCCGCATTTCCAATCCTTTGTACGGTAACGGCTCTGTGCGTATTGACAGCCATCCCGGAAACGGTACCTATGTCACAATTGAATTTCAACAAATGGAGGATACAGATGAGGAAAATAATGATTGTAGATGACAATTATCTGTCAGCAGAAGGAATTGAAAAGAACATAGACTGGGAAGTTCTGAACGCAGAAATCGTACATATCTGCTACAACGGAACCTCTGCGATAGACGCTATGAAAAAAGAACCTGTAGATTTGATCATCTCAGATATTGAAATGCCGGATCTGGACGGAATTTCAATGAGCAGGCAAGCACTGGATATTAATCCAATGGTAAAAATCATACTGATCAGTGCCTATGATAAATTTGAATATGCAAGACGCGCTCTGCTTCTTGGTGCATTGGATTATATTGAAAAACCTCTGGATTACGCATATCTGATCCAGAAAGTAAAAAATGCTTTTGCCCTGATGGAACGTGAGCAGAAAAATCTGCAGTTGCTTAAACAGAGCAGGCCTTTGCTTATCGAAAAATTTTTCCGTGATATCACTCACCGTTCCAGGCAGGAGGCTTCCTATCGTCTCAAACCTTATCTGAACTACCTGAACCTTAAACTGGATTATGATTTTTATAACGTAGTGATTCTTGAACTGGAAAATGCACAGTCTCTCAGGGATTCCTATGGCATTGAGAAATTTCAGATGGAACTGCTGAATCTTCGTGATCTGATCACAGAACAAACCTCAGAATTAAATTATATTTATCCCCTGCAGGATATTGATGGTTATCTGTGTGTGATCGGACAAAGCGGCTGCCAGTCCGGAAATTTTCGCCAGCTTACCTATAAAATCATTTCTGCACTTGTAGATAACTGCAATTCACAGGGACTGGTTCTGAATGCCGGAATCGGTGCCATTGTACAGGATCTGTGGGATCTGAACCGTTCTTATGAAAGTGCAGTTCATGCACTGGATTATCGTTTCTTTTTCCCACACCAGAACGTATTTGACGGACGTGAGGCTCTTGGACATGACTTATCTGCCACTGATTTCTCCGATTCCAGAGAGGAGGAATTAATCCGCCTTCTGTGTAAAAAGGATGTTTCTGCAATTGACTCCTGGTTTCAGGATTTCTCCAGATGGCTTACTGAGAACTTCCGCACCAAAAGTTTCACATTTATCCAGATCTACTCTCTGCTTGGAAGGATTCTGAAGTTTTTCTATGAACTAAACCTGGATACCCATGATCTGGAAGCAAAAATCCTGTATGTATACAATCATCTGGAAGAATTTCATACCACAGAAGAACTATGTGGCTGGCTCAACGAACTCTGCCGCCTTCTCTGCCGGAAACTGGATTCTTCTCTGAATGATTATCACCAGAAATTATGCGAATCTGTAACTTCATATATTGACGAAAACTATGCCAGCAATACTCTGTGCCTGAACGATATCGCCAGCGAAGCCAATGTCAGCCCGGCTTATCTGAGTGCCCTCTTTAAAAAGAAACAGGGCGTGAGTATCAGTGACTATATCACTACTCAGCGAATCAACGCCGCCTGCCGTTATCTTACAGCCACAAACATGACTCTGAAGGAAATCAGTATGAAATGCGGTTACGCCAATCAATATTATTTCAGCACAAGCTTCAAGAAAAAAATGAATGTCACTCCATCTGCATACAGAGATACTCAGACGTCAAAATCTTAGCTTTTACTTGTGTTTCCCTATAACTCCCTGTATAATAAAAAACAATGTCTATTATCATGACATCTTTTTTATATGAGTGCGCAGTCAATTACCTTTTACCGCTACTACATCTGTTTTGCGGAAAACCTGTCAGTGGCAGTTGTGGTAAATGCCAATATACTTATTATAAGGAGATTTAAAATGGGGGTAACTGAAAAAACAGCAATTCTTGTTATCAGCTTCGGTACAAGTTATGAAGAAACACGAAAGAAAACAATTGAACAGATTGAATCTGACCTGCATCATGCATTTGGGGAATATCCGTTATACCGTGCATGGACAAGTCCCCGTATCCGCGCCAAACTCCGGAAGCGGGACGGAATCCACATTATGGATATTGATGAGGCAATGACCCGGCTGAAAGCGGACGGAATTCGAAATGTAATTGTACAGCCAACCTATGTGATCACCGGATTTGAGAGTGATGCTATGAAAGAAAAAGTTCTTGCACATAAAAAGGATTTTGATTCTGTCATTATCTGTGATTCTCTGATGGTTACAAAGCAGGACAAAGAAGAGGTCTGTCAGGCTATGGCACAGGAATATCACCCTGATTCTGATGAAATTCTCTTATTTATGGGACATGGAACAGAGCATGTTGCCAATGAACTTTATCCTGAGATGGACGAACTGTTTAAGCATTTCGGCTATTCCAATATGCATATGGGAACGGTTGAAGGGGATTTCTCCATTGAAAGCTTTCTGGATAAATTAAAAAATCTGCATCCGACTCATGTTCATCTGGCACCTTTTATGATCGTCGCAGGTGATCATGCTACCAATGATATGTCCGGAGAGGACGATGATTCCTGGAAAAGTATTCTGGAAAAAGAGGGATATTCTGTCAAATGTACTCTGAAAGGTCTTGGCGAGATCCAGGCGGTCAGAGATATTTTTATCCGCCATACCAGAGCCGGACTGGACAGACTTTCAGAAATCCAGGCTTAAACGCAGCATAAAATCGAGAGTACATTCAAGTCAAAAGGTTACTGTTCCCTCTGTTCACAGCAACACGCTTTGCGGGATATTACCAGTAAACAATAACGTCAAAAGGAGCATAT
>ENA-OQJK01000095-OQJK01000095.1-human-gut-metagenome-genome-assembly--contig:-NODE-95-length-20105-cov-3.468716_pt1 | contig 20105 bp, 22 predicted proteins | sample MGYA00242605_ERZ504771 | MGnify/ENA primary metagenome ERZ504771 (study PRJEB26092, sample SAMD00036353) | human gut metagenome | host: Homo sapiens | study: EMG produced TPA metagenomics assembly of... | reverse complement strand
TCCTTATTGCTGTATTTTCTTTTTTTTACTTTTTTAAGAAACAAAAAACCTCATCTCGAGGGGAACTCCCCTAGAAACTAAGGTTTCTGGTTGGTTTTATGGTTATTTTTAATTTCTTTTTCTATCTTTCTTTTTGTCTTACTTATGCTCTGTTTCCATATTTTCCCGCTTCACCGTTACCTTTCGGGAGCCGGAAATCATCAAAAGAAATCGCATAAAAAGTGGCAAAAAAACCTGCATCTGAACATAGAATAAACCTTGTTCCTATATTATACAGTACCACCATTTTCATTTCAATATGAAAATCACATCCTGAGATGATTTTTGTATCATCCGAACAGGACTACTTCTTTAATTCACTAGCCAGATAATCACGCATCCCCGGATGCTGCATCACTCTGCCCCTGTACTCCAAATCATCTGTTCTTGTGAAGTAACGTCCCCCCGATACAAGATAAGCCGCTTCTGTAGCAGTTATTTGAAGATGGTATCCCGTATGCATTGCTATCTCCTGATTATACCGTTCACCGTTAATCAATTTCTTCATAGTATTTAACCCTCCTATATGTCTTCCTCATGACATTGTAGCCATATGCTTACTTCATTACATTCTTGATATTTCACTGTTATCCAGCAGGAATGTTTTACAAAGGAATATGACACAGATTCATGCTGCATTGTCCTCTGGAATCGGTATGCTGGTCAGCATGAGTTTCCAACTGGTTCCGTAGTGAGTAATACCCCAGATATACATATCTAATTCCTTACTGTAATATACAATTTCGTCAGAGCCGGATTCTTTCATGATTCGTGCTGCTTCCTCGGTAATCTCCATGTAGTCACAGATTCCGATGCATTCGCAGTTATATGTAAGGGAATCAATATCTTTCTCCCATTTCGATACGTCCTGTTCCCCTCTGGCATTAGCAATCATATCCTTCAGCTCTTCAATTCTTTCAATGCAGCATTCATAATCATAAGTATGTCCATCACTATCATAATAATAGCAATCCTCACCATTATATAACTCCCAGCAGGCATCTTCATATTCCTCTGAGTAAATATCTATAAATTCTGCCTGTGCCATTTCAGCCATACACTGATAATCCAAGAAACCCTCGCTTACTCCATAAGAACTAATCTTTGCTCCATGAAAATACTTATTTTTAATCATTGATATTCTCCTTTACATCTTTATCGAGCAGGGAGGATTAAACTTTCCTCCCTGCCATATTCAAATATATCTTTCAATTACACTTTATATTTTCCGATACTGCATATCCTATCAGCATCTATTAAATCCGATATTACTATGCAGCATTCTTTAAATCAGACACCGTTAACTTAATTTCATCTAACACAATCTGCTTGATTCTTTCCGCTTCTGCCTTTGTCACCAAGGACTGTTCTTCCAAACGTTCAAGTGTCGAAATAAATGCGTCAACAGCCTTACTTGCAATTTTTCGTTCTACTGCAAGATTTTCTGATTCAATGTATGCCGCCAACTGTGCCGCTGAAAAATTATATGTATTATCCTCTACCGTATTTTTAGGATTTATCACATCTGCAAATGTTTTAAATAAAATGTAATTCTCACGCATCTTTTTCGTATTTTCAATAAGTTTGTTTACAAGTACAGCGCGCATAGCCACAACATCATTATAACTTTCTTCAAGCAGTTTCTGTGCTTCCTTATCATCCAGTTCCTTGCAGATTTCATTAAATTTTCTCATGGTAATTATCTCCTTTAACATCATATTTTATGTGGGGCAGGGAGAAGCCAATTCTCCCTGCTATATTTGAATAAGTTTTGTAGTTATGTGTTGTTACTCTTCGCACTCTCCGAACAGTTCAATGTAGTCATCCACATCCATATGTTCTTCCACCCAGTCCCTTGCCTCATCCTCAGACAACGGAATGATTTTTTCACCATCTGTATAACCGCATCCCTCAACATACTTTGCATATTTGGTCATTGCACCACCTTCACCGCAGAGGAAAAACTCTTTCGTTCTCTTCTGGTATAACTCCTCTTCAAGATAACGGAAATCTCGTCTACTCATGGTGTCAGTACGGTATCTGCCGATATAAGTTGCAGTTTCAGTGTTATACATTTTTCCTTCAATTATTTTCTTCATGATATTTAATCCTCCTGTTTTTTAACTTGGTATCCATCAGATACCTTCCATTATGTGTTGTTTTCATGGTATTTATATAATTACGCTTTAATATTATGCGGTCGAAATTCTTTCTTAATTTGAGTATAAAATTCTGGAAACAGATTTGAGTATTTCTCCTTGTTGTTACTCATAATCTCCCATACACCCTTACTCATACCACGCAAAATTCTGCATTCATCTAGTATTATGGAACTAAACTGACTAGATTTGACTTCATCAACTACCATACAGACAATTTCCATTTCATCTTCTCCTTCAATGAAACCATCACATCTGTATGCATCCACCCCACAGAACAATACGTCATATGAATCACTTAAGCACTTTAATTCATCCTTGCAACTATCCAGAATCATGCATCTCTGCTCTTCCATAGCAGATACAAGCATTGCCTTTTCCTCAAATGCTTTTCTTTTCGATAAACAGAATTCATATCTGTCTTTCACAAACTGTGCTGTTTCCTTATTCATTTTTTCATAGATTTCTTCAAAATTTCGCATGGTAACTATCTCCTTTCATTAAATGTGTTTTGTGGTTATGTATTGTTCCTCTTCAGGCTGCTTACGCAGCCTGTTCTGGAATTGGAATATCAGTCAAAACATCCCTCCAATCCGCACCATAGAAACAAATGCACCATACGTACATATCTAATTCATCATTGTATAAGACCAATTCACCAGTTCCCTTCAGCCAAGTTTCAAAAGCACTTTTAGATACAATATAGTACTGATAAACTTCACGAATTTCGCCGTCCTGCAAGGTCTCAATTGCATCTTTCCAGTGCCCAATCTTCCCTTCCAGTTCATTTATCTTATCTTCCGTCTCCTGTAAATTACAATCTGGAATGTCTTTATCCATTTCTTCCTGCAAGTCATCCACCTGGCCTTCTACATTTTCAATCTGTTCTTCTAACTCTGAGATTTTGTCAGATGCTGCTTCTTCCGTATATTCATTGCCATCATTGTCCTGATAAATGAGTGGAGAACCGTTTATAACCCCCCATTCACCAATTTCTTTTTCGCTTGTTTTTCTAACAATAATATTGTTCAGTACACCACCTGTCACTTTATTTAATGTGTAGTAAGTGATTTTGCCGTTTTTAAGTTCATATAAAGTTAAAGGCTGTCCGCAATATGTAGTAATATATGTTTTTGATTTATTCATGTTTTTATCTCCTCTAAATTATTATTTTTTATCTTTGCAGATGTCTCCACAAAGGCATCTGCAATCGTAACTATTTTTCATATGGCATTACATCCATTCTTCTGGAAATCCCATTTCCCTCAGTTCTTCATCAGTCAATGATTCCACAAATTCTTCTTTGGATTCCAGCATCTCATCAGTTTTAAGTGTTCCATCAGACTTTGGCTTCTCACTGTTATCTGAAACTTTCGCACTTTGCGATTCTTCACTGTTATCCGGTAAAATAATCTTCACAACCCGGATTCTATCATTAAGTTTGTCTGATTTTTCCTTCGTCTGGTTACGTCCACTATCTGCTATCAGAAGATGATTTTTTCTCAGATATGTGATAAACAGCTTCACATCCATATCGGCATCCTTAGCCAATTGGTTCAATATCTTCGGGATGAAAGAAACTGTACTAACTGTTTTACCATCAAATTCATCATCTTTTATATAAATCCCCCAGTATTCTCCTCTGATATCCTTTTTATCAGTCAGACCGTCAAATTTTCCTGCATTTTGATATACAGTATCAACCAGGTTACTATAAAAATCTTGACGGCTGGTCAACCTCTTTTTCATCACTCATTAATGAGATTGCCTCTTCCAGACTGATTTTCACACCATCATGGAATAAATATTTTTCTGCAATTCTGTCAGCAGTCACCAAAAATGCCACATTTGCTGCATGTCTGCTCATTTTTCCACGCTGTTTTGCTGCTTTTCTCAATATCTTATGAATACCGTTATACATTCTTCTGACCTTATCAAGTCCGATTTCCTGCAAGATTTCAATAAAATCACGTCCTGCATATCCATAATTGTTTTCAAAGATTTCCATATATTTATCAAGGTCATCAAAGTATTCCGGCTTTTCTTCATTTTCAAGAACTACGACTCTTCCTTTACTTCCACCAGTTGTCCAGTCTTTATCTATCCTGCCTTCACTGGTAAAAAAGATTATCGTTTTCCAGTTAAATATTTCTTGCAAAGACAAATCCTTCTTACCCCTATCCTTACACTTTCCGTTTGCCATCTGCATCAGAGTTGACTGAAATTCAACCTTTTCCTCTGGCTTTAATGCTGCTGTATCATCAACGATTAACGGAAGATTTTTTAATACGCCAAGTCTCAATTCAAGAGCCGTCGGTGTTGATTTTGGTGATACAATCAGGTCACTCTTTGTAGAACAATCCCCCCAGATAGACGCTGCCATCTGCATTGTAGTCGTTTTACCATTTGTAGTTGTTCCAAAAACATTCAATGCAAAGCCATCCATGTTTAGCAGCCCCAAAATGGGGCTTGCAAACATTGCCGCAGTAAAAACCTTTAATGTCAGATTGTTCATTTTCCTTAACTTTATATATGTCGCCTTCCATGTCTCATAACTTCCATGCGGCACAAACGCCTCCAACAACGACTTTGCCACATCTGCCCGGTCAAACATAATTGTTCCATCGTCCACAAACGGCATAAAGTAATCACTGCCATTAACCCATCCCAATTGTTTTACTGTATATAGTACTTTGAGTTCGCCTTTGGAGATGGAATTATCATACATGGATGCCATAAACTCTGAAAAAGCACCCGCATTCTTTCTTGTGATAATGATACCCTTACTCGACAGACCGACTGCCTTATTCGAGTTAAGTAAGACTTCCAGATTGACTATGATAGTATGCCAAGAATTGCCTTCTTGATATATCACCTCAACCCTTCTTTCCTCATCGTCACCATCTAGCGGCTTCAATATCCGGTTAATCACCACAGGTTGAGTACATGCTACTACTACTCTTGAAACATCCCCATGTTGTTCCAATGTATATGTTTTTTCGTTAGTTGCTATCCATTCATAACCAATCGGTTTATTTCCAGTGCATTTTTTCGGTAAACCTGTATATTCTGTCCTTTTATCCATTCCTATATCTGATTTACCATTCAACTGCCCCTTACTTTTTAATTTCACTGCGTTACAAAGTTCAGCAGCTTTCTCATCACATCGCTCTTGAAAATATTTCGCAAGGTCTCTCTTTCCGATTTCCTGAGCTTTCTTTTTTAAATCATATTTCAAAGTTCGTCTCAATTGCCTCGTGATTCCCTGAGCATATAGTGACTGGTATAAATCCTCACGCTTAAAATCTTCTTCACAGGTGACTTCAGAAATGTCACCTCCCAGAAATCCCATGTATTTTTTCTCCGGGATGTTTGTATTTTGCAGTGCAGATGTCTGCACTGTTTCGCCTTCCTCAGATTGCTTCTGCAATCCTGCGATTATGCTACATACTTGGAAAATCTGTTCTACAGGTATCCCCGTCTGTTTTGATATAATATTAAAAGAATTTGCATTCATTATTTTTGCCTCCTGTATAAGCCCTCGGAGAGCTTATCGAAATAAATATCTTCAATTTTCAAGGTGCATTTGAGCCTTTTTCTTTGACTCGGTTTTTCATAACTTATTTGACACTACACTTATGCAAATCTTTTACCGGCAAAAGCTTTTTGTTAATCTCCCAGATTTTAATTCGTCGACGTTTCTGGTAACCTGTCAGATGTGTTTCTTTATCTGACAACCTTATAATGCCAGAAATCAGATGACCTGTCACTTTTTCAGCGGATTCATTTTTTGGGATTAGGCTGTTTTTTGGTAATTAATCTTTATCGGTTTTTTCCGGTATGTACACATTGCACAATATATGTCTTCGCGTAAAACACATAATATGTTTTAATTCATTATTTATCTTTATATAGAGTACATATTCTTATTATTTTTAGTTGATTTTCTACGTTTTTAAAAAAAATACGTTATTTTGTATTCAATTAATTCAAATATCAATATTTTTCTAGGAGATGACTATGAAGATACGGGCTAATTTCCATTCACTTTTTCCAAATGTTTTCCATATTAAGAAGATAAAAGATTCTGAGCAGAACTTACTTTTCCATCTGGAATCAACCAGTACAGAGGCGATTTGTCCCTATTGCGGTACAGCCTCAAACACTATCCATGGGAAACGATACCGCAAGAATATTTCAGACCTCCCATTTTTAGATAAACCAGTTATCCTGAACATCACTTTAAACGAATACACGTGCCCTAAATGTTCTAAGAACTATGTTGAAAATCCAGATAGTTTCCTATTAGAACGAAAATCTATATCGGCACGCTGTGAAAAATATCTTTCTGAATTAAAGTATTCTTTAAATGGAAGCATCTGCGATACACTGAAATTTGCCAACTACGCTCATATCCCTTTAAATCGTGGTGTCATCCGCTATATTCCTATAAAAGACATCGACATTACCGATTCAGATAAACTTTGGATTCAGGATTTTGTAAGGAATAAATATCCTGATGCACAGACAGCACCAAAAGGAAGATTCCTTCCCCACTTGCGGAGAAAATTGTAAGAGAAATCCATCTCAATTGTGAAAAGTCGCTTCATCCTAATCTGGTCACACTTTCAGTTTATGAACTAAACTGTGTCATTTCACAGGATAAATAACAAGAAAGAAAAGGGATTATTAAAATGAATTTGAAAAAATATTATCCGCATACTCCCATTTATACTGTAGAAGAAAACGAAAATACCATTATCATATACACCACCACTCCAGAAGAGGAAATGAAAACAGTTTATGACCTTCCCATGTGTGGAAAACAAGTCATCATTAAGATTTCTACGGATATTAGTTCATATTTTCCCAAAGATGATTTAAAGGATGATTTGAAAGATGGCTCCAAAGATAAGGTTTATCCATGGATGGATACGAATGGCAATAGCAAAAGATTAAATAACTTTATCGCATTATGCTGTAAAGCATTAAAAGACGTAGATACGCTCGAACATATATTGACTTTAAGCAGTATAAGACTTTGCCCTGATGATTATGACGATATAAGATTATTGACTTTCAAGCGTTCTATCCAACCACCAGAAAATAATGCTGTCTCTTCCGGACGTGGAAGAAAAACAGAACTAGATTATTCAAAATTAAAAAAAGTAATTAAAAAGATATTAAAAACCGGGATTCCTGATAAAGTATCATCCGATATTGATTTTGCTTATTCCTTGTTTGGTAAAACTAAGCCTCTTAAAAAAGTTTCGACCCATAAGCCAACGTTAGAAGAAATACAGGACTATATCATAAAAAAGACAGATATTGGGAAAGTATCGCTTTACACTATTCATAACGTATTACACCAGATTCTCAATGACACTACACCTTCTCACTCTCATCCCGGTGAATTTCCATTGTATCTGGAAACATCTGGAAATTTTAAACAGGAACTTCTCTTTGACTATCAATATCATGGAAATTATAGAACATGGTTTGAGGAATATAGAACCTTGGAATTGAAACCTGCAAAAATAAATATTCAAGGAACAACTTGCTCACAGATTCTTACCGAAATTAAAACTAAGGAAGAGTTTACTTTGACTGTATCTGCCGCAGATTTTTACGATAAATATATGAAATGGCGTTGTGATTTAAATACATTTTTAAGACTATATCCATATATCGGTATTAAAAATCAGACATTTTACCTTTCACATGCAGACTATATTTTAGAACGAGAAGATTTCCATCCGCTTCCAGCTGAAAACAGATATGCAATAACACCACTTTCCAGCATACGTCCAGATGCAGAAATCCATAAGTTTATATATAAAGGCAAATGTGATTTTGATATGATGAATTATATTGAACGTGGCGCAGTATTCAATCTGGAAATACCTAAAGAAGGAACGATAGAAATTGGCATTGGTGATTGTCTACGTATTTCTACTCCAAACGATAATTACCTGATACCATTTCTTGAAATCACAAAACACATTATATAGGAAGTAATACCTGCCATTTTTTTAATTTTAAGGGCGCACATACACACCACCTATGCTGGTGTTCTACCACCACCGCAGGTGTCTCCCTTTTGCCGCCTGCCGCCGTCACCCCAAAACCGTTTTTTATCGTGTAAGTTCATTGACTTCACTTTTCTGTAATACTATAATAAATCTTATAAACGAAGGGAGGATTTCATTATGAAAACATGGAAAAACAGGTTTCAAAAAGTTTTAGCATCTTACTTGCTATCTGTCTCGTTACCGGATACATGGGAGTCTCAATGGTGCAGGCAGCAACTAAGAAATCCGGCACAACATACTATTATACCCATTTAATACGTCAGAAAGGCGGCAAACAACCGGGTGCGAACGGATATTATTACGATACCGGAACAATGAAAGTCATATGTAAAGGGAACACATTGACAATGTATTCCTCATTTAACAAATCCAAAAACAGAGTATTGAATACAAGCAAGAAAAATTTTGTAAAATACGGAAAACATACCTTTAAACTAACTTCCAAGACAAAATACTTCTCACTTGAATTTAACCCCGAAAATCCAGATAAGCCATATAGAAATAATTATTCCAAGTCAAACTTTATAAATATCATGAAACGCTTGAATGGTTTAGGCGCATGGATTACAGTAAAAAATGGTAAAGTCGTTAGTATGCAACTTTGTTCATAACAGGAAAAGCGTAGAACAGGTAATCATCCCTGCTCTACGCTTTTCTCATCTAAAGCATCCAATTTATTTAGAGGTATCCATCTTTCCATATTCATACATCTTATTTCCTACTATCCGGCAGATATCAAACATATTATTTATGATTTTTTCGATGTCTGCATCTTCTTCGCCCTCTTTACCAAGCCTCTGACTCAGCCTCTCTTTTGTCTGGTATATCTCTCATATAGTTTCTCACATAAAGAATCTTCCCCAAACACTGTTTTCACTTCTGAATCAGCATTCCCTTCTTCAACCGCCCCAATTACAACATCATAAATCATATCCCGATTTTTCCCCTCCATAAAACCTTCCTCCCTTGATTTTTCAATTCTTCTTATTCTATAACATATATTATAACTGTACAATCAAAATCGTACGTAATAATTCTACCAGTTTCGACATTTCCTCCATACTTTTTTATCCCGTCTGATTTCCTGCATACTGTAATTATCACTGAAATATGGAGGTTTAGGTCATGAAAAAAGAATATAGTGATTCTGAAAAGAAAGATAAAAAAGACAGCATTAAAAGAAAATAACAGAACAACTTGAAAAATACCATCCATGAGTTCATGAATGACGAAAAATAACAAAAATTTTACTTTAACCAAATAGTCTAAATTTACTACTCTTACTCTCTGAACAATCAGATATTGATTGCCATACAACACCCAGAGGCAACCATCTGTGCATCCTATAGTGGATGGAAAAGTCAGGGACGACAGGTAAAAGCCGGGGAACGCGGAATCAAAATCATCTGCCCTGCACCGTATAAGAAGAAAAAATCAAAGATGTCATAGACCCAAAGACAGGGAAGCCGGAGTTATTGGCAGATGGAAATGTAAAACGTGAAATCGTTGAAGTAATCATACCGCACTTTAAAATCGGTCACACCTTTGATGTAAGCCAAACTGAGGGAAAACCACTGGTTGAACTCTCCCAACAACTGACCGGAGAACTGACAGATTACCAAAAAGAATTGCGAGACGCACTCCTGCAAATCAGCCCGGTTCCAGTTTCATTTCAACCAATAGAAGGCAGCACAAATGGTTTTTACAGTCTGGACAAAAATGCAATCACTGTTGACAGCACCCTGTCTGAAAAACAGTCCATAAAAACGCTGATACATGAAATCGCCCACGCCACTATTCACAATACCAATATTCCAGATGCACCCAAGGACTCTCCTACCAGAGAGGTACAGGCAGAATCTATCGCTTATGTCGTATGTCAGTATTTTGGAATGGATGTCTCAGATTATTCTTTCGGATATATTGCAGGATGGTCTACCGGAAAAGACACCAAAGAACTGAAAGAAAGTCTGGAAATCATACGTGATACCTCTAATGATATCATTTCCAAGACAGAACAGACATTGACACAAATGCAATCAATCGAGCAAACAGTATCAGAAACAATACAGCCAAAACGCAGAGGGAGGTGTATGTAAATGGATAATTTTCAAGAACAAATGAAAGAAATTGAACAACTGAAGGCAGAACAGGCACTACATCGCAAGCAATTGGAAGAAAACCGCCAGCGCGCCCTTGCCAAACAAAAACAGACAAGACGCTTAGTTTCCCTCGGAAAAATGGTAGAAAAATTGCTACCTGACGATATCGCCAATCTGCCAGAAGATGAAATCTTGGAAATATTAAAAAATCAATTGTCATCCAAACCGTTTCTATAAAAAGCAGCATTTTTCTTCTGTTAAAAGCCTATACAATAAAAATTTCTTTGTATAGGCTTTTTATTATTTAAAATACTTGCGCAATAGGCACCCAATGTTCATCTGCCATATCAATTGCAAATTCCGTATTATTTATATAAAGTTGATTATCCTTGTCTCTTACAAACCCCCAATTCAATCTTTTTTCAGCAGCATATATTTTAAACGCATTAAATTTATTTTGGATTTGAATATCCCTATTTTTATTTATTCCTTTGCTTTCTCCTCCCTTAGTTTCAATAATCCATACAGTCCCATCTTTTTTCATGACAATATAATCTGCATAAAATAACCATTGATTTTGTACTCCATCTATATATACAATAGAAAAATATTGCTGTCCTTTATCACCGTTTTTATATAACCATTCAATATCTGAACGCTTTTCACAATACTGTTCAAATAACATCTCAGAAGTGCTACGAACTACACTTGATACAAAACCAGAAGTATATTCCATATAAGCATTCTTTACATATTCCGTTTCATTTTTTACAGTTGAATCATATTTAAAAAAATCTTGCTCTGGAATATGAAAGATAGATTTCTTTGGATTAAATACAAAACTTCTTTGTTGTTCCATGTCTGCTGTTACTTCACGAAATTCCATCTTTAATTTTTGCTCATTATTAATAATAAAAGCATAAAATTCCGCTGTATCCAACGACAATATTTTTTTATAGTTATTGTTATCTTTACGAAATAGACGTTCTAATATAGTTTTTACTTTTCCGGTAGTCATTCCAATAGTTGTTTTAATAGCATCTACGCTATGAAGCAATTGAATACCATATTTATGCGTATCAACACGTTTAAAAGCAGTATAATAATTATTACTTTCAGCAACAGCAGATGTTCTAACAAACTGTCCATGTAAAACCCTATTTCTAATCTGATTTCCAAATAAATACCCTGCATCACTCAAAAGCATTTCATTTTGTTTTTTATCACTACTTAATTTATATTTTTTTTACTAAAGCATCATATATTTTGTTCAATACTTCACGTTCACCAAGACCATTGAAGTCAAGGTCCCTGAGTTGTTTTTCTAAAGAAAATGTTTTACATATAGGCTTTAAAAATAGACGGCGTGTTTCATACGCCTTGTCCATGCTTGCCAGCATTCCTTCTTTATACTTTTCATCAAACGTATATACATAGCAAAAATCTAATACATCATCTTCATAATGCCTTGCTTCCGGCATTCTACGTATACGACCAATCGTTTGTATTTCAAAATTTTCATTTTTTCCTTCACGAAGTTTAACCAAAATTTTTGCTCGCGGACAATCCCAGCCTGTACTAATAGCCTGTTTCATGAGTAAAAAAACTGGCTGTCCATCATTTTCTGTCAAATCATCTGGAATGTCTCTTTTATCCTCACTCATCCACTTACTGACCATTCCATTATCATAAGTATAATTCATAGATTCCAATTTGCGCTCCACAGCAGCAATTGTTTCAGGTTGTCCATTTGGAAATTGTATTAGTACTAATGGACGTATTTTCTTACCAATAGATTTATAATGAGCATCAATAGACCTTCTTTTAGCATCCGCAAGGTCAATTAAATAATTATAATCTTCATCAATTTCTACACCATCAGTAACTCCCTCATTTACATACAATGCTTTAGTAATTAATCCTGCATTAATAACATCAACTTCATCAATTTCAAAATATTCATAACGTTTATTCTGTTGTGCTGTAGCACTAACACGCACAATTTTTTTCGCTGCAAAAGCATCAATTATCGCTCTCGCCTTTGCTGTATTGTTAGAATGTTCTTCATCAATAACAACAATAAAGGTAATTTGCTTTCTATGCGCATCAGCAATATGGTCATATAAATTTTTTCTCTCGCTATCCCGAATAGCAGTATTTCCTCTTTTTGTAACTAATTCCCAATTAATAAATGTAATACTTTCTGGTGGAAAGCCATTTTCAAGTGCTTCAAATAAATTCTGAGTATTTAAATGTGGAGCAAATTTCCTCATTTTTTCTCTACTTTGTTCTTCTAAATTCCCCTTTCCTGGACATAACCAAATAAATGCCGTATTTGAATCTATTTTATTCAAATATTCATCTACATAATCAATTAAAATTATGGTTTTTCCAGAACCAGTAGGTGCTTTCATTATAATGGTCTGCTTACTTCGACTATCACTGCAAAGGTCAAGAAGTTTAATAACCGCTTCTTCCTGAAATTCAAACAAAGTCGTTGCAATACCTGTTACCATACTTCTCCTTCCTCTCTCAACTCAAAATTAAAATAATAATCCGGAATAATATATTGCGGTATTTGTTTAAATAGATTAATCTGTTTTGATGTAAATAAAACATTTTTAGAAACATACATTGCTTTTACATCATCATATTCATTCCATATCCGTTCTATCTTATCTGCTTCTTCATCACTCATAACCACAATATATCGTCGTCCATCTATTTTGATTCCATGCTCTAACTGTATCATTTCTATAATATGGTCTAATAATGCATCAGATAAATATTCTTCATTTCGAGAAACAAAATCTGTATGGTAATATTTCAAATTAGCAGAAATACCATCAGAATATTTACTTCCATCTAACCTCATACCAGTAATAACCGTTTGAAGCCTAGGATATGTAACATTCTCACAAATATCTCCTTCATTGTTTGTACATAAAATAAATTTACGGTTACCTTTATCAGATTTATTCAGTTCAAGACATGCTTGTCCAGTAGTTCCACTTCCTGCAAAAAAATCTAAAAATCAAACTATTTTTTTTAGTAGTGGCTCGTAGAATTTCAATAATTAATTCTAAAGGTTTTGGATAAGAGAAACGCTTATCGCCAAAAATATCCTTAATAGCAGAAGTTCCTTTAGTAGTATAAAAATCTTTTTCAGTCCAAATGGTAGGAATCTCTCCACCTGCCGTTTTATTTTCACCAAATATTAATGTTGGTGCCCCTTGTTCCTTTCCAATAACTTCTAATTCTCCACTTTTTATTTTAGAAATAACGCCTTCTGGTAAATACTGGATACTATATTCATTCGGATTTGCTTTAGATTTATTTTTACTCACTTTAATATATCCTGCATTCCAATCCCGTTTCAATCGTTCTGGAATAAGCCTCCATACACATTCTGCTCCCTTACTACTTACTGGCCATATTGCAACAGCCCCTTCAGGTGCTTCACTATAATCAAAAACAAAATCTTCCAATTTACCCAAATAATTTCCTTCATTAATCCTTTCAGTAAGTGATTTTCCAATTCCCACAATATTCATAGTTGTTTTATCAATAAAAATAGGATATGCCTGATTTGGTCGTGTTATTTTATCAAATGTACTCAATGTTAATCCTTCAAAAGGACTTCGTGAAATTCCCCCCGTAAAATTCATTGTCTTTGGCTGAAAATCAGTCGGCGTAATAAAAATGAGATATTCCTGCATATAAGTAAATCCGCCATTAGGTTTTCCCCCAGATGTCTGTATTGTTACACAAACTACCTGTTTTTCACTGAAAATTTCGCGACAAAGTAACATCAAATTATTGACTTCCTGATAGCCAATACTAATAATCATAACGCCATCATCAGTCAATAAATCTCTTGCTAATAGTAACCTTTCATTCATAAACGAAAGCCATTTACTATGTTTATATCCATCTGTATCATCCACATAAGCATCATCATAAACAAAATCTTTACTTCCGGTATTATATGGTGGGTCGATATAAATAACGTCTATTTTATTCTTATGTGTTTTTTTTAATAAATGCAAACTATGTAGATTATCACCATTGAGCAAAAAATTGTAATTTTCATTTTTATTCTTAGCAATTTCCCTGTCTATATCTTCAGTAAATACTGGTATATGTGTCTTCATCATAACATCTACTAATTCTTCATGTTTCTCCCAAATAAGACCATATTTTTTAGCATTCAATTCATTTTCAATTTCACTTAATGCTATTAATACGCCGTCATCGTTTTTATGTTCTTGTCGTATCGTTTCAAGGAATGACAGCATTTTCTGTCTTTTCTGTTGCGATAAATTCACCATATTTTTAGCCTCTTTTTTCTTTTTATACATAAATATCTTAATATCTATATTATAACATCCCTCCCCCTCATATTCCAACCAAAATCGTTAAAGAAGGACACCCTACTTGGTGTCCTTCCTTCCTAACTATACCTTTCTATCTGAGTGCCATTTTCCAGAATAATTCCTATTTGGATTACATTTTCCTTCAAATGAAAGTAATTTGAAATTTGTTCTATTAACATTTCTTCCCTACTCATATCTCCTTCCCTCTCTTACCTTATAACTCTTTTTACTTTTTCCTTTGCTTCTAATACATCCAACACCTCATCCCTTGCAACTGTCAGTTTCCTTCCATCATAACGAAATATCTTAAATGAGAGCAGTTCTTCCGGTCGTACCTCTGACACGTTTACGTCATGCACCATACGTTTCATTTCATCTGGTGTCAGACCTGTGCTTTCTTTTACAAGCAATACCTCGTGTATAGAACTTGGCATAATATAATAATTTTCCCCCAGCTCCTCATACACATGCTGTAAAACCTCCGGGCAGACAATCGCATTTGCCCCATTTACTCTTTCAGAATTTGTCAAAACATATAACGGCGTTTCTTCATGTGTAAGTTCCTTTACAATCTCAGGGTCTAATCCTTCTGAAGTCATCAGTTCACGCATGATTTCATTTAAATTTTGCAGGGTATACTTTTGAGCAGCGGTATTGTGATATGCCTGCTCCATAATCTCTCCCTGTGTCATTTGGAAACATTCCATGTTTTCCCTAGTGACCAAAAATGAAGTCACGCCCTGTTCATCGGATGCAATCCTACATCTGGCAACCGCCGCAACATCCCCCATGGTATCATGCACTACATTCTTTAACAGTTCCTCGTTCATATCGGCATTTATCACTTGGATATACAGCTCTCTTCTAAATTCTTCCGGCGTTTTCGGCATCTGTGGAAAGCCATATCTTTTCTGCTCTGCCTCCTGTGCCAGATGCGTTCCGATTTCCTCAATGCTGGTTCCTGACCTCAAAAGATTTTCATATTCATTTGGATATAAAACAACCATGAACTCATCACCCTGAAATTTACATCCTATTGCCTCCTTATCCCCGCCGATTTTCTTTACGGTCATCGGCTTTACCTCCCATTTTTCGCCTAAATTCTTCTGTACTATTCTTTGTAATTCATCTATTTCTTCTTTTCTCATCTTTTTTCTCTCCTGTTTTATATTGTTCTACTATATACATAAACTTTTTTTTCAAAAATTCGCCACATTGTTTCAATATGTCATTTAAAATATCCGCCCAATTTTTATCCGATTCTTCTGCATCCACTGAATAAACGGGCATCTGCACTGTATTTTTTCCTTCTATTCCCAGTGCCTCCTGATTATATGTCTGCACCTTCCCAGATAATTCACCCAAGACTGCATCATTGAAATAAAAACTCTTCTTCACCCTGCAATATCCGAACTCTGCAGAAACGATAATCGCCTCATCTGCTACAACCAGTTTTGACAGGTCAGAAGGCTCCAATATTGGCTTATCCCTGTAAGAAATACTTACGCTCCGGTTCTTTCCGGTTCCACTCCACGTTTTTTCCCTTTCTTTATAATTGCCTACCATACTGCAAATGCTTTTTGCCGTTTCAGGACTCTTACAGTCAAGAACGACCACATACGCGCTATTCGCCACGATGCTCTGTATATCATCCTTGCTATACGCTCCTGACAGTGCCTCATAAGACTGTGTAACCATAATCAAGGTGATATTTCTACTCCTTCCTGTTAATAAAATCTGATTATGTAAACCGTATATCGCACCACGCGAACAGAGCCTTGCCATCTCATCAATCACAACCATCACCGGCAAACTCCCCTCCGGTCTCTTTATCAGACTGTCAAAAACCTGTGCAATGATAAGGTTAATCACGTTATAATATGCTTCCAGTTTTTCTTCACGAACAGCCAAAAATATGGCTTTCCCATCTTCTATCATCAAAGGATGCGCCCGTTTCGTATTGGACTCAAAGGCATAACGGATATCATCATCAACAAAAACCTTAATAGATTCCTGCATCTGTTGTACTACTCCACTCAGTGTCTCATCAGCAAGATTTTTAAACGAAGAAAGAAATTTCGTTTCGGATGCATTCGGTTTTGCTTTATCCATCAGTTCCTCAACCAGTTCTCTGGTATCTCTGGACAATATTATATTGATTAATTCTGACAGGTTTTTAGTATCTCCATTTTTCCATAGACCTATCAATTCTCCTGTCAGGAGGGAGCGTCCAGATTGTTTCCAGAACTCATTGTTGTCCTTTGCAGAAATCGGTATCAGACTATTGGCTATCATCTCCATGCATTCTCTCACATCCCTATCCCGTATCTCTGTTTTATTGTTCAACATATACAGACCATCCCATCCGTATTTTGACCTATCCTGAAAATCTATGATAATCGTATTTTTATCATCAACGCGGCGACTTTTTCGCCAAAGTTCGCCTTTTATGTCCACAATAAACATTCCCATGTTATCAGGGGATGCCAGAAGTGTCGGAATGATGACAGATGCACTCTTTCCGCTTCCACTCCCTCCAATCAGTAGTACATGTGAATTGCTATGATGTTCTTTCTCTAATGGTTTACATAAATATTGTGTATGTTTTTTTAATATCCCCGTCTCTGTCCTTCCAAACACCACTCCGTCCGGGTAATCAAACAAAAATCTCTCATCTATCCTTGGATACATTGCATGCATCTTTAATGGACTGGAATACTCTGTAGGTCTGTCATGGAACGTATCTTCAATGCTGAAGTCCATTTTCCCGGCAGCCTGTTCTCGCTGATTTTCTGACCAGATATATATAGATGGAAGGAATGACAGGACAAACAGGATAAGGTATCGAGACATCACCTTGCAAAACATTTTTGAAAAACCAAATCAGACCTGCCATTGCAAATGGCTGCACCCAGATACCACTTAAAAAAATCCGGTTTATCCATTTCCATATCCTTGGATTCATCTACTCACATCCTTCTTCGCCATTGTCCTTCCAGATACCTCTATAAATTTCTCTTTATCCAGAAATCCCCTGTCCTGTCGTATACTGTTGATGTAGATGGCTGCATATCCCCGTTTTCGTGCAAATTTCTCTATTACCTCTAACAGAGATTCCTTTGCTTCCATTGACTCATAAGAAACAAGGTCATGAATAAAAATGCTCTTATTTCCATCCAGCAATGGGAAATTTATAACTGCCGAAGCCAGCGCATCCGGTCTTCCATCAGTGACCAGTTCCAGTATCATATAATCATCCTGAAATTCCTTGCCAATCTCGGCAGAACCCTTATATATAATCAGGACACGCATATCCTCATTCTGTTCTGTTATCTTTTCTCCTGTCATGTTTTTCACCTCTTGTGATTTATTAATAAAGATATTTTCTTTATCAATACTAATATGCTTAATCCTGACACCGATAAAAAACACTTTTATTCCATCTGAAAATCTCCATATTAAAAATAAAAACGAGGTGACCAATATGGCAATCTTTCAATGCCAAATACAAATCATAAAACGCTCTGAGGGCAGGAGCGCAGTAGCCGCAGCCGCTTATCGTGCTGCTGAAAAAATAGAAAATGAATATACAGGTATCGTAGAGGATTATTCAAGAAAAAACTGGGTGGAACATAGCGAAATCATGCTTCCTGAAAATGCACCTGCTGAGTTTCGTAACCGTTCTGTACTCTGGAATGCTGTTGAAAAAAGTGAAAAGAGCAAAAATGCCAGACTCGCCAGAGAGGTCATGATTGCCCTTCCACTGGAACTGTCCATGGAAGAAAACATCAGACTTGTACAGGAATTTGTCCAAGACACCTTTATATCAGATGGCATGGTGGCAGATATCAATATACATACTCCACCGCTCCGCGATGAGACAGGAACACCGATAGATATGAAAGGAAATCCGGTCACAGATAAAAAAGACATGATTTTCCGCAATCCTCACGCACATATCCTTCTCACTGTCAGACCACTTGACCAAAACGGCAAATGGACACCGAAGACACAGAAAGAATATATCTGCCGCAGGAATGATGAGACAGCATCCTTTACTGCTGAAGAATACCGCAGAGCCAAAAATGATGGCTGGGAAAAGCAATATCAGTACTACAGAGGAAAAGAAAAGGTATGGCTGACCCCTTCTGAGTCTTATAATGAAAATCTTATAAGGGTTTCCAAAAATCCACGCTGTACATTATATGGACGGCGTGACGAAAAGACCACGCGCTGGAACTCTAAGGAAGCGATAATCCAATACAGGCAGTCTTGGGAAAAACATATGAATCAAGCCTTGGAAAGAGCCGGGCGACCAGAACGTGTCGATTGCCGCTCTTATCAGGAACAGGGAACCGACACAATTTCCGGCATCCATCTTGGTTCACATGCTTCTAAGGATAAGACATCCGAGCGATACCGCATGAATGAGGAAATCAAGAAACTGAATAAGACCAATAAACGCATCCGGGAGACTTTAGATAACCTTGAATCACAAATCACCGAAAAAAGTGATTCCTTTTATGAATCATTAGCCGAACAGCTTGGAAAGGTGGAATCCGATATCATATCCGCAAAATACAGCCTTGAAACACTCCAAGAGCAACAGGATTCTTTAAAAAGCCAAAGCCAAACGCTTCATGATTCTATTAACAGGGTACAGACTGCCCGTTCAAACATGCTGAAAAAAAATCAGGCATCACAGGAAGCAATTTCCCGGCTCAAGGAAGAACAGAAGGCAAAATTCCCTATATGGAGCAATCGCCCTACCGAAATCCAAAATGCAATACAGGCAGAACAGGACAGCATCCATTTTCGCGAACAGCGTTTTTCAAAGATTCTGGAAGAAGAGGGGTTTTCCAATTTTGTCGATTTCCAACAGGAATCACAGATATTGAGGCAGATGGAATCGGAACAGGGACAGATGGAAAGGCAGATTTCCGCTTACAGGCAGAAAATACAGGATTATTCCAGCAGATATGAAGAACTTTGCCGATATCTGCCTAAAGACCCGATTTTTTCAAAGAAATTCTGGACTAAGAAAAACGAATCCTTACACAAACATGCACAAAAGGCAGTATCACATATCAAGCAGAATACGGGACGCATCCACATGAAAACATTCTCCCGTATCCTCCGCGAAACAGATTACCGATTAAACAAAACATTTTATCTTGCCAGCCAGACAGCTTATATAATAGGACAATTAGAAGAAATGAGTGAAGAACAGGTTGACGGTCGACGACATAGAAGCATTTGACCGATATAAGCCCCTTTTGTTTCAAAACAGGAACACTATAAGGGGCATTTCTTTTTGGAAGTTCACACTATATATAG
>ENA-OQJK01000090-OQJK01000090.1-human-gut-metagenome-genome-assembly--contig:-NODE-90-length-20658-cov-3.483756_pt1 | contig 20658 bp, 21 predicted proteins | sample MGYA00242605_ERZ504771 | MGnify/ENA primary metagenome ERZ504771 (study PRJEB26092, sample SAMD00036353) | human gut metagenome | host: Homo sapiens | study: EMG produced TPA metagenomics assembly of... | reverse complement strand
CTGCTGGTGTATCTAAGTGCTTTTCTAAACCATTACTGATGCGTTCAATCAGACCTTGAAATTCCTCTGTGTAGAGATGAATTTGGCGTGATTTAAGCCCTCGTTTTTCGCCACGGTATTTGGCAATCAAGAGGTTTTCTGCAACGGTCATACGAGGAGCTGTCCCCATTTTAGGATCTTGGAAGACTCGTGAGAGGTACTTAGCACGCTTCTCAGCAGGGAGAGCCGTAACATCCTCACCCATGATGAAAATCTGACCACTGGTCAACATGAGGGTCCCTGCAATGACGTTGAAGAGGGTTGATTTTCCGGCACCATTTTCACCTAAGAGAGCATGAACCTCACCTGCTTCCAGTTCCAGGTGATTGTTCTTCAGCACAGAAACTCCGGAAAAAGACTTACAGATATTTTTCATTTCCAATAAATGTGCCATAAATTTTCTCCTCTAAATAACAAACATTTCCCACCTTTTTCTATATGGGGCAAAAATGGGTGCAGCCTACGCTGCACCCGCTCAGATTTACTGCCAGTCAGCGTCTAAATATTCATCAATATTTGAAGAATCAATTGCAAATGCAGGTACATCTACTTCGAATTCTTCCGGTTTTTCCCCTGCGATAAGAGTTTTAGCTGCCTTATAGCACTCTTTACCAATTGTAATCGGGGACTGAGCTGCTGTCATACGATAAATGCTGTTGTCTTTAGCAATTACTTTCTTAGCTTCTGGAGCACCATCAACACCGTAAACATATACTTCTTTTCCAGCTGTCGTAAGTGCTGCATATGCCCCCATACCAGCCTGGTCATTAATGGAGAAGATTGCCTTTATATCTGGGTTAGCCTGGATGATATCACTTGTGATTGTCTGTCCTTTTTCTACAGTTCCCTCTGCATCAAATGTTGCCACAACATCAAATCCTTTTCCTTCAATTGTATCTAGGAATCCCTGTTCACGATCGTTGCAGGCATTGTTTGCAGGATAATCAAGAACTGCAATTTCTCCACCATCCGGGAAATCTTCAATCATTGCTTCTGCACAAAGTGCACCAGCCTGATAATTATCAGTTGCAACATAAGAACCAACCAGATCAAGATTAGATACAGAAGTATCAAAGTTTACTACTGGAATCCCTGCTTCGTCTAATTTCTGCAGTGCAGGTTCAATTGCATCTTTGTCAACTGGATTTAAAAATACTGCTGAAACACCCTGTGCAATAAAGTCTTCAATAATCTGAATCTGTTTTTGCGCTGTCCTGCTGAGCATCCACTACAACTGTTTTATTTCCATCAGCTTCTGCTTCTTCTGTGATGGAATCTGCAACTGTTTTAAAGAAATCCGATTCACACCAATATGTAACTCCATAAGTCTGTCCACCATCTTCAGCTGCAAAAACACTTGCCGGAATTGTTGTTACTGCCATTGCTGCTACGCCTGCTGCCATCATAAGTTTTGTTACCAGTCTTCTTTTCATTGTAAAGTCCTCCTGATTTTAAATAATTTATATAGTTTTTGTCTAAAGCTCATAGAGAGCATGTAGATTCTCTTTTATGTTCTCATAAAATCTGTCATAAATTTTATGGAACTTCTCGTATTCCTCTGCTCTTTCAAATCGCATTCAGTAATTCCATCTTCTTCAATAAAAGCATCGCATGCTTCCTGTATCGAAGAATAAATTCCAGCTCCAACTCCGGCCAGAATTGCTGCACCGTATGCCGGTCCCTCTTCCTGCTTCAATGTATGTACATCGCATTTATAAAGATCTGCCATAATCTTTCTCCATACAGGACTTCTGCTTCCGCCTCCGCATGCACGCATGGACACAACCTCTGTTCCCAGTTTCTTCAAGATTTCATTACAGTCTGCAAGGGAATAAACAACGCCTTCCATAATTGCCCTAAGCATATGTGCCTGTCCATGTATGATATTCAGTCCGATAAATGCACCTCTGTATTTGGGATCAATATGAGGTGTTCTTTCGCCCATCAGAAATGGCAGATAAATCAATCTTTCGCTTCCTAACGGAATATCTTTTGTAAGTTCATTTATCTTGTCATAAAATGATACATTTTCCTCTTCTGCTTTCTGAATCAAATCCCGACAGAAATTATTTTTCATCCATTCAATCGAAAGACCTGCCGACTGAGGACCTCCCATTGTATGCCAGCACCCAGGCACTGCACAGCAGCACAAATGAAGTGCACCTTCAGGAATTTCCTGATATTTTTTCAGATGAGTATATACAATACTTGAAGTACCTATTGTTGTAAAAGCCTGCCCCTCTCTTACAATACCTGTTCCAATTGCTGCACAGGCATTATCACTTCCTCCGGCAACCACAACTGTTTCTGTTGATAATCCACACTTCTCTGCAATTTTCGGTAAAAGGTTTCCAACAACTTCCGGTGATTCATACACATCTCCAAGAAGTTCTCTGTCTACTTTCAAAAAATCAAGAATTTCCTGCGACCAACATCTGTTTTTTACATCTAACATCTGCATTCCACTGGCATCTGATGCATCTGTCGCATACTTACCAGTAAGAATAAAGCGGACATAATCTTTTGGAAGCATAATGTGTCTGCACTTTGCAAAAAGCTCCGGCTCATTTTCTCTTATCCAGAGGATCTTTGCTGCCGTCCATCCTGCCATTGGCGGATTCGCTGTGATCTTCATCCATTTTTCCATTGGCAGTTCCAGCATTTCCTCTACCTGCTTCGTAGCTCTCTGGTCACACCAGATAATGGATCTTCTTATAACCTGATTCTCCTCATTCAACATCACAAGTCCATGCATCTGACCAGAAATTCCAATTCCCCGCACATCTTTTCCATTAACCTGACCTTTTTCAACTACACTTTTAATTGTTGAAATCGCTGCTTCTGACCAGTCTGATGGATCCTGTTCTGCCCATCCGTTTTCAGGCTGATACATTGGATATTTGACAGACGCTTCGGCTACGATTTTTCCATTCTGATCTACCAGAATCGTCTTTGTCGCACTGGTTCCCAGATCCACTCCAATTACGTATTTCATCTTATTCCTCCATGGCTGCCTGTTGCTTCATATTGGCAATGTTCTCTGCAAGATTTCCATTAAATAATGCCTTTCCTGAAACAATGATATTTGCTCCGGCCTTTATTACTTTTCCTATATTCCCACAGTTGATACTTCCATCAACTTCTATATCTTTCCACTCTCCGGTATCTGTTGACCGTCTTCTGATATCTTTTATTTTGTCAAGTGTATCTTCAATAAAGTGCTGGCCATCTCTTCCCGGATGAACGGTCATAACCTGTATCACATCTGCAAGCTTCCAGATTTCTTCTGTAAGAACTTCTGCCGAGGTTTCCGGATTCAGAACAATTCCTGCACGAATTCCACATTGCTTTATTTCTTTTAAAGTTTCTGCTACATTGCTGCAGGCCTCATAATGAACAGATATTACATCAGCTCCAGCCTCCTGCATTCTTTTTACAAATCGAACAGGTTCATTTACCATCAGATGAACATCAAATACCAGATCAGCTACACCTTTCAATCCATGAATCATTTTCATTCCACATGCCAGATTCGGTACAAAGCTTCCATCCATTACATCTATATGAACATATTCAGCTCCGGATTTTTCCATTGTTTTTAATTGTTCTCCCAGGCATTTATAGTCTGCTTCCAGTAAGGACGGTGCTATAATGCACATTATTGATCACCTCGTTTATATTTTATTACAGTCAATTACTGTCTGAATTTTCTGAAGTTGTTTTTTATAACCTTTGTTTATTTTCGTCGTATATCCCAGATAAAGTGCATCCAGTATAAACTGATCTGAAACTCTTCTGGTTACTTTATCTCTTCCCACTGTCAGGTCATTTACTGCCGTAAATAAACTGATATCTGTATATCTGAGAAGAGGAGATTTATTCATTTTTGTAATACTAATTGTAACTGCACCTCGCTCTTTTGCGATTTTCATTGCCTCTACTACATTTCTGGATCTACCCTCATAAGAGACAGCTAACGCAACGTCTTCACTTGTAAGATTGCCTGCAGTCATCATCTGCAGCATTACGTCACTATGTACGGAACACGGAATCCCCAATCTTCCAAATTTCATGTATGCCAGCTGACATACTGCAAAGGCATCTCCAACACCGAAGAAATGTATCTCTCTGGCTTTAAGAAGAGCATCCAATGCTTTTTCATAATTTTCGTCATCTGCCAAAACTAATGTATCACTCAACATCTGTACATTACTCTGATAAACCTTTTTCAAAATCGTCTTCATATCGTCTGATACTTTAATATCTTCTGAATGAATTTCCATTCCTTCTGCCAAAGCTCTGATGAAATCCTCCTTCATAGAAGAATATCCATCATATCCCATTCTTTTACAGAATCTGATAATTGATGCTTCACTGCTTCCTGATTCTCTTGCAATCTCTGCAAGCGTTAAATGTGTAATTGCTTCCGGGTTTTCAAGTAATGCAGATGCTATTGCTTTCTCTGCTCTTGGTAACGACGGTAACAAAAATCTGATGCGAACAAATAAATCATTCATATGGCGTGCACTCCATTTCTACTTCATTTATTTAATTTCACTTTGTAAGTTTTTTGTTGATTAGAATATAGCATTCTGTTTCAGTGAAGTAAATATCTATAAATATTTTTGTATATTTCCACGTTTTGGCGTGTGTTTTTTGTTGATTACATCCAATTTTTTGGTTGATTTGACGTTTTTACATTTTATTTCACTTCATTTTGAAATTTACAAACACTTAAATACTTCATTTTATTTTTGTAATACGAAGTATAAGCTATAAATATATATAATACCTGTATTCATTTCTATCACTTAGATTCTTTTTTACCTCGACATTTTTTTGAAATATTTCAGAATAATTTTTAGCGATGATCCCTGCTCTCTTTTGAGAAACAGAGCTACTGACTACTGACAAGAAATATTTTTACGTAAACTCCATAACATGTTATACTTACTATACAATGCTAAGATAAATATCTATCTCAGCCCAATACCAGGAGGATTAATTCATGAAAGCATACGAACGCTTATTATCTTATGTAAAAGTATTCACTCCAAGCAGTGAAGAAACCGGTACTTCCCCATCTACACAATATCAGTTTGACCTTGCCAGACTGCTGGTTCAAGAATTAAAGGAACTGGGTGTGAAAGATGCCGATGTAGATGAACATTGCTATGTCTATGGACATATTCCGGCAACCAGAGGATATGAATCCCGCCAAAAACTGGGCTTTATCGCTCACATGGATACAGTCTCTGATTTCTGCGATCATCCGGTTACTCCGCTTATCACTCCGAATTATGACGGCAAAGACCTTGCACTTGGAACCAGCGGCAGAATTCTCTCCCCGAAAATGTTCCCTCATCTCTCCACATTAAAAGGCAGAACTCTCATTACTTCCGATGGAACCACCATCCTCGGTGCAGATGACAAAGCCGGAATTGCCGAGATCATGACAATGATTGAGACCCTCAATGACAATACTATTCCGCATGGTCCCCTCTGTATTGCATTTACCCCGGATGAAGAAATAGGAATGGGACCAGCCCATTTTGATATAAAAAAATTTGGAGCTGATTTTGCTTATACACTTGATGGTGATACAGAAGGTGAAATCCAGTATGAAAACTTTAAAACATGGGCCGCGGCGACCTCGTCATCGCCGTGGGCGGCGGCGTCGTGGGCGATCTGGCGGGTTTTGCCGCTTCCATCTATATGCGCGGCATTGACTTCATCAACTGCCCCACCACCACCCTCTCGATGATCGATTCCTCCATCGGCGGCAAGACCGCTGTGGATCTGGGGGAGACGAAGAACATCGTCGGCTCCTTCTGGCAGCCCAGGCTGGTCATCGTAGACCCCAGCACCCTCGCCACCCTGCCCCGCCGCCAGTACATCAACGGTCTGGCCGAGTCGGTGAAGGCCAGCCTGCTGGCCGACCCGGAACTGTTCGCCATCTTCGAGAAGGGTGACATCGACGAGCAGATCGGCGAGATCATCTACCGCAGCCTCCGCTTCAAAAAGAGCATCGTCGAGCAGGACGAGACGGAGCATGGGATGCGCAAGGCCCTCAATTTCGGCCACACCATCGGCCACGGCATCGAGGCCGTCAAGGGCGTCAAGGGGCGCCGCACCGTGGGCCTCTACCACGGCGAGTGTGTGGCTCTGGGGATGCTGCCGATGATCGAGTCCAAGGCACTGCAGAAGCGCGTCCGTGCGGTCTACCGCCGTCTGGGCCTGCCCCTGCGTACCGCCTGCAACAAGGACAAGGTCTACGCCGAGATGCTCCACGACAAAAAGGCACAGGGCGGCCAGATCACCGTCATCAAGGTGCCGGGTCTGGGCTGCTGGCGCGCGGAGACCATCCCGGTGGAGGGTCTGCGCCCCCTGCTGGGCATGGAGGACTAAAGCCATGAAAAACACCTTTGGCAGCGCATTGGCGTTGACCATCTTCGGCGAGAGCCACGGCAGGGCCATCGGCGGTGTGCTGGACGGCATGGCCGCCGGTGTGCCGGTGGATGAGGGATTCATTGCCGCCTGCATGGATAAGCGCCGCGCCCGGGGCGACGGGCTTTCGACGCCCCGCGTGGAGGCTGATAACGTTCAGCTGCTCTCCGGCGTCGTGAACGGTCACACCACCGGCACGGCCATCGCCCTGATGATCGAGAACCAGAACACCCGCAGCGGCGACTACGCCAAGACGGCTGACCTTCTCCGCCCCGGCCACGCGGACTATACCGCCTACGCCAAATACTACGGCTTTCAGGACGCCCGGGCGGTGGACACTTTTCGGGCCGCATCACTGCCGCGCTGGTGGCAGGCGGTGCCATCGTGCTGGGTGCGCTGAACCGCGCCGGCATCGACATCACCACCCACATCGCCCGCTGTGCCGGCATTTCCGATACGCCCTTTGCGCTGGACGATGCCGCCGCACTGGCCGCTCAGGTGAGCGTGCTGGAAAGCAGGGACGAGGGCTTCGCCCTGCTGGATGCTTCCGTCGAAGAGCCGATGAAAACGGCCATCCGTGCCGCCGGTTCGGAGGGCGACAGCGTGGGCGGCATCCTTGAAACAGCCATTCTCGGCCTGCCCGCCGGTGTGGGCGAGCCGTATTTTGACAGCGTGGAGAGCCTTATTTCCCACATGGCATTTTCGGTGCCTGCCGTGAAGGGCATTGAGTTCGGCACCGGCTTCGGCTTCGCCGACCTGAAAGGCTCTGAGGCCAACGATGCCTTCCGCATGAAGGGCGATTCGGTGGTCACGGCCACCAACCACAACGCGGGCATCAACGGCGGCATCACCAACGGAATGCCTGTCGTCTTCCGCACCGCTGTCAAGCCGACGCCCAGCATCTACAAAGAGCAGGAGACGGTGGATTACATTGCAAAGCAGGACGCGCCCCTCTCCATTCAGGGCCGTCATGACCCCTGCATCGTGCCGCGCGCCGCCATCGTCCAGACCTGCGCCGCCGCGCTGGCTGTGGGCGATCTGATGACCGCCCGCTATGGCACCGCATGGATGGAGCGGCCCACCGGCTACCGCAGGGAGGGACTGTGATGGAATACGGACTCATCGGCTCGAAACTGGGCCATTCCTACTCGAAGATCATCCATGAAATGCTCTGCGGCTATCGCTACGACCTCTGCCCGCTTCCCACCGAAGAGGAGGCCCGGGCTTTCCTCACCAGGCGGCAGTTCAAGGCCATCAATGTCACCATCCCCTATAAGCGGCTGGTGATGGAATACTGCACCTACATCGACCCCCGTGCCAAGGCCATCGGCGCGGTGAACACCGTGGTCAACAAGAACGGCCTGCTCTACGGCTACAACACCGATCATCTCGGCTTTGCCCACCTGTGCGACGCCCACGGCGTCGATTTTGCGGGCAGGACCGTCCTCATCCTCGGCACCGGCGGCACCCACAACACCACCAGCGCCGTCGCCCGCGACAAGGGCGCGGCCAGAGTGCTCACCGTCAGCCGGACGCCGGACGCCGCCAAAGGCCAGCTCTCCTATGAAGAAGCCGCTGCCAGCGGAGCACAGATCGTCATCAACACCACCCCCGCCGGAATGTACCCCAACGTGGGCGTGTGCAGTCTGGACGTGGCAAAAATGCCCGGGCTGGAAGCTGTGCTGGACGTGGTGTACAACCCCGATAAGACGGAGCTCATCCTCCGGGCCGAGGAGGCCGGAGTCCCGGTGGCTGTGGGCGGCCTCGAGATGCTGGTGGCGCAGGCCGTGTATGCCGCCGAATACTTCCTCAGCCGGAAGTTCGACGACGCGGCAGGGGAGATCGGCCGCATTACTGCCGCACTCCGCCGCGATATGCTCAACGTGGCCCTCATCGGAATGCCCTCCAGTGGAAAATCTACCGTGGGCCGTGCATTGGCCGAAAAGCTGGGCAAAAAGTTCATCGACCTCGACGAGGAGATCGTCAAGGCCGACGGCCGCAGCATCCCCGACATCTTCGCCGCCGAGGGCGAGGACGGCTTCCGCGCGAAGGAATCCGCCCAGACCGCCCGCTTTGCCAAAGAGGGCCGACAGCTGCTCTCCTGCGGCGGCGGCATCATCAAGCGGGGCGAGAATCTGCGGGCGCTGCATCAGAACGGCGTCCTGCTCTTCCTCGACCGGCCCCTGGATGCGCTGACGGTGGGCGGCGGACGTCCGCTCTCGTCCAGCACCGAGGCGCTGAAAAAGATGGAGGCGGAGCGCCGCCCCCTGTATCTCGCGGCGGCAGACGCCGCTATCCCGAACAGCGGCACGGTGGAGGACGCCGTGACCGCCGCAATGGAGGCACTGGATGAAATTTTTAGTCATTAACGGCCCCAACCTCAACATGATGCACTTCACCGAGCCGGGCGTGACCGGTCAGCTGGATTACAACGGCCTGCTGGATTACCTCGAGCTGTGCTGCACCAAGATGGGCATGGAAGTGGAATTTTTCCAGTCCAACCATGAGGGCGACCTCATCGACGAGATCCAGTCTGCCGCAGGCCGGGCCGATGGCATCATCCTGAATCCCGGCGGCTACGCCCACTACAGCGTCGCCATCCTCGACGCGCTGCGCCTCTGCGGCGTGCCTGCCGTGGAAGTGCTGCTCAGCGAGCCCGACGAGCACGAGCCCTTCCGCAAGACGGACATCGTCTCGTTCGGCTGTCAGGGCCACTTCATCGGCGAGGGCATCAGCGGCTATCTCCACGCTGCCGCCTATCTGGCCCAGCTGCTGCGGCTGGACGGCAGTGCGCACACCCATTTAGTGATGTAAAAATCGACTCTCTTCCGCTGGAAAGCGGAGCAAAGAGGGCGTGGAAAAGAAGGACAGAAAGGAAAATTTTATGATCATCTCCACCAAAAAGGGGACCCCGAAGGAAGAGCTCGAGAAAATCGTTGACCGCTTCGAAAAGCAGGGCCTCGACGTCACCCTCATCACCGGCAAGGACTACAATGTCTTCGGCCTCGTGGGCGATACCACCAAGATCGACGAGCGCGACGTCCTCGCCAACCCCTGGATCGACAACGTGACCCGTGTTTCCGCTCCCTATAAGCGTGCCAACCGCCTCTTCCACCCGGCAGATTCCGTCATCGACTGCGGCGGCGTCAAGATCGGCGGCAAGGAGAAGATCGCTGTCATGGCCGGCCCCTGCAGCATCGAGAGCGAAGAGCAGGCCCTCCGCATCGCACAGAGCGTCAAGGCCGGCGGCGCGACCCTCTTCCGCGGCGGCGCTTACAAGCCCCGCACCTCTCCCTACTCCTTCCAGGGCCTCGAGACCGAGGGCATCCTTGACATGGTGAGGCCCGGGAGGCCACCGGTATGCCCATCGTCTCCGAGCTGATGAGCGAGGAGCGCATCCCCGAGTTCGAGGAGTATGTGGACGTGGTGCAGATCGGCGCCCGCAATATGCAGAACTTCCAGCTGCTCAAGGCCGTGGGCAAGATGCATAAGCCCGTTCTGCTCAAGCGCGGCCTCTGCAACACCATCGAAGAGTGGATCATGAGCGCCGAGTACATCATGGCCGGCGGCAATGAGCAGGTCATCCTCTGTGAGCGCGGCATCCGTACCTTCGAGAAGTACACCCGCAACACCCTCGACCTCTCCGCTGTGCCTATCATCCACGAGAAGACCCATCTGCCCGTCATCGTGGACCCCAGCCACGCTACCGGCAAGGCAAACCTTGTGGAGCCCATGATGATCGCCGCTGTCGCCGCCGGTGCCGACGGCCTTGAGGTGGAAGTCCACTACGACCCCCGCCACGCATGGAGCGACGGCGCACAGTGCCTGCCCCCCGACGCCTTTGCGCAGGCTATGGCAAAGTGCCGTCAGGTCGCATGGGCTATTGGCCGGGATATGTAAGGGAAGTGGGCTAGCCCTCTCCGTCTTTGCTTCGCAAATCCACCTCTCCCAGAGGGAGAGGCTACAACGTGGCGGCTAGGCGAGAGGCTCTCCCTTTGGGAGCAACAATGATGACCGCCGCCAGTGGCGGAAACAGGGAATCATTGTTGGGGCAGTGGCCAGCAAGACGCAAGTGCTTTTTAAGCACGAAGCGGATGCTGGGTGCCGCAACCCGGGCAGTGGCATTGCGTGAGCAATGACTGAGAGGGCAAGCCGCTTAAAGGATGATTATGTTAGTAACGATAAAGCAAGCCCCCGGCGGCATCGGCGGCACCATCACCGCGCCGCCCAGCAAGAGCATGGCGCACCGCGCGGTGCTCTGCTCGGCACTGGCCGAGGGGACTTCCCACATCAAAAATCTTGAGTTCAGCAAGGATATTTCTGCCACCCTCTCCGCCGTCGGGCAGCTCTGCGCCAAAGTGCGCACCGGTGCGGATCGTGCCGTCGTGGAGGGTCTGGGGAGCTTTCTGCCCGTCAGCGCTCCGGTGGACTGCTGTGAGAGTGGAAGCACCCTGCGCTTTCTCATCCCCATTGCCAGCCTCACCGGGCAGAAAGTGACCTTTGTTGGCCGCGGACGGCTGATGGAACGCCCTCAGACAGTATACGAGAAGTTGTATCAGGAGCAGTCTCTCCGCTTTGAACAGTCTCCGGCGGGCCTGACCGTCGAAGGAACTCTGAAAAGCGGCGAGTATGAGCTGGCGGGCAACGTGTCCAGCCAGTTCATCAGCGGATTGCTGTTCGCCCTGCCGCTGCTGGCGGGCGACAGCACCCTCCACCTCATCCCGCCGGTAGAGAGCCGCAGTTATATCGAGATGACCCGGGCGGCCCAGCGCCGTTTCGGCGTCGAGAGCCGCTGGCAGGACGAAAACACCCTCTTCATCCCGGGCGGGCAGAAATACCGGCCCTGCGATTACACCGTGGAGGGCGATTACAGCCAGGCGGCCTTCCCGGCGGTGCTGGGAGCGGTGCAGGGCGGCGTGACCCTCAAGGGATTATCCGCCGACACCCTGCAGGGCGATGCCGCCATCCTCGACATTCTGCGCCGCTGTGGCGCAAGCTTCCGCACCACCGACGCAGGCATCGTGTTCGAGAAAGCACCTCTCCACGGTGTGGACATTGACCTTGCCGACTGCCCCGACCTCGGCCCCGTGCTGATGGTCCTGGGCCTGCTTTGCGAAGGGACCACCACCATCCGCAACGCGGAACGTCTCCGTATCAAGGAGAGCGACCGCATTGCGGCCATGGAAGCCGAGCTTCGGGCCTGCGGCGGAGTCCTCGAGAGCGAGGGCGGCACCATCACCATCCACGGCTGTGCAGACAGCCTCCACGCCCCCGCCGCACCGCTCCATGGCCACAACGACCACCGTGTGGTGATGAGCCTTGCGGTGCTGGCGCTGGCCGCCGGGCTGGAACTCTCCATCGACGACGCCGAGGCCGTGCAGAAGAGCTGGCCCCATTTCTTTGAAGCCATCAAGCCGTTAGGCGCGGAGGTAGAATATGCTGGATAAAACAAAGCGTTATCTCATCGTGGGCCTCGGACTGCTGGGCGGCAAATACGCCCTCGAGCTTTCCAAAGCCGGATTCCATGTGGACGGCATCAACCGCAGCGAGGGCCACTTACAGTACGCTCTCGACCACGGCTATATCGCCAGCGGCAAGACCCACGATTTCGAGGACCTCGTCTCGCAGGCCGACCACATCATCTTCGGCCTCTACCCCACGGCCCTCATCGACTGGTTCAAGACCTACGGCCATCTCATCAAGCCCGGCTGCATCTTTACCGACGTCTCCGGCGTCAAGACCGGCCTTGTGGAGCCGGTGCAGGCCATGTGTCCGGAGGGGGTGGAGTTCATCGCCAGCCACCCGATGGCAGGCCGTGAGACCTCCAGCGTCGAGCACGCCGCCGAGGTCAGCTTTGCCCCGGCCAACTTCATCATCACCCCCACCGAGAAGAACACCCCCGAGGCCGTCCAGTGGGCAAAAGAGCTGGCCGAGGTGCTGGGCTTCCGCCACATCTGCACCCTGACGGTGCAGGAGCACGACAAGATGATCGGCTACGTCAGCCAGCTCTGCCACGCCATCGCCGTCAGCCTCATGTGTGCCAACGACAACTCTTCTCTCTGCGAGTACACGGGCGACTCCTTCCGCGATCTGACCCGCATCGCCCGCATCAACGAGAAGATGTGGGCGGAGCTGTTCCTCTGGAACAAGGAGAACCTCATCGCCGAGATCGACCAGTTCGATTCCGCTCTGGACCAGCTGCGGGACGCCCTCGCGGCCGACGACCGGGACAAGCTGGAAGAGATGTTCCGTCTGTCCACCCAGCGCCGCGCCGCATTCGACAAAAAGGACTCGTGACCGTAAAGGAGGCCGCCCATGCCCAAGCAGGAGGGACAAAAATCCAAACTGTTGGCGCTGCTGCATATCTTTGAGCAGCAGACCGACGAGGAGCATCTGCTGAATGTGCCTCAGCTGGTGGAGCTGCTGGCCCGGCAGGGCATCCTCTGCGAGCGAAAGAGCGTCTACAGCGACATCGACGCGCTGAACGCGCTGGGCTATGACATCCGGCTGCGCCGGGGCCGCAGCGGCGGCTATTGGATGGCGACGCGGCCTTTCGAGCTGGCGGAGCTGAAGCTTCTGGTGGACGCTGTCCAGTCCAGCCGGGTCATCTCGAAAGCATCCAGTGATAAGCTCATCCATAAGCTGGAAGGGCTGGCCTCCCAGTATGAGGGCAGTCAGCTCCAGCGTCAGGTCTATGTCGATGGCCGCCCCAAGAGCGCCAACAAAGACCTGCCCTACAGCGTGGATGCCCTCTTTACGGCCATCAACACCGGCAGGATGGTGCGCTTCCGCTACAAAAAAGCGGGACGCCCCGCGCCTTACACCATCAGCCCCTGGCAGATGGCGTGGGAGAACGGCTGCTACTACCTCATCGCCTATCAGGACGAGAAGGAGCCGGTGGGCATCCGCCATTACCGGGTGGATAAAATGGCCGGCGTCACGGTGCTGGACGAGCCCCGCCGCGGCAAAGAGCAGTTCGCGGATCTCGACCTGCCCGCCTACCTGAAAAAGCACTTCCAGATGTTCGGCGGGCCGGAGCATAGAGTCACCCTGCGGTGTACTTCCGACCTTGAATCAGCCATGCGGGAGCGCTTCGGCGCTTCGCCCATCTTCGTGCCGGAAGGGAAGGAGCACTTCCATTTTGACATCCCCGTCTGTGTCAGCGACCAGTTCTACGGCTGGGTCTGCGGCTTCGGCGGCAAGATAGAAGTCGTCTCGCCCGCCGAGGTGCGGGACGGCCTGCGGGCGCTGAACGAGCGGCTGGTAAAAATGCATCAATAAAAAATAAAGAGGCTGTTGCAAAATAGCTTCATGAAAAAATAATGCACAAAACCCGGAACCTTTTCGGGGCCAGAATGGCTCAAAAAGGGTTCCGGGTTTCTGATTTTGTGTTATTTCTTTGTGCGAATTGCTATCGCATTTTTTATTTTGCAACAGCCCCACAGGTGCAGAAGATCAGCCCTCGATGAGCTCGACGGTCTTCATCTTGACGGGGGTCTTGGGCTTGTCGTTCCAGTCGGTGGGGACGGATGCAATCTTGTCCACGACGTCCATGCCAGCGACGACCTTGCCGAAAGCGGCGTACTGGCCGTCCAGATGGGGTGCGTCCTTATGCATGATGAAGAACTGGCTGCCGGCACTGTTGGGGTTCATGCTGCGGGCCATGCTGATGACGCCGCGGACGTGCTTGATGGGGTTGTTGACGCCGTTGGCGGCAAACTCGCCCTTGATGTTCCAGCCGGGGCCGCCGGTGCCGTTGCCCAGCGGGCAGCCGCCCTGGATCATGAAGTTGGGGATGACGCGGTGGAAGGTCAGGCCGTTGTAGAAGCCCTGATTGACCAGCTTCTTGAAATTCTCACAGGTGATGGGGGCGGCTTCCTCGTTCAGCTCGATGTCGATGATGCCGCCGTCTTCCATAGTAATGCGAACCATAGTTTTAACAATGCTCCTTTTATCATAGCCCGTTTCGGGGTGGGTGCGGCAGATGCTCTGCCGAAGCTCCCCTTTAGTATACCATACCTTTTGCAGAGCGCAACGGCGCAGATGCAACCTTTTTGTAAAGAATCACCGCATTTCTACCATATCCTGCCAGAAACGCTTGGGACAGTGGGTCATCCGGCCCTTTTCGTTGTGGCGGGCCTTGATCTCCAGGGTGTCGTAGAACTGCTTCCAGAGTGCCTGAAGCTCCTGTTCCCGGGCGCTGGGCGGGGGAAGCTCCAGCGGCGCGGCCAGCTCCAGAAGCTGGGCCTTGTGCTCCTGATAAAGCAATACCGCCTGATGGACCGCGTCGTATATCATGAAGCTCTCTTCCGGAAAGCGGGAGCAGAAATGCCCCCGCAGCAGAGGCAGGATATAGTTTTTGGGGTGGATGACCGCACCCAGCATCCCGCCATGCTCCTCGAAGCGGACGAAGCCCTGAAACTTGTCCACCTCCCAGTCGAGACTCTTTTTCATCTCGTAGAGCGGGGCCACATCCGGGTGGCCCATCCGCTTGACCGTGCCGGGGCCGAGGGCGAAGGCCAGATGCAGGAAGCGGATGAGCAGCAATTCCTTATCTTCCTTCCCGGAGAGGAAATCCCGGCTGACGAGATATTCCGTCTCCCGGCCCAGTTTCCGGCCAAGGGCCGAAAAGACCCGCTGCGCTCTGGCAGAGTCCGTCTCGATGTTCCGGACGGGGTAGAGGGTGGCCGTCTCCCGCTGGGGCGTCCAGACGGCGAAGGGGATCTCATGCTGGGCGAAACTCTCGAATACACAGCACAGGAAGCCCTCAAAGCTGCCATCGTAGAGGTAGACCACATCGGCGTCGTGGAGCTTCCGGGGCGGCATCACAGTGCTCTCGCCAGACATTGCACCGCCTCCTCCCGCACCATCCGCTGGGCCGCCCGGGGCGGCACGCCCTGTTCCACCAGCCGGTCAACGGCGGGCGGTGCGAACATACTCAGCTGCTCGGCCCCGGCGCTGAAGACGTTGGGGTCGATGAGCGCCCGGGTGATGCGCTCCCGTCCGGCGCTGCCCCGACCCGGGTGCGCCCCGGAAAAGCCCCGGCAGGTGATGAAATACTGCGCCCGCTTGAGCACGACGCCCATCCGCTTGAGCTCGTCGAGGCCGAGGGCCGACAGCCGCCGGGCGTCCCGGATGCGGCGGGCGCTCTTGGGGCCGATGCCCGGCACCCGCAGCAGCATCTCAAAGGGGGCGCGGTTCACGTCCACCGGGAACAGCCCGTAGTGCTGGACGGCCCAGCTGCATTTCGGGTCGAGATAGGGGTTGAAGCTCTGGTTGTCCTGATCCAGTATCTCGTCGGCCTTGAACTGGTAGAACCGCAGCAGCCAGTCGGCCTGATAGAGCCGGTGTTCCCGCAGGAGCGGCGGCTTCGTGTCCAGCGCAGGCAGGCGGGTGTCGTCCGACACCGGGATATAGGCCGAGTAGAACACCCGCTTGAGGCCGTATTTCTGGTACATCCCCTCGGACAGCTGCAAAATGTGGTAGTCCGTCTCGGGCGACGCACCGACGATCATCTGGGTGCTCTGGCCGGCGGGAGCGAACTTGGGCGCGTGGCGGTAGAGGGTCAGCTCCTGCCTGCTCTCTTCGCCTGCCACCGAGATCTGCTTCATGGGCCGGAAGATGGAGTGGCGGCCCTTGTCGGGGGCGAGAAGATGGAGGCTCTGCTCGCTGGGCAGCTCGACGTTGACGCTGAGGCGGTCGACGAGGTAGCCCATCTGCTGGATGAGCTCGGGGCTGGTGCCGGGGATGGTCTTGGCATGGATGTAGCCGCCGAAGTGATATTCGTTCCGCAGCAGCCGCAGAACGGTGAGCATCCGCTCGGTGGTGTAGTCGGGGGTCCCCAGCACAGCGCTGGAGAGGAAAAGTCCCTCGATGTAGTTGCGGCGGTAGAACTCGATGGTCAGTTCTGCCAGCTCCCGGGGCGAAAAAGTGGCCCGGGGAACGTCGTTGGACTTCCGATTGACGCAGTAGCTGCAGTCGAAGGCGCAGCAGTTGCTCATCAGGACTTTCAGCAGGCTGACGCAGCGGCCATCAGCGGTAAAGGCGTGGCAGCAGCCCGGCGCATAGCAGCTGCCGATGGTGCCGCGCTTCGCCGGATGGGACGCGCCGCTGGATGTGCAGGCCACGTCATATTTTGCGCTGTCGGCCAAGATGGTGAGCTTGTCCATCAGGGACTGTTCCATAGAAAGATACCTCCCAGAAGGGGATATCTCCCCCTTACCCCCACAGCTGCTGATCGGAAGCTGTGGGGCAGGGGAGAGACTCACCACTTGGCCTTCGTCTCGACCACGCGGCCCGCGATGTGCAGGCGGTTCAGGTCCTCACCCTTGATGACCAGCTCGTTGTAAGCGGGGTTGAAGGGCTGCAGAACGACGCAGTTGCCCCGCTGGATATACCGCTTGAGGGTGCCTTCGCCCTCGTCGCCGTAGACCAGCACGCCTAGGTCGCCGTTTTCCAGCGTGTCCTGCTTGTGGACAAGGGCGAGGTCGCCGTCCTGGATGCGGGGCTCCATGCTGTCGCCGCGCACGACGAGGTAGAAGTAGTTGGAGGGGTCCTTGACGCGGGCATACTCCTGCCCGTAGTCCTCCTCAAAGGCCAGTGCGCCGTACCCGGCCTTCACGGTGCCGATGACCGGGATGAGGCTCTCGGCGTAGTTGCCGAAGAAACGCTCCTCGGGGGTGGTCACGTTGGACACCGGACGGTAGAGCCCCAGCAGGAAATCGGCTGTGGTGCTCAGGATCTCAGCGATGCGGGCCACCGTGGCGGGGTCGGGAGAGGATCTGCCGCTTTCCCACTTGCCGACGGCCTGCTGGGTCACCCCCAGTTTGGATGCCAGCTCAGCCTGACTGATCCCCTTCTGCTTGCGGCACTGCTTCAAAAGCTCTGAAAACGACATGGTCGTACACTCCTTTACTCCGAGGTCAATATTTTATGCTTTTATTGTACAACAAAAAGATGTTTTTGTAAAGAGAAAAGTGAGCGGACAGCCAAAAAAAGGTTGTCGCGTGAGAGGGATCTGCAGGGCTGGACGAAAAAGTTTCAATTTGGGCTTGACAGAAGGCCGGAAATCTGGTAAATTAAATAGGCATTCGGTACGGCGTGTGCGAGTGTCCACGAGGAGAGATGTCCGAGTGGTTTAAGGAAGCAGTCTTGAAAACTGCCGTACGGCAACGTACCGTGGGTTCGAATCCCACTCTCTCCGCCATTTTTTTGAATAAGTGTAACGCACTTTGCTCTGGAGTAGTACTCAAGAGGCCGAAGAGGCGCCCCTGCTAAGGGCGTAGGTCGTCTAAACAACGGCGCGAGGGTTCAAATCCCTCCTACTCCGCCAAGAAAAAGCTCGATGGTTCGTTGAAACCACCGGGCTTTTTCCATTGTTGCATGCTTTTGTGAATTTTCGGGGGCGGATGATTTACTTTTGCACCCGGATTTCTTATAATGGGATAAAACGGAAATGCCGGAACAGGAGGAAACGAGCAATGGCACTCAAAAAATTTGCCCGCAGGGACGTCATCCTGCCCGCAGCGGTCTTCCTGCTCACATTTGCGGCGGCCCTGTTTTCGCTCCGGCTGCTCTCGCTCAATCAGGAAAAAGACGAGCGGCTGCGGGCTGTCTATGCGGCCGAGTCCACCATCAGCCGTGTGTCTTCCCAGCTAAACCGCTATCTGGCAGAATCGGACTTCATCAAAAAATATATCGAGTCGGGCCATGTGCTCCGTGAAGAGGAGTTTGCAGGTATATCCGGCAATATGCAGGATGGCAGCAGCGTCATCAAGACCCACGAGCTGGCGAAAGACGGCGTCGTCTCCCAGGTGTACCCGGTAGCGGGCAACGAGGCGGCCATCGGGCTCGATGTGCTGCATAACCCCGCCCGCAAAAAGGAAGCAAACCTTGCCAGGAACAGCGGGATGTACACCATCGCTGGTCCCTTCGAGCTGGTGCAGGGCGGAACGGGCGCGCTGCTGTTTGACCCCATCTATACCGATAGTAAAAAGGGGGAGCGCTCGTTCTGGGGCTTCTCCATCCTTGTTTTACAGTGGGACAACTTCATGGAGGAGGTCGAGCTGGACAAGATGGAGGATGCGGGCTACCGGTATCAAATCTGGAAAAAAGACCCCTATACCGGCGAAAAGATCGTCATCGCGGAGAGCGAAGAGGATTTCCCCGGCAACGCGCTGGAAGTTGCGTGCAGCGTCCCCAACGATACCTGGTATTTTGAGATCATTCCGAAAACCGGGTGGTTCTCGAACCAGCAGCTCTCGCTGAGCATCGCCATCGCCGCCATCATCGGCATGATGGCGGCCTATGCCTGCTGGGAGCTCATGAACCGGCACCAGAAGGACCTGCAGCATGAAGCGGCCCTTGAAAAGTCTGCGCAGGAGGCCCGGGCAGCCAACGAGGCAAAGACCCGCTTCCTGTTCAATATGAGCCATGACATCCGCACCCCGATGAACGCCATCATCGGCTTTTCGGAGCTTCTGGAAAAGCACATCGACGAGAAGGACAAGGTGCTGGATTACACCGAGAAGATACGCTCGTCCAGCGCATTTCTGCTCTCGCTCATCAACTATGTGCTGGAAATGGCCCGCATCGAGAGCGGCAAGGCTGTGCTGAAAGAAGAAACCGGCGACCTGTGTGCGCTGATGCAGACGCTCTCGGACGTCTTCGAGCCTTCGGTCCGGCAGAAAAAGCTGACCTGCACCTACCATACGGATGTCGAACATCCCTATATTGTGAGCGACCGCACCAAAGTGCGGGAGATCTTGCTGAATGTCATCAGTAACGCCATCAAGTATACGCCCGAGGGCGGACAGATTGAGGTGTCGGTGAAAGAACTGCCGGCTGAGAAGCCGAAGACGGGCCGCTATACCTTTACGGTTCAGGACGACGGCATCGGCATGAGCGAGGAGTATCTGCCCCATATCTTCGAGGAGTTCACCCGTGAGCATACCAGCACCGAGAGCAAAGTCATCGGCACCGGCCTCGGCCTGCCCATCGTGAAGGCTCTCGTGGAGTGGATGCACGGCAGCATCGACGTGCAGAGCAAGTTGGGCGCAGGAACCACTGTGACCATCACCCTCGGGTTCCCACTGGCGGATGAGGCCCAGAAGAGGGTAGAGGAGCAGGACGCAGAGGGCGACGCGGCCCAGCTCAGGGGCTGCCGCATCCTGCTGGCCGAGGACAACGACCTCAACGCAGAGATCGTCGTGACCATTCTGGAAGAGAGCGGCCTTACCGTGGAGCGCACGGCCGACGGTGAACTCTGTATCGAAGCGCTCAAGGCCCACCCACCCGCGGGCTATTATGATGCCATCCTCATGGACATCCAGATGCCCAACATGGACGGCTATCAGGCAGCGAAGATCATCCGCAATCTGTCGGGCAATTACCGCACCATCCCCATCATCGCCATGACGGCCAACGCCTTCGACGAGGACCGCCAGAAAGCCCTCTCCGTCGGCATGGACGCCCATCTGGCAAAGCCTGTTGATGTGAAGCGGCTGTTTGGGATTCTGCGGAACGTGATAAGATGAGCCTATCGTTTCATCTGGCAAAATCTCTGAAAATGAGGGCAATGGCGGAGTGCGCGGAAAGGAGCGTTATGGATGCAGTATCTTCTTCTGAACAAAGACACGGTCTGGCTGGAGTTTCATTGCGAGCAGAATGAATATCTTGAGACCAGCGCGCGGGAGGATAACTGGCATACCGGTCTGCGTCCTTTCGGGTACACCAATTTGACGGATTTTCTGGAACGGCGCAAAGCTCCGAAGCACCGGGCTTATATTGCACAGCTGCTCCGGGAATATGGCTGCGACACGCTGGAAGGCTATCTGGATGTAGCCCACGCGCTTTCCCTCAATGATACGTTCTGGGTCAAGAAAGCCGATTCTGCGCTGTGCTGGAAAGACGTTTCCCTTTATCGCAACCCCTTCAATGAGGTCATTTCCGAAGCGGCTTTTGACGGCTCTTTCTCAAGTTCCAATTTTTCCTCTACCTCCCCGGAGTTCAGCACTGACGGCCAGTATGCAAAGTGCTGGGTGCGGGAGGGCGCAGAGATACAGCTCTACAAAACTGGCGGCGTATTCGGGTTGGAACCGGTCTCGGAGTATCTGGCCGCACAGCTGGCTGCCGAGCTCTGCCCGGAAAGTGTTCTTTATGACCTCGGTTTTT